>Ga0209289_100008_pt1 | contig 172320 bp, 155 predicted proteins | sample GXS110809BmetaG_FD_184121 | JGI IMG/M metagenome (GOLD analysis project Ga0209289, IMG submission 184121) | Hot spring microbial communities from Gongxiaoshe hot spring, China to study Microbial Dark Matter (Phase II) - GXS 110809B (SPAdes)... ... | reverse complement strand
AGGGATTGCATGACCTCCTGCATACGGATATAGGCTCGAGCCAGCTCTTCCGCACGGGCTTCCGTCCGCGCCTGCGCCTCCGTCAGTTGCGCCATCGCTTCCTCCATCCGCGCCATCCGCTCCTCCGTCCGCCGCTGCGCCTCCGCCAACTGCTCCACAACAGCCTCCAACCGCCCTATCCGCTCCTCCGTCCGCCGCTGCGCTTCCGTCAGTTGCACCATCGCTTCTTCCATCCGCGCCATCCGCTCCTCCGCCCGCGCCTGCGCCTCCACCATCCGCGCCATGGCTTCCTCCAACCGTCCCACCCGTTCTTCGACACGTCCCATCCGCTCTTCCAACCGACCCACGCGCTCTTCCGTCCGCACCTGCGCCTCAGCCAAATGCTGGACAACCTCAGCAAGTCTGGCGAGCATAGCCACCGACTCTTGAACGAGCGCCATCAATCGTTCAAATGCGACGGGAAGCGCCAACAGCTCCTCCGTCAGAAGGTGACGGCGCACCTCATCGCGAAAGGCACGATCTGTCCGCAGAAGCTCCAAGAATTCTTCCCGCATTGGCGTCGTCCTCCTGAGCGCTCCGCTCAATTATGACACGACATTCACACCCCAGACAATCTCTCAGCGAGGAGGGGGGTCAGTCAGCTCGCGCAAAGCGCGTTGGGTGAAAACCGAGGCCATTCTCTTGCGGTAGAGGTGAAGGAAGTCGGCATTATCGAGCGGGCGGATCGCGCGAGAGACAGCGTGTGCGGCGCCTTCGATGACGTCCGGCTCAAGCCGATTTCCCTCTAAAATGTTCTCAGCTTCACGAATCCTTTTCGGACACGACCCGACGGCCCCGAGGACAATGCGCGCGTCTCGGCATCGTCCCGATTCCATACGCACAGCTACAGCGACACCTAGAACGGGAAAATCTATGGCTCCCCGCCGGCGCAGCTTCCAATACGTGCTCTTCCATCCGTCCTCGCGTGGGAGCGTCACTTCGACGAGGACCTCCTCAGGCGCCTTAGCCAGATACTGAATCCCGTCATCGCGATAGAACTCTTCAGCAGCGATCGTCCGTTCCCCATGCGGCCCGATGAGATGAAGCACGGCGCCCAAAGCGATCATCACCGGCGCTCCATCGGACGAAGAGACCGCCCAGCATCGTGTTCCCCCTGGCGCGACAGGGCAAATCGCCCCCCCTTTCTTCAAACAGAATCCGAGCGCTTCGCGCCAGAAGAACGTCTGGTCGTAATAGGTGCATCGCGTATCTATGCACAGATTGCCACCAATCGTCCCCATCGAACGAATCGGCGGATGAGCGATCACAGCGCAAGCGCGAGCGAGGGCTGGATATGCGATCGCCAAGTCCTCACACGCGAGCACGCGCGCGAGCGTGACGCCGGCCCCCAGCGTCACCCCACCATGCGTCGCCCACACGATGCGCGACAATTCGGGAATGCGCCGCACGCTGACGAGAACGCGCGGTTCAATCTGTCGTCGTTTCATCTTGGGATAGAGATCCGTCCCCCCGGCGACGATCTGCGCTTCCGAACCATGGTCGCTCAAGATCCGGAGCGCTTCATCGAGTGATCGCGGTGCGAAGTATCGAAATGGCGGAAGACGAAGCATGGCCTCCCCCATCATGAAGAACGCGTCGGGACATCCCGCCACTCCGGTGGAGGCTCGACGCGAATCGGCTCCGGCCACGCGAGCGATGGGATGGACTTCGGACCGACGCGACCCGATCCTCCGCGCGCTTTGTCGTTCAACCCTCGGAGCACCTTCTCCGGAGTAATGGGCAACTCATCAATGCGCACGCCGACGGCGTCATAGACGGCATTAGCGACGGCCGGAGGGATCGGGAGCAACGGGCCTTGTCCGGCTTCCTTGGCCCCAAACGGACCGTTCGGATCCTCGGCCTCGATCAAAAAGCATTCCACCTCGGGCATCTCCAGCGGTGTCGGGCTCTTGTAGTCGAGCATCGAAGGCGCCTTATGCAAGCCGAGACGTGAGCGAAAGGTTTGCTCTTCCATGAGCGCTTCGCCCAACCCCATGTAGACGCTCCCATGAATTTGCCCTTCGACCAAGCGAGGATTGATCGCGCGCCCGACGTCATGAGCGATCCACACCTTCTCGACCCGAACGAAACCGGTCTCGGGATCCACATCCACCTGCACCACGCATGCCGAATAGCTGTAGGACGGCGACGGCCCCACGCCCGCCCCCTTATATCGTCTGGGCGACTGCGGCGGTTTGTAGCTGCCAACAGCTCCTAAGGTCCCGAATCGCGCTTCGGCAAGCTGTGCGGCTTCGGCGAAATCGAGCCCGCGCTGCGGATCGGCTCGATCGAAGATGCGTCGCGCGCGCGCCATAAGCTGCTCCTCAGGGACATCGAGTCGCTCGGCCGCCGCGCGAAAGAGCAACCGCCGGAGTTTCTCCGCCGCTTCCACAGCCGCATTCCCAGTCATGACGGTCACACGGCTCGAATAACTGCCTAAATCCACCGGCGTCAGATCCGTATCCGCCGTCACCACGCGAATATCTTGAGGGAGGATTCCCAGGACCTCGGCGACGATGTACGCCAAGATGGAATCGGATCCCTGCCCGATGTCCGTGCTCCCACAGAAGACAGTCACCCCCCCTCCACGATCGATTTTGATGTGCACGCCCGAATGGGGCATATCGTTCCAATAGATCGGCAAGCCAGCGCCGCTCAAATAGGCGCTGCAGGCGAACCCCACTCCCTGTCCGAAGGGCAAGCGCCGAAACTTCTCACGAAATCCCGACGCCTCGACGACGCGATCGATGCACGCGCGGAGTCCGCAGCTGGAGATCCGCAACCAATTCACCGTGAGCGATGGTGCTTCGACGATCTGACGCCGGCGCATCTCGACGGGATCGAGCCCGAGGTCCTCGGCGATCTTGTCCAGGTGGACCTCCAGGGCGAAGCGCGGCTGCGGCGTCCCATGTCCACGTTTCGGGCCGCAGGGCGGCTTGTTCGTGAAGACCCGCACGCCTTCAAACTTGTAGCGCGGGATCTTGTAGGTGACCGTCTGCAAGGCGCCTGTGTAATACGTCGTCGCGACGCCATAGCTGCCGTAGGCCCCCCCGTCCAGAAACGATCGGACGTGCATGGCCGTGATCGTCCCGTCGCGCCGAACCCCCGTCCGGATCCACATCAGCACGGGATGACGCCCCCGATGTACGTAGAAGACCTCCTCGCGCGTGAGCGTGATCTTCACCGGACGACCGGTCAGCATGGCCAATTTCGCCACGACGATCTCGTGCGAGAACGGCTCGCTCTTGCCACCGAATCCCCCACCGACCGGCGTAGCGATCACGCGAATGTGGCTGGGGGGTAACCCAAGTACCTTCGCCAGAGCGCGATGTACATAGTGGGGCGTCTGTGTACTGCTCCAGAGCGTGAGCTTCCCATCCGGCCCATAGTGCGCTACAGCGGCGTGCTGTTCCAATGGCAGGTGCGTGCTTCCGGCATAGAAGAAGATGTCCTCGCGCACATAGTCCGCTTGAGCAAATCCTTCCTCCACGTCGCCGAACTCCAACGAGACCATCTTATGGATATTCGGTCCGTCCCCGTAGTCGTGAATGCGCACGGAAGACTCCCTCAGCGCCTCCTCCAACGTCAAAAGGGCGGGCAGCGGTTCATATTCGACTTCGATGAGCCGGAGGGCCTCTTCGGCGATCCATTCGTCAGTGGCAGCCACGGCGGCCACGGGATCACCCACGAATCGCACTTTCTCCACGCAGAGGGCTTCTTCATCCTGACTGACCGGCAAGATCCCGAAGCGGGTCGGGAGATCGCACCCGGTGAGGACGGCATGGACGCCCGGCAGCGCCCGCGCTCGGCTCACCTCTATCCGCCGAATGCGCGCATGCGCATGCGGGCTGCGCAGGATCTTCGCATAGAGCATACGCGGTAACTGCAGATCGTCCGCATAGCGTGTCTCTCCCGTGCACTTCGGGAGCGCATCTATTTTCGGCAGCGGCTTACCGATGATCTCAAAGGCCATCGCCGCTCCTCCTTACGATCGCCCTTCCTCCAAAATCAAACGCCTCTCTCGTACCCACGCCACAGCTCGCTCCACGGCATCCAGAATCTGGATGTATCCCGTACAGCGGCAGAGGTTCCCCGAGAGCGCCTCTGCGATCTCCTGCCGCGTCGGCATGGGATTCCGATCCAGCAGGGCCTTAGCCGAGAGCACGACGCCTGGCGTACAATACCCACACTGCACGGCCCCCATTTCGGCGAAGGCGATCTGCAACGGATGCGGACGCCCGCCCTCCATGAGCCCTTCGATCGTGAGGATCTCACGGCCCTCAAGCTCAATGGGAAGCGCCAAGCAGGATAAAATGGGCTCCCCATCCACGAGAACCGTGCACGCGCCGCATTCCCCAAGCTCGCACCCGTGCTTCGTCCCCGTCAAATGCAGGTCCTCGCGCAGGACCTCGAGCAACGTCTTACATACGGGCACAGCGAGCGTATGTTGCTCGCCGTTAACGTTCAGTGTGAGGAGACGCACATCCATGAGCCTCTCCCTCCCGCGACTCCATCGTTTCGGGATCAGCCTGGTCTGCCCGTAAACCTCGGACCAGGTAATCGGCGAATGCTTCGCCAATCTCTTGCGCCGACAGCGGCCCCTGTGGGGAGAACCACCGAACCGTCCAGTTGATCGCTCCGAGGATCGCGAAGCCAAGCAGCTTCGGATCCCCTTTCCGAAAGACCCCTCGTTCCATCCCCTCTCGAATGATCTCCCGAAGCCCGCGCTCGTACCGATCGCGCTTCTGAATGATCTTCGCCAGTCGACGTCGAGAGAGCATCTGGAAATCGGTGTGCATGGCCGAGGCCTTCAGCTCATCGAGGATGATGCTCACTTGCTCCCGGATCAACCGATGCAACTGCTCATTGGGAGGCGCGCCACTGCTGCGCACCTCCTCCAATCGCGCGAGCAACAGATCGAGCGAATAATCTTGGCAGAAATAAAGGATCTCCTCCTTGCTCTTGAAGTAGTAGTAGAGATTCCCCTTCGTCATGTGCAGCCGCCGTGCGATTTCATCCATCGTCGTCGCCGAGAAGCCGTTTCGCCGAAATGCCTCGGCGGCGCATCGCAGGATCTCGAGCCGCGTCCGCTCGACTCGATCCCTCCTCCTGAGGGATTTTGACCGTTTGTTCAATTTTTCAATCCTCCGGTCAGAAGGTCGGTGAGAGTTTATCCGACGTCCCGTGGATCGTCAATGGGCGGGGGAGGGAATAGCCCTGTCGGTCGGGAACGCTCACCATATGATAGAGAACCTCATGCTTCCCAATCCGTTGTATTGGGCGTTGTATCTTTCTCGAACGCTCACCATATGATAGAGAACCTCATGCCCCCTGGTGCGCGGGAAGTGGTTCTTGACAACCTCGCCGGACCCTCGCTATAGTGAAAAACTCGAAGCTGGGAGCTCGTCCAACAGGCAGGACAGCGGACTCTGGATCCGCGAATCGGGGTTCGAATCCCTGGCTCCCAGCCATTTTCATTACCGGCTCTTGACGATGGACAGCACAAGACCTCCTCAATGGGTTGCTCCAGAGCGGCCTGCGGTGAGCAAGCGAAAGCCCATCCGGGATGTCTTACGCAATCGCCATTTCCGAACTCTCTGGTTGGCACAAACCGTGAGCGGATTGGGAAGCTGGTTGGCGATGTTCGCCCTCGTGAGTTTCGGTGGGTTCCGCTTCAAGCTCTCAATGGGAGAGCTCGGGGGGATGGCAGCTCTTTTTTTCCTCGCCTTGGCCTTGATCTTCCCGCTCGCCGGAGCCATTGTGGATCGCACCAATCCGCAAAGGGTGATGATCGCCGCCGATGGCTTTCGAGCGAGCGCGATGTTTCTTCTCTGGTTCGTGTGGGAGCCAGATCTCCTCTATCCGATCTTCCTGCTGACCGGATGCGCCACGTGTTTCTTCCTCTCCGCGCAATTGACGTTGCTCCCCGCCATGGTGAAACGCGAAGAGCTCGTAACCGCTAACGCCCTCAGCGCTCAGACGCAGCAGATGAACGGCATCATCGCTCCACTCCTGGCCGGTTCTGTGATCGCGCGTTTTGGAGAGCGCTTTTGTTTCGCCCTGAACGGTGCGAGCTTTGTTCTCTCAGCCCTCTGCCTATCCCGCCTCCCGCCGAGTCTGGAGGCGTCGGCGGCACGCCGATCTCACTCCTTGTGGCGCGATCTGCATCACGCCTTGGACAGGTTCGTGCGCGATCGAACGCTCCTTTCGGTGATGAGCCTCGCGATGGCGATGATCGTGATCGCGAACGCCGTCAATGTGTTCGGCGTCATCTATGTGCGCGACGTCCTGCGCGCTGGGCCGCGTGACTTCGGCCTGCTCCTTTCAGCGCTGGGCCTAGGTGCCGTAATCGGCTTTTGGCTCGTGGGCCGATACGCACAGGCCGTCCCACGCCTGGCGCTCATTCGGGCGAGCGCCGCCATGATCGGGATCGGATTGATCGGAATGACCGCGCTCACCCGCGTAATCGAAGTCCTCATCGGCGCGCTTCTGATGGGGATGGCGGCTGCGGCGTTGCTCGTCCCGGCCCAAACGCTCGTTCAAGAACGAACTCCGACACACCTTCGAGGTCGCACGGGTGGTCTCGCGTGGTCGCTGCTGTTCGCCACGCAAGCGATCGCGGTGATCGGCTTGGGACGCCTCGCGGCAGCGTTGACGTTGCCTGTGCTTTACCGCGCGCTCGGGATAGGGCTTCTGACCCTTACGGGCCTCATGACGCTTTACGAGTGGAATCGCGCGCGGTCCAAGTGAGGGCTTCCCGCTGGGTCCTGTGGTGAGGGCGGCTCGACCGAATCGCATCTTGCTCCGGCGATGAGCACAATTTACAATGGACCTCCGCGCGAGAGAGCGGGGTTGAGAGGCGCCTATGAAGGAACTGCGCGATATTTTGCACGCCTTGGAGGAAGGGCGTACGGCCGGAGAGCCAGCAGCCCTCGCGACGGTCGTTCACGTGGAAGGATCAGCCTATCGGCGGGAGGGAGCGAAGCTTCTGCTCACCCCAAAGGGAGAGCTGATCGGCAGCATCAGCGCCGGCTGTCTGGAAGGCGATGTCCTGGAATGGACGCGCCACGTGCTTGAGCGTGGGGAACCCGTCCTCAGGCGGTATGACCTCACAAGCGAGGATGAACTGATATGGGGCTTTGGGATGGGGTGCAACGGTAAGATTGACGTGCTCATCGAGCCGCTCCCGCTCGTGCAACCGTATCTGGAGCGCGCGCGGCAGATGCTCGAGCACGAGCGCGCGGTCGCGCTGGCGACGCTCGTCGGTGCTCCGGAGAACTCCGGGCTGAAGCTGGGGGCGAAACGCCTGATTCCGGTTGAAGGGTCGCCCTTGGGGACGCTCGGCGATGTGGCGCTCGATGACGCGGTCGAGCGCGATGCCCGCGCCCTCCTGGCCTCAGGGCGGTCGAAGACATTGATCTATGATCCCGCGCAGCTTGGCGGCGAACACGCTTCATGGACCGAAGCCGTGCGCGTCTTCGTTGATTGCTTCCTTCCCCCTCCACCGATCGTCGTCTTCGGAGCTGGGGCTGATGCTGTCCCGCTGGTTCGACTCGCGAAAGAGGCGGGCTTTCGCGTCACGGTCGTGGACCATCGGCCGAAGTTCGTCACGTCGGACCGCTTCCCCTGGGCGGATCGCTTGATCTTGGCTCCTCCGGAGGAGGCGCCGGAGCATCTCACGTTCACGCCGGGAACGTTTGTCGTCCTACTCACGCACAACTTCCATGTGGACGCGAAGTTGCTGGCGTGGTTGCTCAAGAGTCCGGTGGGGTACATCGGCCTGCTGGGCCCAAAGGAACGGCGCGAGCTACTCTTGCGAAACCTGCGCGAGCAAGGGATCGAGTTGCGTCCGGAAGAGGTGCAGAAGCTCTATGCTCCGGTGGGGCTGGACATTGGCGCCGAAGGCCCGGAGCAAATCGCCATCTCAATTGTGAGTGAAGTCCTGGCCGTGAAGAATCGTCGGGCGGGGACGTTCCTGCGCGAACGCCAGAAGCCGATTCACGCCGAGTGAGCGTTCCGCCGCCGAGAAGGGTCACCCCCACAAGGCTTCCCCATCATCGAAGGGCGGCCGGACGATCCGAATCAGATGCGATCGCGCTCTTCAGCGCACGCGCTCGGCGATCATCTGTCGGTAAGCCGCATAGAGCTGCCGGAAGAGAGGGCCGGGCTTCCCCTCCCCCACCGGCTCCTCATCAATCGCGATGACGGCCAGAAGCTCGGTGACCGTGCCGGCGATGATCACCTCGCGTGCCGATCGGAGTTCCGCCAGCGGAAGATCGCGTTCCGCGGTGCGGTAGCCGTGCTGCCGGGCCAACTGTAGGACGAAGCCTCGCGTGATGCCGGAGAGGATACGATGGTCGGCGATCGGCGTCACCAGCTCCTCCCCCGTCCAAGCGAAGACATTACTGCTTGTCCCCTCCATGACCAACCCGTCGCGCACGAAGAGCGCCTCGAACGCTCCTGCGCGATGGGCCCGCTCCTTCGCCAGGACGTTCGGGAGCAAACAGATGGACTTGATGTCGCAACGCGCCCAGCGCTCGTCCGGCACCGTGAGGACGCGAATCCCACGCTCGCGCAGTTCCGGCGGGATGAGCCGCACATGCCGCACGGTCATCACGAGCGTCGGAGGCGTGTCCGGCGGGAAGAGGTGGTTGCGGCGCGCTACCCCCCGCGTGAGCTGAAGATAGAGCTCGGCTTCAGCGATCCCAGCGCGCGCGATGAGGTTCTCGGCCGCCGCGGCCAACTCTGCGAGCGAGAGCGGCAATGGCAATTCGATCTCCCTCGCGCTGCGCTGCAATCGTTGCAGATGCTCCATCAAAGCGAAGGGCTTCCCCTGATAGACGCGCACGACCTCGTAGACCCCATCGCCGAATTGAAAGCCCCGGTCCTCGACGGAAACCTTCGCCGAGGCGAAATCCAGAAGCTCTCCGTTGAGCCATACCAATCCTTCCGACATACTCTCCTCCTTCTCGCGCATGGCGCCCCTCCGACTTCAGAAGGTCGCCGCGAATCGCACCGGGAGATCCACGACCGTTCGCAATCCGGGCGGCGCTTGCACCAGCAGCGGGATCGAATTGACGACGACGGCGGCCGTCGCCAGATCCCCATGTGTCCCTCCTGGGATTCGCGCGCAGAGATCCGGCGTCCCGAAGAAGCGAATCTCATCCATGGGCTCTTTAGCGCCCACGTACATTTGCAGATCGAGACGAATGCGCTCTTGATCGCCCGCGAGCCCACGACCGATCTGCCGCACGCCCGCGACCTGCCCCGCTCGCACGTGGAGGTATTCGGTCCGCACATCCGCTTCGGCGAGGATCGGCTCGATCGTCTCCGAGATCGTCTCCACCTCCAGGCCCAATCCGTCGGCGATCAGCGCGACCGATTCCGGAAGGCCGACGTGGCGGATGCGCCCTGCCTCCACGGCCTCGCGGAATTCTTCGACCGTCATCCCGGCGCCGATCTTCCGCTGCAAGGGGAGCCGACGTTGCGAGGCGTCCACTACGCGCCGAACGAAGACGCGCTCGATGCGCTGGCATACGGTCGCCAGCGTGAGCACCAATTTGTCCATTACGAAGCCCGGATTCACGCCGGTCCCCAACACGGCGACTCCGGCGGCTTTTGCCTCCTCGTCCAAACGACGGGCCAGTTCGGGATACTTGCGGAACGGATAGGCCAGTTCCTCGCACGTCGAGACGACATGCGCCCCCGCTCGCACACAAGCGAGCAATTGGTCGAAGACTTGCTCGAAATATGAAGACGTGGAATGGACGACGACGTCGGCCTTTCGCGCGAGGACCTCATCGGCGCGATCCGACACGAGGACGCCGAGCGGAGATGCGCCGACGACTTCGCCGAGATCGCGCCCGACTTTATCGGCGGCGATGTCAATAGCGCCGATGATCGTCGCGCCCGTCCGTTCCAAGAGCACGCGCACAATGGCGCTTCCGATCGGTCCGACGCCATATTGAATGATGCGTAGCGGCATATGTTCCTCCTTTCGTGATCGTTCTCGCGCATGAGAGCGCAGGCATCACCAGAATGATCTCCGCACCAAGAGCGTTCATGGGCCGGCCATCGCGGCGACGGCATCGCGAGCGAGCAAGGCCGCACCGATGATGCCCGCGTCCTGTCCAAGCGCCCCGATCGTGAAACGACATCCCTCGAAGATCACGCGTAGGGTATGCCTTCGCGCTTCCTTTCGGACAGCGTCGAGCAAGATCTCACCAGCCAACATGACCGGCCCCCCCAAACAGACCATCTCGACGTCGAGCAGATTCAGGACGTTGGCGATGGCCAGGCCGAAATATCGCCCCGTCTCTCGAAGCACGGCGCGCGCCAACTCATCCCCATCCAGTGCGGCTTGAACGATCTGAGGGACAGTCAGCGTGCCCTCCATTTGCACGGCCAGAGGGGAGAGCGAGAACGTGGGATCGGAGAAGAGCCGCTCGCGCACGCGCCGCACGATGTTGGGGCCGGAGGCGAGCGTCTCCAAGCAGCCGCGCCCGCCGCAGCCGCATTCGATCCCCCCCCACTCGACCTTCACATGCCCGAATTCTCCGGCGAACCCATGCGCACCGTGTTGCAAACGTCCGCCCAGGATGAGCGCGGCGCCGATGCCCGTCCCGATCGTCACGTAGAACACGTCCTGAAGCCCCCGAGCAGCCCCACATGCCCATTCGCCATAGGCCGCCGCATTCGCTTCGTTCTCGAAGACGAGCGGCACCCCGAGCGCTTCGTGAATCTCTCCGTAGACGTCACACTCGGTCACGTCCACCAGGTGTGAAGCCAGCGCGATCCGTGGCGTCTGCCGACCGACCAATCCTGGCCATCCGATCCCGATGGCGGCGACGCGCCCTCGCGCTGTCTCGGAATCGCGCAGCGCGCACAGCACGGCGATCACTTGCCGGAGGAATGCGCGCGGATCGCGCCGTTCGGCCAAGACGCGACTCTGCAGCCAAACGCGCCCGGTCTCATCCACGAGCGCGGCGCGAATCGTCCGGCCGATGTCCACGCCGATGAAGAGCGGCGATTCGAAATCCCTCATAGATGATCGCGGTCGTCCAGCGGCACAACGCTCCGCTCTCACGGCACGGGTGAAGGCCCCACGCGATCCCGATCCTTGGCCGACCGCACCTCACCCTCGCCGCGAGAACAGGGAGGATTCTCCCATGCGCCAGACGCTCGCCGAAGGCGCGCAAGCGCCCATCGTGCTTGCGCCCGCACGCCCTCATCGTCATCTCGCAAACAGTCCTCCAGTGCTGCGCGCGCCCGAAGATCGGCGATCTGCCCTAGCGCGGAGACGATGGCGAAGCGCACATTCCGGTCCTCGATCGCGAGCATCTCCAGAAGCCGAGGCACCGCCTCGTGATCCCGCAGCCGGCCAAGGGCCAGCGCGATCTCGGCGACGACAAACCGATCCTCACTGGCCAACAATTCGCGGAGCACCGGGGCGACCGTCGCATCGCCGATCAATCCGAGCGCTTTCGCCGCGAAGCGCGCCGTCACGACATCCCCAGCATCCAGCGCCTCCGTCAAACGCTCGATCGTCGGCCCGACGGCCGCGCTTCCCTTTCGCACAAGCGCCTCCAGGGCGGCCGCCTTGACCGCGAGGCTGGGATCCGCCAACATTTCCACAAGCACCGGGATCGCCCGCGGATCGCGCGAGAACGCGAGCATGCGCACGGCATCGGTCCGAACGGCCTCGTCTTCATCGCGCACCAATTCCAACGGATTGACCGGCGCCGCCCCCGCCGTCAACCCCTCGATCACCTTCTGCGAGATGCGATCCTGAAGCGCGAGGGCATCCTCGACCTGAGAGTCGATCTTCTCGCTCCAGAGGATGTCGCCGCTTCGCGCATCCAGCAGTTGCGCGGTCACGCGCACGCGCTCTCCCGACCGGAAGACGGCGCCCGTGAGCACCGCATCGACCTGCAACCGCCGTCCGATCCGACGCGGGTCTTCGAGACGATCTCCCTCTCCCCCAAGGAGGCTCGCCGAGCGAACGGTCACCGTCTTGAACTTCGCCAGTTCGGTCGTCAAATGCTCCGCCAGGGAGCGGCTATAGACCTCATCCTCAGGATGACCGCTCAGATTGCGGAACGGAAGGATGGCCAATGCGCGCCGCGGCCCTTGGATGAGCGAGAATTCCACGCTCGCGGACGCGCGCGCATCGCTCGGGGAGGTACGCTCGCGGCGTCCTCGCTCGGTGAACCATCGAAGTCTTTGCCACCACGCCCGAAGGCGCGTGAGCTGACCGGCAGGGACATATGGCGCCAGCACACCATCCGGCACGCGCGCCACAAGTCCCGCTTCGACGGCTACCGACCGGAGATCTGCGAGCAGATCCGCCATCGTTTGATACCGGTCATTCGGATCCTTCTCAATGGCTCGCTCGATGATCGCCGCCAAAGAAGGAGGGATCCGAGGGTTCAGCTCGCGCACCGATCGAGCCCGTTCGTGAATGACGGCATGCATGGTCTCCACGCGACTCTCTCCCTTGAACGGCACACGTCCAGTAGCCATCTCGTAGAGCACGACGCCAAAGGAGAAGATGTCGCTCCGATGATCCACGCGCTCGCCCCGCGCCTGTTCCGGCGACATGTACGAGGGCGTCCCAAGCGTCGCTCCCACCTGCGTCAACTCGGCCGTCGCCTCCACTCCACGAGATCGTTCGATGAGTTTCGCCAACCCGAAGTCGAGGATTTTGACCTGTCCGCGTTCGGTCACCATAATGTTGGCCGACTTGATGTCGCGGTGGATGACCCCTTGCGCATGAGCTGTCGCCAACGCGTCCGCGGCTTGTAACGCGATGGAGAGCAAGCCCTCCAACCGGAGGGGACGCCCGCCAATCAATTTCTTCAACGTCTTCCCCTCGATATATTGCATCACGATGAACGAATACCCCTCGGCTTCCTCGATCCCATAGATCGTGCAGATGTTGGGGTGATCCAGGGCCGAAGCCAATCGCGCTTCCCGCCAGAAGCGACGTCGGGCTTCCGCATCCGCCATGAGATCGGGCGAGAGGACTTTCACGACGACGATCCGATCCAACGCCAGATCGCGCGCTTTGTAGACCGTCCCCATGCCCCCGTGTCCCAGCTCCTCCAGGAGCTTGTAGTGTCCAAGCGTCTTTCCGATCATCCCCCTCACGATGCTCCGCATCCTCCCGCCTAATTGTAGGGGGAGATCGGAAGATGAGCAACTCGACTGCCCTCCTTGCCTTCGGAACGCGCCGATCTTAAGATGTTCCACACGTGGGGAGCGTGATTCATCTCGCGAGGAGGGACTCATGCGCGACATTGGCTTCATCGGTCTGGGCATCATGGGGCGTCCGATGGCCGAACGCCTTCTGGGCGCCGGATACGCGATGACGGTCTTCAGCCGCACGCCGCAGAAGGCAGAGCCGCTTCTTGCGCGGGGAGCGCACTGGGCCGACTCGCCCGAGGCCGTCGCACGTCGCAGCGAGGTGCTCATCACGATGGTCTCGGATTCCGACGCTCTGGAGGACGTCGCGCGCGGCCCGCAAGGAGTGCTGCGCGGAATTCGGCCACGAGCGATTCACGTGGACATGAGCACCGTGGCACCGCGCACGGTGGAAGACCTGGAGCGCACCTATCGCGAGCACGACGCGATCTTCCTGCATGCGCCGGTTCTGGGGAATTGGCGACATGCCGCCGAGGGGACGCTTCTGATTTTCGTGGGCGGGGATCGCCAAGGGTACGAGAGGTGCGAACCCGTCCTGCGCGCGCTCGGACAGAGGATCTGGTATTTCGAGCGGATCACCCAAGCGACACACATGAAGCTCATCGCCAATTCGTTCATCGCCAGCATGATCCTCACGCTCGCGCAGGCCTTTGTCTTCGGCCGCCGCGTTGGGATCACGCCCACGCGTCTTCTCGAAATCCTTGAAGCTTCGGCCTTGAACGCCCCGATGTATCAATCGAAAGGGCGCACGATGCGCGATCGGGACTTCCGCCCGAACTTCTACGCTCGGCACATGCTGAAGGATGTCGACCTACTCCTTGAAGCCGCGCGACGCGCGAACGTCCCGTTGCCGGTCTTCGGGGTCATTCGCGAACTCTTCGTCGCCACAACAGCTCGCGGCTTCGGCGAAGAGGACTACTCGGCCGTCCTCAAAGTCTTGGAAGAGATGGCTGGCCTGGCGCCGGAAGAAGGCGCTTCTTGATCCGCCCTATGGAGCGCGCATGCGCCGTGTGCGGCAGCGATCGCTTCGTGCCGTTCCTGGAGAAGGACGGATACCGGATCGTGCGATGCGCCGCGTGCTCCTTCCTCTTCGTTCATCCCACTCCGGACCCGGCAACCCTGCGTGCGCTCTATACCGATCCGGCGTATTTTCGGAGCGAGGGCCCGTTGGGCTATGCGGACTATGCGGCTCTACGCTCCTTCTGGGAAGCGCAGGCGCGCGAGCGTCTGTCGGTGATCGAATGCTACGTAGACCGAGGCACGCTCCTGGACGTCGGATGCGCGATCGGCATCTTCCTCAAAGTCGCCCAAGAACGCGGATGGGAGGTGTCGGGCATCGAGATCGCACCGGAGGCGGCCCATGAGGCCGAACGACTCACGGGATGCCGCGTCGTCTCTTCGCCCGAGCTCCTTCTTCGAGAGGGGCGTACGTTCGACGTCATCACGCTCTGGGAATATCTGGAGCACGTCCCAGATCCACGCGCCGAGCTGCAGCGCTTCTATCGGTTGCTGCGCCCTGGAGGGTTGCTTGCACTCTCGACGCCGAATGCCGGACACCGCCTCGTGCAACGAGCCCCTGCGCTCTGGAAGGAGTTCAAGCCGCCGGAACATCTGAACTTCTTCACGGCGGAGACGTTGCTGCGCTTGCTCGTCGCCTGCGGCTTCCAAGTGCTCCGGATCCGGGCCATCGCCCCCGACTACCGAGCCCCGGAATGGCTCGAAGATGGGATCGCGCGCGCGCGCCAGCATTTGGGCGATCGGCATGACCGTCGAACGCCGTTTTGGTTCCTCTATTCGATCGCTCGACGCGTCGTGCGGTGGACCGTCATCGTTCATCACAAGCTCTTGCTCTCACCCTTGGCGTACGCCGGAGGGCTTGAGGTCTATGCGCACAAAGCGCGCGAATCAGAATAAAGCGATGGTGAACCGCCCGCGCGAAGATGCGTCCCCAACGGTAGGTGATGTCGCGCGCCGATCTCGCGCTCGGCGAAGGGCGGCGGCAGAGGCAGCGCCAAGGCCCGCGCTCATGTATGTTTTGGAGAGTCGCTCCTGGGGAGGGGCGGAAGCCTACGTTCGCGAGATCATCGAGGGCTTGGATCGCGAAGCGTGGGACGTGAGCCTCGTCTGCCCGCAAACGGAAGCGCTTGCGCCGTTGCTCCGATGGGCGCATCAGGCAGGACTTCGCCTCCACGCGTTGCCCGGCGAACGCCCACAGCACGTGCCTGCCCTCATCACGTTCTTCCGAACGCATCAGCCGGACATCGCTCATTTCAATCTCCATCATCCGTTCGCCTGTCGGTACGCCATCTTAGCGGCGACGCTCGCGGGCATTCCCGTGCGGATCGCCACAAACCATCTGCCGACGATCCCCCCGAACGTCTATACGTGGAAGGGACGACTGGCGCTGTGGCTCGCCTATCGGTGCGTACACGTCATGCTCGTGGACTCGGAGACGAATCGGCGCCGAGCGCTCGCCAACTATCCGATCGTCCCAGGAAAGCTCAGGGTCATCCCGCACGGCATTCGCGTCGAAGATTTTCCCACCGAAGGGATGCGCGCTTCGGTGGCCGCGGAATTCGGACTGCACGCGAGCGCACCCATTGTGGGAACGGTCGGACGTCTCTCGCTCCAGAAGGCGACGGAGGATTTCATCGAGGCGGCGGCCTTGCTGCGTCAGAGATTTCCCGACGCCCAGTTCCTCATCATCGGCGAAGGCGAACGCCGCGCCGAGCTGGAACAGCTGGTCGAAGCTCGAGGGCTGCGCGCGAGCGTCCGCTTCACGGGATACCGCGAGGACGTGCCGCGTCTCCTCGCGGCGATGGATGTGTTCGTCCTCTCCTCCCTTTACGAAGGCATGCCGTTTTCGATTTTGGAAGCGATGGCGGCAGCGCGTCCCGTCGTCGCCACGCACGTGGACGGCGTGCCGGAAGTCGTCGTGGAAGGGGAGACGGGATTGCTCGTTCCCCCACGCGAACCCGAGAAGCTCGCCGAGGCCATTGGATTCTTGCTCGCCCATCCAGATCGAGCACGCGAGATGGGACGACGAGGACGCGAGCGCGTCCACATGCATTTCTCGTGGAAGCACATGGTCGAGACGATCGAGCAACTCTACGGCACCCTCATGGCGCGCGTGGGCCGACGAAGCGCCGCGGATTTGCGCGCCCGATGACCGTCTGAATATAATCACGCTCGTGGCTGGTGTCGCACACGCCCCACAAGCGAGATCGAAGGGAAGAGGGACAGGGCCGCGCGCGATCCCGCGAGCGTTCCCCCTCACGGTCATTCAAGGGCTCCTTGGCCTTGTGGACGCCGCGCTCGCGTGGGGGACGTTTCTGCTCGCCTATCGCCTACGCTATATCCCGTGGCCGCCAACGGCCGGCGATCTCCTCGCTCTCGCGCATCCGCGCGAGTTGGTGCGGACACTCGCGCTGGAGGCGTTTCGACCGTATCTGGAGATCTGTCTCATAACTCCTCTTCCGCTCTTCCTCTGGCTACGGTCGGCGCGGTTATACGCGCTCAAGGGAGCGTTCTCCTGGGTCGAAGATGCGTTCGGTGTGCTGCGGGCGACGACGATGACCTCCTTCGTCTTAATCGTCCTCGCCTTCATGTATCGTGGCATCTTCGAATTTCGCGAATTCTCGTACTCGCGCGGCATCTTCCTCTTGCATTGGGGGCTGCTCACGCTCGTCGTGCTCGGCGTGCGCGCGTTCGTGCGCCGAGCGCAAGTTCTGGCCCGGCGGCGCGGCTACAACCTCATTCCGGCGGTGATCGTCGGCGAGGGGGATTTGGCCGAGCTCTGCCTCTCCGAGATGCGGGCGAAGCCGCAACTGGGCTATCGCATCGTGGGTGTGCTCTCGACCTCCCCCGTACCGGGGAAGACGTCCTCCCCTCCCTCCCTCCGCATAGGGCGCGTCGAGGATTTGCCGGAGATCGTTCGCCAATTTCGCATCGAGCAGGTGTTCATCACCGACCCGGCGCTCAACCCGGACCTGCTCTTTGAGACGATCTTGCGCTGCTGGCGCACGAGCCGCGTCGCCTTCAGCGTCGTGCCGAACCTCCTGAGTTGCCTCCCCAGCAAGACGGAGCTCGATCAGATCGGCGTGCTCCCCATGATCAAGCTCTTCCAGGAGCCTCTGCGCGGTCCCAATCGCTATCTCAAGCGCGCTTTTGACGTGACCATCGCGCTTCTGGCCCTGATTCTGCTCGGCCCGCTGTTGCTGCTCATCGCTGTGCTCATCAAGCTCGATTCGCGCGGTCCCATCCTCTTTCGCCAAGAGCGCGTCGGCATGGACGGACGCCTCTTCACGCTCTACAAATTCCGCACGATGCGCGCCGATGCGGACGAACAACCCCACCGAGCGATGATGACCCAATTGATTCGCGGATCGCTCCGCGTGGCCCCGGCCATCAACGCGCCGCGCCTGGAGAACGAACGTCAACCGGATGACGCCCGTCGGGTGCTTTACGGGAAGGTCCCGAACGATCGCCGCATCACGCGCATCGGACGATGGCTTCGGCGCTGGAGCTTGGATGAGCTGCCGCAATTCCTCAACGTCCTCAAAGGCGAGATGAGCGTGGTCGGGCCGCGCCCCCCCATCCCTTACGAGGTCGAACACTATTCGAGCTGGCATCGAAAACGACTGGAGGTGAAGCCTGGAATCACCGGACTCTGGCAAGTGAGTGGGCGGAATCGTCTTCCCTTCGAGCGCATGGTCGAGTTGGACCTCTATTACATCGAGCACTGGTCGCTCTGGCTCGATGTGAAAATCCTGCTGCTGACTCTCCCGGCCATCTTTCGCGGTGAGACCGAGTGATCCTCTCCCGACGATGGCGCTCCCGTGGAAAGAGCGAGCTGTCGCCCCCAGGAATGCGAGAGCCGCAGGAACACTCAACTTGCTTGCTGTGAAGGCGCACGCTCGCTCCCAATGCGCCCCGATGCGGACTGCGACCGCACCGAACGCGGACGCAAGACGTCAGAGCCAGTGTTGGGACAGCTCCCGAAGGAAGCGCGAGGCCCGTTCGTCAGGCGCGCTCAATAGAGCAGATACCGCTGGCGGATGTGTCGGAATTGCTCTAACTCCGCCTGCCACGCGCGTTCGATCGTATCGGCATCGGCGCCACTTTTGAGCAACTCCAACGTTCGGCGATGAGCGAGCAAACGTCCGAAGGCGTCGATCCGCCACGTCTCAGGATACAGCCGGTGCAAGACGACGGCGATCTCGATTCCCAGGCGCACCGGTCGCACCGCCGCGCGTTCAGTGATGATGATGGCCACACCTCCACACTCCTCTCCAGCGAACGTGCTCGCCCGGGGAGTGAACCGAATGGGAACGAAGCGTACGCCGGGGATCCCGCGCCGATTCAGCTCTTCGGCCACGCGTCGTCCGTCCATCCACGGCGCCCCGAACAGCTCGAAGGGCCGATCCGTTCCCCGCCCCACGGAGACGTTCGTCGTCTCCAGAAGCGCAATACCCGGATAGAGCGCTGCCGCCGTGAGGCTCCGCATGTTGGGCGACGGATTCACCCACTCTTGTCCGGTTTGATCGAACCAGTACTCGCGCTTCCACCCCTCCATCCTCACGATGTGGAGATCAGCCCCGATCTTTCGTTCCGCATTGAACAGGAGCGCCAGCTCGCCGATCGTCATCCCGTGCCGGATGGGGATCGAATGATACGCCGTGAACGAGAGCGCGTCGGGATCGGCCACAGGACCTTCCACGTCCTGCCCGTTGATCGGGTTCGGGCGATCGAGCACGATGAAGCGGATCCCGCGCGCGGCGGCTTCTTCCATGGCATATCCCATTGTCGTGATGTACGTGTAGAACCGTGCGCCGATATCCTGGATGTCGAAGACGAGCGTATCCAGACCGCGAAGCATTTCGGCCGTCGGTCGTTGCCGCGGCCCGTAGAGGCTGTAGACGGGGAGTCCCGTCTTCTCATCCACCGTATCCCCCACGGGTTCGTCGGCCTGTCCGCGCAAGCCGTGTTCGGGACTGAAGAGCGCCACAAGCGTCACAGTGGGGGCACGCGCCAACAGATCAATCGTGCTCGTCCCATCGCGAGCGCGTCCCGTATGGTTCGTGATCACTCCGACGCGTCGGCCTTCGAGCAGGCGAAAGCCATCGCGGCGCAAGACGTCAATGCCGTTGAGCACGGTGGCCGTCTCGAGACTCTCCCGAACGCGAGGACGCTCGACTTCCCGCTGGATCGTCAGCGGAGTGGGCCACAACTCCGGCAGGGGCGGGCGCTGGATCGCCGCCGCGACGATCGAGGCCACGCGTCCGCGCAACGACGTCACATCGCCGCGACCATCCGGATGGACGCGATTGCTCAGAAAGATGACGAACGTCTGACTCGTCGGATCGATCCAGAACGACGTCCCCGTGAACCCTGTGTGGCCGAAGGATCCGATTGGGAAGAGATCGCCGCGGTTGGAGGAGTAGCCGGTGTTGATGTCCCATCCAAGACCACGCATCTCCTGAAACGGGAGGCCGCGGCTCTCCACCATGCGTCGCACGCCCAATGGACTGAGGATGCGCACGCCGCGAAATCCCCCACCGTTGAGGATCATCTGACAATAGATGGCCAGATCGCGCGCAGTCGAGAAGAGGCCGGCATGACCAGCGACGCCGCCCAGGGCATAGGCGCGCGGATCATGCACTTCGCCTTGCATCCATCGCCCTTCGCGGCGTTCCGTGGGCGCGCACCGCTGGCGCAACGCCCCGGTGGGGGTGAACGTCGTCTCCGTCATGCCAAGGGGACGGAAGATATTCTCGCGAGCGAATTCGTCCAAACGCTGGCCCGAGACGCGGCGCACGAGTTCGCCGAGCACAATGTACCCGACGTCGCTGTAGATGAAGCGTGTGCCCGGCTCGGCGACCGTCCCCAGCGCGTAAATCCGCTCCATCGCCTTCTCCGGACCATCGCGATAATCAGCCAAGTCATTGTCGGCGATGAGTCCACCACGATGCAGGAGCAGGTGTTCGATGGTGATTCGCTCTTTTCCGTTTTGCGCGAATTCGGGGATATAGCGAGCGACGGGATCGCCCAACCGAATCTTCCCGCGTTCGACCAGGAGCATCACCGAGGTAGCAGTGGCCACGACCTTCGTGAGCGAGGCGAGATCGAAAACGGTATCGCGGGTCATCGGAATCCGCTCAGGCTCCAGAGCGCGGTAGCCGAACGCTCGCCAATAGACGATGCGCCCCTGACGCGCGACGAGGATGACGGCGCCGGGCAACTGCCGACGCGCGATCGCCTCCTGGACGACCTCCTCGATGCGCGCCAGGTGTCGCGCCGACATCCCGACCGTCTCCGGGGAGACGATCGGCAGCGGAGCGTCCATCTGACGCGGCGTCGGAGCACCGACCCCCGTGTTGCTCAAGCCGAGTATCAGGCTCATGCCCAAACCCCGCACCCATCGCGTCATCGTCCTCCTCCCCGACGAAGAGCTGACTCATTCGAGAGCCGGAAGATACCGAATGCCCTCGTCCGCACGCAACCGCTCGCGACGCGAAATGCGCGCCCACGTGGGGGGATGCTTCGACTCTCCTTGCCGTCTCCGAATGGGTTTGGTACCCTTCTGCCGATGGATGCGGCGCCGGTGGTCGTCGAAGTCATGCGAGGCTCTCTTATGGAATCGCGCCATCGCGCGATGCTCGTCGTCTCTGATCCGCACGGGCGGAAGCTCTTCAACCTCGGAGATCCCCACTTCGTGACCTACTTGCGCTCGGCGGCCAAGCCGATTCAAGCGCTGCCGTTGGTGACCAGTGGCGCCGTGCGCCATTTCGGGATCACGCCACGGGAGTTGGCTCTCATCTGTGGCTCCCACAGTGGTGAACTGCAGCATGTAGAGACGGTTGCGCAGCTCCTTCGGAAGATCGGCCTCCACGAGTCGGCGCTTCAGTGCGGGCTCCATCCCCCTTTCGACGTGGAGACGGCGCGATGCTTAGGTCCAGAGGGCGTGACGCCGTTACATAACGCCTGCTCGGGCAAACACGCCGGGATGCTCGCGCTCGCCCGGTTCTGGCAGAGCGACATCGAGCGCTACCTCGATCCCGAGCATCCCGTTCAACAGGAGATTCGGCGAACGCTCGCGCGACTGGTGGATCTGCCCGTGTCGGAGATTTGCATCGGAGTGGACGGCTGCAGTGCGCCCACGTTCGCGCTGCCGTTGGAGCGCATGGCGCTGGCCTACGCCCGTCTGGCGAATCCGGAGGCCGCTGGCCTCGAAGCGCCCTTGTGCGCTGCGATCGCCGAGGTCACGCGCGCCATGCGCGAGTATCCGGAGATGGTGGGCGGGACACGCCGTCGCTTGGATACCGATCTCCTGCGCGAGACCGGCGGGCGCGTGCTCGCCAAAGCCGGCGCCGAAGGCATCTATGCGCTCGGCATTTTCCCATGCTCACGGTTTCCCGAAGGGGCGGGCATCGCCATCAAGATCGAGGACGGCGATGAGCGCCGCGCCCGGAATCTCGTCGTGCTGGAGGTCTTGCGACAGCTTAGGTTGCTCGAGGGCGCAGCCCTTGATAAGCTATCGGCCTACTACAGCGGAGAGGTGAAAAATCATCGAGGCATGGTCGTCGGAGTCGTTCGACCATGTTTTCGACTTGAGGGGACATGAACGACGCGATCCGACAACTCTTCCCGGTCACAGAGCGCTACATTTACATGAACCATGCCGCCATCTCGCCCTTGCCTCGACCGACGGTCGAAGCGATGACGCGCCAAGCCGAGCAGGTCATGCGACATGGGACCGTGAAGGTGGCCGAATGGTGGGAGGCGATCGAGCGAACGCGCCAGCACGTGGCTCGCTTGGTGAACGCGCGCCCCGAGGAGATCGCCTTCATGCGCAACACCTCCGATGGACTCTCGGTCATCGCCAATGGGCTCCGGTGGCGAGAGGGGGAGAATGTCGTCACGGCCGGATGCGAATTCCCAGCCAACGTCTATCCGTGGATGCGGCTTCGGACCTATGGCGTCGAGCTGCGTCTGGCGCCGGAGCGCGATGGGCGCATTGAGCTGGAGGACCTACTCGCGCTCGTGGATCGCCGCACGCGCGTGCTCGCCGTGAGCTTCGTCCAATTCGCCAGCGGATTCCGCATGGACTTAGAACGACTGGGAGAGTTTTGCCGAAGGCGGGACATCCTCTTCGTCGTGGACGCCATTCAAGGGCTCGGCGCGCTTCCGTTCGATGTCGAACGCTTCCACGTGGACGCGTTCGCGGCCGATGGCCATAAATGGCTGCTCGGCCCAGAAGGCGCAGCCATCCTTTACGTCTCGTCGCGGGTGCTCGACCGCTTGGAGCCGACGCTCGTCGGGTGGATGTCCGTGCGAAATTGGAGGGATTCGATCCTGGCGGAGGAGCTGACCTACGATCTCACCTATCGCGAGGGAGCGCTCCGTTTTGAATCGGGGACGTCCAACGTCTGTGGCCTCTGTGGACTCGGTGCCTCGGTCGAGTTGTTGCTCGAGGTGGGGATCTCACGGATCGAGGAGCATCTGGCCGTCCTCGGGCGAGAATTGTGTGAGCGGCTCCAGGCGAAAGGGTATCGGGTGGTCAGCTCGCGGCGCCCGGGCGAGACCTCCGGCATCTTCTGCTTCACGCACCCGCGCTTCTCAGCCCAGGAGCTGGCCGCGCGGCTGGAGCAGCGCGGGATCATCGTCTCGGCGCGTTTGGGACGGTTGCGCATCTCCCCTCATCTGTACAACACGCTGGAGGAGATCGTCGAAGTCGTGGCGCAGTTACCATGAGCGTCGCCCCTTCGCGCAACGAAGGATCGTGGTCTGGACTGAATGCGGCCTCTGTGCCCGCGCACTCTGATGGATCGTGGGGAGAGGTTGCCCCACGCGCGGGCAGATGGGGGGAATTCTTCCGCCTCCTCGGTTACGTGCGCCCTTACTGGGGGGTGTTCGTGCTGGCCCTCTTCCTGATGAATGCTGTGGCCGTGCTCGAAGGGGCGTTGCGGAGCTTGCTCGTCCCGATCTCCGATGGCCTGCTCGCCTCAAGCGGCATTGTCGCCACGGCTCCCCGGGCGAAAAATCTCGTGGATTTCCATCGCTACCTTCCCCTGGAGAGCGAGCGCAGCTGGTATCTGTTGGCAGCCCTGATGATCCTGATCACAATGGCCAAGGGGGCTGCGGAATTCTTCTCCAATTACCTCATGGCGCGGATCGGGCAGCGAGCCGTCTTCGATCTCCGATGCGCGCTCTACGAACATCTGCTGCGACAATCGGCCCCCTTCTTCTCGCGCTATCCGGCGAACGTGCTCACCTCACATTTGGTCAACGACGTCGAGAAGATCGAGACGGCCGTCTCGCGCACGCTCACGGACGCGCTGCGCGAATCCTTCACGCTCATCGTCTTCTTGGCCATCGTCTTCAAGCTGAACTGGAAGCTGGCGCTGCTCGCGCTCGCGTTGGGACCGCTCGTCTATCAGGCGACGGTTTACTTCGGGCGCCACCTGCGACGCACGGGGCGGCGCGTGCAAGAGGGGTATGAGCAGATCCTGAACGTCGCACAGGAGACGCTCTCGGGCAATCTCGTCGTGAAGGCGTTCGGGACCGAGGCTCTGGAATCGGAGCGCTTTCGGCGCGCCGCGCATGCGGTCATGCGCTCCGTTTTGAAAGCGGCGCGCACGGCGGCGCTCTCCCCGCCGATCATCGAGCTGATTGGGATCGTCGCGGCCTCCGGCTTCATCCTCTACGCTCAACGGATCATCGCCCGGCGCGAGATGACCCCGGGCGAGTTCTTCGTCTTCCTCTTCTTCCTCTTCAGCCTCTACGACCCCGTGCGGAAGCTCAGCCGCATTCAGAATGCCCTGCAACATGCGCTCGCCGCCTGCCAGCGCGTCTTCGCGTTGCTCGACACCCACACGGAGTTGGTGGATCGGCCTCACGCGATCGCGCTCACGAGCTTTCGCGAGAAGATCGAATTCCGCAACGTCTCGTTCCGATACCCCGATGCCGAGGAATACGTTCTGCGGAACGTGAACTTGACCATTCGCGCCGGGGAGATGGTCGCCATCGTGGGGATGAGCGGCGTCGGGAAGACGACGCTGGTGAAGCTGCTGCCGCGTTTCTACGACGTCACCGAAGGCGCCATCCTCATTGACGGAGTGGACATCCGCGACGTTCGTTTGGATTCGCTGCGCCACCTGATCGCTCTGGTCACCCAAGAGGTCATCCTCTTCAACGACACGGTGCGGCATAACATCGCCTACGGACGACCGCAAGCCACGCCGGAGGAGATCGAGCGAGCGGCGCGCGCGGCGCTGGCGCACGATTTCATCCAGGAGCTGCCCGAACGTTACGAGACGGTGATCGGTGAGCGCGGCATTCGTCTCTCCGGGGGGGAGCGCCAGCGGATCGCCATCGCCCGCGCCATCTTGAAGGACGCGCCCATCCTGATCCTGGATGAAGCGACGTCAGCGCTCGATGCGGAATCCGAGCACGGCGTACAGCAGGCCTTGCTCAACCTGATGGCCGGGCGCACGGTCATCGTCATCGCGCATCGGCTCTCGACCGTCCGTCGCGCCGATCGCATCGTCGTCCTAGATGGCGGAACGATCGTCGAAGAGGGCACGCACGCCGAATTGCTCCGGCGCGGTGGCCTCTACAGCCGCCTCTACGAGCGCCAATTCGCCCCTCAACTGTCCGAAGTCCTCTCCGAGTGAAGTGACGATGGTGCGCAGCATGACCGGATATGGCAGTGCCGCTTACGAAGGCGAGGATTTCTCGCTGCGGGCGACGGTCTCCAGTGGGAACCATCGCTTCCTGGAGATCCACGTCCGTCTTCCCGAAGCGCTCGGGGCGTGGGAATCCGTGTTGCGGAAGAAGATTCAGGAGCGCTTTGAGCGCGGGCGCATCGTCTTCACGGTGGAATTCACGCCGGCGACGCCCGCGTGGCTCACTTATGAGATCAATCGTCCGCTCGTGATGGCTTATGTGACGGCCTTGCGCCAGATCCGAGATGAATTCGGCCTCTCGGGAGAGGTGGACATCAATGCCCTTCTGCAGGTGCGGGACCTGCTGCGGCCGCGCCCGCCGGTAGAGATCCCTCCGGCGCTCGCCGAGAAACTCGAAGCCGTCACTGAAGACGCCCTGCGCGCGCTCGCTGAGATGCGCGCGGCCGAAGGCGCGCACCTTCGTCGGGATTTGCTCGCCCGGCTCGCGCTCATCACCGATCACCTCAGCGCGATCGAACAGGAGGCGAGGGCGTTGCCGGAGGTGTACCGTCAGCGACTCACCGAGCGCCTGAGCGAATGGGCGCGCGAGCTTCCCTTGGACCCAACGCGCGTCCTGCAGGAGGTCCTCCATTTCGTGAATCGCGCCGACATCAGCGAGGAGATCGCCCGACTGCGCAGTCATCTCGCTCAAGGTCGCGAGCTCCTGGAGGAAGAGGGGGCTGTCGGCAAGCGCCTCGACTTCCTCTTCCAAGAGATGCAGCGGGAGATCAACACGATCCTGGCGAAAGCTGGGAACGTCGCGCTCGCCCAGCGGGCGCTCGCCATCAAGGCCGAGATCGAGAAATTGCGCGAACAGGTGCAAAATGTCGAATAAGCAGGGATTGCTCTTCCTCGTCTCCGGCCCTTCGGGCGTGGGGAAGTCCACGCTCGTCAATCGCGTGATCGCGCGTGTGCCCAATCTCGTCTATTCGGTCTCGTACACGACGCGCCCGCAGCGGCCGACGGAAGTCGAAGGGCGAGACTATCACTTCGTCTCCCGGCGGGAATTCGAGCGCATGCGCGAGGCCGGGGAGTTGATCGAATGGGCGGAGGTCTACGGGTACTTCTACGGGCGCTCGCGCGTGGCGATCGAGCGGGAGCTTGAGGCCGGGCGCGATGTGATCCTGAGCATTGACGTGCAGGGGGCGGCGGCCTTCCGGAAGCTCTCGCTGCCTTTGGTGAGCATCTTCATCCTCCCGCCATCACGAGAGGTGCTGACCGAGCGGCTGCGCGCGCGAAAGACCGATGCCTGGCCGAGCTTGCAGCATCGCCTGACCATCGCTTGCGAAGAAGTGCAGCACTATCGAGACTTCGACTACGTGATCATCAACGACCGACTGGAAGAGGCGCTCGCTCTACTGGAAGCGATCATTCTCGCCGAGCGCCACCGCCGAGAGCGCCTGGAGGAGGACATTCGACGGGTCCTCCATACGTTCGAGAGCTCAGACCGCGCGGAGGCCTCATGAGTTCGGATCGCTCATATCGCGTCATCCTCGGCGTCACCGGGGGCATCGCCGCATACAAGGCGCCGGAGATCCTACGCCAACTCCAGCAACGCGGTGCCGAGGTGCGCGTCGTGCTGACGCGCGCGGCGACGCGCTTTGTTGGCCGCGTGACCTTCGAAGCGCTCTCGCGCCATCCGGTCGTCGTCGAGATGTTCGAGCCGGGTGCGAACATCGTCGTCCGGCATGTGGAGATGGCGCGCTGGGCCGATCTGCTGCTGGTCGCTCCGGCGACGGCGCACACGTTGGCTCGCTTCGCCCACGGCCTGGCCGACGATTTCCTCGCGACGCTCTATCTCTCGGCGCGCTGCCCGGTATTGTTGGCCCCGGCCATGGACGTCGAGATGTGGGAGAACGCGGCGACACAGGAGAATCTCGCCCAACTCCGGCGTCGGGGCGTCGCCATCATTCCCCCTGAGCGGGGGTATCTCGCCTCCGGCGTTGAGGGCGAAGGCCGCTTGGCCGAGCCCGAGCAGATCGTCGCGCGGGCCCTGGTGATCCTGGCCGCCCGCCCATACGCTCGCGATCTGGAAGGCGAACACGTCCTGATCACCGCCGGCCCCACGTGCGAAGATCTCGACCCGATTCGCTATCTGACCAATCGCTCGACGGGCAAGATGGGATACGCGCTGGCCCATGCCGCGCTCGCTCGCGGCGCCCAGGTGACGCTCATCAGTGGGCCGACGGCGCTGTTCCCCCCTCCGGACGCCGAGACGATCTTCATACGCCGCGCCGAGGAGATGTATCGCGCCGTCCTCTCACACATGGAGCGAGCGACGATCGTCCTCAAAGCCGCCGCCGTAGCCGACTATCGGCCCAAGACGTTCTCCACGGCGAAGCTCAAGAAGGCCGAGGCCGATCTCACGCTGGCGCTTGAGCGCACGCCCGACATCCTGGCCGAGCTCGGGCGACGAAAGGGATCGCGCCTGCTCGTCGGATTCGCCGCCGAGACGGAAGCCCATCTCGAACACGGACGGCAGAAGCTCATCGAGAAGAACCTCGATCTCATCGTCGTCAATGATGCTGCGAGCACGGAGACGGGATTCGCGGCCGACGAGAATGCGGGCTGGCTCTTGGACCGCGAGGGGCACGTCGTCCAACTGCCACGGATGTCCAAGTACGAGATGGCCATGCGCATCCTCGATCGCGTGCGAGAGCTTCTGGCACAGCGTGGACGCTCCGAGGAAAGAGGGGAACGTTCGCGCTGACCTCGCCTCATGGATCGCACGCGGAGATGGCGGGAGGTGAAGGGATGCACGCAACGGATCGCGACCTGCGATCTCGCGCGATCGAACTGATCCGAGACGTGCGCGCGTATCTTCGGTATCTCGCGGAGTTGGGCGCGACGCATGTGGAGGAAGGCTCGGCCTCGCGCGACCTCTTGCCGGAATGGCGCGAACGCGCCCACTCCTCTTCAATGACCGTGGGCGACGAGGAGAACGCTTGGGAACTTTCGACTTCGCCTCGCGAAGCCCCCGAGGCGACGGTCGAGGGAGAAACGCCGAAGGAGGAAGAGCTTATGGCGGGCAAGCGGCGTTCTGTACACTCGGTCGAAAGGCAGCCCGAACGCGCCGCGGAGCAGCCGGCGCTCTTTGGCGATCTTCCGCTCCCCTCTACGGCGCCGCCGATCGCAGACCGCACGCTGGACGACATTCGCGCCGACATCGGCGAATGCACGCGCTGCAAGCTCCATCGATCGCGCACGACGATCGTCTTCGGCGAAGGCGATCCGCGCGCGCGCATCATGTTCGTTGGCGAAGGCCCGGGGGCAGAAGAAGACGCGCAAGGACGTCCGTTCGTGGGTCGCGCGGGCCAGCTTCTGAATCGCATGATCGAAGCCATGGGCTTTCGACGAGAAGAGGTCTACATCACCAACGTCGTCATGTGTCGCCCGCCGAGCAACCGCACGCCCGAACCCGATGAGATCGCGACGTGCGAGCCGTTCCTCTTTCGCAAGATCCGTGTGATCAAGCCCGATGTCGTCGTCGCGCTCGGCGCCATCGCCGCACAGTCGCTCCTGGGGACGAAGGCGCCTATTGGCCAAATTCGCGGGCGATTCTTCGACGCGCATGGGACGAAGGTCCTACCGACGTTCCATCCGGCCTTCCTGCTGCGCGCGCCCGAGCGAAAACGCGAAGCTTGGGAGGACTTGAAGAAAGTGCGGGATTACGTCCTGAGCCGCTCGCGCTCGGAAGACGCGACGCGTTGATGCGCACCGGGCTCACCGCGTGGCCGCTTCGATCTCCTGCACCAGGTCGAGCGCCGTCCACTCGTTGCCGCGAAAGACCTTCTGCAACTTCCCATCGGGACGGATCACCGCCGTCGCGAGATTGTGATTGATCGTCCCCCCTTCGGTCCAGAACGAGAGCCCGAAGCTCGCGCCGAAGCGCGCCATCTCGGCAACTGGGCTCGTGGCGAACGTCCAATGACGGAAATCCGCGTTCCAACGTTCGCCGTAAGCCTTCAGCACGGCCGGTGTATCGTACTCGGGATCGAAGCTGAGCGTCAGAAACCGCACACGATCGCCTTCGAGCCATTCGGGCCGTCGCCTCCGAAGAGCCTCCTGTGCCTCGACGAAGCGGCGGCTCATCAGCGGACAGAAATTCGGAAAGGGACAGCGGGTGAAAATGAACGTGAGGGCGATCGTCCGACCGCGCCAGTCGCCGAGTCGAAACGTGCGCCCCTCCTGATCCACCAGCGTGATGTCGGGGACATCATCTCCCGGATTAAGCAAATACTCGATGGGCACGGCCTTAGACCGATCCAGCGGCTTCGGCTCGCCTTTCCGCAGGACGCGCAAGCGAGCGATCCATCCCTCCTCTTCAGTGACGACCAACTCCCCTTCGACCTCATCCCCAGGTTCGATCCCTTCGAGCACGCGTGGATCTTTGACGGGGAACGGCATCGTCATCGCCTTCATGTAACCAGGGATCTCCTCGTGCGCGAGCGTGACCGATTGCCGATTAGCAGCGACGGCGACGACGCGCCCTTTGATCGCATACGTGCGGGAGGCCCGCTCCCGACACCCGACGAGCCAAAGCGCCAGCACAAGCCCGATCGCCACCACACCACGCGTTCGCCTCATAGGGCGCGAATTGTATCAATCCTGGCGCCGCGCGGGCAAATCCCGCGTTCGGGTCCTTGGACCGTATTGGCATGATGTAACAGCCCCCCCGGCCCTCGAGTTTCAAGGGGCTGCAGCCCATCCCTCGAGAGCTCCAACAGCTGAGCGGGCTCACAAATTTGCATGTTGACGGCGACTGGTGGGACCGTAAAATAGCTTTCCTCGGACGTGGATGGCTGCTCACCTTCGACCTGTGGGAGAAGGAAGCAATGTCCGCCGTTAAGACTCACAAAAGGATGTCGGTCATGATCCTGAGGCGGTTGCGGCTGTCGTGGAGACTTCGCCAATGGGAGACAGTTGGGCTCCTGCTGGCTCTGATGTGGATGGGGATCCCCTTCCCCTGGGTTTGGGATGGGAAAGCGGCCCTTGAAGCGGGGAGATTTCGGCCATCGGCTCCTCTCACCCTGGAGGACCGGGTGGCCTGCGAGCGGATCATCCAGGAGTTTTACTGGCGGGCGCGGATATGGCCAAGTGAGAACGGACAGCCCAAGCCGCTGCTAGAAGAGGTTCTGCCGAAGGCAGTCAGCCGGAAGAAAGTGGAGGACCTGTTGAGGAAGGAGACGGCGCTTGAGGTGCTGTGGGGAATCCGGATTACGGAATCCAACATTCGGGCAGAGCTAGAGCGGATGGCGCGGTCGAGCAAGGCGCCTGAGCGGCTTCGGGCGCTGTGGGCAGCGTTAGGAAGCGATGGGTACTTGGTGGGAGAGTGTGTGGCGAGGCCAATACTAGTGGAGCGGTTTTTGCGAAGTCAGTATGCGTATGATGAGCGGATTCACGGATCGCAAAGACGAGCCATCGAGGCCGAGCTAGCGAGATACGGGAGTCGGCTTTCGGTGCATCAGTTGAGGGGGTTAAGTGGGCAGTATCAGGAGGCGGAATGGGTGGTGAGGAGAAGGAACGGAGGAGTAAAATGGAACGGACGCTCCTTTAAAGGGATCCCAAGCGGTTGGTCTGTCCTAGAGCTGGATGAAGGGGAATGGTTGGAAGCGGTCGGTCGTCTGGCTCGCTGGTTGAGCGCTGGCCCTATCAATAGAGCGCCGTCTTGGCTTGAGGCTCCGGCGGAGTTAGGCCCATCCGGGAGCACGTCCTTGACGAGCCGACTGCCCGTTGGGGAGGTGAGTCCACTTTGGGAAGAACCGGACCACTTTTTAGTGGCAGCTATCTTGGAGGTGGCGGATAACCGCTTGGTAGTGGCGACGGTAGAGTGGCCCAAGAAGCCTCTGGAGGCGTGGTGGTCGGAGGTGGGGAGAGCGTATGAGCCGAAGGCACATGGGGAGGTTTATCGGCTAGAGCTACCAAGGGTGACAGCAGCACCCTGTGTGGATGACACGTGGACGCCAATCACCATGGCGTATGTCCCTGCTCCTCGAGTGGGCCACACGGCGGTTTGGACAGGGACGGAGATGATCATTTGGGGAGGAGCACCGCCTACCAACACAGGAGATCGGTACAATCCAGCAACGGACACATGGACGCCAACCAGTACGACCAACGCCCCTTCGGCCCGGTACGGTCACACGGCGGTTTGGACGGGGACGGAGATGATCGTCTGGGGTGGGCAACCCAATACTAACACCGGGGGAAAGTACAACCCGGCAACGGATACGTGGACACTGACTAGCACGGCTGATGCCCCCGAGGCTCGGTCTAACCACACAGCAGTCTGGACAGGGACAGAGATGATCGTCTGGGGCGGGTATCCCAATACCAATACCGGAGGTCGGTATAACCCAGCGACGGACACGTGGATGGCGATCAGTACGGCCAAGGCTCCCTCAGCCCGGTACGGTCACACGGCGGTTTGGACGGGGACGGAGATGATCGTCTGGGGTGGATGGGATGGCTCTAATTACCTTAACACTGGTGGACGGTACGACCCGGCAAAAGAAACGTGGATGCCTACCAGCACGACCGGTGCTCCCTCGGCCCGGCGCAATCATGCGGCCGTTTGGACGGGGACGGAGATGATCGTCTGGGGTGGGAACACCTCTACAGGTCGTATCAATACCGGGGGACGATACAACCCAACAATGGACAGATGGCTGCCGACCAGCACAATCATTGCCCCTTCGCCTCGAGACGGCCACACAGCCGTTTGGACGGGGACGAGGATGATCATCTGGGGTGGATATGATGGCTCTACCTACCTTAACACCGGGGGACAGTACAACCCGGCGACGAATACCTGGATGCCGATCAGCACGGCTAACGTCCCTACGGCTCGGTCTAACCACACGGCCGTTTGGACGGGAACGGAGATGATCGTCTGGGGTGGGAACACCTCTGTAGGCCGCCTCAACAATGGAGGACGGTACGATCCGACGACGGACAAGTGGACGATTCCAAGTATGCCGAATGCTCTTGCTCCTAGGACCTCCCATACGGCCGTTTGGACAGGAGCGGAGATGATCATCTGGGGAGGAGCGCCATCTACCAACACCGGAGGACGGTACAATCCGGCAACAGATACGTGGACGCCAACCAGCACGGTCAACGCTCCTGCGGCCCGATCCGTTCACACGGCCGTTTGGACGGGAACGGAGATGATCGTTTGGGGTGGATGGGATGGCTCGAATTACTTCAATACTGGGGGTCGGTACAATCCGGCGACGGACACGTGGATACCAACGAGCACGATCAATGCTCCTACGGCTCGATCTGCCCACACAGCGGTTTGGACAGGAACGGAGATGATCGTTTGGGGTGGATGGGATGGGTTGAACTACCTCTACACCGGGGGACGGTACAATCCGGCAACAGACACATGGATGCCAACCAGCACGGTCAACGCTCCTACGACTCGATCTGCCCACACGGCCGTTTGGACGGGAACGGAGATGATTGTTTGGGGTGGATGGGATGGCTCGAATTACTTCAATACTGGGGGTCGGTACAATCCGGCGACGGACACGTGGACATCGCCTAGCACGGTCAATGCCCCTTCAGCTCGAGAGCTCCACACGGCCGTTTGGACAGGAGTGGAGATGATCATTTGGGGAGGAGTGCCGTTTACCAACACCGGAGGTCGGTACAATCCGACGACGGACACGTGGACATCAACCAGCGCGACCAATGCTCCCTCAGCCCGGTCTTTCCACACGGCCGTTTGGACAGGGATGGAGATGATCGTCTGGGGCGGGTGGGATGGTTTAAACTCCTTCAACAACACGGGAGGCCGTTACAACCCGGTGACGGACACTTGGGTACCGACTAGTACGGTCAACGCCCCATTGGCCCGGTTCTTTCACACAGCGGTTTGGACGGGGACGGAGATGATCATCTGGGGCGGGTACACCTCTACGGATATCTCCACAGGTATCACCAACACTGGGGGTCGGTACTGCGCCGTAAGGGGAACAACGTAGGGCTATGCTACCCACTTGAGAGCTCAATAGGTGGACGCTAACAGCAACGGTGCCTTAGGAGAGCTGCGGTACCGACCAGTGCTGCTCCGGTCAGCAGTCCACTTGGGTTGAGCTATCTCGGCGTCTGAAGGCGTCGGCTTCCGACATCCCTTTCTTTCCCCCTGGGACGGAGCCTGGGCAAGCGATAAGGCATCAAGGCAAAGCTCAAGGTGAGAGATACTCGCTCATCCCTTGCTCGAAGCGGAAGTCCTCGGTACACTCCCCCTTCCAAGCGCGATCCAAGGAGGAGGAGAGACATGAGGGCGCCGATGACGCAACGTCCGCGGTCGATCCTGCTGATGATCCTACTGGCCTTCCTCTTCCTCCTCGTTCCGTTTCTGACGTGGTACCTGACGTGGTTCGGACGCCCGCTCACGGATCGGCAGATCGAACGCTATCTCAACGATGAGGAAAAGCCGCGCCATATCCAACACGCCCTCTCGCAGATCGCCGATCGGATCCTACGTGGCGATCCCTCGGTTCGACAGTGGTATCCGAAGATCGTGAGCCTCGCTGAGCATCCGCGCTCGGAGATCCGCTTGATGGCGGCTTGGGTGATGGGGCAGGACAATCGCTCCGCGGACTTCCATCGTGCACTCAAGCGCTTGTTGAACGACCCGATCCCGATGGTGCGACGCAACGCAGCGCTTGGCCTGGTGCGCTTCGGAGATGAGAGCGGGCGTTCGGAGATTCAGCAGATGCTTCGCTCCGAACCGATTCGCGCCCCGGAGGAAGGCACGGTCACAGTGAGCACCTCCCTTGGGGACGATGTGCGGACGGAGACGCTACTGGCCCGAATTCGCCGTGCGGATGGACGCCAGGTGGATGTGCGCGCGCCTTGGCCGGGACGCGTCGAACGCTTGCTCATCACCGGTGGAGCGGGCGTGCGCGCCGGAGATGTGATCCTCTGGCTCGCGCCTGAGAGCCAACAGGTCTACGAAGCTCTGCGCGCGCTTTACTTCATCGGGCGGGAGGAAGACCTCCCCGAAATCGAACGCTACGCGCGAGCCGGTTCGGAGTGGCCAGAGGCCGTGCGGGAACAGGCCCGACGCACCGCTCACGCCATCCGACAGCGGAGGTCCCTATCTATCCCGTGATGCCCCATCCTAAGGGAAGAGCAAGAGTCTTCCGCTTGACACCTTCCCGGAGGGAAGAATATATTCTCGATCGCTCGAAATCGAGGCATCAAGGGGGGTCATCTATGCAACGTTTGACACGACGAGCCTTTCTGACTTCTTTGGGCGTATCCGCATCGCTCGGACCCGCGATGCGCTTTTTCGAACCACGTGAAGACCTCGCTCTCGCCGGAGGGAATCACCTGCGCGAGCCGGTCCCCCAAGTCACTCCGCTTTCGCCGCCGTTTCGCCTGCCGGAGAGCTGGTATCGGCAAACGGTGAGGCGACTTCAAGAGAAATTGACCGAGCGAGGGTTGGATGGGATCATCCTGAAGGATCGGTGGAACATCATCTACGTCTCCGGTCTCTTTCATACGACGACGGAACGACCGTTCTGGCTCTTCGTCCCGGCGCGCGGAGAGCCCGTCTTCTTCTATCCGGGTCTGGATAAGGACCTCGTCAACACGTGGTGGATCAAAGAGGGGGAGTGGTACTTCGACTATCCGCATGCCGGTCCATTCAACGCGCTCGCGTACAAGGCGGGGCCAAAGGCCGACCTTCTCCAGTGGATGCTCAAGGGGTTGGCCAAGCGCGGATTCGGACGAGCGCGCCTAGGCATCGAGGAGGAAGTGGGGCCGACGACGATGAAGCGGATGCAGGAGGCCTTGCCCGAAGCGCGGTTTGAAGTGGCCGGGGACGTCTTGCTTCGCATGCGGATGATCAAGACCCCCGAGGAGATCGAGCTGACGCGCAAGGCGATCGCCTTGCACGATCGGATGCTCGCTTTCGCCCGCGACTATATCCTCCAGCGCGGGACGGACGCGACCGACTTCGAGGTGCGCCATCGGACCGAAGAATTCGCCACGCACGAGCTGATGCGGCTCCTGCAGCCTACCGGACGCCCTCATGATGCCGTCGGCGTGAATCTCCGCTTCAGTTGTCGCGCGGGCGTCGCGACGGCCTATCCGCATCCGAACCAGTTCTTCTACGCGCGGATTCGACGGGGCGAGGCCGTCCAGATCGCCGCGGTCATCACGATTGGCGGTTACGGGGGAGAGGGCTATCGCGCCCTGCACATTGAGCCGATGACGGATCTCCAGCGGAAGATGTGGGACGTGCATACGGAGATGGTCCTCAAACAACAAGAGCTCAGCAAGGCGGGCGTCCGCTGCCAGGAGGTCGCTGAGAAGGTCTTAGAGATCGCCGTGCGCGCCGGGCTTGAGCGTTACATCTATCACCGACCGGCGCACGGCCAAGGCATGGAAGGGCATCAAGCGCCGTATATCGCCCCGGGCGACGACACGGTCCTTGAAGAAGGGATGATGTTCAGCAACGAGCCGGGGCTTTACAATCCCGAAGGCGGATTCGGCTACAACCATTCCAATTGCGTTCTCGTGACGCGCGAGCGCGGCGTGGCGCTCAATCAGACGCCACTCACGCGCGAATGGTGCTGGCTGAAACTCTGAGCCGTGGAGAATGATGGGACTCGCGTCATCCGAATCAACAGAACGAGGAGGCGAACGATGTGGCATCGCGGAAGACGGCAATGGATCGTCTGGCTCATCCTCGCGCTTTGGGGGACGACCCTCTCCGCCCTCTCGCAGACGGCGCCACAGGAGCGGCGCAGCGTTCCGCCGGCGCCGGATCGGCGGCCAGACGAGGGAGAAGGGCCGTTCGAGCGATTGATCATTCGCGGCGCGACGCTCATTGATGGGACGGGCGCGCCGCCCATCGGCCCTGTCGATATCGTCATCGAGGGGAACCGCATCAAGGAGATTCGCAGCGTCGGGTATCCGAGAGTCCCGATCCGCGAAGCCGGTCGCCCGCAGGGCGCGACGCGCGAGATTGATGCGCACGGCATGTACGTCCTGCCCGGATTCGTGGATCTCCATGGACATATCGGCGGCGTCGCACAGGGTACGCCGGCCGAATATGTCTACAAGCTGTGGATGGCCCACGGGATTACGACCGTTCGCGATCCGGGCTCCGGCAATGGCGTGGACTGGACGTTACGCGAACGGGAACGCAGCGCGAAGAATCAGATCGTCGCCCCGCGTATCTTCGTCTACGTCCGCCCGGGCATGGGGTGGGATCGCGGCCCGATCACCACGCCGGAGCTGGCGCGCGAGTACGTCCGATGGGCTGCGGCGAAGGGCGTGGACGGCTTCAAGCTCACGGCCTACGATCCCGAGATCATGGCCGCGCTCATTGACGAAGCGAAGAAGCACGGACTTGGAACGGCCGCGCATCTGGCGCAGACGGGCGTGGCGCGGATGAATGCCCTGGATGCCGCGCGCTTGGGGCTGACGACGCTCGAACATTGGTACGGATTGCCGGAAGCACTCCTTGTGGACCGCACGATTCAAGATTTCCCCTACGACTACAACTACAATGACGAACAGCATCGCTTCGGGCAGGCCGGACGCTTGTGGAAACAAGCGGCCCCACCGGGAAGCCCGAAGTGGAACGCGGTCATAGAGGAATTGATCCGGCTCGGGCTCGTGCTCGATCCGACGTTCGCCATCTATGAGGCGAGTCGCGATCTCATGCGTGCCATGCGTGCCGAATGGCATGATATGTACACCCTCCCGTCGCTCTGGGAGTTCTATCAGCCCAACCGCGAAGCTCATGGTTCGTTCTTCTTCTACTGGACGACGCAGGACGAGATCGAGTGGAAGAACAACTATCGCCTGTGGATGACCTTCGTGAACGAGTACAAGAATCGGGGCGGACGCGTGACGACCGGCTCCGACTCCGGATTCATCTTCAAGCTCTATGGCTTCGATTACGTCCGCGAGCTGGAGCTACTGCAAGAGGCGGGGTTTCATCCGCTGGAAGTCATTCGCTCGGCTACCTTGTGGGGAGCAGAAGCGCTCTTCAAGCCCAAGGGGAAACCGATCGAGTTCGGAGTCATCCGCCCGGGTATGCTCGCGGATCTGATTCTCGTCGATGAGAATCCGATCCAGAACCTGAAGGTCCTCTACGGCACCGGAGCCCTTCGGCTCAATGACCAAACGCGCAAAGTCGAACGCGTCGGTGGCGTGAAATACACGATCAAAGATGGGATCATTTACGACGCGAAGAAGCTTCTGGCCGATGTCGCGCGCATGGTCGCAGAAGCCAAGCGGCGCCAAGTGCCAGAATCGAATTCGGCTTCGCGAAGCTCGCGATAGAAGGCATGCGATCGCGAGGGGAAAGAGCCCTTTGGGCTTTCGGAGGTCGGGTCATTTTTCGGCGCGTGGAATCCCTGCCGAGAAGGGTCCTCCGCGCCCCGAATCCAAAGCGAAACCAAACTAAGGAGGAGGAAGAAATGAGGGCAAGTGCACTTCGCCACCTGAAGAGAACTCCATTGGCCACGCTCCCAATCCTCGTGAGTTTCATCTTGGTGCTCAGCATGACGGTGGTCGGCTTCGCCCAAGTGCAAGTGGGCTCGATCGCTGGGACCGTGAGAGACGCCAAGGGGGCGGTCCTGCCCGGCGTCACCGTCACCGTGAGCGGGCCCGCGCTCATCGGCGGTCCACGTACGGTGAAGACTGATGAGAATGGCTACTACAAGTTCTTCGACCTGAAGCCGGGCGAATATACGCTGCGCTTCGAGCATCCCGGCTTCAAGACCCATGTCCGGGAGGGGATCGTCATCACCTCAGCCTTTCAAGCGACGGTTAACGTCCAACTCGACGTGGGGGAGGTCGTCGAGGTCATCACCGTCAGCGGGGAGTCTCCCGTCATTGACACGAGCAACGTCGTGACGCAGACGGTGATCTCCCAAGACATCCTCGAACGGATTCCGAATCCGCGCGACCCATGGGTGCTCGCCCGCATGGTCCCGGGCGTCGCCTCCGGCCGCTTCGATGTGGGAGGGACGGAGGGAATGCAGCAGTACGCGCTGACGGTCCACGGCTCACGAGACAGCGACAAGAAGTTCGCCATTGACGGTCTGGAGATCAACTGGCCCGGGAGTACCGGAGGCGCCACGGCCATCTACTACGATGCGGGGATGTTCAAGGAGGTCAACTACCAGGTCGGCGCTCTCCCGGCGGAGATCTCGCAAGGGGGCGTCTACATGAATATGGTGACCAAAGATGGCGGCAATGAGATCCACGGCTCCATCCTCTTCATCGGCGCGACCGAAGCGATGCAAGCGAACAATGTGACGCCAGAGCTGCGGGAGAAGCTGCTGGCGCGCGTGCCGGCGCGACTCCGACAGCGCCCTGACGTGAAGGCCGGCAATCCCATCAAGAACGTCTACGATCTCAACGGCAATGTCGGTGGCCCTTTCATCAAGGATAAACTCTGGTGGTTCGTCTCCCTGCGCCAATGGGGAGTGGATCAACTCGTCTCCGGCGCGTTCAATCCCGATGAGACGCAAGCGATCGACGACAACCGCATCCGCAACGCGTCGGCCAAAGTGACCTGGCAGGTGAGCGCGCAGCACCGGCTCTCGTTCATGTACAATCGTAACGAGAAGAATCGCTTCCACCGGCGCGATACCCCGCCGTTCTTCATCGAGGACAAAGCCTCTTGGCTGCAAGACCAGCCCGGATACAGCGCGCACATCAAATGGACCTATACGCCCTCGGCGAAATGGGTCATTGATTCCGGGATCGCTGGCATGCACATCGTCTTCCCGCTGCGGTATCAAAAGGAGGTCAGACCGACCGACATCATGAAAGAAGACATCACGCTCTCGACCCGCAGCAACGCCGCGCTCTATAACTACGTGAACCCGAACTACCGGATCTCCATTGATTCGGCGGCCTCGTATGTGACGACGGGGCTTGGCGGAGCGCACAGCTTCAAGTTCGGGATCCAATTCATGCGCAGCCTCTTCCGCCAGATTTACACGATGAACGGTGATCACGGTCTGATCTTCGACAACGGCCGTCCGGCTTTCGTGCGAGTCTATAACACGCCGATCGAGCAGGCGAACTATCTCCATCAATTCGCATGGTTCGTTCAAGACGCCTGGACCATTCGTGGACGGCTCACGCTGAACCTGGGCCTGCGATACGAATACGCCCTCGGCGTGATTCCGCCACAACGCTCGGCGGCCGGGACGTTCGTCCCCGAGCGGAGATTCCCGGAGATTCGCGATGTCCCGAACTTCAAAGATTGGGCGCCGCGACTGGGACTTTCCTGGGACATCACGGGCACAGGGCGAACGGTCCTTAAGGCGAGCGCCAGCCGCTACCTGCAAAATGTCGGGATGGCCTATCCGGTGAGCGTGAATCCGCTCGGCTTGAGCGTCGAGACCCGAAGCTGGACGGATCGCAACGGCGATGGCCTCGCCCAACTGGACGAGATCGGCCCCGGCCCGGGATTCGTCGGCGGATTGACGACGCGCATGGATCCGAATCTGGAGCGACCCTATTCGTGGGAGTACTCGCTCGGCATCCAACAGCAAATCTATCGCGACCTCGTCGTCTCCATCACGGCCTGGCATCGCGATAATCGGCGGCAAGTCGGACGAGCGAACGTGGCCGTCCCACCGTCGGCGTACATCCCCGTCCGGCTCACGCTCCCGGCGAATCTGCCGGCCCCCTTCGCCGGACAGACGATCACCGTCTACAATCAAGACCCGGCGACGCGCGGCCGCGTGGATTTCCTGCTGACGAACTTCAAGGAGCTGGACAGCGAATACAACGGCGTGGATATCACCTTCATGAAGCGAATGTCCCAGCGCTGGCAATTGCTCGGGGGATTGACCATCGGACGCGAACGCGGCGCATTCCGCGGCGACCTCGTCTTCGGATTCGACGATTTGAACAATCCGAACTTCAACATCAACCGAAAGGGCATCGTGGGCAACGATTCGCCGTACATCTTCAAGCTCGCTGGGACGTACCAACTCCCCTGGGGCTTCGAGGTGAGCGGGAACTTCCAGCACTTCACTGGTTATCCATTGCGCCGCATCTTCACGGTGACCCGAACGCACATCCCGGACCTGACGCAAGTCAGCCAGGCGATCGATCTGGTTGAACGCGGAACGGTGCGCTTGCCGAACGTGAACCTTCTCGATATCCGCATTTCGCGCATCTTCGGCATTGGCGAGCGCTGGCGGATCGAACCGGTGCTCGATATCTTCAACATGGGCAACGTGAACACGACGACGGCGGAGATCGAGGCCGTGGGCGCCGCGCTCGGCCAACCGGCGGTGATCGTCGCCCCGCGCTTGTTCAAGCTGGGCGTGAAGGTGAACTTTTGACCTGAAGGGCATCGCCCTGGGCGCGAATGGCCCGCTCAGGGCGATGCCCGAGATCCCGCAGGGATGGACCCATCCTGACGCGCGCAAGCTCTGCGAAGAGTCGCCTTAACGACTTCTGTCCGAGTCCCTCCCGCCATCCCGACGCTCCGCACGAAGCAGAGGAATTCGTCCCACCCCACGGCTTTCAAGGGACCGAGATCGCGCACGGGAATCGAGCGCACGTGTGCTCCATCTCGCGAGAAGAGATGAAGGACGTCGGTGAAAGGCTGAGGCACCGCCCAAGCCTTATCGCTCAACGGCTGCCTTTGAGAACGCCGCATCTTATGCTGCCTATGGATTGATTCCCTCGTCCAGGATGTTCTCAACGGGGAGTTGCCTGTATCCAGGAAGCGCCTCTTGCTCTGCTTCAGCGGCTTCAGGACCTTAAAGCCGAGCCGCTCGATGCGACTCTTCTTTCTCCGTCTGTGCGCCCGGACCCACCGGTTGAACGACGGGTTGACGACCTTCCTCAATCAAAAGGCGGAAGTGACGGGAAAGCTCACCCGGTGGCAAAAGCAGGTATGGGACGGTAGTCTGATGAGCTTTCTCCGTAGCCGGTGGCCTTGTGTGGATCGGAGCCACGCTATCGGATCGTGAGCGTCGTGACGACTCGAACCGCCTCGCCTTTGACGATGAAAGGCTCGAACTCCCACTGCTGCAATTGCTGTTCGGTTCGCACATCGCGCTGACCGTTGGCGAAAGCGAAAACGCGGACGACGCGCCCGTTCTCATCAATCACGAGGATTGCGTGCACCATCTCCCCCGGTGCGACCTCTGGATTCACCGTTTACGCACCGTCAATCGGTGAAAGGCCACGGCATATTCCCCTGGCGCCGCCAGCGGAACGACTTCGGACGTTTCGGGAAATGCCGCTCGCCACATCGTCTCCGGCACTCCCTTTGATCCAATGCCCAATTGGCCTTTGGAGAACGCAAGCTCACTTACCTGGGCATCGAGAAGCGAACGACCATTGACCACCAGATGTACCCGAGCCCTTTCCGGCACCGAAATGTCGAAGAAGACGATCCCCGACAACGTAGCCGGACGCTTGAATTCCACCTGAGTCCCATTCACGTGTACCACCTCTTCCGGCAAGGGGGCGTACTGCAGAGGGAAGAGAGACTCAAGAGGGGCGTTCGGTGTCAGCGCTCCGCGTCGAATGCGCGGACCGTGATAAACGCCTCCAACGATTTGCATCTCCCTTCCACGGCTCCGAATGACGATGAGATCCTCCTCAGCCACTCCTTCAAAGGAGAGGCGAATCACTTTCGAAGCGCCGACTTCCACGCGTTTGAAGAACGACCGACCGCCTCCCCGAAACCGTTTCACCGAAGGGACCTCCTGAGACCAAATCGTGGGGGAACTCACCATGACAGTTCCCAACGCGATACATAAGACACGGCTGAGCGAATCCTTCCACATACGTTCACCCCCTCCAACTCACATATGGATCGCTCAATGGGCTCCGCCGCCTCGCGCCGATCAAAATCCGATCTCCTCAAGGGGCGTATACTCCAACCCCTGGGATTCGGCGACAGCCGGATGGGTGACGTATCCTCGGTACGTGTTGACGCCCATTCGCAAACCCGGATCAGAACGAATAGCGGCCTGGAACCCGAGCGAGGCGAGCTTCAAGGCATACGGGAGCGTCACGTTCGTCAACGCGAATGTGGACGTGCGCGGGACGGCGCCGGGCATATTCGTGACGCAATAATGTAAGACGTCGTCCACGAAGAAGACGGGATCGCTGTGCGTTGTCGGGCGCGAGGTCTCGACGCATCCGCCCTGATCCACGGAGACATCCACGATGACGGCTCCCTTGTGCATGCAGGAGAGCATCTCGCGAGTGATGAGTTTCGGTGCGGCGGCTCCCGGGATCAGGACGCCGCAGATGACCAGATCCGCGTTCTCGATGGCGTTCCAGATGTTGTACGTGTTCGAGACGAGCGTGCGAATCTGGCTCCCGAAGATATCGTCGAGGTATCGAAGCCGGTCGAGGTTTCGGTCAATGACGGTCACTTGCGCGCCCATGCCGACGGCGATGCGTGTGGCGTTGGTGCCGACGACGCCCGCGCCCAGGATGACGACCTTCGCCGGCAGAACGCCAGGGACGCCGCCCAGCAAAACGCCGCGCCCGCCGTGGATCTTCTGCAAATAGGTCGCGCCGACCTGCACGGCCATGCGACCGGCTACCTCGCTCATAGGGGTGAGGAGCGGCAACCGCCCCTCGTTATCGGTGATCGTCTCATAAGCGATCCCGGTGACCTTGCGTCGAAGCAGCTCGCGCGTCAACTCCGGAGCGGGCGCCAGATGCAAATAGGTGAAGAGGATCTGTCCCTCCCGCAAGCGCTCGTACTCGACTGGGATCGGCTCTTTCACTTTGATGATCAGATCGGCGCGCGCCCAGACTTCGGCTGGGTCTTCCAGAATATGTGCCCCCGCATCCTCGTACTCTTGATCGGAGATGCCGCTACCTTCTCCAGCGCCAGCCTCGATGTAGACCGTATGCCCTTCCTCACAGAGCGCCTTCACGCCGGCCGGGACGAGGCCGACGCGATACTCATCCGGCTTGAGCTCCTTCGGAACGCCGATGATCATGAGCGCCTCCTCATGATGCGCCCGCCGGGGGAGGCTTCAGACCCGCATATCTGCGGATCGTCTGGTGCTCCCCTCGGCGGGATCTCGCGCGATCGCATCAGGACGGGATCGCGCTCAATTCGGCCGTGTCAATTTGCGCCCGCTGCAATCGGCCGCTGTAGTCAATATAGACGGCTTTCCATTCGGTGAACAGCTCGAGCGCTTGCACACCCGCCTCGCGATGCCCATTCCCGGTCTCCTTCGTCCCCCCAAATGGCAGATGCGTCTCGGCACCGATCGTGGGCGCGTTCACGTAGAAGATCCCCGTGTACATCTCGCGCATGGCGATGAACGCCTTGTTGATGTCCTGCGTATAGATGGCCGAAGAGAGCCCGTAGCGCACGTTGTTACCGATCTGGATGGCCTCTTCCAAGGAGTTGCAGGGGATCACGGAGACGACGGGCCCGAAAATCTCCTCCTGGCAGATGACCATATCCGGGTGGCAATCGGCGAAGACGGTGGGCTCGATGAAGTATCCATAAGCGTACTCCCCATGCGTCAGCCGATTTCCGCCGCACATGAGCTTGGCACGATCTTGATTCTTCCCGATCTCAATGTAGTGGAGGATGGACTGCACCTGGGCTTCGTTGATGATCGGCCCCATCTCGGTACGCTCATCCAGCCCATTGCCGACGCGCAGGGCGCGCGCCCGCTCGACGAATTGCGTGAGGAACTTCTTGTAGACCTTCTTGTGCACGACGATGCGGCTGGAGGCCGTACAGCGTTGTCCGCTCGTGCCGAATCCGCCCCAGATAGCGCCATCCACGGCCAGATCTAGATTGGCGTCGTCCATGACGATGATGACGTTCTTCCCCCCCATCTCCAGGTTGCACTTCTTGAAGGAGGGGGCACACGCCTCGGAGACTTTCCGGCCCACTTCGGTCGAGCCCGTGAAGGAGACCAAGCGCACATCGGGATGGGTCATGAGCGGCGTGCCCACGCTCGATCCCGAACCGGTCACGAGATTGACGACGCCGGGGGGGACGCCGGCTTCCTCGCACGCTTTCACGAGGTTGTAGACCGACAGGGGGGTGTCCGTGGCCGGTTTCATCACCACCGTATTGCCGCAGAGGATCGCGGGCATGAGCTTCCAGGCGGGGATCGCCATGGGGAAGTTCCACGGGGTGATGATCGCGCACACGCCGACGGGCATGCGTACGGACATGGCGAATTTGTTCGGCAGTTCGGAAGGTGTCGTCTGCCCGTAAAGGCGACGCCCTTCGCCGGCTGTGAAATAGCAGATGTCAATGGCCTCCTGCACATCCCCGCGCGATTCTTTGAGGATCTTCCCCATCTCGCGCGTCATCTCGCGCGCGAAGGTCTCCTTGCGTCGGATCAGAATCTCCCCCAGGCGGAACATGATCTCCGCCCGCTTGGGCGCGGGGACCAATCGCCACTTCTCGTACGCTTCGCGCGCGGCCGCCACGGCGCGCGCCACATCCTCGGCGTTCGACTTCGGGAAGAGACCGATGAGGTCGCGCGTGTCGGCCGGATTCCGGTTCTCGAAATATTCCCCGGTGACCGAAGGAACCCACTCCCCATTGATGTAGTTGGAGAAGCGAGGAGCGGCCGCCGTCCGAATCGCCGGCGCCCCCTTCGCCGTTTTCGTTCGAGCGATCGCTGGTTTCGCTTTCGCCATAGCTCTCCCTCCTTGGACTTCAGGACTTCACTCGCGTGAATGACAATTCGTACACGCGAATGCCGCATCTCGCCATTTTTGCGGATGGGACGGACGCAGCGGACGGGGCGCTGCCGGATCCTCCGGATCATGGCACGCCAGACACTCCGATCGAGTTCGCGCCGCGTGATGCGCATCATCTCGCGGCAAGGGAGAGGGGGCAACACGTGGTCTTGTGGAGAGAAACACGAGGAAAAGGATGACACTCAAGACGAATCCAGCAAAGATCACATCCGCCCGCTTGATCCGCATCGTCCGCCCCGGTCAATATATTACAGCCGACGCGAGAGAGGCAAGCGGACGCTCCCCCTCATCGCCGCAACGGGACGGCGCGATGACGCGCGATGAGCAGCGCTTGGCGGAGTCGCCGGAAGAAGCCCTCGCGCTTTCGCCGCAGCAACGCTTGACAGTCGGGCAGGCGCTTGCGGGTCGCTTCCTCCCCGGCTCGAATCAGCTCGTCGGCGCGTTCCAACTCGTCCCAAGAGAATGCTGCGACGTCGGGCGAGATGAGCACATCGGCATGCTCGGCCATGTGAGATTGCGCGGTGAAAGAGAGGATAGCGAGCGCTTGTGTGTAAATCTGGAAGGCGTTGCGGGGCGGCGTCTCCATAATCGGATACGCGTTCACGTCCACGGCGATCACGCGCTCGGCTCCGAGCGTCACGGCCACGAGCGTCGGGAGATTGGCGACGACGGCGCCGTCCACGAGCATCCGACCGTCCGCATCAAGGACGGGAGTGAAATAGCCTGGGATGGCGCAACTGGCACGGATGGCGAAGGCGAGATCGCCCGTGGTGAAGACGCGCATCTGTCCGGTCGCGATCTCCGTGGCGACGACGGCGAGCGGGATCCGAAGCTCCTCAAAACGCGTGACGGGAAAATGCGCGCGGATGAAGGCCTCCATGCGACGTCCGTCGCGCAGGCCGAGTCGTGAAGGTCGGAATCGCCCGAGGTCGCTCCAGCGGATGCGGTGCGCCATCTCGATCATCCGCTCAATGGAGACGCCGCTGGCGTAGGCCCCTCCGATGAATGCCCCGACGCTCGTCCCGACGATCAGGTCAATAGGGATCGCAGCCTCTTCCAAAACCTTCAGGACGCCGATATGGGCCAAGCCCTTAGCCCCTCCCCCACCGAGGACCAGTCCGATCTTCGGGCGACCCTTGGGTTGGCGCTTCGTCCTCTCCATCGAGCGCGCGGCCATGGTTCAATGACGCGCGCGCTCACTCGCGCGCCATCGCCGCCAGCACGAGCGCGAGTGATTGAAAGAGCGCGCGGCCATCGGAGCTGCCGAGGATCTCCTCCGCAGCGCGTTCGGGATGCGGCATCATCCCCAAGACGTTCCGCTCCCGATTGCAAATGCCCGCGATGTTGTCGAGCGAGCCATTGGGATTCGCAGCCTCGGTCACTCGCCCGTTGGCATCACAATAGCGAAAGACGATGCGATGCTCGCGGCGCAGTTCGGCGAGCGTCTCCGGATCGCAGTAGTAGTTCCCTTCCCCATGGGCGATCGGGAGATAGAGTACCTGGCCCGGCCGATAGAGATGCGTGAAGGGAGTATCGGTCGCCTCGACGCGCACGTGCACGAATTGACAGAGGAACCGACGACCGCGATTCCGCATAAGGGCACCCGGCAGAAGGCCGCTCTCGCAGAGGATTTGGAAGCCGTTGCAGATGCCGAGCACGAAGCCGCCGCGCGCGGCGAACTCCCGCACGGCGCCCATGATGGGGCTGAAGCGGGCTAACGCTCCCGCCCGCAGATAGTCCCCATAGGAGAACCCGCCGGGCAGAATCACCGCGTCGTACTCGCCGAGCGTCGTCTGCTCGTGCCAGATGAAATCGACCGGTTGTCCGAGGACCTTGCTGATGACGTGATAGGCATCGTGATCGCAATTGGAACCGGGAAAGACGACGACGCCGAACTTCATTCCGATTCCTCCTCGATCTGGACCCAATATTCTTCGAGCACGGGATTGGCGAGCACATCGCGCGCGAGCTGCTCCAAGAGCGCACGCGCGCGCTCCGGCGAGACGTCATCTTCCAGCTCGATCTCGAAGTACTTCCCTTGTCGGATCTCGCGGATGCTCTCGTATCCCAAGGTCCGGATGGCGTGATGGATCGCCTGACCTTGAGGATCGAGGACGCTCTTCTTCAATCGGACGTGAACGGTCGCTCTCATGAAAGTCGCTCCCTCTCGCGCTCCGGTCCGGCAGCCGCCTCGCCGAAGACGCGACGGAAGATCGCATCCACATGGCGCAGCGCGCGATCCACGCGAAAGAGGGCCTCGAGCTCCTCAGGGGCCAATCGGGCGCGGATCTCGGGATCGGCGCGCACCAACTCTCGGAAATCGGCGCCCTCGTCCCAGGCGCGCAGAGCGTGACGCTGCACGAGCTCATACGCCTGCTCGCGCGAGAGGCCGCGTTCGGTGAGCGCCAGCAGCAGCTCTCCGCTGAAGATCACCCCGCGCGTCGCTTCCAGGTTCGCCCGCATGCGCTGTGGAGAGACGACGAGTCGTTCCAGCAGCTCCGTCGTCCGGTGCAGGAGATAGTCGGTGAGGATGCAGCTCTCGGGGAGGATCAGGCGTTCGACCGAGGAGTGCGAGATATCGCGCTCGTGCCAGAGGGCGATGTTCTCCAACGCGGCCTGCAAATTGGCGCGCACGACGCGTGCCAGACCGCAGATCTGCTCCGCCGTGATGGGGTTCCGCTTATGGGGCATGGCCGACGAACCCTTCTGCCCTTCAGCGAAAAACTCCTCGGCTTCGCGCACTTCGGTGCGGTGCAGGTGCCGGATCTCCAAGGCGATCTTCTCCAAGCCGGAGGCGATGAGCGCGAGCACGGCGAGGAACTCAGCGTGCCGATCGCGCGGGATGATCTGCGAGGAGATCGGTTCGGGACGCAGTCCCAAGCGCCCGCAGACGGCCTCTTCGACTTCCGGATCGAGGTGCGCGAAGGTGCCGACGGCCCCCGAGAGCTTCCCCACGCGGATGCGCTCGCGCGCCTGAAGCAGGCGCTCGCGATTCCGCATCGTATCGGCGTACCACAAGGCGAGCTTCAGGCCGAAGGTGATCGGCTCGGCGTGTACGCCATGCGTGCGTCCGACCATGGGTACGTCTTTGAACTCGAACGCGCGGCGCCGCAGGACGTCCGCCAATCGCTCCAAACGCCGAAGGAGCAGATCGGCCGAATCGCGGAGCAGCAGCGCCAACGCCGTATCCACGACGTCCGATGAGGTGAGGCCATAGTGGATATAGCGTGCGTCAGGGCCGACGGCCTCGGCCAAGGCCCAGAGGAAAGCGATCACATCGTGTCGGGTCGTCCGCTCGATCTCCTGAATGCGCGCGACATCCACGCTCGCGCGCGCGCGAATGCGCTCCAGGGCCGACCGAGGGATACGCCCGCGTTCGGCGAGGACTTCGCAAACGGCCAGCTCGACCTCGAGCCATGTGCGGAACTTGTTCTCCTCGCTCCAGATGGCGCCCATTTCCGGCAGTGTGTAGCGCGGGATCATAGCTCGATCCATTCGCTCGGTCGGTCATGTGCGGCGATGCGCACGCGCCGTTCGGCCTCGCGGGCGAACGAAGAACCGCGCGCCGAGAGCGCCTCCACCGCCGCCAGACGCACCAGCTCCGGATGATTGTTCGTCCGACTCAAATGCACGAGCACGATGAACTCGGCGCGCCCATCGAAGTCCTCGCGCAAGAAGCGCGCCACCTCGTCATTGGAGAGGTGGCCGTGTCGGCTGAGGATGCGTTGCTTGACGCTCCACGGATACGGCCCATTGCGCAGCATCTCCAGATCATGATTCGCTTCGAGAATGAGGACATCCGCCCCCCTCACGCGCTCGCCGACCAGGTGAGGGATATAGCCGAGATCGGTCACATATCCCACCTTCACCCCCCCGGCTTCGATCGTGAAAGCGAGGGTATCCGCGGCATCGTGTGGGACGGCGAACGGACGAAACGTCATCGGCCCGATCTCGAACGGACACTCGGCCGCGATATAGGTGGGGGTCGAGATGGGATCGTCGGGATTCATGCGGTTCCACATCTCGCAACTCGCCCGCGAGATGAAGATTGGGATGCCCAACGCGCGCGCCAGCCGCGGGACGCTCCGAATGTGATCCGTATGCTCGTGCGTGAGGACGATGGCCGAGATGCGGGAGAGGTCTTCCCCGATCTCCCGAAGCCGTCGCGCCAACTCGCGGGCCGAGAATCCGGCGTCCACGAGGACGCGCGTCGTGCCGAAGACAAAGAGCGTCGCATTCCCCGAACTAGAGCTGCCCAGGATATTGATCCGCATCTCCCTCCCCCGTACATTCGCACTCAGCACGCCAACTGCTGTCGGTCCACGCGCACGCTGTCCAATCGCCCGACGAGGACAAGGGCCAGCGCTTCGGTTTGAAAGATCTCCTCCGCGAGTCGTTGGAGGTCGTCCACCGAGACGGCTTCAATGCTCTTCAAGATCTGGTCGTAGGTTGTCTGATGCCCGAAGTAGATCTCCTGTTGCGCGATATGGGCCATGCGCGCGCTGGAGGATTCCAAGCTGAGCATAGTCGCCGCTTTCGCCTGCTCCTTCGCCCGTTGCAACTCCTCCGCCGGAACCGGCTCGCGCTTCAGGCGGCGGAGTTCCGCGACGACGAGGTCGAGGACGCGCAGCACGTTCTTCGGCGAGGTCGCAGCATGAATGAGGAGAAGGCCCGTGTCGGAGAAGAGCATCGTCCCGGCGCTCGTGGCGTAGGCCAGACCGTGATCCTCGCGAATGGTTTGGAAGAGGCGCGAACTGGTCCCTCCGCCCAAGATGGAACTGAGCAGAAGGACGGCATGCCGATCGCGCGAGCGCAAGCCGGGACATTGTGCGCCCAACAGGATCTGCGTCTCCGAGAGCTGCTCCTTCTCATGCAGGACGATCTGAGGAGAAGGCTGCGGAGTCGTATCGTGAGGGCGCAGCCCACTATCGGGGATGTGGTCGAAATAGCGCGCGGCCAATTCGACCAAGCGCTCGTGCTCGACCTGACCCGCGGCGGAGACGATGAGATTCGGCGGGGTATAGAGCTGCTGGAAATACTGCCGGATCGTCTCGCGCGTGAGCCGGAAGAGCGTCTCCTCTGTCCCCAGGATCGGTTGCCCCAACCGATGCTGGGGCCAGAAATTTCGCAGGAAAAGCTCGGTGGCCAGATCATCGGGCGTGTCCTCGACCAGCCGCATCTCCTCCAGGATCACCTGTCGCTCCTTCTCGATCTCCTGCGCGTCGAAGCGCGGCGCGGTCACCAGATCGGCCAGCAGATCGAAGGCGCGCGGCAGATGCTCATCGAGGATCTTGGCCGAATAGGCGGCACATTCGTGGCTGGTGAAGGCGTCGAGCGTCCCTCCGAGCCAATCCGATTCCTCCGCGATCTGGCGCGTGCTCCGCCGCTCCGTCCCCTTGAAGACGAGATGCTCGATGAAATGCGCGATCCCAGACTGCTCCAGGGGCTCATGCCGGGATCCGGCGCGCACCCAAATACCGATGCTCACCGAGCGGAGGTGATCCATTCGCTCACTCACGACCGTGAGCCCGCTCGCGGTCACCGTCTTGCGAATCCGCCGCATACGACTCGCCCGCCGTCCGAAAGGCTTGAATGCTACCACGAGGGTTGGCCAAGTCGCAACGCGCCAAGAGGGACGCCCTCGCGCTCCAAGTGACGCGCATTGCCCTCCCCTCCGAGAGTGTGAGATACTATGCCCTCTCATTTGATGCCACGACAAAGGAGGAGAGGATGAATCAAGAGCGCGCGGTGACAGGACGCCTTCCGATTCCTCCCCTGACCCAACTCTCCGAGGAAGAGGAGCTGTTCCGACAGAGTGTCCGGCAGTTCGCCGAGGAACGCGTTCGTCCTCTGGTCAAGACGATGGACGAGGAGGGGAAGTTCGATCCGGGCTTGCTGCAGGAATTCTTCAAACTCGGCCTCATGGGCATCAATATTCCGGAGGAGTACGGCGGAGCGGGCAGCAACTTCTTCATGGCCGTGCTCGCCGTCGAAGAACTGTCGCGGGTGGATGCCTCTGCCGGCGTCGTCGTGGACGTGCAGAACACGCTCGTCAACAATGCTCTCACGCGGTGGGGATCGCCGGAATTGAAGGCGAAGTACTTGCCGCGATTGGCCACGGACACCGTCGGCGCGTATGCGCTCTCGGAAGCCGGAGCTGGGAGCGACGCCTTCGCCCTGCAATGTCGCGCCATCGAGCGGGGGGATCATTACGTGTTGACCGGACGGAAGCTCTGGACGACCAACGCCCTGGAGGCCGGACTCTTCATCGTCTTCGCCACGGTCAACCCCGATCTCGGCTATCGCGGCATCACGGCCTTTCTGGTCGAGCGCGACTTCCCCGGATTCGCCGTGGGGAAGAAGGAGGAGAAGCTGGGCATTCGCGCCTCCTCGACCTGCGAACTCATCCTCGATGAGGTCCGCGTTCCCAAGGAGAACGTCCTCGGCGAGGTGGGTAAGGGGTACAAGGTGGCCATCGAGACGCTCAACGAAGGGCGGATCGGCATCGGCGCGCAGATGATCGGCCTGGCTCAGGGCGCGCTTCAATGCGGGATTCAGTATGCCAAAGAGCGAAAGCAATTCGGTCGCCCGATCGCGGAATTTCAAGCCATTCAATTCCTGATCGCGGAGCTGGCGACGGAGCTGGAGGCTGCGCGCTTGCTCGTCTACAATGCGGCGCGCTTGAAAGATGCCGGCTTGCCCTTTGTGAAAGAAGCTGCGATGGCCAAGTACTATGCGTCGGTGGTGGCCGAGAAGGTCACGTCCAATGTCGTCGAGATCTACGGCGGCTACGGCTTCACCAAGGATTATCCGGCCGAGAAATACTTCCGCGACTCGAAGATCGGGAAGATCTACGAGGGAACGTCGAACATGCAGCTGCAGACGATCGCGAAGATTCTGCTCGGGGGGCGATGATCAGAAGCCTTCGCCTCGCTGCAGGAGCCAATCGGCGCGGATCGCCGCCAGTAGCTCCTGGCGCGTGACGGCGGCCGTCCCGAGCTTCGCGATGACGACGCTCGCGGCGTAATTAGCCAGATGGGCGGCCTCGACGGGATCGGCCCCTGCGAGGACCGAGAGACTGAGCGCGGCCATGACCGTATCGCCCGCTCCGGTGACGTCGTAGACTTCGCGTGCGACGGTTGGGATGTGTCGCACGAACCCCTCGCGGGAAAAGAGGCTCATCCCGTGTTCGCCGCGGGTGAGGAGGACGTATTCGCTGTCCACCAAGCGCTGCAACTCGCGTCCGGCTTCCAAGAGCGAAGCTTCGTCGGTGATCTCTCGCCGGGTCACGGCTTCGGCTTCCCGTTGATTCGGTTTGATCCACGTCACTGGCCGATAATAGGGGAAGTTCCGAATCTTCGGATCGAGGAAGACGGGAAGCTGCCGCTCGCGGAGCTCCGGCAAGAGCGCCTCCAGAAGCGGTGGTGTGATCGTCCCCTTCTCGTAATCGGAGATGATGACGCCTTCGACCAGATCCAGCCGGGCGCGCGCGGCCGCCAGCAGACGGCGCGTGAGGGCTCCCGAGAGCGGCATTCGACTCTCGCGATCGGCGCGCACGACCTGCTGATGTTGGGCGAGGATGCGCGTCTTGACCGTCGTCGGACGCGTGGCATCGGTCAGGAGCTCAGCCTCAAGCGACTCGTCCGTAAGCAGCGCGCGCACGCGTTCGGCCGCCGCATCCGCTCCAGTCACGGCGACCAGAAGCGGTCGGGCACCAAGTGCGACGAGGTTGCTCGCCACATTGCCCGCGCCGCCCAGACGAAATGACTCCCGCTCGATCTCCACGACGGGAACCGGGGCCTCCGGGGAGATGCGCCGCGCCATCCCCCAGAGATATTCGTCGAGCATGAGATCGCCGAGCACGAGCAAACGCCGGCCGGTGAATCGCTGCACAAGAGCCTCCGCCCGCTCCAGCGTCACGCGCTCGGATGTCTGGCCAGGCATCGTGAACCTATAGCGACCGATCCCACTCGGCGACCGAAGCCCGCACGCTCGACTCTCCGGCGATCGACGCGAGCACGCGCTCGATGGCCTCGGTCACCTGCTCGACATGAACGTGCCGGATGCGTTCGTCTGGCGGAAGCGGCACGCCCAGATGATCGCGCGGCGTATGCACGATGGCCGAAGGAGCTATGCCCCAGGGTCGCCAGACCGTCGGATCTGACGCCCCGAAGATCACGACGGTCGGACACCCCACGGCGGCGGCGATATGCGCTGGCCCACTGTCATTCCCCACAAAGAGTGCCGCCTGACGGAGCAGCGCGATGACCTCCTTCAACGTCAGATCGGTGACCGGATGAGCGGCCATGCCGGCGAATCCTTTAACGGCATCGGTGATATGCCCCTCATGCCGCGCCGCGATGACGATGGACGGCAGCTCGTGCCTCGCCGCCAAATACTGCACGACCTGAGCGAACTTGGCGGCGGACCATCGTTTGGTCTCATGCGTGGCCGCCGGGTGGATCACGGCGAAGGGACCGCGCAAGCCCATCTGCCGCAGCCGCCGATGCACGCTCACCAGGGCTTGTTCGCTAGCGCGCAGCGAGGAGGGTGGGGGCGACGGGATGGGCACCCCGCACCATTTCAAGAGCCCCAACTGCTGCTCGGCCGAATGGATCGCCGACTTCTGCCAAATCTGCGACGGATCCGGCGCCCGCCGAGTATGCAACCAACTGTAGCGATAGCCGCGATAGCCGATCCGCTCCGGCGCACGACTCAGGAACGCGAGCAACGTCGCCGTCGTCCCCCCATGCAGATTGAAGACGGCATCGAAAGCGCGTTCCCGCAGCCGCTTCGCCAGCTGCCATCGGCGCACCCCATCGCTCGACCACCGCCCTTCCCGTTCCAAGACGATCACCTCATCCACTTGAGGATGATCCTCCAAGAGCGGGGCCGAAAGGGCTTCGCTGAGGACGCTGATCCGTAGCTCCGGTCTCCACGCCTTGAGCGCCGCCAGGCACGGCGTCATCAGCACCGTATCCCCGATCGAACGCAATCGGATCAACAAGACGCGCCGAATTCGGTCCCACGGCAGCTCCGCATGAGTCGCGCCATCTGATCGTGCCATGATCCCCCCTTGATGCCTGTTCTCGCCCGAGCCATCACCACGACCGCTCTTGCCCGAGATCAGCCTTCGATATCACTCCTGCCACAGCGCTCGCTCCTCCACGCGCGCCTCCTCGATGAGCATCACCGGGATGCCTTCCCGAATGGGATAGACGCGAAGGCAGATGGGACACTGGAGACCATGCCCATCGGCCGTCAGACGAACCTTCGCCCGCTCGTTCATCTCTCGCACACAGGCGGGACACGCCAAAATCTCCAAAAGCTCCGGCTTGATGCTCATCGCGTATTCCTCTTCCGAAGCCCTCTCGAAGCTACTCTATCACGAACCCCTCGGCTTGTCAAAAGGGGCTTCAGGAGCGGAAGAGCGCCGCCGTCCGGCTCCGGCCGAGCATCTCGCTGGCGATCTCAAAGACGCGCTCGACAGAGCACGCTGCCAAAGCGTCGCGTTCCACGTAGCGATGCTCCGCCCCCAGCGGCCGCCGCGTGCGCGCGCATCCGAGCATGAGCGTGGGAACGCCGAGCGCCGCTGCGAGATGTCCCGGACCGGCATCCCCGGAGACCATGAGCGCGCAACGCGCCAGCGCCGACGCCAATTCGCGCAGCGAGCGCGTACGCAACGAAAGCGTTCCCTTTGGGGCGCGTGCTCTCCCCCACCCTCTCCGGCTCACGTCAATCAAGCGGACGCGAAAGTGATGCGCTAACCGATATGCCAGATCGAGGAATCGCTCCGGTGGCCATACGGCTGCACCCGGATCGGCCTCCGGCGAGAGGCCAACCAAAAGCTCTCCCGCTTCGATGCCGCGAGCGCGCAGCCACTGCTCGAAGCGTTCGTCTGCCACAGGATCGGTTCGCAACGCGGGTGCGCGAACCGTGGGTGGGATCCCGAGCGCGCGCAAAGCGTTCAGATACCGATCCACGCGATGCTGCCGGGGATCATCCGGCACGCGCCAGACGTTGAAGAAGAGCCCCGCGAACCCTTCCGGCGATAGAGCAGCCAACCGAGCGGGCACGCGAGCCGCCAGCGCGAGCAGGATCGTCTCTCCCAAAGGCCAGAAGTCAATGGCCAGCTCGTACTGCCGCCTGCGGAATTCTCGCATCGCTCGGAAGACTTCCCACACGTTCCACGGTCGCATCACATCGGCTGGCTGCGCGCCTTCGACCGGCCAGATGTCCGAGACCGCGCCACTTAAGGCGAACAGCTCGCCCCCCCACGACGTCGTGAACGCCGTGATCCGCGCCTCGGGGAAGCGCTCGCGTACCGCCACACAGGCCGGCAGGGCGAAGACCGCGTCGCTCAGCCTCCCCAGGTGCAGCAGGAGGATGCGCGAGAACGATCGCGAGATCGGCTTCATCGTCGTCGCGTCGTCCGCTCAAAAGACGGATAGGGCGCGCCCGCCCCCAGCGCCTGCAGCTCCTCGCGCATCCACCGCTGCAAACAGGAGCGCACGCGCGCTTGAAAGTACGGGCTGCGCCCGCCTGCATGATGCTCCACCAGCAGCAGCAACCGTTGCCACGACTGCTCCAACCAATCGGCCACGCGTGAGATGCGCGTGATGTCGTAGGGAATGGCAATGGCCTCCGCGCCAATGCGAGCGAAGACCGCGAGATATCGGGCGACGGCCAGATCCGGAACCAATATCCGGCGTCCATCCAACTTCACCTCGATGCCGAGCAACGTATGAAGGATCTCCACGCGCCGCGCCCCCGTGGGACAGTTCAAGGCATAGCGGCGCGTGCGGTCCGCGAGGACATGCTGACGATAGATCGCGGGGATCCACTCTTCGCCGAGGGCCATCTTCACGCGCACTGCGACGCTGTGGACCGTCTCCATCGCCATGTCGAACGACTCGCATAATCCTATGCCGGTTCGCGCAGCGAAGTCAACCGAAAGCCGCCGCCTTCGCCGCACATGTTCGGCCCGCACTTTCTTGACAATTCCGGGCACGGCTCTTATAGTGCTTATCGAATGACGAACGACGCGCGGATGAAAGGCACAACCGTCCTTTGCGTTCGCCGCCATGATCGCGTCGTCATGGCCAGCGATGGACAGGTCACGTTCCAAGATACGATCCTCAAGCATCATGCCCGCAAGGTGCGCCGGCTCTACAACGATCGTATTCTCGCCGGATTCGCGGGCTCGACAGCCGATGCGTTCGCCCTCTTCCAACGCTTCGAGAGCAAGCTCGAGGAATTTCGCGGGAACCTGGGTCGAGCGGCGGTGGAATTGGCGCGAGATTGGCGCACGGACCGATACCTCCGCCATCTGGAAGCGCTGCTGATCGTCGCCGATCGCGAGCGCTCGCTCATTCTCTCCGGCAGCGGAGAGGTCATCGAGCCCGACGACGACGTCGCGGCGATCGGCTCGGGCGGACCGTATGCGCTGGCGGCCGCCCGCGCCCTGATGCGGCACACGACGCTCTCGGCACGCGAGATCGCCGAAGAGGCGTTGCGCATCGCGAGCCAAATTTGCATCTATACGAACGAGAATTTCATCATCGAGGAGTTGTGAATGAACCATGGTGATCTATCTCTCCAGTGAGGTCGAGACGCTCCCGAAACTCGATGAGCTGACGCCGCGTCAGATTGTCGAGGAGCTGGACAAATACGTCGTCGGCCAAACGGCGGCCAAACGGGCCGTCGCCATCGCCCTGCGCAATCGGATCCGCCGACAGAAGCTGCCGCCGGATCTCGCTCAGGACATCATCCCGAAGAACATCCTCATGATCGGGCCGACGGGCGTCGGCAAGACGGAGATCGCACGTCGCTTGGCCCGCCTCTCGAATTCGCCGTTTTTGAAGGTGGAGGCCTCGAAGTTCACCGAAGTTGGATACGTCGGGCGAGACGTCGAGTCCATGATCCGCGATCTCGTGGACGTGGCCGTGGACATGGTGCGCGCCGAGAAGATGCAGGAGGTCGCCGATAAAGCCGAGCAGAATGCGGAGGAACGGCTGTTGGACCTGCTTCTGCCATCGGGCCGCAAACGCAAGACGCGGCGGCAGACGCTCAGCGATTTCCTGGAGGACGAAGAGAGCGAGCCGACGCTCCTGGAAGAGGGGACGGACTTCGAACAGCTACAACGCACGCGCGAGAAGCTGCGTCAGCTCTTGCGCGAGGGCAAGCTCAATAATCGCATCGTCGAGATCGAGGTCCGCGAGCGCTTCTTCCCCGGACGCTTCGAGATCATCACGAGCCAGGGCGTCGAAGAGATGGACATCGCCATCCAGGAGCTGATCCCCGGTCTGTTCGGCCCCGGGCGCACGAAGAAGCGGAAGATGCGCGTGGACGAAGCGATGGAGTACCTCATCCAAGAAGAGGAGCAGAAGCTCATCGACATGGAACAGGTCGCGCGCATCGCCCTGGAACGCGTCGAGCAATCGGGCATCATCTTCCTGGATGAGATCGATAAGATCGCCGGGCGCGAATCTGGGCACGGGCCGGATGTCTCGCGCGAGGGCGTGCAGCGCGACCTGCTGCCGATCATTGAAGGGACGACCGTCAGCACGCGCTACGGCACGGTGCGCACCGATCACATCCTCTTCATCGCCGCCGGCGCCTTCCATGTCACCAAACCCTCCGATCTCATCCCTGAACTGCAGGGCCGATTCCCGATCCGCGTGGAGTTAGATCCGCTGACGGTCGAGGATTTCAAACGTATCCTCACCGAGCCGAAGAATTCGCTCATCAAGCAGTATACGGCGCTTCTGGCGACCGAGGGGGTCACGCTCGAGTTCACCCCCGATGCCATCGACGCCATCGCCCAATTCGCCTATGCCGTGAACGAGCAAACGGAGAACATCGGCGCGCGACGCTTGCACACGATCATGGAGAAGGTGCTCGAGGATATCTCCTTCGAGGCCCCCGATCTGAAGGAGAAGCACCAGCGAATCGATGCCGAGTACGTGCGCCGCAAACTCATCGGCATCGTGCAGAATCAAGACCTCAGCCGCTACATCCTGTGACCTCGGGCCGCTGCATCGTCGAGCGACGCCAACGGATTCCACCGCAGCGCCCTCTTCTGCTCCTCCTCTTGGGCGTCCTCGTCTCCTGCTGCGGGAAAGTCGGCGCCCCACTCCCTCCGCTACGCCCGCTGCCCGCGCGCCTCGAAGGAATACGCGCTCAGCAGCAGGGCGATGTGATCCGGCTCACTCTGCCACGCCCGAATCTGGAAGCGTTGGCCGCTCGCGGTTTCGCCGCAGATCGCCTCGAAATCTATCGCGCTCTCGAACCCCGAGGAGACAGTGAGCCCCCTTCGGAAGACTCCTTCCTCGAACGCGCGCGTCTGCTGGCCGTCTTCGATCGTCGAGAGCTTGCACGTTCCTCCACCGAAGAGGTGCTCACTATTGAAGATGGGCCGATCACGTTGTTCGATCGCCGACGGCTCTACGCCGCGCGATTGGTGGATACGCGGGGACGATTTGGCCCCCTCTCGGACATCGTCCGGATCGAGCCTCAAGGCGATGTGCCAACTCCTCCGCAGGCGCTTCGCGCGACCGATGAAGCACAAGGCGTCGTTCTCATCAGCTGGGCCCCTCCGACGCGCAATATAGACGGCTCCTCCCCTCCGAATGTCCTCGGATATAACGTCTACCGTCGCCGAACTTCCGATCCCCATTTCGGCCCGCCACTTAACGGCTCGACGCTCGTCGCGGAGACGACGCTACGCGATCGAGATTTCCAGTATGGGACCGAGTACATCTATCTCGTGAGGGCCGTCGCCCCCGCTCGCGATGGGACGCTCATCGAGAGCCGCGATTCGATGCCGATTCGATTCACGCCGCGCGACACGTTCCCGCCGGCCCCACCGGAAGGGGTGATTGCGGCATCCGCGCAAGGAAGCATCAGCCTGTTCTGGACAGCGAATTCAGAACCGGACGTGGTGGGATATTACATCTACCGCGCGCCTTCGGCCGAAGCCCCGGAGTCGGCGTGGGTGCGATTGAATGCGAGCCCGCACCCGCTCACGACGTATCGCGACGAGACGGTTCAGCCGGGCGAGCGTTATGCATACCGGATCACGGCCGTGGATCGCGCGGGGAACGAAAGCCGACCTTCGACGATCGTCGTTCAGGAGGTGCTTGGAGATGCTGATTTGCCGATACCTCGATCTCTCCTCGACGAATCCCCACCTGGCGCGCTATGGCCTTCTGAGAGGGGAGCACGTCATCCCGATCAAAGAGGAGCATCCCTTCGATTCGATCACGCCCGATGCGTCGGCCGCGCTTCCGCGGGAGCGCGTGCGTCTGCTCGCGCCGTGTGAGCCGAGTAAGATCGTGGCTCTCGGGCGAAACTATCGCGAGCATGCCGCCGAGCTGGGGAACGAAGTGCCCGTCGAACCGCTCATCTTCTTCAAGCCACCGAGCGCGGTGATCGGCCCGGAAGAGGCGATCCGGCTTCCAGCGATGTCCATGCGCGTGGACTACGAGGGCGAGTTGGTCGTCGTCATGGGCCGACGTGCCTATCGCCTTCGCGAGGACGAGGATCCGCTCGCCTATGTCCTCGGCTACACCTGCGGCAACGACGTGACCGCTCGCGATCTGCAGCAGCGGGACGGACAATTCGCGCGCGCGAAAGGCTTCGATACGTTCGCTCCCATCGGGCCGGTGATCGCGACCGCTCTCGACCCGACAAACCTCCGGATCGAGACGCGCGTCAATGGGCAGGTGCGCCAACGCGCTCGAACGCGCGACCTCCTCTTTCCGGTGCCCATGCTCATTCGTTTCATCTCCCAGGTGATGACCTTGCTGCCGGGCGATCTCATCTTCACCGGGACGCCGGCGGGCGTCGGTCCGCTCGCTGACGGAGATGTCGTCGAGGTGGAGATCGAGGGCATCGGGACCTTGCGCAACCCGGTGCGCGCCGAGTAGAAAAGTGGGTTGGCCATGGGCGGAATCGCGGACATCTCCCAGGAGGCGAATGATGAAGCGATCGATCTGGGGACTCTTGCCCCCGATTCCCACGCCGTTTGATGGGCGCGAGCAGGTCGCCTACGATCGCTTGCGCTCCAATATCGAGCGATGGAATCAATACGGCTATTCGGGATACGTCGTCCTCGGCTCCAACGGCGAGTTCGTGCATCTCACCGAGAGCGAGCGTTGGAAGGTGATCGAGACGGCACGCGAGGCGATTCCCGGTGATATGCTCCTCATCGCCGGGGCCAGCTACAACGCTACGCGCGAAGCCATAGAGTTCGCGCGCCGCGCGGCCAGCTTGCGCGCCGATGCCCTGCTGGTCGGGACGCCGCATTACTACCGCGACCAAATCACCCCCGCCGTCCTTCTGGAGCATTACCGGAAGATCGCCGACGCCTCGCCGATCCCGATCCTCCTCTACAGCGTCCCGCAATTCACGGGCATCGCCATCGCTCCGGAGACGGTAGCGCGTTTGGCCGAGCATCCGAACATCGCTGGGATCAAGGACAGCGGAGGGAACCTGGCGACGCTCGCCGAGATCATTCGTCTTGTCCCTCCGGACTTCAGCGTCCTCACGGGATCGGCGGCATTGCTTCAGGCGGCGATGGCGCTTGGCGCGAAGGGTGCCGTCTTGGCCGTCGGATGCATCGCGGCGAAGCCGTGCCTGGAGATCATGCGGCTCGCGCGCGATGGCGACGTGGCGCGAGCGGCCGACCTGCAACTTCGGCTGCTGCCCGTCGCGCGCGCCGTCACCACGCAATTTGGGATCAGCGGATTGAAAGCGGCGCTGGACCTGATCGGATTCTACGGTGGCCCGCCACGCGCTCCGCTTCCGGTCCCGGACGACAAAATGCGCGCTGAAATCCGCACCATCCTGTGTGCCTCGGGACTGTTCCCGGAGCTTGAAGAAGAGCGCTCCCCTACCGTACCATAGTCCCTTCGACGCATCAGGCGAGGCGGACGCCGAGCGGCATCGAAGGAGGTCAGCATGAGCACGGTTCTCATCGAGAAGCGCGCCCCGATGTCTCACGGGCGAACCGATCTGCGGAAGCGCAAGCCGAAACTCGTGGCCGTCATCAACGAGAATTGCACCGGATGCGCGGGTTCGCCCGTGTGCATCGAGTATTGCCCGGTCGAAGCCTGTATGTTCTGGGTGCCGGATGAAGAGCATCCCCCCTTCGGGCGCATCGAGGTGGATAAGACGCTCTGCATCGGTTGCGCCAAATGCACGAGCAAAGGTCCCGATGGCACTTTCCTGGACGGTTGTCCCTGGGATGCCATTGATATGGTCCCCACCGAAGAGTGGGAGCGCCGTCATGGAGTGCGGCTGCCGGATACGCCCGATCGTCCTCCGACTGAGTGGCGCGTCGTCCCCGCGGAGTACGTCTGAATGATGCCGAGGGACAATCGGCTTTCCGAACAACGACTCGCGGAGCTGCACGCGGAGATCGTGAGCTGTCGGCGTTGTCCTCGCCTGGTCAGGTGGCGAGAAGAAGTCGCGCGTCGCAAGCCCAAACGATACGCGGACTGGGACTACTGGGCCAAACCCGTTCCTGGCTTTGGCGATCCCGAAGCCCGACTCCTTGTCGTCGGACTCGCACCAGCCGCTCACGGGGCGAATCGCACCGGACGCATGTTCACGGGAGACCGGAGCGGGGATTGGCTCTATCGCACCCTCCACCGCTTCGGCTTCGCCAATCGCCCGGAGTCCCGACAGCGCGACGATGGCCTCGCGCTCCGAGACTGCTACATCACGGCCGCGCTCCGATGCGCTCCCCCGCAGAATATCCCCAGACCGGAAGAGTTGCAGAATTGCCGCGCCTTCCTCGAACGCGAGTGGTCGTTATTGGGAAACGTGCGCGTGATCGTCGCCTTGGGACAGATCGCTTACGCGACCGTCCTCAAAGTCTTCCGCGCTCGCCATGCCCGGGAAGCGTCTCGCTCGTTCCCGCGCTTTCAACATGGGCTGGAGCTCGCCTTGACCCCGAGGGTGACGCTTTTGGCCTCATTCCATCCGAGCCAACAGAATACCTTCACGGGGAAGCTCACCGAGCCGATGTTCGAGGCGATCTTCCGCCGAGCCCGCGAGTTGACGGAGACCCAGTGAGCCCTCCTCCCCTCCATTCGGTGCGGAAAGGGGAATAGCCTTGACCCATCCTCGCGCGCTCACTACAATGTCTTTTGAATCATCGGCACCATCTTGCTTGCTCGATATGGGGAGCGGTCCTATGGTTTCCACGCCAAACGCCAGAACGCGCAAAAAAGGACGGAGGCGGTTGAAAATCTGTTTCATCGGCACGTATCCGCCGCGCGAATGTGGGATCGCGACGTTCACGTACGACCTCTGCCACGCGATCATCGAGAACCACGCGGAGGTTCAGGCCTCCGTCATCGCCATGACCGATACGCCGGAGGGTTACGATTATCCCCCCGAGGTCGTCTTCGAGATTCGGCACAATCGCTTGAGCGATTACCGGCTAGCGGCCGAATATACGAATCTCTCCGGCGCCGACGTCCTCTGTCTACAGCATGAATTCGGGATCTTCGGGGGGCAGCAAGGCCGATATATCCTCGACTTCCTGGAATTGCTTCGAAAGCCGATCGTGACGACGTTGCACACGGTGCTTTTCAATCCCCCACCCGGGTATCGCGAGGTCCTCACCCAAATCGCCCGCGCCTCTGATCATCTCGTCGTGATGAACAGCAAGGCCATCCCAATCCTCCGAGACGTTTACGGCGTCAACGAGGAGAAAGTCAGTCTCATCCATCATGGGGTTCCGAACGTTCCTTTCGTGGATCCCAACTACTACAAGGACAAGTTCGGCGTCGAGGGACGACTGGTCCTACTCACCTTTGGCCTCCTGAACCGCAACAAGGGGATCGAGATGGTGCTGGAGGCGCTCCCGGAGGTCATCGCCCGGCATCCCGAGGTCGTCTACATCGTGCTCGGCGCAACGCATCCGGTCGTGAAGCGGAGAGAGGGCGAGGAATATCGTTTGTGGCTCCAACGGCGCGTGCAACAGCTCGGGCTGGAGGAACATGTCCTCTTCTTCAATCGCTACGTAGAGTTGAGCGAGCTGTGCGAGTTCATCGGGGCCTGCGACATCTACATTACGCCGTATCAATCGAAGGAGCAGATCGTCAGCGGCACGCTCGCGTATGCCATCGGCATGGGGAAGGCCGTCATCTCGACCCCGTACTATTACGCCGAGGAGTTGCTCGCTGAGAATCGCGGGCGGCTTGTGGAGTTCGGCGACGTCGAGGGCTTACGACAAGCGCTGCTGGAATTGATCGAGAACGAAGCCCTGCGCCATCAGATGCGCAAGCGCGCGTACGAGTTCGGACGGCAGATGATCTGGCCCGAAGTCGGCAAGCAGTATCTCGTGCTCTTCGAGCGAGTCTCGGCGTATATGCCGGCCAAGGCCATCACGCTCTCGCTCAGCAAGGCCTTCAGCGCCGGATACGAATTGCCGGAGATCAAGCTCGATCACTTGATCCGCCTGACCGACGATACGGGGTTGATTCAGCATGCGACCTACGGGATTCCGGACCGGCGATACGGATACTCGACCGATGATGTCAGCCGCGCACTGGTTGTGACACTGTTGCACTACCATCAATTTGAAGATGAAACGGCGCTCTCTCTGGCCGTGCGTTACTTGAGCTTCCTGCATTACGCGCAGCTCCCCAATGGGCATTTCCACAACTTCATGGACTATTCGCGCCACTTCAGCGACGATGTCGGGACGGAGGATACGCTCGGGCGCGCGCTCTGGGGGCTGGGCGCCGCCATCGCTTACAGCCCGAACGAGGGGATGCGCGCGCTCGCCCGGGAGATGTTCGAGCGGGCCTTCCCCGAGATCACGCTGAGACATCCGCGGGCGATCGCCTACACGATCTGTGGCCTCTATAACTTCCTCCTCCGATATGACGGGGCGGCACAAGTGCGCCGCCGATTGGCGGAGCTGGCGACACAGCTCTTGGAGCTATATGCGCAGAATCGGGCGGAGGATTGGCTGTGGTTCCATGAAGCGTTGACCTACGGGAACGCGAAAATCCCGCACGCGCTGCTTCTGGCCTACAGGGCGACCGGGGAGGAAGAGTTCAAGAAGGTCGGCCTCGAATCCCTGGACTTCCTGATCGCGCAGACCTATCACAACGACTACTTCGACTTCATCGGGAATCAAGGATGGTACCGGCGTGGAGGAGAACGCGCGATCTTCAGCCAGCAACCGATCGAGGCCGGATATACGGCCGAGGCCTGCCTGACGGCGTTCGAGCTGACGCAGGAGCGGCGCTATCTGAATCTGGCACGGGCGGCAGCGGAATGGTTGCTCGGGCGGAATCGGCTCGGTGCGCGCCTCTACGACCTGAGCACGGGCGCATGTGCCGATGGATTGGAGCCTCAGGGGCCGAGCCTGAATCAAGGGGCCGAATCGGCGATCTGCTGCATGCTGGCATTCTTGACCGTCGCGCAACAGGAGGCCGAGCAACGCCAACGCGTGCAAATGACCAGTAAGGTGCGATTCCCAGCGGCAGCGAATGCAGATGGGCAGGTGCTGACGTTCGAGTAAATGATGGAATGGCGCGTTCCATCGCTACTCTTTCGCCGATATGAGGGGAATCCGATCCTCACCCCAGCGGATTGGCCGTATCCGGTCAACGCCGTCTTCAATCCGGGCGCCGTCGAGCACGAAGGGGAGACGCTGTTGTTGGTGCGCGTCGAGGACCTACGTGGTTTCTCGCACCTGACGCTCGCCCGGAGCCGGGACGGGCGGACCAACTGGCGGATCGAACCGCGGCCCACGCTCGAGCCTGATCCCCGTTACAAGGAAGAGTGTTGGGGGATCGAAGACCCGCGCATCGTGTGGCTGGCCGATCGCCACGAATACGCCATCACCTATGTCTCGTTCTCACGTGGTGGGCCGCTCATCTCCCTGGCGCTGACTCGGGATTTCCGGCAGTTCGAGCGCATCGGGCCACTTCTGCCGCCGGAGGATAAGGACGCTTCGCTCTTTCCTCGCCGGATCCGCGACCGCTATGTCTTAGTGCATCGGCCGGTCATTCGAGGCGAAGCCCACATTTGGATCTCTACCTCGCCCGATCTCCGCTATTGGGGCGAGCACCAGATTCTGATTCCGGCACGCCCGGGGTGGTGGGACTCGCACCGGGTGGGACTCGGTCCCCCCCCGATTGAGACGCCCGAAGGCTGGCTGATCATCTACCACGGCGTGCGGGTGACGGCCTCCGGCAGCCTCTATCGCATCGGCCTCGCGCTACTGGACCTGGACCATCCGTGGCGAGTCATTCGTCGAACCGAGAATTGGGTCTTCGCTCCCCAGGAGGATTACGAACGCCGCGGCGACGTCCCTGGCGTCGTCTTTCCCACAGGGGCGATCGTCGAGCGCGAGACGGGCCGACTGCGCCTCTACTACGGCGCGGCAGATACGACCGTCTGTCTGGCCCTGGCGGCGCTCGATGAGGTCCTAGAGTACTTGAAACACTGCCCGACGGAACCCACCGCCGAAGCCCCGTGTTGAGGATGCTCCCCCTCGGTGACCATCGTGGCCCCTCCCGACAGCATCTAACTCGCTCGCACGGCGAGCGATCACGCGATCGCTCGAGCATTGCAAGGGACAACCATCCTGTTCACGCGACGGAGGAATGGCACATGAAGAGGAACAAATTCCGCGAGCTCTTGCGACGCTACGAAGGCAATCCGATCCTGACGACGGCCGACTGGCCCTATCCGGCCAACAGCGTCTTCAACGCCGGAGCGACGCTCTTGCCGAGTGGCGAGACGCTCCTGCTGGTCCGCGTCGAGGACCGGCGGGGCATCTCGCATCTGACCGCCGCCCGGAGTCGAGATGGGATCACGAATTGGCAAATTGATCCGCAACCGACGCTTCTGCCCGATCCGGAGCGGTATCCCGAAGAGGTGTGGGGGATCGAAGACCCGCGCATCACCTGGATCGAAGAGCTGCAGCGGTATGCAATTACCTACACGTCGTTCTCGACGAGCGGCCCGCTCGTCTCCCTGGCCCTGACGCGCGATTTTCGAGCCTTCGAGCGCCGAGGGGTAATCATGCCCCCGGAAGATAAGGACGCGGCGCTCTTCCCCCGACGGTTCAACGGGCGATGGGCGCTCATTCACCGCCCCATTTCGATCTACCCGGTCAGTCGGGCGAACATCTGGATCTCCTTCTCGCCCGATCTCAAACATTGGGGCGACCATACCGTCCTGCTCGAAGCCCGGCAGGGGGCGTGGTGGGACGCGAACAAGATCGGTCTCTCCCCCCCGCCGATCGAGACGCCTGAAGGCTGGCTCATCATCTATCATGGAGTGCGCATGACTCCGGCCGGATGCCTCTATCGGCTCGGCCTGGCTCTGCTCGATCTGGAAGATCCGCGTCGCGTCATCCGCCGAAGCGATGAATGGATCTTCGGCCCCGATGCGCCGTATGAGCGCGTCGGCGATGTGGCCGACGTCGTCTTTCCCTGCGGGGCCATCCTCGATTCCAAGACGGGAGAACTGCGCCTCTACTACGGAGCGGCGGACACCTCGATCGCCTTGGCCATCGGCCAGGTGCGCGAGATGCTCGACTGGCTCCTCCAAGGAGGATGAAGATGCGCATCGCGATGCTGGCTCCGATCTCCTGGCGCGTTCCCCCGCGGCATTATGGCCCGTGGGAACGCGTCGTCTCGCTTCTGACCGAAGGCCTGGTCCAGCGCGGCGTGGACGTCACGCTCTTTGCGACGGCCGATTCGCTCACGCGCGCGCGCCTTGTGGCCGTTTGTCCACGCCCCTATTCGGAGGATCCGATGCTCGATCCCAAGGTCTGGGAATGCTTGCACATCTCGGCCGTCTTCGAGCGCGCCGACGAGTTCGACCTCATCCACAACCATTTCGACTTTCTCCCCCTCACGTACAGCGGGTTGGTGCGCACCCCAGTTCTGACGACGATTCATGGCTTCTCCTCTGAGCGCATCCTGCCCGTGTACGAGAAATACAACGGGCGCACGTACTATGTGGCCATTAGCCAGGCCGATCGTCGCCCGCAGCTCACCTACATTGCGACGATCCATCACGGCATCCCGCTTGAGGAGTTCACCCTGCGGCGCGAGCACGGTGAATATCTGCTCTTTTTCGGCCGCATTCATCATGAGAAAGGCACGGCCGAGGCAATCGAAGTCGCTCGACGAACCGGCTTGCCGCTTCTCATCGCAGGGATCATTCAAGATCAAGCCTATTTCGAGCGCGCTGTCGCTCCTCATTTGAATGACCGAATCCGCTATATCGGCTCGGTCGGACCGGATCGCCGGGACGAAGTCCTCGGCCGGGCGCTGGCCTTGCTCCACCTCATCAATTTCGAGGAGCCCTTCGGCCTGAGCATGATCGAAGCGATGGCCTGTGGCACGCCCGTCATCGCGCGCGGGCGCGGCGCCGTCCCAGAGATCGTCCGTCATGGCGAGACCGGATTCATCGTGGACACGATCGAAGAGGCCATCGAAGCCCTTCGGCGCGTGTCCGAACTCGATCGCGAGCGCATTCGGCAGCACGTCGCCGAGCATTTCAGTCGGGATCGCATGGTGGAGGAGTATCTGCGCGTCTACGAGATGATCCTCCGACACCACAGATCGCGCTGAGCCGAAGCGATGAACGACGCGACCTTCCGACTCGGCATCAACTACTGGCCCGCGCGTCGGGCCATGACCTGGTGGCGCGCGTTCGAGGTCGAGGAGGTCGAACGTGATTTCGCCCGCCTTCGGGAAGCAGGCTTCGATCTCGTGCGCGTGTTCCTCCTTTGGGAGGATTTTCAACCCGAGCCGGAGCGCATCGCGCCGGACGCGATCGAACGCCTGCACACGGTCGCCGATCTAGCCGCGCGCTCTCGGTTGCAATTGCTGCCGACATTCTTCACCGGCCACATGAGCGGGGCTAATTGGTTGCCTGCGTGGGCCTGTGAACCGAGTGGGGCCCCAACCCGCTTTCGTACCCTCTCGGGCGGCCGCGTCCTCCCTGCCCGCCCGAAGAATTGGTATGCGGATCAGGCGATCATCGAGGCTCAAACCCGACTCGTCCATGAAGTCGTGCGCGCGCTCGCTTCCCATCCGGCTCTTTGGGGATGGGACTTAGGGAATGAGCCCTCCAATTGCGTGATCCCTCCATCGCGCGAGCTCGGGCTCGCTTGGCTTAAGCGCATGGTCGCCGAGATCCGCGCCGCCGATTCGACGCATCCGATCACGTTCGGCCTCCACATGGAGGACCTCGAAGAGGATCGGCGCTTGGGCCCGGCCGAAGTCGCGCGCGCGTGCGATCTGCTCGCGATGCACGGCTATCCGGTCTATGCCGAGTGGGCGCAAGGACCGACAGACGCTTGGCTCCTCCCCTTTCTCGGTCTCCTCACGCGCTGGTTGGGCGAGGGTCGTGACCTCTTGTTCGAAGAGTTCGGCGCACCCACGCGCCCTACTCAAGCAGCGCCTCCATCGCGCACTCCCCTCCTGGAGGAAGACGAAGCCGCACGGTTCACGCATGAGGCGCTGGCTCTGCTGTACCATTTCGGATTCGCGGGCGCGCTGCTTTGGTGCTATAGCGATTATGCGCCTGAGCTGTGCACTCGCCCACCTTTTGACAAAGCTCCTCACGAATGTTTCTTCGGCCTCTGGCGCGCTGATGGCACGCCGAAGCCTGCCGTCGGCGTGATCCGAACGTGGAGCGGCCTTCCGCGACGCCCTCCTCACGCTGACTTCACATGGATCGATATCGCCCCGGAAGAGTTTTTCGCGAACCCTCGCCTTCACCTTCGTCGCCTCTACGACCGCTTCCGCCGGGAGCACCTCCCAACTTCTCCCTCGATATGATACGAGGTCCAGGTCGTCTCTCTCGATCCATTGGAGGAGACGCGATCCTGGGTGCGAGATTGCCTCTCTTCCCAACCGTGCATTTTGGAGAACTCATCGCGCCACGGCTACCCCTCAGACCATCGCGGTCTCACCTCACGGAACGATCTCCTGAGTTCGCTCCGGCCTTCTGAAGACGAGATTTACTGTGAGTTGCTCTCGCGGGTCAGGCACGGTAATGGGAATGGTCGAGAGGAGAAGCGATGAAGCCTTTTCGCCCCGCCGCCGGAAAAATGGGTTGAGAGACAGACACTATACTTGGTACAATCGAAGCCGTCAGAAGTTAGGAACGCTCCAGGCGAGCCGAACTATGGGCGGCATTCGGAGGGCTGAAACTCTGAGGATTGGGATGGGATCGTTCATTACCCTTCTTCTCATCGGGATGCCCGTGGGACACTGGAGCGACTCTCATGCCTTGTGGGAGGAGTGTTATAGCTCCCAACAACGCGCACCGCATCCCCAGCTGGCCGGACTCCCCCGCGGGAATTGGAGCTTCTCGGCCATCCCGACCGTGCGCCCCGGTCATGAGACCATCCCCGTGGACGTCTGGAGCGTTACGTCCGACGCCCGTCGAGGTCTCGCCGTCACGAAGGTCCAGTTGAAGAATCGCTCCGCTAAAACAGTCACAGCCGTTCGGTTGGCTTGGGATGTGATCGAGCTCTCAGACCCGAACCGCATCCTTCTCCAGGGACAGACGCCACTGATCCGGCTTGAAACACCGCTTCGAGCTGGGGAGAGAGTCGCTTTGGAACATTTCGTCGTCGCTTTCGCCGACATCGCCGCATCATTGCGCGCTCCGGGATCGGAGGTTCTCTCGGGCGATTATCGCCTCGAAGTGGGCGTCGGTGAGATCGTCTACGAAGACGGCTCGCGATGGACGAGAGAGGACCCACACGGGATCAACCCGAAGGGTCCAACCCCAGCAGCGTTACGCGTGAGCCCTCAGAGCGGATGCCCGAATCAGATCTGCTTCTGGGATGTGCAGCGTGAGTGTTACGTGTGCCGGTCGACCGGGGGATCCGAAGGCTTCGGATGCACGATCCCGACAAGAGATTCTCTGCAGTGTACGGGGTGGCGTTGTTCAGCGCCCCCGGAAGAGCCTCTTGGTGCATCCTTGTGCTGTGGACGATGACCACGCTCCTTTCAACGGCCGTTGTTCTCGCCCTCAGCTTAGCGTGGGAGGAACCCTTCCAGGAAGAGCGCCAGCAATACCGAGACCGCGCGATCGTTGAGCTTCGGGCTCTCGTCGAGACGGTGCGTCGCTTTCGATCGTCGGAGGCCCAAGCGCGCGTGCAGGCGAAATTAGCCGACGCCCTGTGGGCGGTGGATGAACCACTCGCCCGCCAGCTCTTTGAAGAAGCGTTCACGGCGACTTCGCGGATCGAAGACGACCCGAAAGAAGGATCTCACGCAGTGCGAGAGCAGCGGTACCGATTGCGTCAAGAGATCGTCCGCCGCGCCGCTCGGCATGATCCTGCGCTCGCCCGCCAATTGCTCGCTCGGCTCTCGGAAGAGAGGGATCTGGTCGATCCCCTCCGCCCGGTCTCAGAACGAGCGCGTCATCGTCTCGTCTCCGCCCTCGATCTGCTTCGCGAGAACCCGGAACAAGCGATCCGTATGGTCAGCGAGAGCCTCGATGAGGGAATCAGTGACGTCACGCTCGCCTTCCTCGGCGAATTGAGAAAAAGAGATGTGCAGCAAGCGGATCGCCTGTTCGAACGCGCCCTGCGAAGCGCTGTCCGTCGCGCGCCACCAAACCTGAATGAGCTTCTGCTCCTCGGCTCGTACCTCTTCACCGAGGGGATGCGCATCTCTTTCTCCACGATCGCGGGACGACCGGCGATGAATGTCACGCCTGGTCTCTTCGCCCGAGAGGTGGGCTCTCCGAGACTCATCCGACTGTACCTGGATGTGGTCTTTAACGTGATCGCTCTGGCGGCCTTTGCTCCCGCCCATCCACTCACGCCGTATGAGAGCGGGCTCATCGCCGCGGCGATCCGGCAACTGCTCCCGTTCTACGAGCGATACGAGCCCGAACGCGCGCTTTTTCTCCTGGGCGTGCTCTCCCAACTCGCGCCGCGTCTACCGGAGCCTATCCGGGTTCAAGAAGAGACTCCGCTCTCGGAGTCCGAGCAACTGACCGCCGCCTTGGAGCGCGCGAGGAAAGAGACGCATCCGGAGAGACGCGACCGGCAGTATCTGCAGATCGCCTACGCCCTCTATACCCAGGAGAAATATGAAGCCGCGCGGGAAGTCGCCGAGAAGATCGGGGATCCGGAAGCGAGAAGGAAAACGATCTCGATCCTGGAGACGGCGCTTTGGAGAGACCGCATCGCTCGAGGGATAGAACCGCCAGATGTGCGCTCCCTGAGGCTCGATCTCGTGCAGGAATCCCTCCTCATCGTCGAATGGGCGATGGCGTTGCTTCAAAAAACGCGAACCGATGAGGCCAAGCTCCTCCTGCATGGACAGATCGCTCGGGTGCTGGCCGAGAGGAGAGAACGCGAATTTCAGTGGTTAGCTCTCGCGGGACTTCTCGGTGCCATGAGGCGCGCCGATGCGGAAGAAGCCCTTTCTCTCCTCGCCGGTTTAGTCCGCGCCCTTGACCGGCTCCCCAGGACTCCCTTGCCGGAGGCCCCGCGCATTGAGGACGAGCAAACGCACGTTCTCTATCCCATCTCGATCGGCGCGTATCGCATCCCCTTCCTCATTCCCTTGAGGGAGGAGTTCCGATTGGAGAAGGTCGTGGAGGAGCTCGCGCGCGCGAATTTCGAGACGACGCTCGGATGGATGCATCAGATCCAAACGGAAGACGTGCGCGCCTCGCTCATCATCGCTGCCTGCCGAGCTGTCCTGGGATGAACGTCCACCTCTCACCGGGTCGCAGGGACGCCGTGGATTGATGGGCCAGAGAGGACCCGGGCGAGCGCAGTGAAAAAGCGCTCTCGAAAAGCCTCGCGCCCGAACATTCGAGCACGCTCCGCTGCGCGGACGCTCATGCGAGCGGCTTCCTCGCAAGCGACCACGGCGGCCGTTCGCTCGACCAGCTCCGGGATCGTCTCCCAAAAGAACCCGCTGACGCCCGGCTCGATGATCTCTCGCGCCCCACCACGCCCGACGGCGAAGGGGATACAGCCGTATCCCATGGCTTCCACGAGAGCGATCCCGAAGTGCTCGACGCGCTCAGGCTCCCGATGCTCGTCCACGCCGAATCCCGTCGCCTGCCAGAAGACTTTGCCAAGGCGATAGAGTCGTCGTACTTCCTCGCGCTTGGCGTTCACGTGGAAGATCACGGGCAGCCCGCGGGCGCTTCGCTCAAGCTCGGCCACGACGGTTTCACCTGAGGCGTCGGCTCCCCCCACAAGATGCAGCTCCCAACCCGGATGGCGTACGACGAACGCTCGAAAGGCTGCGAGCAAGACCCACTGATTCTTCTCATGTCCCCCTCGAAAGAAGCGAGCGACGCTCACGATGATCTCCCGCTTCTCGCTCCAGGGAATGGGCGTGGCCGGAAGCTCGACCGGAGGCGGTACGACGAGTATTGGGACCGAGGGACGCCAGTTCTCCTCAAGGACGCGCGCCGTGAACTGCGAGTTGCAAAGGATGAGATCATAGCGGCGAAGCGCGCGGGGGAAATACCAAGCGCGAGCGATCTCTCGCCGAACGTCGGTGAGGCGATGTGCTCGAAGCGCGCGGAAGAAATCGCGAGCCGTCCATCGGCGATGAGGCACTTGGACCTGCAGGATATTGCGCCGCGCGGCGAGTCGCGGCGGGAGATCGGATTCCAAGGCGATCGCCACATCGTAAGCGCGCGTCATCCGCTCCAAGGTGCGATAGGTTCGCGCGAGCGCGTACCGATTCCGCAGCCACTCGCGCACGCCGCGAGGAAAGGAGATGGCCTCGCTCGGCACTTCGATGAGGCCGACGCCATCCAGATGCAGGCCGAGTCGCTCCTGAAGCCGCCGCAGATCGAAAGGACGTATGGTGATGAGATCCACCTGATGCCGCTCGCTGAGGATTTCGGCGAGCACCCCGAAGTAGACTTCCCCCCCGCCCATGACGGGCCAACCGGGATTGTAAAGCGCCACGCGCATCCTCGAGAGCCCATTAACCTGAACGTCGTTTGCGATTCACCCGGAATGCCCTCATGTTCTCCCAGATGGGACGAAGGCTCCGTCCCAAACTCGGCATCGCCTCGCACGCCGTCCAACAGGCGCACTCGCGCGCCGCGATCGAACGGCGAATGCGTTCGGCCTCCGGACTCAACCAGATCTCCTCGAAGCTCCGCTCCCGGACGTTCCCGAGTCTCTTGCTCAAGATCACGCAGGGATACACGTTGCCATAAGGATCGAGATAGAACGACTGCGTCCCCGAATAGCAGGTGAAGAGGCGGCGCGGATGCGCCTGATACGCCGCCATGCGCCGGAGATAGTAGGCCTGCACATCGAACATTCGCCGAGGCCATGGGAGGCGATCCAGATGTTCCGCCGCTATGCGTTCGAGTGCGCGCGCGATCTCGTGCAGATCCTCGATGGGCCACGCCGCCTCGACGTCCGTGCGCGCATAATAGGTCTCGCTATTTTGGGCGAACTGCGCGTTGAACCCAAGGCCACGGGCGCGCGCCAGCTCATAAACTCGTTCCAGATCGCGCCAATTCTCGCGCGTGATCGTGAAGCTCACCCCCACGCGAATCCCTCCGAGCGCGAGCGCTTCGTCAATCACGCGCCACGCCTTCTCGTAGACCCGAATCCCACGTTGCCGATCGTGCACCTCCCCGATCCCATCGAGCGAGACCGAGAGATAGAGGCGCCCGGGCTCGGGCCGATATTCGGTCAGAATTCGATGCAACGCCCGCGCATTCAGCTCGGGATTGATCGCGCCCGTGGGAATGGTGATCGTCGCGCGCGGAAAGTCGGTGAGGAAGAATCCACAGATCTCCACGAAATCGCGCCGCAGAAAGACCTCTCCCCCCGTCAGAGCAATCGAGCACAACCCCCGCAGAAGCGGAGATCGAAAGACGCACTGGATCTCCTCAAGCGTCAATTCCGCATGCGCCCGCGCACGATCCTTCCGATAGAGCGTCCAGATATCGCACATTCGACAACGCGAGTTGCAGAGGAACGTGATGGCGAAATTCACGTGTCGAACCTCATCAACGCGCGGAGGCAGAATCCGCTCCCGCAACCGCGCGCTCACGCGCTCCAACTTCGCCAGGAGGCCGCGATCTCCCGCATGTTCGGTCATCGCCGATCCTCGCCGTGCGGCATCTGCGTAGCGCTTTGGCATTGTAGCATAGACGAACGCTCCCATCCTCAACGATCCCTTATGCGCCACACGCGCACTCGTTCCCACCGCCACCGCAAGAAGTCCCGGTAGGGGATCTCCAGGACTACCTCGGCCGGTTCACCGGGCGGCCATCCCCAATATCGAAAATCACGGCGCGCGGCATAGGCCCAGTAGCTCGGCTGTCCCGTCCGCGCGATCGTGCGTTTTCCCTGCTGGTAGAGCGTCCACGCGTTGAACGTGTAGTTCAGATTGATCTCCTCAACGGGCACGCCTCGCGCGAGCAGTTCGTTCCCCGCCCTCCAAATGGCCCCATATCCGGCGATCATCGTCTTCGTCGTCGCGATGGAGACTCCACCGAGCCCGATGAGGAGCAGGATGGCGAGCCTCGGTCGAAGCCACCGTGTGATCTCCCGCACCGCCAAAAGCAACCCGATGGGGAAGAAGACGAGGAGGTAGCGATCGAACCGGCAGGAGAGCACGAGGAACGCTCCGAGGAATAGCGCTCCAAGAATCAGCAAGAATTTCGTCACCCACTCCTGCCGCGGATCGGCACATTCGCGGCGAACATCGGGAACGCGCCTTTTCACCGGTATGAACGCCGCGATAACGCTGAGGATCGCAAGCCCGTAGATGATCTGCCGAATCCCGACATAGAAGTCCTCCACGCGACTGCGCCAATAGTCGAGGCCCCGTTGCGAGGGCACAACCGCCGTGTACGCTCCGTAATAGGCGACCAGCGCACGGTCAATCCCTTCAGTGAGGATGTTCCTCCCCACATCCGCAGCGAAGAGGAGAGCGAGCGTCACCAGGATGCCGGCTCCAAAGCGAAGGGCACGCGCATGCGCACGCTGGAAAGCCTCCCACGACGTCCGACTCTCTCGCACGATGGCCGCAAGGACAAGCGCCCCCGCCCACGCCGAGATCAGCGTGAATGTCCCCCCCCCTTTCGTCCCGAACGTAGGGAAAATAGCCGAATCCGTGAGGTACGGCATGACGCGACCTTCTCTCCACAGCGCGTAGGTCGCGTATCCGCCAAGGAGGAGAAGGAACGAGAGAACGAGCTTCCCTTCTTCGCCGACGACGCTCCGCCAGCGAACAGCCCCCGCAAGGGGGAGGGCGAACGCTCCGAGATAGAAAACCACGATGAAGGGGAGATGCCGAAGATCGTGGGCGATCCGGTAAGTCTTCAACATCTCCAATTGCGCGAATCGAAATTGCGTCGGCATCCCGTGAACCGTGACGATCCAAATGTAGAAGCCAAGGAGCGTGGCCAAGGGCAACAGCACGGCGAGCCATCGGGGCCAGAGGCGCTCCTCCATCCTCCGTTCTCCAAGGAGCGAGAGAAAGAAGCCGACGGGAAGGAGGATCGCATATTGCCGAACCAAGACAGCCAGACTGGAAAAGACGGCGCCGAAAACGAGCGCGCGCGTGTGCTCGTGTGCCTGACGCGCGACGCGACCTTTCGCGAGGAAATAAAGTGCCAGAAGGAAGAGCGCGAGGAAAGGCACATCAGTGAAGAACGTGAAACTCAGGGCGAAGAAGATGGGATGAAACCAGAGCGCAAGCGCAGCCAAAGGTGGAACCCATGAAGAAGCGGCCTCCGCACGTACATCTCCCAATCGGAGGGCGCACAACCGAGAAAATGCCCAGAGGCCAGCCAGACTGAGCACGAGCGTCGAGAGATGAAGCGCCGAGAAGGAGAAGCCGAAAGGCCAACAGAAGAGCGCCCCCCAGAGCGTTTGAAAAATGAGGCTCGCGGCCGATTCGTCCGGCAGGCGGAGGTGCCCCGTCTCCAAGAAGTACTGGACCGAGAGGGCATACGTCCAATCATCCCCCACCGGATATTCGTAGAGGGGATTCACCAATAGGATCGAGACGATGATCGCGAGAAGCCCCCAGATCCTCCTCAAAAGGCCGGTCTCCCTTCTCGAGCAGCGGCGTCCATCGGACGCCCCAGGCGAGCGCGAAGGAAATTCCGAATGCGCGCTCCGTTCAACCGCGCGTGTGTGTGTTGGCACGCCGCGCAGAGCGACACGTCCCGAAAATCGAGCCGACAGTGGCGACGGCGCAGCTCCATGAGCGCTGGTCCTTTCCAAATCTCCTCTAGCGTCTGCTCCCCAAAGCGCCCGATCACCAACTCGCCATCTACATCGAAGCAGCAAGGGACGACATCCCCGTTCCACAAGATGGTGAGCGCGTCCCAGAGGAACGCCGTGCAGGGGACGCGGAAATCCACGCCGCGCTCGGGGAAGCCGCGATCCGCGGTCTTCCCCGCCCACGTGTTGAACGATTTGACATGGATGTGGTCACCCGGCTGAAGGAAAGGCCGCCAATACGCTCGGAATGCTTCGATCTCGCGCGCCGTCTCCCGCATGGCGATGATCTGAAAGACGGCGCGCGGTCCTCTTCCCCCTCTCGCCTGGCGCGCTTCGAGAAACCGGCGCACGTTCTCCAGAACGACGGAGAATCGCGCACCGCGACGAATGGCCTCATACGTCTCCGCCGTCACGCCATCCAAACTGAAGACGACTGTATCCAGCTCCGACTCGGCGAGCCGACGCGCTCGCTCCCCCCGCAGAAGCGTCGCGTTCGTGCTGATGACGACATTTCGGATCGAGGGATACTGCTTGATGTACGCGATGCGCTCGAAAAGCTGAGCGTCCACGAATGGCTCGCCCCACGCGTGCAGCCACACGATCTCCGCACCGTGCGCGGCGATCTCATCGGCCGCACGTTGGAACAGCTCCATCGACATCGTCCCATCGGCCCGCGCTTTCGAACGGGTCGGGCACATGAGGCAGTCGAGGTTGCAGATACTCGTCGTCTCGATATTAATGCGACGCGGGAAGGGCGGTGGCTCAGCCAGCTCTCGTCGATGCCACCAGAGGAAGAAGCGCGAAGCGCTTCGAGAGATGAATCGCTCCAGCCGCGTCACGACCTTTCTTGCAAGGGCGCGATATGCAACGGAGTGTAGAGCGCGCCGTCTGGACGGAGATCGCTCCGCATGAGGATCAGATGAGTGACTCGAAACCGATGGCTCGGGAACTCCTCGGCCAGGAAGAGACGCGCCAGCTCGCGCGCCGATCGTTCCGAGCGCACGCGTCCGACGGTCAGATGCGCCGTGAACGGGCGCAGCTCTCGAGCGAATCCGTACTGCGCGAGCGCGTCCTCCACCTGAGCGACGAGCGCGCGTAAGAGGCCGCGTTCATCTCGAACGCCGATCCACAACACACGCGGGCGATCAGCGGTCGGGAAGACCCCCCCGCGATCCGTCACCAACTCGAACGGCGCGCAGTCACGCGCAATCGCATCCAGCACTTCTCCCACGCGCCCAAGGCGCGCTTCTTCAACCTCCCCGAGAAACTTCAAAGTGAGATGCACGTTCGCCGGCCGCGTCCAACTCACCTCGACCGGAAGACGACGCAGCTTCGCCTGCACGCGCTCGATCGCCGCTTTGACCTCCCCAGGGACGTCAATGCAGATAAAGGAGCGGATCGCTGCCACCGCTCACATCCCCCCTCGGTCCGAGGAAGCGCTTCCCGAATGCGGGCTCGCTTCCTCCTGGAAGTATTTCCGCCCTCGAAACGATTCCGGCAGGCACGACATCTCCGCGTCAGGAGACCCGGGCTCATAATCGTGGATGTACTTGTACCCTGCGCCGTATCCCATCTCGCGCATCAGCCCGGTGACCGGATTGCGGAGATGAAGCGGCACGGGTTCTCGAGGATGCTCGCGCGCATCGCTCTCGGCGGCTCGATAGGCTCGAAGGACCGCATTCGATTTCGGCGCACGAGCCAGATAGAGCGTAGCTTGTGTCAATGCCAGTTTCGCTTCGGGAAGCCCGACGAAATGAACGGCCTGCATCGCGGCGACGGCCTGGACGAGCGCCTGTGGATCCGCCAGCCCGATGTCCTCGCTGGCGAGGATGACCAACCGTCGAGCGATGAAGAGCGGATCTTCGCCCGCTTCGAGCATCCGCGCGAGCCAGTAGAGTGCGGCATCAGCGTCCGAATGGCGAACCGATTTGATGAACGCCGAGATCAGGTTGTAATGCTCCTCGCCACTTTTATCGGAGAATAAAATCGGGCGCCGGATGATCTCTCGCACAAGGTCTTCGGTCACCAGCAGCGCTCCATCCGAGCGCAGCTCGGCGCTGTTCACCGCCAGTTCCAAAACGTTGAGCGCCACGCGGGCGTCCCCCGATGCATAAGCGGCGATGACCCGCAGAAGCGATTCCGCGATCTCCACGCGGAGACGTCCCAACCCGCGCTCCTGGTCAGCGAGCGCGCGCCGAAGGATGAGGAGCACATCGTCATCGGATAACGGCTTCAGGACGAAAACATGGCACCGAGAGAGCAGCGGCGCGATCACGTGGAACGACGGATTCTCCGTCGTCGCCCCGATGAAAACCACATCGCCGCGCTCAACGAAAGGGAGGAACGCATCTTGCTGCGCACGATTCAAGTGATGCACTTCGTCCACGAAGAGGATCGTGCGTTGTCCCTGCACGCGACGCAGCTTCCCGGCCAGGAGCATCGCCTCGCGGATCTCCTTGATTGTGCCGAGCACGGCCGAGAAGCGTAAAAAATGCGCCTTCGTGTGATGCGCGATCACGCGGGCGAGCGTCGTCTTGCCACTGCCCGGAGGCCCCCACAGGAGCATCGAGGCGAGCCGGTCGCGCTCGATCATGCGCCGCAGGGGTGTGCCCGGACCGATCAGCTCCGTCTGCCCGACGATCTCCTCAAGCGTTCGAGGGCGCAGACGATCTGCCAGCGGCGCCGTCCGCGACGCTTCCATATCCTCGCTCGAGATGGGGAAGAGCGCCCGTTCTTCTTTCATGACCATTCTCCGCGCGACGTTCGATCACTCGGCCGCTTCGGATGGTGACGCCAGAGTTTCCCCTTCTTCAACGCTCTCGATCCCTCTGGCCCCCGCGCTCACGACCTCCTTTTCGCGGATGCGGGCAGCCTTCCCCTTTAGCTTGCGGAGATAATAGAGCTTGGCCCGCCGCACGTCCCCGCGGCGCACGACCTCGATCCGCTCGATGATCGGCGAATGCAAGGGAAAGATGCGCTCGACGCCGATGCCGAAGCTGATCTTTCGCACCGTGAAGGTCTCGCGCAGGCCCCCGTGTTTCCGCGCGATCACGACGCCTTCGAAGACCTGGATGCGCTCTTTATCCCCCTCTTTAATCCGCACGTGAACACGCACCGTATCCCCCGGAGCGAAATCCGGAATGTCGGTTCTCCTCTGTGCCTTCTCGAAGTCCATGAGAATCGGATTCATACGCCTTCTCCTGTCGCCGGTCTCCCCCGTGCTCAAAAGGAATTAATTTTATCGGCTTTCCTCCGCTTTGGGAAGCACTCGGCGAAGCTCTTCCAGCAGCTTTCGATCCTCTTCGCTCAAGGCGGCTTTTTCAAGGAGATCGGGGCGATTGCGGAGTGTTTTGGCCAAGGCCATACGCCGTCGCCAGCGGGCGATCTGCGCATGATGTCCGGAGAGCAAGACCTCGGGGACGCGAAGGCCCCGAAATTCCGCCGGGCGCGTATACTGCGGATAGTCGAGGATCCCTCCCTCGGCGAACGACTCCCGACGTGCGGATTCCGCACGATGCAGCGCCCCGGGCAAGAGCCGAACGACCGCTTCCACAATCACCATCGCCGGGACCTCCCCGCCCATCAGGACATAATCGCCGATGGAGAGCTCATGCGTCGCCAGATATTCGGCCACGCGCTCATCCACGCCCTCGTACCGACCGCAAATGAGGACGAGGCGCTCGCGGTTGGCCAGATATTCGGCCATCGCCTGAGTGAAGCGTCGCCCTTGAGGAGTCAGCACGATGACGGCCACGCGCTCGCGATCGAACTGTTCGCCGAGCAGATGTTCGACGGCACGAAAGATCGGTTCAGGCTTGAAGACCATCCCTTCCCCTCCGCCAAAAGGGCGATCATCCACCGTGCGATGCTTATCCGTGGCGAAATCCCGTAGGTCGTGCACGACGATCTCCACCAATCCCCGCTCGCGCGCCCGCCGCACGATCCCATAGTCGAAGGGCCCGCGAAACATCTCCGGGAAGATCGTCAGGATGTCAATGCGCATGTTGGTCGGTGAATGGGAGACGCTTCGGAGATCACCGTCGCGATGGAGCCGATGGCGAGCTCTCCCGATTCAAGTCGAGCAATCCTTCCGGTGGGTTCACGAGGATGAGCTTCGCGGTCGAATCCACGACGGGGCAGATAGCGCGGGCGAAGGGGATCAAGACCTCCTCGGCCTCTTCCCCCTCCACAACGAGCACGGGCACCTCCGCCGTCTCCATAATGTCGCGCACGATCCCGACCCGGCGGCCGGATTCCGTGCGCACCTCGCACCCGAGGAGCTCAAAGAGGAAATACTCGTCTTCCTCCAGCGGAACGGCTTCCTCCCGCGCGATCTTCACCCACCATCCTTTGAATTGACTCGCGGCCTCGATCGTCTCACACCCCTCGAATTTCAGGACGATCTGGCCCCGATGAAACCAATAGCGTTCCAAACGCGATTCCACGAAGGTCCCATCCGGAGCTTCCAGCCGCACGCGCGTGACGGCGGCGAACCGCTCCGGATGATCCGTCACGATTTCGGCCACAACTTCCCCCTTCCCCCCCCGTGGCCTCAAAATCTTCGCGATGGTGAGGAATTCGGGTTCCACCCCCATTTCATTCGAGAATCTCTAGGACGAAGCGCTTCTTCATCTTCATCCCCGCCGCCCCCAGAATGGTGCGGATGGCGCGAGCGGTTCGACCCTCTCGACCGATGACCTTTCCGAGATCGGAAGGGGCAACCCGCAGTTCCAGGACGGTGGTCGCCTCGCCCTCAACCTCTCGGACTTCCACCTGATCCGGATAATCCACCAGCGCTTTCGCGATCATCTCGACGAGATCTCTGATCTTCATACCCCACCTCTCCTCTGTAGCGTTGCCCGGAGCCGACGCCCCAGCACGCCGAACTCAGGCGCACCCTCCGTGAACGCGTATGCTGTCACAGGCCGAAATTCTTCTCACGACCCGTGCCCCGATGCCTGCGGCGCGACCTTCCGGATCAACCGTCGGACGACCTCCGTCGGCTGAGCCCCACATCGAAGCCAATGCTGGAGTCGCTCCCAATTTACGCGAATCTCCGCCGGGTGCGTCAAGGGATTATAGTAGCCGATGGCCTCAACGAAGGCCCCATCGCGCTTGGAGCGCTTCTCGGCGACGACGATCCGGTAAAACGGTCGCTTCTTCGATCCCATTCGTGTCAAGCGTATCGCTAACAAGGCCCCACCTCCTTCAGAAGGCGTAAATTATACTCACTTCATGCAAAAAGTCCATCCCCCACGACCGGGGGCGGGAAGAAAAGGCAAACGGATGTCAACCCCTCTTTTTTCTCCCCTTCTTCTTTCCCTTGCCCAAGAACTTCCCGAGAGGGAACGCGCCTTCTCGCAGGCGCTTCATCATCTGCCGCATTTCGACGTACTGCTTCAGCAGGGCATTCACGTCTTCGACCGTCGTTCCACTCCCGCGCGCGATGCGACGGCGACGGCTGCCGTCAATGAGCCGATAATTTCGCCGCTCCTCTGGGGTCATCGAGTTGATGATCGCTTCGGCGCGCTTCAGCTGCCGCTCAAACTGCGCCATTTGCTCCGGCGTGATCCGACTCACGCCAACGAGCTTCAACATCTCGGCTGGCAACAGCTCGAAGATCTTCCCCAAAGAGCCGAAGCGCTTGGCCAGCCGTAGCTGCTCGAGAAAATCTTCCAGCGTGAATTCCTCGCGACGCAACTTCTCCTGCAACCGCGCAGCCTCTCGCTCATCCACCTCGGCCCGAACGCGCTCGATCAGGCTGAGGACATCGCCCATGCCGAGGATGCGCGATGCCATGCGGTCGGGATAGAACGGCTCCAGAGCGTCGTACTTCTCACCCACGCCGATGAATTTGATCGGCTGGCCCGTCACCGCCTTGATGGACAGAGCGGCCCCTCCTCGCGTATCGCCATCCATCTTAGTCAGGATCACGCCCGAGATGCCGATCCGCTGATGGAACGCCTCGGCGCTGCGCACAGCGTCTTGCCCGGTCATGGCATCGGCGACCAGGAGCACTTCCACCGGCTTCATCTCCCGCTTGATCGCCTCCAGTTCCGCCATCAACTCTTCATCCACATGCAATCGTCCCGCCGTATCCACGATCACGGGATCGAACCCCGTCAGCTCCGCATGACGGCGCGCGCGCCGGCACAACTCCACCGGATCGGTCACCGATGGATCATCAAAAAGGGGTCGCCGAATCTCTCGGGCGATCACGGCCAATTGCTCGCGCGCCGCCGGTCGATATACGTCCGCCGACACGAGCACCGGATTCCGTCCCTGCCCGGCCAGATACCGCGCCAACTTCCCCGCCGTCGTCGTCTTCCCCGATCCCTGCAATCCGACGAGCAAAATGATATTCGGAAGACGCGAGGTCAGGAGCAGTCGCGTGGACGTCCCTCCCAGCATCTCCGTCAATTCATCGTAGACGATCTTGATGACCTGCTGCGCCGGAGAGAGGGAGGCGAACACCTCCTGCCCGAGCGCCTTCTCCCGCACCCGTTCGATGAATTGCTTCACAACACGAAAGTGCACATCCGCCTCAAGCAGCGCCAACCGAATCTCCCGCAACGCCGCCTCGACATCCGCTTCGGTCAACTTCCCATGACCGCGTAGGTCACGAAGAACCTTCCGCAGCTTCTCCGAAAGCGCGTCGAACATCCCCCTCCTTCGGATCGTGACTTTCGCACAAAGGGAATTAAGCTATAGAAGGCCTGCCCCTCTGTCAAGAGGGGTAGGCTCCCCCCTCTGCGAGACTTCCCACTTGAGGCCGCTTCGCAAAAGAGGGGGTTCAAGGGATCGCTACTTGGCCTTCTCAATAGAGAGGATGGTGAGAATCTTCTCGCCCCCTTCCTTCTGGACCTTCCCTTTGACCGCCACCCGCTCGGCGACGAAGGGGATCAGTTTCTCGTTCTTATTCGCCGTCCACGCTTCGCCTGCCAGCTTATAGACCTCTCCCGTCTTCTCATCCACGACTCCAAGCGGCGCGCCTGCCTTCGCGCAATTGAGCGCACAAGCTCGATGCGCCGCGCCCTTGTTCTTGGCATCCTTCTTGTAGCAGTTCCAATCCACGATTTCGCCGACGATCGTGACCTCTTGAGCGAACAGCCGGCTCACGGAACCCGCCGTCACAAGGCCCATGGCTAGGCCGACGACGATCGCGATCCAAACGTTTCGCTTCATACGACCTCCTCCTTAAAGAGATTCTGACCCGCTCGGTTGATGAGGCCATGACCATGCTGATTCCCTCACCCTCGCTCGCACGGAGGGGAAATTATATCATGATGACGAGGGAATCACACTCTGACTCCTGGCCCTCTCCGCGTGCGTGGTACAATTTCTCCCGCAGAAGGGATCCATGGACCGCTGGGCCGAACGCGTGCGCTTTCGCGACCGTACGGAGGCCGGGCGTCAACTCGCCGCTCGACTGCTCTCGTATCGTGGTCGCGATGCGCTCGTTTTAGGGATTGCCCGCGGAGGTGTGGTCGTAGGCGCCCCGATTGCGGAAGCACTTCAGGCCGAGCTGGACGTCATCGCGCCGCGCAAGCTCCCCATCCCTTTCAATCCGGAGGCGGGATTCGGCGCCATCGCCGAGGATGGGACGATCCATCTCAATCCGACGCTGGCCCGCGCTCTCGGCTTGACCGAACACGAGATCCAGGAGATCGCCGCCGATGTTCTCGCCGAAGTTCGGCGTCGCGTGGCGCGGTATCGCGGAGATCGCCCGCCCCCGATGGTGAAGGATCGCACGGTGATCCTCGTGGACGATGGTTTGGCCACCGGATACACGATGCTCGCCGCGATCCAGAGTGTCAGGAAAGGCGCTCCGGCGCGGTTGGTGGTCGCCGTTCCCGTCAGCCCCATCTCGACCCTTCGCGCGATCGAACCGCATGCGGACGAACTGATCTGCCTCATCGCCCAAGAGACCGAGGTCTTCGCCGTCGCCAACTTCTACGACGATTTCCGAGACCTTCAAGACGAAGAGGTGATCGCTCTGCTTGAGCAAGCTCGCCAACGCGTTTCAGAGAGGAGCGAATCGTAGAGCACTTCGACGCGCCGCACCTGCGCGCGCAGATCGAAAGCACGTTCCACCCACGTTCGCGCCGCACGTCCCAGGCGCGCGCGCCGTGTCGGATCTCGAAGGAGTGCGACCATAGCTTCGGCCAAGGGCGAGGCCTCTCCCGGTGGGACGAGGAGGCCCGTCTCTCCTTCCCGCACGATCTCTTCGGTTGCCCCACCGCGCGATGCGATGACCGGAAGGCCACAGGCCATGGCTTCGATGAGGATGCGCCCGAAAGGCTCCGGTTCCAACGAGCAGTGGACGACGACGTCCAGCTCCCGCAAGATCGCGGCCACGTCCACGCGAAATCCGGTGAAGCGAACGCGCGATGAGAGCCCCCGTTCGGCAACCTCGCGCTCTAACTCCTTCCGAAATCCCTGATGTCCCGTCGTATCGTACAGCTCATCGCCAACGATGAGAAACTCCACCTCGGGCATTGTCCGACTCACCTGCTCGGCAGCCTGCAGGAATACGCGCTGCCCCTTCCACGGAGCAAACGCACCGATCATTCCCACGCGCTGTCGCTCGCCCGTCCGTTTCGAGGCTGGGGAGAATTCTCGCAAGTCAACGCCATTAGGGATGACGAGAACGTTCGGATGGTCGGAGAACTCGCAAGCGACGGCGCGAGAGGGGACGAGAACGACCTCCGGGATGGTCCGGCTGAGGGCGTGAAAGAAGCGCCAGAACCGACGATGCCGAAGGAAATCGTGTACGTGCCAGATAAGGTGCGCATGAACGAACGGAGCGAGCGCGGCACTGAACATCTGTGCCTTGATCCCATGTGCGTGGATCAGCGCGATCGGCCTCTCGTTCACAAATCGCGCCAACTCGATGAGCGTCCTCCCGACGTGCGGGAGCGAGCGCAGGGCGCTGGCATACTCGCGCCACGAGCTGTATCGCCCCAACCGATGCCCCCTCCCCCAATACTCCACGACGAGCGGGGAGATGCCGACCTCTTCCAACGCCTCCGTGAGTCGGCCACGGCGCGGCACCAGGACGTGGACACGAAATCGCTCTCGATCAAGCGAGCGCACCAGGTCCAACAAGACGCGCTCCGCCCCGCCCAGCTCTGCTCCCGTACTGATGTGGAGAATCTCCCGCACGCGCTTCGCTCCATTCCCGCTATGATCCCACGAGAGCGCGATAGACCTCGAGCACGCGGCGGGCCGTCTCCCCCCATGTGAACGCGCGGGCCCGGTGTCGAGCTTTCCACACCAATTCCTCTCGCATCCGTTCATCTTCGAGCACGCGGGCGGCCGCCCCAGCCAGCGCCTCCGCATCGTTGTCGCGCACCAGCACGCCCGCGTCGCCGAGCACCTCCGGCACTGCACCGGCCGCGAGCGCGACAACAGGCGTCCCGATCCGCATCGCCTCCAGCACCGGCAGGCCGAAGCCCTCATAGGTTGAGGGGAAGAGCAAGAGCGCCGCCGACCGATAGACCATAGCGAGGCGCTCCCAAGAGAGCCCGGAGAGCTGCCGGACGCACCGCGTAATCCCCCACCGATGTATCATCTCCCAATGAGAGGATGTGAACCGTCCCCCAACTTGGACGAGGTGGAGATCCTCGCCCGTCAATGCGCGAAGCCGAACGAACGCCCGCAGCAGGGTCGGGATGTTCTTTCGGTCCTCGCAACTGCCCACATGGAGGACGAATCGCGCCCCACGGGGGATGCCGAGCTGAGCGCGAAACTCCACCACCTCGCCCTCGCTCATCGGAGGAGCGTTCACATGATCCCCCCCCAGGGAGATGACCGTGATCCGATCTTCGGGATAGCCGAGCCACCGCACCAATTCGCCCTTCGTGAATTCGGAATCGGCGATCACATGCGCGGCCTCTCGAAGAGCGACGAGGACCCATCGCAACACGACGTTTCGAGCGCGAGCGCGCACGCGTTGCTCTCCCGCCATCAGGAGATGATAGGGATAGAGATCGTGCGCGGTGACGATCGTGCGCCGTCGGTCGAGCCATCGTCCCACATGCGCATACGAATGATCGAAAATGTGATACAGATCCGCCCCCTTCTTCCATGAGATGCGCGCAACGCTCCAAGGAAGCACCAGATACCGTGCGGTGAATCGAAAGAGAGGCCTGCGTCCCCATGCACGCATCCTCAAGCGCGCGATCACGAAGTCCCAATCCGGCGCAAGCTGCGGCAGCCATCGCTGCAGTTGTTCCGCATAGAGCGCCATGCTTCGCCAGCCTTCCGCGTCCAGATCGGGGATCAGGACGATGCGCATCATCCTTCGCCGAGCAACCGATCGAAGATCGAACGCACTCGAGAGGCCAACACCTCGTACTCAAAATGCTGACGCGCGAGCGCGATGTTCGCCTCTCCCAATGCCAGCGCCTGTGGATGGCGAGCGAGCCATCGCAGACGTTCGGCCAACGCTTCCACATATTGATCGCGCCCCTCGTACGGGATCAACATCTCATCAGGAAGCAGTCGTGCCGCTTCGCCCACACGACTGGCCACGACGAATCGGCCACAGGCGAGATAGAGCGGGAGCTTTCCCGTCGTGCGCACCTGGCCCACGAGATCGTTCGTCTGCGTCGAGAGGCAGACGTCCATGAGATTGATGTACGCCGGCAATTGCTCGAGCAGCACGCGCCCTACGAAGTGCACACGATCGGCGACCCCAGCGGCGCGCGCTTGCTCCCTCAATTTGGGTAGCCCTGATCCGTCGCCGACGATCACGCCCACAAGGGGTATATCCTTCGCGCGCGCGAGGGCCTCGATGAGTTCCCATCCATAGCAGAACCCCACTTGCGGACTCCAGTGGAGCGAGCCGACGACGCCCACGACGAGCTTTCCCTCTGCGTTCAAGTGTCGTCGCAGGGCTTCGACCGACATGGGTCGGAACACGCGCGTATCCACGCCATCAGGGATCACCTCGACGCGCGTGAATCCGCGTCGAGCGAGCCACTCTTGATGGCCATGACCGCGCACGACGAGGAGATCGGCCGCGCGCAGTGAGAGGCGTTCCAAAAGCTCCGTCAACCGCTGTCCCACCCATCCTCGCCCCAAGGCGCGGGCGAGTGCAGAGATGGCATCGCCCGTATCAATGACCACCCGAGCGCGAGTCGCCGCCTTGTACGCGACCGCAGCCAGAACGCCCGAGACCGCCATGTCCATGACATACACAAGTCGCGGGCGCCACCGAAAGAGCGCCAACAGGAACCGCAACGCCGCTCGAATCTTCCGCCGACCGCGATAGAGCACCGGCCCACTATAGGGCGGGCCAAGCCGCGCGGCGAACTGACGCGCTCGTTCGGCGGCCGCTCCCTCCGGCTCTCCGTTCACGAGGAAGACGACTGTCGCGCGCCCAAAGGGGGAAGGAACTCCCACCTGTTCCTTAGCCAACGCCGACACGGCGTCCTTCCTCATGCCTCTCGTCTCGCTTGTTCATATACGCGCAGCGTCTCGCGCGCCACGCGATCCCAGGAGAAGACCTGGACGCGCTCGCGCGCTCGGCGACCGATCGCCTCGCGCAACGCCACGTCTTCCTGTAGCCAACGCACAAAGTGAGCGAAGGCATGGACATCGCGCGCGTCTTCGACGAGCATCCCATCCTTCAGGTGCGTGAGGATCTCGGCCGCGCCGGCCGCTCGCGTCGTGATCACCGGAAGCCCACAGGCCATTGCTTCCCAAATGACCATCCCATGTGCGTCGTAGACGGTGGGGAACAAGAGCGCATCGCTGGCGGCGTAGTAGTCCTCGATGCGGTCAACGGGCGGAAGGAACCGCGCGCGTTCGCCGACGCCGAGACGTTGAGCCAGCTCCCGATACCGATGGGTGGGTGAGCGCGAGATCAAAAGAAGCTGTGCGCTCGGCACGAGCGCCAGCGCGCGCAATGCCTCCGCCGCCCCCTTCCGCAGGTCTCCCACGTAGAGAAGCAAGAAATCCCGCTCCGCATACCCCAAGGTTCGACGCACGAACGCGCGCACCCGACGGCACCGTTCCGGATGAAAGCGCTCGAGATCGACGCCCGGGCGAATTACCACGACGCGCTCGCGACGAGCGTAATACCGTTCCAGCTCGGCGCGTATTTTCTCGGAGATGGCGATCACCCAGCCCGTGCGCGAGGGTTGATAGAGCGCGCGCTCCCAGCGACCGACCAGCTCGCGAGCGAGTTGATGCCGCGCGCTCAGATGTCCATCTCGTCCTCGCAGGGCGGCCAGCCACGCCCACTGACAAATGTGCGCCGTTGCGACATCGAGCGCAAAGGCGCAGAGTCCTTGCCCGTGCACGATATCGAACGTCTCGCGCACGCGCCACCAACTTCCGAGCGGGAACGTGAGGATCGTCGTCATCGCCGTCGCCCGCAGCGCCGGGACGTGATGAAAGCGAACGCGCGCGTTAGCCCCGTCCGCGAAACGATTGGCGAAGACATGCACCTCATGCTCCCGACTGAAGCGCTCGGCCAACTCGACGACGTATCGGCCATGGCCTACACGACGATCATAATCGTGAACGAGCAGCGCGATCCTCATCGCCCGCGCGCGCTTTGGGGATGTCGCGCCGGCCTTTGAGAAATAGCGCGGCCAGCTTCCTCAACAGGGACGATGACCTCGCTCCAGGCATGCCACCACGCCCGCTCTCGCCGGCGCTCGAGATCGGCGAGCTTCAAAACGGCGCCGAGGAAGAACCACCAGAGCATCCCCTGCGGGATGCTGAGCAATGGCGATCCGACGAGCGTTCCCGCGCCGACCATGAACGCGCCGCTCACGATGGCGAGCGCCACCTCCTCATCGGGAGTCCCTTTCAGCCGCTGCAAGGCGCGCCAAGCAGTTCGAAGCGCTGTCCCCACAAGGAGGGCGAGCATCACAAATCCCACGGCACCCATCTCGACCAGGATACGCCCGAAATCCCCATCGGCGAAGATCGGGTGAAACGTCGGGTACCATTGTCCCATGAAGAACGGCACACCATGGCCGGTCCGTCCCAGACCATGCCCCCAGGGGGATTCCAGGAGCGCCTGAAATCCCGCGCGCAAGGGGTTCGACACCCTCCCGAGGATCAGGCCGATGTCGGCCAAACTAGCAAATCGCTCGGCCGCTCGCCCCTCGGTCAAATCAATCCCCACTCGCACGCCGAACGAGATGAGCGCCGCCGCGACCAGATAGACGCGCACCGATCGCCGATGCCACCACAGGAGAATCAAGCCGATGAAGACCATGATCAAGGCTGCCCGCGTCCCCGTCAGGACTAAGCTCGTCATCATCGGCACAATCCCCAATCGCAAGAGGAATCGCCATAGCGGAGCGATCTCGCGACTCAGCGAGAGAATGAGGGCGAGCGCCGAGGCATAGGCCATCATCGAACCGAACGCTCCGGCCGAGACGAAGGTCGAGAAGATGCGAAATTCCACTTCGCCCGTCGGCGTGACATACGTCGCGAAACGATGCCGCTCGGTCGCCAGCTCGTCATCGGGAATCGCGCTCTCGACGCCGGCCACATATTGGTAGATGCCGTACACGCCAGCCAGCACGGCCAGCAGAATCACAAGGAGCAGATAGGCGCGCGCATGCCGCCCCGACCGCGTGATGTCATAGCCGAGCAGATAGGCGAGACTGAAAAAGCACCAGCCGCGGAAGGCCGCCAGCCCGATCGGAAGAGGGATTCCCGGAAAGAGCGCATACACCGCGCAGAGCACATAGAAGACGAGCAGCACCTTCGTCACCGGCGTCTCGGGCAAGAGCGCGCGCCCGCGACGAACGCGCATCGTCGCCCAGAAGAAGAGCGCGAGCGCGAAGAAGATGTCGAAGAGGAAATAGCTCACGGGCGAAGGATAGCGATCCTTGATCGGGGCCAGGACGAAGCCGAGGAGGATCGCCCCAACGAGCGGAAGATGCACGAGCTTCTCGTGTCGCCACAGAATGGCCAACTCGCGCCACATAGGTCATCCTTCGCCCCGGAGAGACTGTCGTCTCTCCGTCCATGACGGCGAAAAGGATACACACTTTTGATCGGCGCCGACAACTGGACTCGGAGTGTCCGGCGTCAGCTCCCCAGTAGCAGCTCGTCGAGCACGCGCTCGAACTGCGCGACCATTCGCCGCGCCTCAAAATACGTGCGGGCACGGCGCTCGGCCGCTTGTCCCATAGCGCGCCGCCGCTCGACATCCCCAAGCAGCGAGAGCACGGCCCGAGCCAACGCGACCGGATCCCCAGGCGGCACGAGCCATCCCGTCTCCCCCGGGACGACGACTTCGCGCGCGCCGCCGATGTCAGTGGCGATCACGGGCCGTCCCGCGGCCATCGCTTCGCACAAGACGAGACCGAATGACTCCGGTCGCGTCGCCGCATGCACAAGGAGATCGCTTGCGGCGAGCACTTCCGGAATCTCGCGTCGAAATCCAGCGAAGACGACTCGTCCGCCAAGGTCCAAGGCGACGACCATCGCCCGAAGCGCGCTCGCATACCTGGAGCGCGTGCCGCTCATCCCCTCCCCTACGATCAAGAAGCCCACATCCGGTCTTCGCTCGCTGACCAGCCGCGCAGCGCGCAGGAAGAGGTCCTGTCCCTTCCCGGGCTCCAACCGACCGATCGCGCTCACAAGATAACGAAACCGCTCCAAACGCAACTCCTCCCGTAGGCGCGCGAGCCGCTGCGGATCCGGAGATCGAAACCAGTCGACGTCCACGCCGGGGTGGATCACGCGCAGCGGCGTTCGTGCGAAGCCAAAAGCTCGGCGATGGGCTTCAGCCGCACTGTGCGAACTCGCGACGACGACGCGAGCGGGAACGCAAACGGCCATGTGGTCCAGCAGGTGACGCGAAGACGCGATCCCATGCTGCCACCAAATGGCGGGGATGCGCGCCCACCAAGCTGCTACGCCGCCATAAAGATGCCCATAGCCGTGCGAACTGACCACAAGCTGCGCCCCCCACTGCGCGAACCGTTGCCGAAGGGCGCGGATCGTTCGTCCATAGTTGAACGGATCGCTCAAGCGGGTGATCGGCTGCACATGAAGGGGAATTCCCACCTCCTCGACCTCCCGCACGAACGGCCCGTCCCTCAAGAAAATGGCCACGGGCGCGAAGCGCCCCCGATCGAGTCGGCGCAGGATCTCGAAGAACACTGACTCTGCGCCCCCTCGTTCCCCCACCGGTAATACGAAGGCGATGGGCGACGGCCCCGCCATACCTGCTCACCCTCGCGCCCGACGATACCCCCGCAGAGCGAAGATGAGAATACCGATCGAGATGCCGCTCCAGAGCAACGCCCACACGAGAGCCGGAATACGCGTCAGTTCCTGCATGGCGAGCGCGTCCGTCGGCGCATCCCCGGTTGCCGAGAGTGCGAAGAGCATTTTCAGATCGAAGAGCGCATTCAGACAACTCTGCACGGCTAGGAATCCAGCGAGGAATTGAGCGACGCGCGCCGAAGCGACGCCGAAGGCGATCCCAAGGAGGACGCTCCAAGCCATGCCGATGAGAAATCCGAAACTGATCACCGGGCGAAGGAAGGCCAACGTCATCCCGGCGATCAGAAGGGCTGTCGCGCCAAGCGCCACCTTCGCTCGACGCGGCCTCCGGCACCACGACAGGAGTGCGCCGCCATAGAGCACCGTCCCCACGTATCCGGCGCTGGAGATGATCGGCGCCAGCCCCCCGCGCGTAGCCGTCAGTCCGCTTCCGTCCGGCCGAACCTGAATATAGGCCACGCTCCCTCCGGTCAAGAGGGCCGCCAATGCGTGCGCCGTTTCGTGTACGATCGTCACGAAAAGGCGAAGGGGATACACGAGGACCTCCGCATCGGGCACGAACCAGAGGGCGAGCGCGACGCCCGAAGCCAACCAAAGCATCCGCATCCCCTCTCTCGCCTTCCGCCGCGCCACGACGCGACGAATTATAGCATCCGGCCCCCGAGGGCGAAGATGACGCGTGTATTGCTGGCTCGCGCTCGCCTGAGGTAAAATGAGGCCGCGCAAGTCGCGAGAATCTACAGCAAGGAGGGGGATATGCTGGCTCAATGGCTCTCGCGATATAGTGAATGGTCGGCGCTTTTCCTCCGCATCGCCGTCGGGGTGATCTTCATCGCCCATGGTCGGCAGAAGCTCTTCGGCGGACTCACGGGATTCGGGCAATACCTGGAGTCGCTCGGCGTGCCGCTTCCCCACGTCTTCGCCATCATCGTCGCACTCGTCGAATTCCTTGGAGGGATCGCTCTGCTCCTTGGCCTCTTCACGCGTTGGGCGGCGCTTCTGCTGGCGATCAACATGCTCGTGGCGATCCTGCGCGTCCATCTGCCCTACGGCCTGACCGGAACGGGTGGCTTCGAATTCCCGCTCGCGCTTCTGGCCGCCGCCCTCTCGCTCGCCGTCACCGGCCCGCAGAGGCTCTCCATCGAGCGGAGCGTGCTCAAACGGGAATTCTGAACAGCGAGAGGAGAATGCGATGGTTGAGCCAATGCTCGTCCTCGAACGCACGGGTTCCATCCTGAAGCTCACCTTGAACCGCCCCCCGCTCAACATCCTCAACATCCCCATGCTGCAGGAACTCAATCGGGCGCTCGAGCGGGTGGACGCCGACGTCCACATCGTGCTCCTCCAAAGTGGGGTCGAACGCGCGTTCTCCGCCGGAGCGGAGGTCGGCGACCACATGCCGGAACGCGTCGAGGAGATGCTCGCCCAGCTGCATCGCGCGATCGTGAAGCTCTGGGAGATGGATGCCCTCTCGATCGCCGTCGTACGAGGATATTGTCTGGGAGGCGGGATGGAGCTCGCCGTGAGCTGCGATCTCATCCTTGCGGGAGAGAGCGCGCGCTTCGGACAACCGGAGATTCGGCTCGGCTGTTTCCCTCCCGTCGCCGCGGTTTGGCTTCCCCGGCTCATCGGTCCACATCGCGCCACGGAAGTGATCGTGACGGGCAAGACGTTCACGGCGCGTGAGGCTGAGACGATGGGCTTGGTCGCGCGCGTCCTCCCGGACGATGAGGTGGCCGCAGCGGTCGAAGGGCTCCTTGACGAGCTCTCGCGGAAGAGTCCGATCGGGCTCAAATTCGCGAAACGGGCACTTCGCTATGGCCGATCGCTCGATCCGATAACGGCACTGCGCGCGGTCGAACGCCTCTATCTGGATGAGCTGATGGCGACCGAGGACGCGCGCGAAGGCATTCGGGCTTTTCTGGAGAAGCGCGAGCCCGTATGGACCGGACGATAACGGATTCTCCCTGCGGAGGGTGTCAGACATGAACGTCGGCGCAGTGATGGGATTGTCGCTCTTGACCTTGCTTGGAGGATACGTCCTCTATGGACGACTTGTGGCTCGCTTGGCGGGCATAGATCCGCAGCGTCCGACGCCGGCAGTCGCCATCAACGACGGCGTGGATTTTGTGCCCACGCGGGCGCCGGTCCTCTTCGGTCATCATTTCGCCTCGATCGCGGCGGCCGGACCGATTGTGGGGCCGACACTGGCCGTCCTCTATGGTTTCCTGCCCGCATGGCTCTGGATCATCGTCGGCGTGATCTTCATCGGTGCCGTCCACGACTTCATCGCGCTTTTCGTGAGCGTGCGCGAGGGAGGGCGCTCGGTCGCCGAAGTCGCTCGGCGCACCTTGGGGAAAGGAGGATTCCTCTTCTTCGTCGCCTTCGCCATCCTGCTGTGCGTTCTGGTCGCGGCCGCCTTCTTACAACTGACGGCGGTGGCGCTGACCTCCCTCTACCCAGTGCGGGAGTTGGGATTCTCGCCCGAGCAGACGTTCATCAAGACGACGGTGAAGGATGGCATCGTCTATGCGAAGATCGGGGGCATCGCTTCGACCTCCGTCACCATCATCACGGCTTTGGCTCCGGTGGTGGGATGGCTGCTCTACAAGCGTCGCGCGCGCACGCGCTGGATGAGCGTCCTGGCGCTTCTGATCTGCGTGCTCTCGGTCTGGATCGGATTCCTCCATCCGATCACGCTCCCGCCGGTGACGTGGATGCTCATCATCTCTGGCTACGTTTTCGTGGCCGCATGGATCCCGGTTTGGCTCGTGTTGCAGCCGCGCGATTTCGTGAACGCGCACCTCCTCTACATCGGGCTGGCCACAATGGTCATCGGCCTGATCAGCGGCGGATGGCGCGGGGTGGCGATGAACGCACCCTTCGTGCATCTGACGAATGAGAGTACGGCAGCTTTGGGTTGGGCGTGGCCCTTCCTCTTTGTGACCATCGCCTGCGGCGCGTGTTCGGGAGCCCATGCTCTCATCGCCGGAGGGACGACCTGTAAGCAACTGGCCTCGGAGAAAGACGCGCCGATCATCGGCTACGGGGGGATGCTGTTGGAGGCTCTGCTGGGGATCTGCGTGACGCTGACGGTGCTGGGCGGACTGGGCTTTGATGAGTATAAAGCGCTCGTTTGGCCGGTGGATGAATCCGGAAATCTCAAAACGGGGAATGCCCCGCTGGCTTTCGCCGTCGCCGTCGGGAAGATGCTCCACGCGGGATTGGGGATTCCGGCCATCTATGGGACGATCTTCGGAATCTTGATGCTGGAGGGGTTCCTGCTGACGACCGTGGATACGCTCGTCCGTTTGGCGCGCTACCTCTTCGAAGAGTTTTGGACGGCCGTGTACTCCACCCCTCCGGCCTTTTTGCGGAATCGCATCGTGAATTCGGGAATCGCTTTGAGCGGGATCACCCTGCTGGCGTTCACCAATGCCTATCAGGCAATTTGGCCTGTCTTCGGCTCGGCCAATCAATTGCTCGCCGCGCTGACGCTTCTCACAGCGACGGCCTGGCTCCTCAAACGCGCGCGGAAGATATGGTTCACGGCGCTTCCGGCTTTCTTCATGCTCGCGACGACGATGACCTCGCTCGTGCTGCTGCTGCCGCGATATGTTCGCGCCGGGAGCTGGACGCTCGCAGGCACGGACGCTTTACTGATCATTTTGGCGCTTGGCATGCTCACGGTCGCCTGGCGATACTTTCGCCAGCGCGCGCCTTCAACCCGGACTCCGCTGGAAGCGGAAGCCCCCGCCTTCGATCCGTGAGCTGAGCGATGCGTGAAGGAGGATGCGATGCCGAAAGCCGCCTTCCTCTATAGCGAGGAGTTCGCCCGCTACGATTACGGTCTCACGCATCCGTTGAAGATGCGGCGACTGCGCCTGGTCTACGAATTGCTCACAGCATATGGCGTCTTCGAGGATCCGGACGTGGCGCTCCTTGAACCGAAACCGGCGACCGAAGAGGATGCGCGCTCCTTCCACACGGAGGATTACCTGGCCGTCCTCCGCGCTCTGGAGGAAGGGATTTATCCGAGCAATCCCTATGCGTACGGCTTGGGACCGGGCGACAATCCGATCTTCCCCGGCCTCTATCGTCTGGCGCTGCTGATCACGGGCTCGTCGCTGGAGGCCGCACGGCTGGTGGACGCGGGAGAAACGCCCGTCGCCTTCAGCGTCGCCGGTGGTTTGCATCACGCGCTTCCCAATCGGGCGTCAGGCTTTTGTTACCTCGATGATCCGGTCATCGCGATCAAGTGGTTGCTCAAGCGCGGCCATCGCGTCGCCTACGTGGACATTGATGCGCATCACGGCGATGGCGTGCAACTGGCTTTTTACGACACGGATCGCGTGCTCACGATCTCGCTGCACGAAGATGGACGCTTCCTCTTCCCCGGAACTGGATTCGTCGAGGAGTTGGGGACGGGCGCGGGATACGGCTATTCGGTGAATGTCCCCCTCTATCCGGGAACGGACGATGAGACCTACGTCTGGGCGTTTGAAGAGATCGTCCCGCCGCTCATCGCCCTCTATCGGCCGGACGTTCTGGTCACGCAACTTGGCGTGGATAGCTTCGCGACCGACCCACTGACGGATTTGCGTTTGACGACGCATGGATACGCGCGCGTCGTCCAACGGTTGAAGAGCTTTGACCTTCCCTGGGTCGCGCTCGGAGGCGGAGGCTATAACCTCTCCAACGTCGCGCGCGCGTGGACGCTTGCCTTCGCCATCATGTGTGGGATCGAATTGCCCGACGAGATTCCGCCGGCCGGTCGCGAGGCGCTGCGCCGCGAGGGACTGGACGTGCATCGTCTTCGCGATCCGGAACCGACGACGTGCGCAGATCCACGCGTGCGCGAACACGCGGAGAAGAGCGTGCGATACATTCAGGAGCATGTCTTCACGCGATTGACCGCGCAGCCGTGATGAAGTGCTCTCCGTCCTTCTGGATCTCCGCGCTCTGGAGGTCGCGACGGAGGGGGTTCGTCCTCCTGTTGCTCCTTTGCCTCTCGGCTTCGACAGGAGCAAGGGAACGGCTCTCCCCTCTTCAAGCGCCCTTGACCGTCACCGTCGTGGATGAGAACGGCCGACCGATCTCAGGAGCGCGCTTGGTGCTCGAGCGAGTGGAGGGGGGAGTCGTTCGCGAGGCTGAGACCGATCAAGTCGGCCGATTCGCCTTCTCCGATCTCGCGGCGGGAATGTATCGTCTTCGCGCGGAGAAGGAGCGCTTTCATGCCGTCACCGTATCAGACATTCGCTTCCCGGAGAACGCCGCCGTGGAGATCATCCTGCCGCGACGGCAGGAATTCATCGAAGTCGTCGAGGTGACCCCCTCCACCCCGACGCTCGATCCCTGGCGGACGACAGCGCGCGTGGAATTGAGCGCTCCGGAGATCCTCACGCTTCCTACGCCCGTCATGCGCGATCTCCGATATGCCCTCGCCTTGCTCCCAAACGTCGTCCAGGATGCCTCGGGGAATCTCCACATCGCGGGCTCGGCCGAGACGCAAACCCTCGCGATGCTCGACGGCTTCACGGTCACGCATCCGATGACGGGGCTCTTCGACCTGCGCGTGAGTGTGGACGCCATTGGTGAGGTTCAAATCCACAGCAGCCGATCCTCGGCCGAATACGGGAAAGGTTCCGGTGGCGTCCTCGCCCTGAACACGTTGATGGGAGACGATCGGTTCCGCTTCTCGGCGACCGACTTCATCCCCTCCGTTCAACATCGTAAGGGATTGCATCTGAACAACTGGACGCCGCGGGCGACTTTCTCGGGACCGCTTCAGAAGAAGCGAGCGTGGTTTTATAACGCCTTCGAGGGAGAATACGACGTCACCATCGTCGAAGAGCTGCCGCACGATGCCGATCGCAATCACGTGTGGCGATGGAGCCATCTGGCGAAGGTGCAGGCAAACGTCGCGTCGGAGCACCTGCTGACGTTCACCCTTCTCCTCAATCGCTTTCGTTCGCCTTATGATGGACTCTCACGCTTTGTCCCGCGCGAGGCGACATGCCGCATCGTCCATGAGGCCGATCTCCTCGCCGTGAAGGGACAGATCTATCGGCCCGATGGCCTCTTCTTCGAATACGGCATGGGCGCGACGCAGTTTCGCGACTCCGAACGTCCGTGGGGGGAAGCGCCATATCTTCTCTTCCCCGAAGGCCCGCGCGGCAACTTCTTCCGAACGCGGGAGAATCGGGCGCATCGCTGGCAAGGGATCGCGAATCTCGCACTCCCCCCCTTCAACCGGCGCGGGCGACACGAAGTGAAGTTCGGCGTGGATTGGCACCATCTCGGGGCATGGGAACGTGCCCAACGTCGCTCCATCACCATCTTTCGGGAGGGCAGGACGCGTGCGCGAACGGTCCATTTCCTCGCATCCCCTGGCGTGCGGATGACGAACACCGAGCTGGGGCTCTATGGGCAGGATCGATGGTTCTTCTCCTCGCTGGGGGTACTCGAAATCGGCCTTCGGTTCGATTGGGATTCCGTCTCCGGCAGAGCGCGATGGTCGCCGCGTGTGGCCGCGAGCTATCTGCTCACCGCCGATCGGCGGACCAAACTCGTCGGCGGGATCGGCCTCTTTCACGACGCCACAAGTCTGGAGCTGCTTTTGCGCCCTCTGGTCGGACGACGATGGGACGTGCTGTATGCCGCCGATGACGGCGAGGCGGAATCTCTGGAGACCGTCTTTCGAGCGAACGCCCGAGCGCTCGCTCCGCCGCGCGCGTTGACCTGGAGCCTTGGTCTTGAGCGACACCTCTTGACGGCGCTGTTTCTCTCTGTCGAGTTCCTGCAGAAGCGGGGACAGCGCGGATGGGTTTACGTCCCGATGACCGAGAGCGCCACGATCTCACCAGCGCTTGAGGGAGCGTCCTCTGTTGATCCTTCGACGACGAACGTCCGTCTCCTTGAACTTCGCGATGTGAAGCGCGATCGCTATGATGCCCTCCATTGGACGCTCCGATGGACCCCTCGGGAATCCACCGCGCTCTCGGCCTCCTATGTGCATTCGCATGCGCGCTCCAACGCCGTGCTCGATTTCACGCCGGAGGCACTTCTGCTCGGCCCGCAGGCGGGTGGACCGCTGCCGTGGGATACGCCGAATCGTTTCCTCCTCTGGGGATGGGTGCCGCTGCCCAAGCGCTTCATTCTCGCATACGCGTTGGAATGGCGCGACGGCCACCCGTTCCTCGTCGTCAATGGGGAGCAGCGACTTGTGGAGCCGCCGAACCGACGACGGCTTCCCACGTATTTCTCCCTGAACCTTCACGTCGAGCGACGATTCCGTCTCTTCGGGTTGCAATGGGCGCTGCGCGCCGGCTTCAACAACGTGACGAACCATCCGAACGCTTCGACCGTGAATAACAATGTGGATTCGCTGCAGTTCCTTGCTCTCGGAGGACTCCAACGCCGCGCATTCGTCGGCCGCCTTCGGCTCCTTGGGCGGAAATGAAGATCGCCCGTCCCCCCTCTCCTTGACGCCCCCCGCAGGGCGCTCCTATACTCCATCTCGGAAGCGCAAACCCGACAATGGTGAAGCGAGACTATTACGAAATCCTCGGCGTGGCCCGGCGAGCGACGCGCGCGGAGATCACCCGGGCGTACAAGAAGCTCGCGCGCAAATACCACCCCGATCTCAATCCCGGCGACGAAGAGGCGCGTCGAAAGTTCGAGGAGATCGCCGAAGCCTATGACGTCTTGAGCGATCCGAAGAAGCGCGCCCTCTACGACCGGTACGGCCTGCGACGGGATGAGATGTCGGAGGAAGGGGAGAAGAGGGCGGCGGCCGACATCATCTTCGAGGGGTTCGATTTCAGTGCCGAGGAGTCCTTCGGCGACTTTCTGGAAGAGCTGTTCGCTCCTTCGGCGGGCAAGCGGGTGAAAGCGCCGCAGCGAGGGGGAGACCTCGAAGTCCCCGTCGCCTTGAGCTTCGAGCACGCTTTGCGAGGCACAACGGTCACCGTGACGGTCACGCGCCGTCAGAGGTGCCCGCGCTGCGAGGGTCGTGGCGAGATCGAAGGCCCCCGGGGCACATGCTTCCGATGCGGGGGGACAGGACGACGCCCGACCTCGCGCGGTCCACTCCGACTGAGCGTGCGCTGCGAACATTGCGAGGGGACTGGACGAAGCGCTCCCATCTGCCCGCTCTGCCATGGGGAGACGCGCCTCCCGATCGAAGAATCGCTGGAGGTGAAAATCCCAGCCGGCGTGGACACGGGCTCGCGCATCCGCGTCGAAGGGAAAGGCGATGCTGGCTTGTACGGTGGCCCCCCCGGCGATCTCTACGTCGTCACGAACGTCCAGGCGCATCCGTTCTTCGTCCGAAAAGGCGATAACATCTACTGCACCATCCCGATCACGATCACCGAAGCCGTCCTCGGAGCGAAGATCGAAGTCCCGACGCTCTGGGGGAAGGCCACGCTCCGCATTCCGCCCGGCACGCAGTCGGGGCAGATCTTCCGATTGCGGGAGCAGGGCGCCCCGAGCCTCCGCGGCGAGATGCGCGGCGATCAATACGTCGAGGTCCGGGTCGTCATCCCTCGGCTCATCGATCAGCGTTCGCGAGAGCTGATGCGAGAATTCGAGCGCTGGAATCCGGAGAATCCTCGCGCTGAGCTGATGCAGGTGGCCGGACTGCTCGCCGACGCCTCATCGGAGGCGGAGGCTTCACATTGACACGGATGCCGAGGTTCTGTACCCTTACTCTCTCGACCATCACAGCGTGAGGAGGTGACACGAGCGAATTGAAGAAGGTCGTTGTGGCACCCAAAGGCTTAGAATTGCTCTTTGGCCCGAATGACCAGAACATCAAGTTCCTGGAATCGGTCCTCAATGTCCGCGTGGACGCTCGTGGCGGCGATCTCATCATCCACGGAGAGGACGCTGATATCGAGGCTTTCGAGCGGCTCTTGGATGACTTCGCCACGCTCGTGGAGGAAGGACGCCCGCCCTCGGAGAGAGATCTCAGACTCGTCCTCCGACAGATTGCCGAAGACCGATCCTACAGCTTACGGGAACACTTTCGCATCGGCACGTTGAACCCGGCGGGCAAGAAGGTCGTCATGGCCCGCTCGGCGAACCAGCTTCGATACATTCAGGCGATGGAGCGCAGCGATCTCGTCTTCGCCATTGGACCGGCGGGGACGGGGAAGACGTATCTCGCCGTCGCCATGGCTGTGCAGATGCTCATGAACAAGCGCGTGAATCGCATCATCCTGACCCGTCCGGCCGTGGAAGCGGGAGAGAAACTCGGATTCCTCCCCGGCGATCTCCAGGAGAAAGTGGATCCCTACCTCCGTCCGCTGTACGATGCCCTCTACGATATCATGGACTATGAGCGCGTGGAACGATTCCTGGAACGCCGCATCATCGAGATCGCGCCCCTGGCGTTCATGCGCGGACGGACGCTCGGCGATTCGTTCATCATCCTCGACGAAGGGCAAAACACAACCTCGGAGCAGATGAAGATGTTCCTGACGCGCATCGGGCTCGATTCCAAGGTCGTCGTCACGGGCGATATCACGCAAATCGATTTGCCTCCGGGGAAACGGTCGGGATTGGTCGAAGCGCGCGAGCTCCTCTCCGGCATCGAGGGTATCGAGTTCATCTATTTCACGGAGAGGGACGTCGTGCGGCATCCTCTGGTGAAATCCATCATCAAGGCCTACGAAGAGCGGAACAAAAAGGTGCTGATGGAGTGACCCTCGACGGCGGAGCGTCCTGAGCGATGGTTCTCATGCTGAATCGTCAACGGAGACACCGCGTGGAGGCGCGAGGCTTGGCGCGATTCGCCGAGCGCGTCCTCGCGGCCGTCGGCAAGAGTGGGCACGCAGTCACGATCGTGCTCGTCGGCGATCGGGCGATCCGTCACCTCAATCGCGAATTCCGGGGCGTTGACCGGCCCACCGATGTCCTCTCCTTCCCTTTCGGCGAGCGAGATCCCGATAGTCCGGAGCCGTTGCCGTATCTCGGCGACGTCGTCATCTCGGTGGAGACGGCGCGACGATACGCCGCGCGATGGCGCATTCCGCTCGATCGAGAGCTGCGGAACTTGATCATCCACGGCGTGCTGCATCTGTGCGGTTACGATCACGAGACCGATCAGGGAGAGATGCGTCGATTGGAACGTCGCCTCCGACGCACGCTCATTCCATAAACGATTCCCGATGTGGATATGTTGACCCTCGCGAGCATCGTTTGTCTACTGATCCTCGTGCTCTTGGCGACCTTCGAGAGCGCGCTGGCGCAGCTTAGCGATGTGCAATTGCGCATCCTACTCGTCGAGCACGAACGTCGCTTCCGCCCGCGCCGCCTTCGAGAACTCGTCGAGAACCGCCAGCGCTTGCTCTTGACGCTCAGCATGGGCATCCAATTGATGATCGTTCTGTTGACCATCGCCGCCGTCTCTCTGTTCGAGCGATGGGGCGTCGAATATCCGCTCACGGCGAGTCTCATCGTCATGATCCTCATCATCAGCCTGTTCCGGCAGTTCCTTCCGCGCCTTCTGGTGCAGAATGACCCCGAGCGCATGCTGTTGCGGCTGCTCCCTGTGTTCTCGGCCTTTTACGCGCTCTTCTGGCCCCCAGCGTATCCCATCTATCGCGCGCTTCAAGCCGCGAAAGCTCGAATGCCGGAGCCCCCCGAGGAGGAGAGCTCCGGCGAGGAGATTCAAGCCCTCATTGACGTGGGAGAACAAGAGGGTATCATCGAAGAATCCGAGGGGCAGCTCATCCAATCGATCGTGGAACTCGGCGATCGGCGTGTCCGCGACGTGATGACGCCCCGTAGCGACATCGCGGCGATTTCCGTCCAGGCGACTATCGAAGAAGCCCTCCGCACGATGGTCGAGACCCGATATTCGCGACTGCCCGTCTATCGCGAGCACTTGGACGATGTCGAAGGGATCGTCGTCCTTCGCGATCTCGTGGCCGCTCACCTCGCGGGTCGAGCGAAGGAGCAGGTCACCGTCGCGTTGCGACCCGCCTACTTCGTGCCGGAGACCAAACGCGCCGCCGAGCTGTTGCAGGAGATGAAGCGCGCCCGTCTTCATATCGCCCTCGTCGTGGACGAATATGGAGGCGTTGCTGGCGTGGTCACGCTGGAGGATCTGCTGGAGGAGATCATCGGGGAGATCCACGATGAGGGGCAACCCGAGCCCGCCGAGATCCTCGCTCAACCTGATGGAACGTTCCTCGTCAAAGGGACGACCGACGTCCGAAAGCTCGAACTCTTCTTCCACACCGAGATCGAGAGCGACGACTTCACGACGGTGGCCGGCTTGATCCTCAAACATCTGGACCATCTTCCCGCTGTCGGCGAAGGCATCGAATATAAGGGCTTCCGCTTCGAGGTCGTGGAGGCCGACGCCCGCCGCATCCGCACGGTGCGCATCCATCCACCGTCTCCTTCGCCATCTCCGGAAGAAAAGGGGGGGATCTCTCATGCGGCCGCTGCCGGCAGGTGAATCCTTCATGCCAGAGGAAGGCGCCGATCGCCCAACGAAATCCGGATTCGTCGCCCTCATCGGCCGACCGAACGTCGGGAAGTCCACGCTCCTGAATCAGCTCATCGGTCAGAAGATCGCCGCCGTCTCGGATAAACCGCAGACGACGCGCTGGCGCATTCGCGGAATCCTCACCCGTCCGGAAGGACAGATCATCTTCGTGGACACGCCGGGGATTCACAAACCCATCCATCGTATGAACGAGCGCATGATGCGCGCCGTCGAAGCCGCCGTCGCCGATGTGGACCTCTTGCTCCTGATGACCGACGTGACCGAGCCCTTCGGCAGCGGCGATCGCTTCGTGCTGGAGATGGTGAAGCGAGCGGGGAAACCGGCCTTCCTCCTGCTGAACAAAATCGATCGGCTGAAGGATAAGCGCCAGCTTCTCCCGCTCATTGACCTCTATCGCCGCGAGTGCGATTTCAAAGAATACATCCCCATCTCCGCCCTCACGGGAGAGAATGTGGATCTGCTCCTCCGTTGCCTCTTCGAGCATCTCCCGGAAGGGCCCTTGTATTACCCCGAAGGCGAGATCACGGATCAGCCCGAACGCGTCCTAGTGGCCGAGATCGTGCGCGAGAAGATCCTCATGGTCACGCGCGACGAGATCCCCTACGTCACGGCCGTCTACACCGAGAGCTTCAAAGAAGAAGGGGATCTGCTCCGCATCCATTGCGTGATCTTGGTCGAGCGCGAGTCACAAAAGCCGATCATCATCGGCAAGGGAGGGGAACGCTTGAAGAAGATCGGCACGCTCGCCCGCGAGGAGATCGAATTCCTCTTCGGGAAGAAGGTCTTCCTGGAGCTCTACGTCAAAGTCCGGGAGAAATGGCGCGAAAACGACGCCCTGCTCACCCAACTGGGCTTGGAGCAATGAAACGGATGAAGAGAACCCTTATCCACCGCCGCCGCGCACACGCACGGTGGAGACGGGAATCGCTCTATTCGCCCTCTCGATCCTAACGCTGCGGAAACAGATATCAGTCCGACCGACGACGAGCCACACCAGCTTGTCAGGCCACGAGGCCGCCCCTTGAGCTCATTTGGTCTTGCTCTCGGAAACCGCAGGGGGGTTCCCTCATGCGATCGCACAGGGACTCACCTCACCTCATATGTGAGCGAGAGGCGCGGAGGTCCGGAACTGGGCCTCACCTCCACGGGGACTTCCTGGCGAGCTTCGGCGAAGTAGCAGAGGCCACTGACCTCGGACCGGCAGTAGTAGAGTGTCCATTCAACGATGAGGCGGCCCTGTCCCTCATGGAAAGTGACCGGGAGCGAGATCGGGAACGTCGGACGATGAAACGTCAGCGTCGTCTCCTGCTGAGCGAAGCGCACCACGGGATCGCCTTCAGCACGCAGCGAGACGTAAGACGGGGCTTGCTCATTCAGCTTATGCCCATTGGGCAACCGCAGGGAGAGGACGAGCGTCCCCACGCCCGGTGCCACCCGCTGGGCGGGCAGCGTCAACACATTGCCGGAGGAGGACGGCATCGCCTTCGCACGCGGACGCAAGCGCTCCACCCCCTTCAATTCCAGCGTCGCGACACGCCCCGTTTGCAGATCGGCGACGCGAATGACGTGATTGTTCGTATCGGCGATATAGAGCTTCCCGTCGGCGACACTAACCCCTCCTGGTTCGTCAAAGAGGGGGCGCTCGCCGTCGCGCAGTCCGGCTTCTCCGGTCCCCAGGAACGTGACGACCTGCCGCACAATCGGGAAGAGCTTCTTGATCTTGTTGTTGTACGTGTCGGCCACGTAGAGGACGCCATCATGAAAGGCCACGCCGAGCGGATGTTGTAACCGAGCTCGATGGCTCGGTCCATCGCGATCGCCGAAGACGAAGAGATCCTCACCGACGAGCGTCTCCACGCGCCCGCGTGGGTCGAGATCAACCGCTCGAATGGCGCTCGCCTCACTATCGGCGACGTAGAGCCGCCGGCCGTCGGTCGCCAGCCCACTCGGCTGAGCGAGCGACGCTTCCAGCAAAGGCCCATCCTGACACCCCTCGTATCCGCTTCCCGCATACGGCCTCGCGACTTTCGTCTTCAAATCCAGCACCCAGAGCTGATGCGATCCCGCCATGGCGATGTAGAGCTGATCGTCCACAAGCACCACGTCCCACGGCGAATTCAGATCCACCTGAAGGGCCGGTCCTCCCGGATGAAACGGACGGCGCAATTGATGGCCTGTCCCCGCAATCGTCCGCACCTGGCGTGCGTTCATGTTCACTTCACGAATGGCATGATTCTCTGTATCGGCGACGTAGAGCATCGCGCCACGCACCGCCAGTCCTTGCGGATGACGGAACTGCGCCGTCTCGAAATCGCCATCTCGGAATCCAGCCTCCCCTTGCCCGATCACGTCAAGGATCGTCCCATCGGCGAGCGCCACGACGACGATGCGGTGGTGATTCGAATCGGCGATGAAGAGGCGCCCGGAAGCCGCATCAGCGAGGACCTTCCCCGGAAAGGAGAGCACCGGCTCTGGAGCGCGCTCTCGCTCCAGCTCAAACCGAATGGGCCGGCGATCGATCTGCCCGCGCGCGTCGAATGTGCGAATCACTTCGGCGATCACGGTACCGAAGACCTCAGCCGTGATCTCCCCAGAGACCTGCCCGACGATCTTCCCACGCGGATCAATGAGCACGAGCGTCGGCCACGCGCGCGCGCCATAGAGCCGCCAGACGAGCATCTCGCGATCGTTCACCACCGGATGTTCGATCCCATAGCGCAAGATCGCCTGGCGGATGTTCTCGGTCTCCCGCTCGGCCGGGAACTTGGCCGAATGCACGCCGATGACGACCAGCTCACGCTCAAAGCGCCGCTCCAGCTTCTTCAACTCCGGGAGGACGTGCATGCAGTTGATGCAACAATAGGTCCAGAAATCGAGCAGCACGACTTTTCCCCGCAAGTCTCGAAGCGTGAGCGGACGCTTCGTGTTTAACCACTCCAATCCTTCGGGAAATTCCGGTGCTGTCACCTTGCCCATGTACTCTTCGGCCATTCGCCGCCCCTCCTGCGACGCAGACCTCGCGCTCCCGATGGAAAGTCCCAGCGAGAGCGCAGAGACCACCAGGATCTTCCCTCCCCTCGCCATGCGATATGAAGGGAGCATGGTATCAGAACTCCGAGCGCGGAGCAATCGCGCCTGCTATTGCCACACTCCCGGCCCTTCCTCCATAATGAGCGCTGGTGACCGACACGGTTCGGACATATTGCTCGCGCTGTGGCGCCCCGATTCGTCCAGGAGTGAAGTTCTGCACCCGCTGCGGGTGGCGCATATCCCCTCCTCCGGAGGAGGAGTCGAGCGAGTATCGAAGTATCTTCGCCCCAGCGACTCCTTCGGTCGAAGCGAAATCGCACCTCTCGATGGAGGAATGGGGAGCGCTCTCCCCGTGGGCGCATCCCCGCGCGTTCTTAGGGGCGCCGGGTCCGGAGCGAAACGTGGCGCTCTATGTCGTCCTCTCGCTTCTCAGCTGCGGTCTCTTCGCCCCCATCTGGATGTATCTGATCGGTCGCGACCTGCGCCGAGCGCTCGCGCAAGATGAGCCGCGTCCGGGATTGGATCTTCTTCTCTCGGTCATCACGTGCGGCGTGTGGTGGATTTACCTCCTCTACCGATACCCCTCGCTCATCCTGGAGCTCAAGCGCCGCGCGGGATTGACCGGAGGGGATCTGCCCGTGATCTCTCTCATCCTCGGCATCCTGAGCTTGGGCCTGGTCAGCCTCGCGCTCATGCAGAGCGAATTGAATCACCTCTGGCAGGTCGTGAGAGGGCGAACATGAGGATCGGAAGCGCAGAAGGATGGAGCCCACGGCGAGAGAGCAGCTCACGGCGAAGCGCCGCCTTGGGGGAACGCACGACGGCTTTGGCTGAACTTCTCCTTGTCGTGCTCATCGCGCTCCTGGTGGGCTTGTCATCTTCGCCCCCGATGACCTCGGTCATCCTCTGCCCCTTTCGCCGACTCACCGGATGGCCGTGTCCCGGATGCGGGATGACGCGCGCGCTCAACGCGCTGGCGCACGGGCAATGGGAAGCGGCGCTCTCCCTCCATCCACTCAGCCCGATCGCCGCAGTAGGATGGCTCCTCCTCGGACTCTCCGCACTCTCGAAAGCGATCGCTCCTTCGCGCGTTTCGCTCCGCTGCTGGAGCGCTCTCGGTGAACGAATTCGGATGCCGCCTTGGATCGTAGGCCTCGCCTTCGTTTTGGCTCTCGGCGTATGGGTGATTCGCCTACTCGCTCTCATCGCCTCTGGAGAAGCCGGTGTGCTTTTTCGTCAGGGCTGGTTAGGTCGGATTCTCGCCCCGTGAGGACATGACCCTCACTTCCGCTTCCGGCCAAAGAGGCGACGTAAGAGATGACGCAATCGCTCTCTCAGGGAGGATTCCCGCTTAAGTGAGATCGTGCGCCCACTTCTTCGGCGCTCGATCGCGACGACGCGCCCGAGGATTTGATGGAGAGCGATCGGAGTGCCGGGAACCTCCGCGCGATCCCCCCGCGTGATGGCATAGGTGCATCCGCCGCGCTCTTCAAGCGCGATCACTCGTTGCACAACGGCCGTGCCGCTGCTCGTCGCGTAGAGCACGATGTCCTGCGGGCGAATGGTCGTCACATCCACGGGCTCGATGGTGAGGATGTCGCCCTCTTCGATCGTCGGGCGCATGGTTGGTCCGGACATCTCCAAGCGCAGGGAGCGATTCCGCGAAAGCTCGAACCGGGCGTACTCCAGAAGGTCCGGCAGATCGAGCCGCAGCCGCTGCCCACGATATGTCTTCATCTCCTTGAACGCCGGCATATCCGCTCCGTACCGTGCCAATGTTAGCCGGAGTGGATATAATCTTCAAGCCGCTACGGGCCGAAGCGCCATGTGTGATCTCTCAATCATCATCGTGAGCCATAACACGCGCGAGCTGACGGCGCGCTGCTTGCGCTCCCTCTTCGCCTTCGCGCGCGGCCTCCGGATCGAAGTCATTGTCGTGGAGAACGCGTCGGAGGACGGCACGGCTCGCCTGGTGCGAGAGGAGTTCCCCGACGTCCGGCTGATCGAGAACGCCATGAATGTCGGATTCGCCCGGGCATGCAATCAGGGCTTGCGGCAAGCGCGCGGTCGGTATGTCATGCTCCTGAACAGCGACACCGAGTTCTGCGCGGATGTGCTTGGCCCACTCCTGCGGCGGCTCGATGCTCATCCGGAGGTTGGGGCAGCTGGTCCTCGCTTGATCTACCCGAACGGGCGCACGCAGCATTATTCGGCGGCGCGCGCGAAGTCGTTGCTCGGGACGCTCGCCCAATACAGTATCCCTCGGCGTCGCGAAATCCCTCTTCATCTGAAGCCGCTTGACCCCTCTCCCCAGGGGCCCTTGTACGAGACCGAATCCATCTCCGGCGCGGCGATGATCGTGCGGCGCGAAGTCTTGGAGACGGTCGGGCTCCTGGACGAGGGCTTCTTCCTTTACGGTGAAGATGCCGATTGGCTCCTCCGCATGCGTCGAGTCGGATACAAAATCGCCTGCGCGCCGGACCTCATCCTTCTTCACCATCACGGGGCGAGCAGCCGCCAAAACGAAGAGCGGCGAGAGATCGAAGCCGTGAAATCGAACTTGCGCTATTTCGCCAAGCACGGAGGACGCCTGCCCCTGCTGCTCTTCCGCTTGGGACTGGCCCTCGTCCTCATCCTCCGTATGCTCTCGCTCGATCTGGCGCGAGCGCTCTTTCGCGGGAACGGGGCGCGCTTCCGGAGAGACCTCGTGCTGTTGAAATACGCGCTCGCACACCGTGTGGGCGAGATCACACCATGCGCGTGCTCTTCGTCCACCCGAGTCCGTATCTGACCGGCGCCGGTCGCATGCTTGCTCTCTTGACGAAGTACCTTCGGCGGCGCGGGCATGAGACGCTCGTCGTTCTCCCGGAGGCCGGCCCTCTGACGCGCGTTCATGGGGAGGATCTCGGGCCCATCGTCTTCGTCCCCATGACGCCGCTTCGGCGTTCCCCCGTGATGATCGCTCGCCATCTCCTCGAATTCCCCGAGACGGTGCGTCGCCTCGAACAGCTCGTTCGCGCCTGGCGGCCTGACCTCGTGCACGTCAACGGCGTGTACACGCTGTGGGCGGGGATCGCCGCACGAAGAGCGCGTGTGCCGTGCCTCTACCATGTGCACGAAGCGCGCGAATCCTATCCGCGATGGCTCTATCGGATGTGGCAAGCTGTGGTCGCCCGGCGGGCATCCCGTATCGTCCTCGTCCACGCGCAGCTTCAAGAAGCGTGGGCGCAATGTGCGGGATATCCGATCGCCATCGAGAACGGCGTCGATGTCGAACGAATTCGCGCGCGCGTGCGGGATCCCGTGGCGGCGGAACTGCGCCGCGCTTGGGGCGACTATCGGCCGCTCCTGCTCTGCCCCTCACACATCATGCCGGGGAAGAACCAGCGTCTGCTCTTGCGCGCAGCGCCAACGATCTTTCGTCATCTCCCTGATGCCGGAATCGTCTTCCTCGGGCGCACGCACGGGCGAGCGGCGAACGAGGCCTATCTTCGGGAATTGCAGCAACTAGCCCGCGCTCTCGGAGTCGAAGCGCGCCTTCGCTTCGCTGATGAGCCCGAAGATGCCCACCACGCCTATGGCGCGGCCGATCTCGTCATCTCGACTTCGCCGGTGGAAGCCTTCGGTCTGATCCCGCTCGAAGGACTGGCCGCCGGCAAGCCCGTCATCTCCGTTCGGACGGCGATTGCCGAACGGCTTCAGGCATGCGGCTATGCCGTTCGCGTCGTGAGCCCAACGGACCCTGAAGAACTGGCGCGCGCGGTCGTGGAGACGCTCGCGGCACCTCCTCGGACGAAGACTGTTGCATTCCCCGAAGACTATCAAGCCGAACGCGTCGTCACGCAATTTGAGATCACGTATGCGAGGATACTCGCTGAGCGGCACGGCGTCACGCCGTGAGCGCGCAGTCGCTCATCCGTCGTGGGCATCTATCTCTTCGAGCACTGGCTCGGCGGCCAGAGCAACACGCCCATCCGCAGCGTTCGGAACTTCGGAAAGCATGGGCAGAAAGCGCCGATCCATGAGGTGCGTGAGATTGATCTTCCCGAGCGCCGCCAGGAACGAATTCTTCAAGCGCGGGTATCGGCGCTCCAATTCCTCGAGTAAGGCCTTCATTTGGAAGCGAAGCGCCGTCTCGTCCTCGCAATAGGGAGACGCGCAGGAGACGACCGGCGCTCCCGTATGAGGGACATACCGCCGAATCTCATCCTCGAAGACATAGCAGAGCGGGCGAATGATGACGTTCTGCCGATCATCGGAGAGGAGGACGGGCGGCATGGTGCGAATCTCCCCTCGGAAGAAGATCGAGAGCAGAAATGTCACCATCAGATCATCGGCGTGATGGCCGAGAGCGATCTTGGTGGCTTTCAACTCCTTCGCCAACCGATAGAGCGTCCCCCGTCGGAGCCGCGAACACAAGGCACAGGCCGTCGTGCCCGGCTCCAGCTTCTCTTGGATAATGCGATAGGTGGGGTTCTGGACGATGTAGTATTCGTACCCCTCGCGCTTCAGATACTCCTCGATGAGGTCGGCGCGGAATCCGGGATATCCTTGATCAATATTGACGGCGAAGAGATCGAAGCGCACCGGGGCTCGTTGCTGCAGCAGGCGCAAAACGTGAAGAAGCGTCCAACTGTCCTTCCCCCCGGAGATCGCCACCAGGACGCGATCGCCGTCTTCGATCATCCGGTAATCTTTGATCGCACGCCCCACCCGGCGTAGGATCGAACGCTCCAGCGCTTCGATCGAACGCGCGCGCTCACCCTCGCGATCGTGATGAATAGAGATCATCGGACTCCTCACCGATTCCTGCTTCCGGCCTGAAATATTACCCGAAGGTCAAGGTGAAGGCAAATCGGTCGCGTCGCTGACCGGATGCGCTGGCGCGCGCCACGGTCAGGCGACCACAATGCTTTTCTGGAACCCCGGCGCGCGCGAAGCGTGTATGGGGGGTGGACATCAATAGAAGGAGGAAATCGGCGATGCGGAGGAAGCCAGCAGTGACGCTCTTCCTCTCGGCGATTCTCGTCCTCTCGACTCTCGGCGCACGGGCCGAAAGCGCGTCGAGGGCGACCCCTGATGAGGGATATCTCGGCGTCTACGTGACCGATCTCACGCCGGAGAAGGCGAAGCAGCTTCGGACGCCCGGCGAATACGGCGTCCTCGTCATGGAAGTCGCTGAGGAGAGTCCAGCAGCCAAGGCCGGGATCCGAGAGAATGACGTCATCATCGAATTCAACGGCATTCGCGTCGAAGGCGAAGTCCAATTCGGACGCCTCGTGCGCGAAACCCCTCCGGGGCGAACGGTCCCGGTGAAGATCGTTCGAGACGGGAAGACGCAGGAACTCAAGGTCACGCTCGGCTCTCGCCGACCGATTGCGATCGGCCCCGATTTTCGCTTCGATCTGAGGATCCCAGAGATTCGCATCCCGCCGATCGTCGTGCAATTGGGGGGATATTCGCTCTTGGGCGTTCGGGTGCAAGACCTCACGGAGCAACTGGGAGAGTATTTCGGCGTGCCCGAGGGACGAGGCGTCTTGATCACCTTCGTGCGATCGGGGAGCCCGGCCGAACGCGCGGGCCTGCGCGCCGGTGACGTCATCGTGGCCGTAGACGACACTGACGTCCGCAATGTGCGCGAATTCACTCGCGCGCTCGCGAGCAAGGAAGGCGAGGTCTCGCTCACGATCGTCCGGAACAAGGAGCGGCAAAAGATCACCGTGTCCCTTGAGCGCCGCGAGCGACCGAGGGGATGGTACTATGGCCAAGGCGATGTCCTCTGGGATGCCTATCTGCAAGGCCTGAGGGACTACGTGCGAGAGTTGCACCGATACCTAGAATCGCTGGATCGCTACCGGCGAGAGCTTCAACGAAGGGGGGCGCCCGCCTCCGAGTCGTACCGGCGGCTGGTCTCCACGTCGGCCCTCTAAGCGGCGGGACTTTTCGCTCCAGCGCGTGGCGATGCGCATCGCGACTATCTCTGGCAGAGGCGCTGCTGCGCGCGCTGGTAGTCTTCCGGCGTATCGAGGTCCCAGAAGAAGGCCTCCGCGCCCGGCAAATGGGCGATCTCCGAGAAGGCGAGGAAGCGGACCCGGAGGTGTTCGAGTACTCGACCCAGGCGCTGCTCACCTCGCTCGATCAGATTGGTCACCACGGGCAAACAGGCAACGGAATAAATGGCGCACAGCGGCTGCGGGTGCCCCTGTGCATCAAGCGGCACGACCGCTTCGGCCTCGCGGAACGAATCCCGAAGCACACGGAGGAACTCGCCCGTCAAAAAGGGGAGATCGCATGCCAACACGAGCGCCGCTTCCCCCCGGCATCGCGCGAGCGCGGCATGAAGACCGGCCAACGGTCCAACGTCGCAATAGTGATCCGAGGCGAGGGCAATTCCCCGCTCCTGGCAAAAAGCCCATACCTGAGCGTCCGACGTGACGACGGTGACCTCCGGCGTCACGGCGCGCGCGGCCGCGATCACCCATTCGAGGCAAGGCTTCCCTCCAATGGGAAGAAGCGCCTTATTTCGCCCCATGCGGGTGCTCCGCCCCCCGGCCTGAACGAATGCACTGATCATCCGGCCCTCTTGTCCACTCCTCCGATTTTTGCCACAATACGGGTGTATGAAGCAAGCGGCGAGTCTCGTTCTCGCGATCATCTTGGGAATCCCGTGGAGTCGAGTGGGCACTTCTGCGCAATCGGCGTCGGAGCGCTTCTTCCCCGCGGATCAGGTGCGGCCGGGATTGCATGGCATCGGCAAGACGGTGTTCGAGGGGGACAAGGTTGAGGAATTCGGTGTGGAGATCCTCGGCATCCTGCCTGGTCGGCCCGGGCCAAAGCAAAGCGTCATCATCGCGCGGCTCACGGGACCGCGCCTGGAACGAACGCGCATCTTCGCAGGTATGAGCGGGAGTCCCGTCTACATTGACGGTCGACTTCTCGGCGCCATCGCCTATGCCTTCCCCTTCGCCACCGAACCGATCGCCGGCATCACGCCGATCTGGGATATGATGGAATCTCTGCAGGCAAACGCTCCCTCGCCGTCATCTTCCTTGGGCACGGCGCGCATGAACGCCATGCTCTTTGAGAGCGCGAAAGACGGAGGCCTCTGGAGCCGACTCCTCCGAAGCCTCTCCTCCCTTGAAGAGATCCCGATCGAGCCGAACCCCCGAATGTCTGCGAGCTTGCGGCCGTTCTCCGGCCAGCAGCTCGTTCCGATCGCGACGCCGCTGTCCATCACGGGGATCTCGCCGGAAGCCCTCGAGCGCTTCTCTCCAGAATTGCAAAAATTGGGCTTCCTTCCCGTTGTCGGGATCTCCGCCGGAGCGGCCATTACGCCGCTCGCTCCGATCACGGCCGAGACGCTGACGCCGGGGAAATCCGTCAGCGTGCAACTCATGCGCGGCGATCTCTCGATCGAAGCTATCGGCACAGTGACCCTGCGCGATGACAAGACGGTCTATGCCTTTGGGCATCGGTTGTTCAATCTCGGTGGGGTTGAGATGCCGCTTTCCGAGGCCTCGACGATCGCCATCGTCCCGAGTGTGATGAACTCCTTCAAAGTGGGCGTCACGGAGAAACTCGTAGGGACGTTGCGGCAGGACCGTTCGGCGGGCGTTCTGGGCGTGCTCGGCGAATCCCCGCGCATGATCCCACTGACGATTCAACAGAAGAAGAGTCGGGGGGGGACGCATACCTATCGCGTCGAGATGATCGACAATAGTGTGCTCACTCCGCTTCTGGTGAATCTCGCTGTCTTCAGCGTCGTCACCGGCAGCGAACGGAGCTTTGGCGATATGACCGTGCGGGTGCGTGGGGCGATCAAAGTGCGCGGGCACGAAGATGTGCTCGTAGATGGCCGCTTCTCGGCGACGAATGAGGCGCCCGTTCAGGCCGCGCTCTCGGTCGCTCTTCCGGTAAGCTATTTGCTCAACAGCGGTTTTGAGGTGATGTTGGAGGGCATCCACTTGGAGATCGAAACGCTCGAACAGCGGCGTGTGGGGATGCTCGATCGCGTGTGGGTTAATCGGACCGAAGTGAAGCGCGGCGAGACGATCGAGTTGCATATCTACGCGCGCGCCGAGGATGGGCGCGAGGTCGTCGAGCGCGTGCCGATCGGGATCCCGGCGGACGCTCCACTGGGTAAGCTTTCGATCGTCGTTGGGGATGGGAACGCCATCCAAGCTTACGACGGACGCCCGACGGCCGCCTCGCTCGGCTCCGTGCAAAGCTTGGCGCAGCTCATCCGCACGCTCAATCGCCTGCGCAAGAGCGATCGGCTTTACGTGAAACTCGTCCGCTCGAGCCCAGGAGCCATCGTGAAGAACGAGGAGCTACCGGCCCTTCCGCCCTCCGTCTTGGCGACGATTGGATCCGAGCGCACGGCTGGAGGGTATCAATCCATCCCCTACACGACGCTGAAGGAGATGGAGCTTCCCCCAGGTGAGTTCGTGATCACCGGTCAGCGACAAGTCTCCATCACCGTGGTGCGATAAGTCGCGCAATGCCCAACGCCCTCCACCGAATCAGTGGGCACAAGCTCAGTTGCCGACGTTATCGTCCCTTCACGGACGTGAACAAAGGAGAACGACGAGCATGAACGGAAAAGCACATGGCCATCCTTCGATCAGAAGAGCATCCAGGGAGCCACGAACGCCGATGCGCCTTCGTCCCGACGCGCGCATCTCGCGATGCATGGTGTTCGTGATCCTCATGCTCTCCCTCGGTCCGCTCGCGATCCGCACGAATGCCGGAGGAACCCAATATTGGCAGCTCCAAGGACAAGCGGCGTATCTGCGCGGTGATCCCGATGGCATCTCCATTTCGCGTGAAGGACGACTCCTGTTGGCGCCGGCGCTCGTCCCCATTTTCGATACGGGGCAAGCCTTCATCTGGTCGAGCGTCGCCGATCGAAAAGGGAACATCTATCTGGGCACCGGACACGAAGGCAAAGTCTTCCGCGTGGATCCGCAGGGGAGAGGGACGCTCGTCCTCGATACGGAAGAGTTGGACGTCACCGCTCTGGCCGTGGACGATGAGGGTACTGTCTATGTGGGGACTTCCCCACAAGGGAAAGTCTATCGCCTGACGCCGCAGGGGAAGAGTTCGGTGTTCTTCGATCCGGAGGATACGTACATTTGGTCGCTCGCCTTCCACCACGGCACGCTCTTTGTCGGCACAGGAGCCAAAGGTCGCATCTATCGAGTGGACCGAGCGGGCCGCGGACAGGTGCTGGTGGACACGAAAGAGACGAACATCATGGCGTTGCTCGTGGATTCGACCGGAGCCGTGATCGCGGGCACCGATCCCGGTGGCTTGATCTTAAAAGTGACGCCGGAGGGCCGAGCCTTCGCCCTCTATGACTCTCCCGTGCGCGAGATCCACGATCTGTTGCTCGCTTCGGATGGGACGATCTACGCGATCGGGCTGAGCGAGCGAGAGACGCGACCTTCATCCGCTCCGCCCTCTCCCTCCTCGCTTCCACCGGTGACCGCCGTCAGCAGCACGGGCAGTGTGACGGTGACGATCACGAGCTTCGATCTCACATCCTCGGTCACGCCCATAGAGCCGGAAGCCCAAAACGTGAACGCGGTGCTCTATCGGCTTCGTCCGTTCGGAGAAGTAGAGACGCTCTGGAACGCCCCCTCCTTCAGTGCCTTTTGCGCGACGCTCGATGAATCGGGAAACGTGCTTTTGGGGACGAACGATAAGGGGCGCATCTATGCCGTTGATCAGCAAGGGAACGCGACGCTTCTCGTGCAAGCCCCGGAGGCGCAGATCTCGCGCTTTGTGCGAAGTGATAGGGGACTCTTTGTCGCGACGAGCAACTTGGGCAAGCTCTTCCGCCTGGGGCCGGAATGGGCAGGGCACGGCGTGTATGAATCCCCAGTCTTCGACGCGCGCTTCATCGCCCAGTGGGGCACGATCACGTGGCGGAACCAGATCGGCCAGGTCGAGATCCGAACGCGCACGGGGAACACAGAGACTCCCGATGAGACGTGGAGTGAATGGTCACCGCCGGTACGCAACGGGGAGAAAGTGACGAGTCCTCCGGCGCGATTCATTCAATTCCGACTGACGCTCAGAGCGGATCGCACGGCATCTGGAAGTGCTCGGCCGAACGCGCGTCCGCAAATCGAGAGCGTGCGCATCGCCTACCTCCCGCAGAATGTGAAACCGACGATCTCCTCGCTCGAGGTCCTTCCGGCGGGTGTCGCTTTGCAAGAGGTGCCGCAACAGCCGATTGATCCGGGCATTCTCAGCTCCGGCCTGGACCCCGCGATCTTCGGCGTGAGCACGAACGTCCCCCCACGGCGGGTGTACCAGCGAGGGGCGCGCTCCTTTCAATGGACGGCGAACGACCCCAACGGCGATCAGCTCGTTTACAGCCTCTTCTACCGAACTGTGGGCGAAGGGCAATGGCGGCTTCTCGTTCGTGATCTCACGCAGACGTTTTACACGCTCGATACGGAGATGCTCCCCGATGGGTGGTACGTCTTTCGGCTCGTCGCGAGCGATCTCCCTTCGAACTCTCCGGAACGCGCGCTCGAAGCCGAGCGACTCACCGAGCCGATCCTCATTGATAACACGCCCCCTTTGATTCGCGCGGCGGCGCCCCGCCTCATCGGGCGGCGCGTGGAGGTGACGTTCACGGCCGTGGATGCGACGAGCAATATCGCGCGCGCCGAAGTCAGCCTTGATGGCGGGCGGTGGCAACAGCTCCTCCCCGATGATGGCATTGCCGATTCACCGGAAGAGACATTCACCGTTCGCGCCGAATTCCAGGACTCGGGAGAGCACACGATCACCGTGCGCGTCTTCGACTTGCAGGGGAACGTCGGCTCGCAAAAAGTAACCGTCGTTCTCCCATGATCGAGATGGCTCGCCCAGGCCCCGAGGGATCCCCGGTCGGCTCCTGAGACTCGCCGGCGATTCCCGCCAAGCGCCGCGCTTTTCACGATTTCGCATCTCCGCCCGCTTTTCTGTGGTGAGAGAGAATTCGGGAACTTTCCGACGCGCCCATCGTTTCCTAGAAAGGATGCGCGAAAAAGGGGACGAGAAGACATGCGAAGAGATACTGGACTCAGGCATCCTGCCTCGCCGGCTCTTCATCATATCTTTCGGTCGTCAAGGACAGGTTCGATGGATGGACCCAGAACGATGATGGGCGTGATGACGAAAAGGGCATCGGTACTGCAGATTACGCCGCGTCCGATGGGCGAGAGCCTGTTGTTGCGGGTCGCGGGGAAGCTCACAGTCGCAACCGTCCCCGTCTTCCACTCGACGATCGCTGCGGCATTGCGTTCCACCGCGCGCACTCTCGTCATCGACCTGCGCGAGGTCACCGATATAGATGCGCGAGGCGTCGGAGAGCTAGTGAAGGTCCACACTCTTGGTCAGCGGCATAACCGCTCGATCCGATTCCTCATCCGAAATGGACGTGTGGCGCACCTCCTTCGATTGGCGAATCTCAATGAGGCGCTGACGTTGCTTGAGGAAGCCAGTGAACCTGTCCCGCAGGGAGAAAGCGACATGCCGCGCTGCCTTCAAGGATCTCATGCAGATGACCCCCTCTACGTCCCTGAAGATAGACCGTGAGGGAGATCCCCCTCCCTCACGGTCCCCATCGTTACGGCGCGCTCACCGGGATCACCTGCTCCCTACGATGTTAGTCGTCGCGTGACGTCCACCCATCGGGGAGAGTTCAACCGAGCAGTGAGCTTCTCACCGTCCAGGGCGAAGAAGCGCCGGCAGCATCGCCCCGAAAGAGGCGAGAAGTCCAAAGGCGATTGGGGGCAAGCCGGCGATGCCCTGTCCCTCGGCCGCCAGATGCGTGCCGGCGGTCACCACGAGCGCGAGCGCGATGGCCATGAGCGCAGCTCGCTCTCTCGGGCGCGTCGAGAAGAGTCCGAGGATCAACGGGACGAAGAGCGCGGCCGAAAGGAGCGTGTAGAAGATCGAGAGGGCAGCAATGATCGAGGGAAGCATGATCGCCAACAGGATGCCGAAAGCTCCCGCCACGGTGGCCGTGAGACGACTCACGCGCAACAGCTCTCGCTCGGATGCTTCCGGCCTCAGGAACCGCTTGTACAAATCCTGCGCGAGCGACGTCGAGAGCATGAAGAGGACAGCGTCGGCCGAGCTCACCTCGGCCGAGAAGATCGCCGCGAGCAGTATGCCTCCCAACCAAACCGGCAATATCGAGACGAGGGCCACAGGTAGAGCCAATTCGCGATGCGCCAAATCGGGATGCGCGGCTCGAACGGCCATGCCGATCCCCACCGGGAGGAAGGCGAAGAGAAGAAGAGCACAGGCGTTGGCGCCGACGCCGATTCGCACGGCTTGCGCCGAACGTGCGCCGTAGACCTTTTGCACGAGCCCTGGGGAGGCGATGAATGACGGTACGAGCATGAGGCAATAGGCGAGCACGCGATCCAGACCAAAACCCACGAACTCGAAATACGGCGAACCGATCGCATCCTGCGCGAGGACTGTCTCTCGCAAGCCCGTCCATCCCCCCACGCTCCCGAGCGCGAACGGAAGCGCGAGCGCGAATCCGCTCAGCTTCACGATCACTTGAACGACATTGACCCATGTAGCTGAGACCAACCCTCCAGCGGCGAAGTAGAGGATTGTGACGAGGCCACCGAACGCGCACCCGAAGGGCTTAGGCACACCGGCGACGACGTCCAGAATCCACGCGACGGCGATCCACTGACCGGCGAGGATCGCGAGCGATCCCACCCACAGGATGACGGCGATCGTGCCGCGCACAGTGCGGCCATAACGATATTCGAGATAATCTCCGACCGTGTAGAACCCGTGCTGAGCCGCGAGCGCCCACAACTTCGGCCCTACGACCAGCGCCAAGAGTATGCTCCCCAACCCGGCCGATCCGACCCACCACCATCCCGAGAGCCCGAACTGGTATCCGAGCCCGGCGGCTCCAACCGTAGATCCCGCACCAATGTTGGCGGCAAGGAGCGTAGCGAAAAGTCGGCCTGCTCCCAAGCTCCGGCGCGCGACGAAGAAATCGGCGGCCGCGCGAACAGAACGAGAGGCGAGGATCCCGAGGGCGATCAGCGCTCCGGCATAGAGGAGGAGGAGCAGGACGTATCCGTTCATCGCGTCTCAGCGCGCTGCAAGTCACGAGCGGCCGGATAGCCCGGCAATCCCTCAGCCTTCAGGATGGCGCGGACGACGGCCTCGGCGACGACCTCGGCCGCCAAGGCGCCCACTACGCCGAGATCCGCTCCGCGCACGCGTCCCGTCGAAAGCGCGAACAAGGCATCTCCATCAAGGGGCATGTGCACGGGGCGAATGGCGCGGGCGAGCCCATCGTGTCCCATCTGCGCGATCTTGGTCATCCCCACCTTATCGAACGCCGCGTTCGTCGCGATGACGCCAATGGTCGTATTCTCCCCGGGTCGCTGCGGAGCCGGGCTCTCCCCTCGCCGCAGTCGCTCCATAGCGTCGGCTAATTGCTTGCCGTCCGGCGTACGCACACCAGCCAGAAGGCGCCCCGTCTTGGGATCCACAACATCCCCCACCGCATTCACGACCACCAGTGCGGCCACGATCACGTCGCCGACGCGAAGGCTCGCTGTCCCTAACCCACCCTTCATCGCGCGATGCAGACCGAATAACTTCCCCACCGTCGCTCCGGCGCCCGCGCCGACATTTCCCTCCTCGACGGGCCCACCAGATGCGCGCAAGCACGCCTGGTATCCCGCTTCGCGATCCGGACGGAGGCGCGGATCGCCAACCGCTAAGTCGAACAGGATGGCGGCCGGAACGATCGGAACCTTCGCCACGCGCGTCTCGAATCCGATGCCACGCTCCTCAAGGTATCGCATGACGCCGGAGGCAGCATCCAAGCCGAACGCACTTCCGCCGGCGAGCACGACCGCATGCACCTTTTGCACCGTGTGGACGGGATTCAGGAGATCCGTCTCCCGCGTTCCCGGAGCCGAGCCGCGCACATCTACGCCGGCGACGGCTCCTTCCTCGGCGAGGATGACCGTGCACCCGGTGGGGCGCTGCGGATGCGTGAAATGCCCGACCTTGATTCCCGGGACGTCGGTCAATCCCCCGGAGATTCGAACCGATTCGTTCACGTTCGACTCCTGCCCTCCCGACAGCTCTCCCCCTCTGAGGAGGCCGCCTGCGAGAAGAGAGAGCGCGCACCGATGAAACGCTCGCCGGGTGAGCCCCTCCATCTAATGGGTCGCCTCCGTCCGGAAGATCCGCGTTGGAGAATCGCCCTCATCCTCTCGCAGCGTTCGAAGCAAGGCTAGGGCGAGCACCTTGCACCCCGCCACCACATCCTCCAAGTGGCAGTGCTCATCCGGTTGCCGCGCCAGTTCAAAGCGTCCAGGCCCGTATAGGAGACATTCCCGAACGCCGCTCCGCTCGACATGTGCACACTCGGATGACGCGGGGCCGACTACACATTCGGGGGCGCGGACGAGCACGCTCCGAATCGCGCGATCCATCATGCGCACGAGGCGTATCTCCATCGGCACCTCCGCGGCTGGCAGGATCACAAGAGCGCTCCCTTCGGCCGGCACTTCGACAAGGCGCTCACGCAAAGGCTCGTGGCGAGGAGAGAAGCAAAGGCGCTCCACACCGCAAGCCGTGGCGATGAGCACGTGATCGGTTTGTCCGGCGCGTACCACTCCCGCATCCACCAAATACCCCATTCCGGCCTCTCCGCCGCTCTCCCCATCAACGGTCGCGCTCACTTCGATCACACCATCGAAGGCGACGTGCGTGCGGCGCAGCGCCTCTACCGCGTAAAGGCTCGCCGCTAACCCCGCCTTCGCACCCGCGGCCCCACGCCCGAAGATCTTCCTCTCGCGAATGAGTCCACTGAACGGTTCCACAGTCCATCCGGTTCCAGCCGGGACGACGTCCACGTGCGCGCTCACATGGAGCGTGCGTCCCGGCCCACATCGTGCGAAGCGCCCCACGACGTTCACGCGCGGATAGCGCGCACTGTGAGCGAGGGATTCGATGGCCGTGAAGCGAGTCACTTCGTATCCGAAACTCAACAAACGCTCTTCGACGAACGCTGCGCACTCGGCGTAATTCTCTCCAGGCGGATTCACCGTCGGGATGCGAATCAAATGTGCCAGAAAGTCGAACATCTCCTCGGCCATTTCATCCACGCGGGCAAGGACGCGCTCTTCGTCAGACGTCAGAAAGGCCGGATGGTTCATGCGCGAGACTCCTCGGAAGACCCAAAGATCCGACGAAAGGCGCTCCGGAACGCTTCGAGCGTTGGCGGATCGAAGAGGACGAACCGAATCTCTCGCAGCGAACTCTCTGGATGCGCGCGCAAGAAGTCGCGCGCGGCCGTCAGGAGAATTTCGGCGCACCGATCGGCTGGGAAGCCGAAGATCCCCGCGCTGATGGCCGGGAGCGCAAGGCTCGTGAATCCGCGCTCGGCCGCGAGGGCGAAGCTGGAGAAGGCAGCCGATCGCAGTTGCTCCTCCTCGCCCTCGCGTCCTCCTCGCCAAATCGGTCCGACGGCGTGAATGACCGCGCGACACGGCAAGGCGCCAGCGCTGGTGATCGCCGCACTTCCGGTCGGGACCGGCCCATGTTGGCGCACCCATTCCTCGCTCTCGCGCTGGATCACTGCTCCCCCCTTGCGTACGATCGCTGCAGCGACGCCTCCTCCATGCGCCAGATGCGAATTGGCCGCGTTGACGATGGCGTCCACGCGCTCCTCGGTGATGTCGCCGTGCACAAGCCGAATCACCTGACCGGATGCGAGCGCATGTTCGGCTTTCACCTCGTTCATCGCATCGCCTCCACCGGGCGCTCAGAAAACAGGGTCGGCCAATCTCTCCAAGAGGATGGCCGAAGCGCGTTCGACGTCTTCGTGAAGCGAATGCCCATGCGCATCCATCGTGACGATGGCCGGGAAATCCTTCACCCGCAGATGCCACATCGCCTCCGGGATGCCGAACTCCAGAAGGTACACCCCGAGTACCTCCTCGATGCAGCGGGCATAGTACTGTGCGGCACCGCCGATGGCATTCAAATACACGGCGCCACAGGCCTTCATCGCGGCCAGCGTCTTCGGTCCCATCCCTCCTTTGCCGATGACGGCGCGCACACCGTATCGGCGAATGATCTCGCCTTGATACGGTTCCTCGCGCATGCTCGTGGTCGGTCCGGCCGCCGTGATGCGCCATCCTCCGTTCTCCCGAAGGGCGACCGGTCCGCAGTGGTAGAGGATGGCCCCCTGCAGATCCACCGGCGGCTCATGCGTCAGCAAATGCGCATGTACGGCATCGCGTCCGGTGAAGACCTCGCCTTGGACGAGCACGACGTCACCGACCTTCAACCGGCGCACGTCTTCCTCTGAAAGCGGCGCGCGAATCGAGATCTCCTTGCCGGTCAGCGGCACTCCCTCGGCGCGCGCCAACGGCTGCGGCCGCTCATCGCGATAGAGCCAACGCACGATCTCCCCCGTCCGTGCCTCCAACACAACGCCCAATCGGCGAAAAGCCCAGCAATCGTAAGCGACCGAGACGAAGAAGCTCGCCGGCAGCCGATTAAGCGCCCCGATCTTGCAGCCGATGAGCGTCACTCGCCCCCCGAATCCCATCGTGCCGATGTTCAGCGTGTTCGCCGCCTTGAGGATGTACTCCTCCAACCGCGCGAGATCGGGATCCGGATTCACATCGTCGAGCGGGCGGAACAACTGCAGCTTCGCATGGTGATATCCCGAAGCGCGATCTCCGCCGATGCATACACCGACGGCTCCGGCGCTACAGCCTTGCCCTTGCGCTTGCCAGATGGCGTGCAGAATGCACTTGCGCACGCCATCCAGATTCCGATCAGCGCGCCCCAGATGCGGCAGTTCGCACGGAAGCGAATATTGGGCATTCTGATTTTCGCACCCCCCACCTTTGAGGATCAGCCGGACTTCGATCTCCTCGTCGTTCTCCCACTGCTCGAAGTGAATGATGGGCGTACCCGGACCGAGATTCGTGCCGCTATTTTTCCCCGTGAGCGAATCCACCGAATTCGGGCGCAACTTCCCCAAACGCGTGGCTTCGGCGATCGCTTCCAGGATCTGCTGCTTCAGAACGATCTGATTGACACCGACGGGGACCTTGATCTCGAACGTCGGCATCCCCGTGTCCTGACAGATCGGGCCCTCGGTCTGGCACGCCATATCCACGTTGGTCGCGATGATGGCCAGCGCTTGCGCCGCGCGCGTCCCCGGCTCCTCCTGCTCTAATGCCGTCGCAATCGCGCGTCGTACATCGGCCGGAAGCGTCGTCGCAGTCTTCGTGATGAGCTCCAGCATGCTGTCCTTGAAAGCTCGCATCATGCCTCCTCTCGACGAGATTCAAGAAGCAATTTTATCCCCCCCGCACCGATTTTCACAACGCAGGACAGACGATTCGAGGTCTTGGCGCGCAGCAGTGGCGACAACGTCATACCCGATGCCTCTCGCCCACCACTCCCTCGCGCGACGGTGTGATACAATGTGGCATGGCCATGGGATGGAGTAAGCGCTGGCATGCGTGGGTCATGGCGCACGCCAGTCCGTATGTGGACGCACATCTGCGGCCTTACAAGGAAAAGCTCTTCGCCGGGCTTTGCGGGCGCGTCCTGGAGATCGGGCCGGGGACGGGGCCGAACCTCCAGTATTACCCCTCCTCCGTGCACTGGATCGGGGTCGAACCGAATCCGTTCATGCATCGGTATTTGAGGGCTGAGGTCGAACGATGGGGCGTGAACGCAATGCTCATCGACGGGCAAGCCGAACATCTGGATCTCAATGATGAGAGCGTGGACGCAGTCATCAGCACGCACGTGCTGTGCACCGTGTCAGATCCCGAGCGCGTGCTCTGCGAGATCCTTCGCGTGCTCGTCCCGGGAGGACGATTCCTCTTCATCGAGCATGTCGCGGCTCCTCAGGGGACACGCCTCCGCCGATGGCAGGAACGTCTACGCCCACTGTGGCAACGGCTCGCTGATGGGTGCCACCCGGATCGAGAGACGGATCGGATCATCCAAGCGATCGGTTTTGAGCGCGTGTTCGTACACCGGATCTCACTCCCCTTCCCCTTGGTCGCCCCGCACATCATCGGCGTGGCGATCAAAAGCACCGCGCCCTGAATCTCGCCCACAGAGTCCGCGTGAGGATCCCGCTCATCCCCACCGAAGTTGTTGGCGCACGCGGTGAGCCAACCCGAGCGCTTCCGAGACGTCTTCGACTAAGATGGTCACATGGCCCATCTTCCGCTTGGGACGAGCCTCTCTCTTCCCATAAAGATGCAGGCGGACGCGCGGGTCTTCTAAGACCTGCTCCACGCCGAGCAACCGATGGCCGCTCCCATCCCCAAGTATGTTGACCATCACCGCTGGGGAACGAAGCTGCGGCGGAACAATAGGCAATCCGCAGATCGCTCGCACATGATTCTCGAACTGAGAGACCACGCAGGCGTCGAGCGTATAGTGCCCAGAATTATGAGGTCGTGGAGCGATCTCATTGACGAGCAGATGACCGTCCCCAAGCAGGAACATCTCGACGCAATAGACGCCAACAATCCCAAGATGCTCCCCGATCGCACGAACGATGTGACGCGCTTCATCCTCCACCTCTGGGGCGACGCGAGCCGGAACGAGCGATGTGTCCAAGATACTGTCTACGTGCGTGTTCTCGACGAGCGGATACGTGAGGATCATCCCCCGCTCATCCCGAACTCCGATCATGCTTACCTCTTTGACGAAAGGCACCCATTGCTCCCAGATAGCTCGCGGCTGTGCACTGGCGCTCTCAGAGATGCCCCATCGGCGGAGCGTCTGCTGCGCCTCCTCCGGCGTTCGGACGAGCGTCTGGCCTTTTCCATCGTATCCGCCGCAGACCATCTTGAGCACGGCGGGGAATCCGATCTCGCGAGCCGCCCGCTCTCCATCCTCAACCGAAGCGATGGCTCGAAAGCGCGGGACGCCGAGGCCCAGGTCAGCGAGGAATGTCTTCTCGCGCCACCGATTTTGTGTGATGGCGAGGATGGCACTCGAGGGACAGACGCGTCGGCCCTCCGCTTCGAGCCATTGAACCGACGCGGCCGGCACATTCTCGAACTCATAGGTCACGACAGCGCTCCGGCCACCGAGCTGCGCGACGGCTTCCCGATCGTCATATGGAGCCACGATCTGCGCATCGGCGACTTGCCCACAGGGAGCATCCGGCTCCGGATCCAACGTGATCACACGATAGCCCATGCGCTTAGCCTCCAGCGTGAGCATGCGCCCCAGTTGTCCTCCGCCGAGGACGCCAATAGTGCACCCAGGTTCGATGATCGTCATGCTGATTCCTCCTCGATCACCATCCGCAGGACGTCGTTCTTCATCGCCTCCACATAAGCGGTGAGCCGCTCCGCGACATCCGGATACTTGATGGCCAGGATGCGCGCTGCCATCAACCCCGCGTTCTTCGCGTTCCCGATGGCGACGGTCGCCACCGGCACGCCGGCCGGCATTTGGACGATCGAGAGCAGAGCATCGAGGCCATTGAGCGCCTGAGACGGGACAGGCACTCCAATGACGGGTAGGATCGTCTTGGACGCCGTCATTCCCGGCAGATGCGCCGCGCCTCCGGCCCCGGCGATGATGACCTCCAATCCTCGCACGCGCGCCGTCTCGGCATACTCGAACATCAAATCCGGCGTCCGATGTGCTGAGACGATGCGCACTTCATAAGGGATGTCCAACTGCCGTAAGACTTCCACCGCGCCGCGCATCGTCTCCCAATCCGACCGACTCCCCATGATGACGCCCACAAGCGGGCGCCTCTCCCGCTCATCTGCACTCATACGACCTCCGCTGATCCCCATGGATATAAGCGCACATTGCCCCGCTTCGCGAATCGCTCCGAAGCCGGATTATCTTATCGCACCTCTTCCCTCTTCGGGAAGTCTTGCGTATGATCTTCTTCTCATGCTCACGCTCAACGCCGTCTGGTTTGTGACCTCCAGCGCGTGGGGCGCTGATCTGGCGCGCGCGCTTTCGACGCACGCCTGGCCCATAGACCTCATTCGACGAGGGCTGTATCTCTACCTCCCCGAAGAAGCGCGCGACTACATCTATCTGGTGAGCGCCGGACGGCTGCGGCTCTTTCGCGCGAGCCCGACGGGTGAGGAAAAGACGATCGCCGTGCTCGGCCCGGATGATCTCTTCGGCGAGCTTCGCGGAGGACCCCGGGAATTCGTGCTCGAAGCCATGGAAGATTCGGCGGTGAAGACGGTAGAACGTCGGGCCTTGGAGGAGTACGCCGCCCGCCTCGTGACGATGAGCCTTTCGGGTGAGGGCGGCGACTTGGACTTCGCCCTCCCGATCTCGCGGTTACTCGAAACAGCCCCTCGACCGCGTCTGGCCCGCGTGCTCCTGCAACTCGCTGAGGAGTATGGTGTGCCCACGCTCGATAAGCGCACGCTCGTCCCGGTGAAGTTGACGGCCCGCGCCCTGATGCAGATGACCGGACTCTCCGAGGAAGCTGCGCGAGAGGCCTTAGAAGAGTTGCTCGCCGAACGCGTGATCGCTTTCGAGGCTGGAAGTCTCCTCATTCGCCATCGAGCGGAATTGGAGCGAGTAGCGGAAGGCGCCGTATGAGCTGTGGATGGAAGCATCGAGGTCCTCTCGGGCCGAGAGCCTTCGTCCTATGGGCGCTGGCGAGCTTGTGCGGGCTGCTTCTGGCCTGTGCTCCGCCGTTTCGCGTCCCCACGCAGGTCCGTATCCCTGAGGAGAGCCCTCGCGGAGAGGTGGAGACCTCGGACCTGGCGATTCGCGCGACTGCGCTCGTGGATGAAGAAGCGCAATTGGAGCTCTTTCGAGCGAATCTGCTGCTGGCTGGGCTTTTGCCGGTCTATTTGGAGATGCGGAATCGCGGCGACGTACCCGTCCAACTGCACCGGGTGCGCGTGGAGGCCTATGATGAAAGCGGAAATCGCCTCCTCCTACGTTCGCCCAAGCAGGCGCTACGCCACCTCTTCGACTACTATGACGTCACGGCCTATCGGATCACGTCGCGCGAGCAATTGGAACGATCCTTCGCGGAGATGGCCTTCGCCTTCACGCCCGCGCTCGCTCCCGACGAGACGCGGCGGGGAATGCTTTTCCTCGCGCTCGCCGGAGAGCCCGGTCCGCGCCATGCGCCGGCTCGTCTCACGCTCACGTTCGCTTCCTTGCGTCGCGCGCGCGCGCCGGAAACGTTTTCCCTCACCCTCCATATTATCATGCAGCGCGCTGAACAATGAGCGCTTGCTCAAATCTCCGCAATTGAGACTCCCGGAGGGAAGCCTCTGCCGATTTTCTCCGCATCAGCCAAAACTATACTAGGCGATCTTCTGACCGGCTCAGGGCTCGCGCCGATGCCACTCCATCAAGCGAATGAATTCATCGAAGAGGTAGAGCGCATCATGGGGGCCAGGCGAAGCCTCCGGATGGTATTGGACGGAGAAGATGGGGAGCTCTCGATGGCGCAGGCCTTCGAGCGTCCCATCGTTCAGATTAATGTGCGTCGGCTCGATCTCTGGTGGAAGCGTCTCCGCCGCGACGGCGAATCCGTGATTGTGCGCCGTGATCTCCACGCGTCCAGTCCGAAGATTCTTCACGGGTTGATTCCCCCCCCGGTGACCGAACTTCAGCTTATAGGTGCGTCCGCCGAAGGCGAGCCCAAGCAGTTGATGCCCCAAGCAGATGCCGAAGATAGGGAGCCGCCCGATCAAGCGTCGGATGTTTGCCACAACGCTGGTGAGGGGCTCCGGATCGCCCGGCCCGTTGGAGAGGAAGACGCCATCCGGCTTCAACGCGAGCACGTCCTCGGCCGAGGTGTGCGCCGGCACAACCGTCACCCGGCAGCCGCGCGCGGCCAGCTGCCGCAGGATATTGAACTTGATGCCGAAATCGTACGCCACGACGTGGAAGCGCGTCGTAGACGCCCCCGTGGAATCGTTCGCCGGATCCATCTGAGCCGCCCACTCGTTCCACACATACGGATGCTCGCACGTCACCCGACTCGCCAGGTCGAGGCCGAGCATCGGAGGGGCCGCGCGCGCCCGCCGTACGGCTTCCTCAGCATCGAGCGTCTCCGTCGAGAGACAGGCGCGCATCGCTCCCCGTTCCCGAATGTGTCGCACTAAGGCTCGCGTATCGATCTCAGCGATGCCGACGATACCATAATGCCGCAGATAATCCTCCAAGCTCGCCTCAGCACGCCAATTGCTGAACGTCCGAGAATATTCGCGCACGACGAAGCCTTCGACGAACGGACGCCGCGCCTCGATGTCCGCCGAGTTGACCCCATAGTTGCCGATGTGCGGATACGTCATGACGACGATCTGCCCAGCATAGGACGGATCAGTCAAAATCTCCTGATATCCCGTCATCGAGGTATTGAAGACGATCTCTCCGGCGCGTTCCCCCTCCGCCCCGAAGGCTTCTCCGCGATAGACCGTACCATCTTCGAGCGCGAGAATCGCCTCCATAGCTCCCCCTTCGATTACACCGCCGAGGATCGGCCCTCGGCACACGAGGCTTCGGCCGATCCCTCTCCACCTCCTTCCGCGCGAGACGGTTCGATCTCTCCAACGTCCTCCGCTTGGTTGGGGCTCGCCTGTGATCCCCTCTCCCTGAAGGATCGGGTCGCGGCAAGGGCGTGATGCAGATGGGGCGTCAAAAGCTGATGCCCGATGAGCACGAGCACTGGCGACGCCGCGACGAGGACGAACACCTTGCCCACTACGGGAGCCGCTGCCAGCGAGACCAAAGCCGGAAGGAGAACCGCCAGCGTCCGAACGAGTGACATCGGGAAGACCTGCCGCAATGCGATCCCCATGAAGAAAGCGAAGGGCGGAAGCGCGGCGATCCCCAGAGCCGCCTCGTACCGCGGCGCCCACTCCGGCAGCAGGACGAAAACCGGCAAGGCCATCACACCATGAGCCACTGTCCACCCATAAAGTGCCGCCCCCAATATCCGCCGGTATTGTTCGCGCCAAAGCACGAGCAACGACTTCCGCACCGAGAACGCGTTCCCGAAAAGGAGGAGGAGAGGGACGAAGACCATCCCCAGCACGACGAGCCATCCGAACCCTTCCCGCGCCGCTTCGCGCAGCGCACTCAAAAGGTAGCGCGCGGACACGGCGTCCCAATGCCCGCGCGCGCTCAGCATGTAGCGCACCTGCTCGAACACCCCCGTGAGCTTACTCTCATAGAGCATCGTGACTCCGAGGGCCAGCAGAGTCACCCCACCGATCTCCGCCCACCCGAAGGGACGCACGAACGCCCGCCACGGGGCATACAGAAGCTCGCCTGCAGTTCGGATTATACGGGACATGTGGGATTATCGTACTCGGCCTATGTTGCTGAGCGGCCAATAGCGGAAGACGGCCTTCCCGTAGATGTACTTCTCCGGCACGAGCCCCCACTGTCGGCTATCGTTGCTCGAATCGCGGTTGTCTCCCATGACGAAATAGTAATGCTCGCGCACGTACACGGGCGGCATATTCTCCTCGCGCGTGTGAAGATTCGGATCCAAATAAGGCTCCGGCAAGGGTTCCCCATTGATGTGGACGACGCCCCGGCGAATGGAGATCGTCTCGCCGGGCAGCCCGATCACCCGTTTGATGAACGATTTCGAGGGATCGTTCGGATACCAGAAGACGACGATGTCGCCACGCCGGATCGGTTCGAACTTGTAGATGAACTTGTTCACGAAGATGCGCTCGCCGTCATGCAAGCGCGGCAGCATGCTTGTCCCTTCGACGCGCACTGGCTGGATCACGAACGCGACGATCACGATCGCGACGAGCACCGTGAGGGCGAGATCGCGCAGGAAAGCGCGAACCTCTCGCCCGAGCGCGACCCAATCTCGCGGTGCTCGCGCCTCCGACGCCGCTCTCGTCCCAGAGCCATCTTCCGGGACGCTCCCCTCCCATAGGACCGATTCCGGCCAACGATGCGCCTCGCCTTCGACCGCATCTGCGGAAAGACTCACAGTGTCCCCCACACGCGCGCGTGGATCCTCGATCTGTGAGGGAGTCCTCGAGGTCTCCGACGGCTCACCGATCCGATAGCACTCCTCGTTCATCGCGCTCGCTCCACCTCTCGCTCATGAGCAATAAGGGTATGGGCTCTCCGCCCGTTTGTCAATTCGCCGTTGCGGTCGCGCTCAAGCGAGCCACCGCGCGCCATTGACTTCCTCCGCTTTTTCTGGCAACCTTTTCGCCTTTTGTGACGACCGACGTCGTCACCCAATCCAATCGCACAAGGAGGGAGGCATCATGGCACGCACAGCGGCCAAGCCGATTCGACTCATCTGTCCTAAGTGTTTCGCGGCGTTCACCGTCGTCGCCTACATCTCGAAAGGGGTGGATAAGGAGGCGTACTACCGGCAGCGCGCCGCCGAACACGATTGCTCGGCCAATGGCAAGAAGCAAGAGACCGGATTCAAGGATCCGCTGAAGGCCTCCAAGGAGAGGGCGCGCAGCCGCTAACTCTCCCCGCGCGAACCGAACAAAGCATATCGCAGGACGAAGTCGCGCGAAGGCCGACTCCGAGAGGATCGGGGGGCCCTGTAGACCGCGACCGACTCACGGCACTCGCGTCGTGTGCAGGCGCTTCCCCGCGGCATTGAAGAGCGATATCTCCGCGCGCGGCTCACCATCCGTGAGGAACACGTGCACGAGGGCATAAGTGTACATGTTCACCGCCGTGAACTCGACCTCAGGCCGACGTCCGACGAAGGCGATCGGCGAAGGGAATTGAGCGATCGGTCCGGCGATGATCTCGACGACGCCCTCGACATGGCGCAGTACGGCCGCATAATGAACATCGGCCGCCAGGAAGATCACATGCGCGATGCCATTGGTGCGAATGAACTCTAAAAGCTCCTGTCGCTCGATCCGATATCCCTCCCAGGAATCGCGCGTGTGATATTTCAAGGGAACGGTCGTGGCGATGAATTTGAAGGCCGCCGGGGAGGCGAGTAACGCCGCCTTCAGCCATGCCTTCTGCTCCGCCCCGAGCATGGTCTTCGAAGGTCCGTCTCGCTCCGCCTGCGGGCTCCGATACTGGCGACAATCGAGGATGAAGAGCTCGGCGGCCCGTCCCCACCGAAACGAGCGATAGAGCCGCGTTTCCCCCGCGGCATCTTCACGAATCGGCCAATATTCGAGGAATGCCCGACGCGCGGTGAGAAGACGCGGATGCGCACGGTTGGCATTGTTGGCGATCTCGTGATCGTCCCAGATGACGTAAAACGACGTCTCGCGCGCCAGTCGTTGAAAGGCCGCGTCCTTCCGATTCCCTTGATACTTCAGGCGATATTCCGCGAGCGTCTTCGCCTCCGGCCCCGGACCTTGATCGGCGTAAATCGTATCGCCGAGGAAGAGGAAGAAATCGGGACGCTGCGTGCGGATGGCATCAAAGAGCCGGAACGGTTGATAGGCCTCGCCCGCATCCCCGCTGTAGGCGAACGTGAGTGCCCCCCACTCGTCCTGCGCGGGCGCCGTCAGAAACGTTCCAATCGAGCTCACGAACGCGCGCGAAGGATCTCCGGAATCCCGCGCATGGAGGCGATAGAAATATCGCGTGTGGGGCAGGAGCCCATCGAGCGGAATCTTGGCCGTGAAATCCCGATCTGGAGAGAGCCGGACAGGCTCCGTGAATTGAGACATCCCCAACTCGGCATCCTTCCCATATTCGACCTGCACGATCGCTTCTCGATTCGCCCGCGTCCAGATCAGTGCGCCGTCCGCCGTCACATCGCCCACGATCGGTGCGCTCACCACGAGCTCTTGAGCGAGATGCGGAGTCCCTGGAGAGATAGAAGCGAATGTCCGAGCCACGACCTCCAGCACGAGGAATAGGAAGATCGCAGAGAATCGCCATCGGTTTTGCATGGGACCTCACTTTGAAGGAGCCCAATATCCGGATCGGGCATGCACGCGAGCGCCAGCAACAGTGACCTCCACGCGCAGCGAGCGCCAGCGGCCATCCCGTTCCTGACGACTCGGATAATAGCCGATGCTGTAGAGCGTCCCCAGCTCAGCTTGAATTTCCGCATACGCCTGGTCCAGGTGCGAGAGCTGCCGCAGCGGATAAACGCGCCCGCCAGTCCGCTCGGCCAACTGCCGCAGTTCTTGCCGGGCCAGACGATACAGCCCGCGCGTGATCTCGACCAGTTCCCCCTCCGTGAAGAAGAAAGGGTTGCGATACCGAAGCGGGAGATCCTGCGGGCGATATGCCCGCCGATACCGCTCCAACTGTGCCGGCGAGAGCGTGAGCTCCCCGCGCCGTATGCCCCCGATCACAAATGCTTCAGTATCCAGCTCGACGATGTACACCGCAACAGCAGCCTGCTCCAGTCGCCTCGCTGCCTCGGAGAAGTCGTAGACGCTCGCCGAATCTACGCCATCGGTGAGCGCGACGATCGCCTTCCGCTCAGATGCCGAGCGCAACAATTCGTCGGCGACGACAGCCAGCGCGTCATAAAAAGCGGTCGCCGAGCCCGCTCTCAAGTCTCGCACAGCGCCGATTGCTCGCTTTCGCTCCGACGTGAAATCCTGATGCAGAATCGCTTCGCGGTTGAACTCGACGATGGCCACGCGATCCTGCGGGCGCATCTGTTCGATGAATCGCGCCGCTGCGCGCTGGACCGTCTTCAGCTCACCGCGCATGCTGCCGCTTGTGTCCAGGAGCAGGACGATGTCTACCGGAGCGTCCACCGTGGCGAAATGCGAGATCTGCTGCCGCTCTCCGTCCTCGTATACGAGGAAATCCTCGCGCGTGAGATGGCGCAAGCGCTCCCCTCTCGGGCCGATGACCGAAACGGTGAAGGAGACGAGATCGGAGCGCAACTCGACGATGGGCTCCCCGCCGGGTTTCGGCCTCTGCGCGAAGATCCCGGAGGGACCGATCCCCAGGCCGATGAGGGCCCCGCCAATCAGGAGTCGTCGAAGCCCAGTTGCCATGCGACGTGACGCCTGATCGTTCGAGCAAATTATTGACATCCCCTGTCGCCTCTCATACACTACAGCCGAATGGCGTTTGGAGGTTTCAATTCTGCCACATGACACGAGGGAGGTAAACGATGCGCGAGAGAAGACGGATCGTCGTCCTAGGTCTCGTCTTCAGCATCTTCGCTGGGGGATTGGGACTTCCCGTCGGACCACCTGATTCGGTGAAGGGCGCAGCGCATCCGCAGAAGGATCGGAACGCCGTCGTGAGAGGGACGAGTGCGGGAGGCCAAGCTACGGGCCAAGCGGCAGCGCAAGCGGGTGAAGCGACGGCGAAAGCTACGAGCACCGGGGCGCGAGCGACAGCGAAGGCCAGCGCTTCGGCAGGAAAGACGACGGCGAAGGGCGCCGCAGCGGCTGGTGAGGCGACGGCTCAAGGAACGACGGAAGCAGGGAAAGCGGCGGCCAAAGGCGGCAAGGCCGCCGGAAAGGCCGTTGGAAAAGCTGGCAAAGCCGTCGGAAAGGCCTTCAAACGCATCTTTTAAGCCGCAACGAACAAGGGGCGCTTCGCACGAGACCGTGGTGCTGAGCCGCGCGATGACAGTACCTTGACATGCCCGTCGGTGTTCCGGTATGATCCGTTACGGTGCTGGTGGGCCGGTAGCTCAGCTGGGAGAGCGCCAGAATCGCACTCTGGAGGTCGGGAGTTCGAATCTCCTCCGGTCCACCAGAAGATTCGCCTGAAAGAGTTAGGGGGCGATTCCGGACCACGCGCGATCTTCTCCCTCCCCAGATGAGGCTCCCACCTGACTCGCGCGGGTTTGCGTCGGATTCGAAAGTCCACCATGCCATTCAGATCCGACGGACGGGCGGGGCTTGCGCGCGGAGCAGTTCTTCGACCTCCGCGCGCGTGGGCATGGAAGGCTGCGCCCCTTCCTTGGTGACAGCGATCGCGCCGCAAGCATTGGCGAATCTCACGGCTGAGAGAAGGTCCAGACCTTCACTCAGGGCGACCGCCAGGCCTCCGGTGAAAGCATCGCCCGCCGCGGTGCAATCCACGGCCTTCACCTCGAACGGCGCCGCATGAAAAGTTCCCGCGCGCGTGGCGATCACCGCTCCTTCTCCCCCCAAGGTGATTACGACGCACCCGGTTCCTCGATCGAGCAACATGCGAGCGGCCTCTCGCGCGCTCTTCAGATCGGTGATCTTCACTCGGCTCAACTCCGAGGCCTCATGCCGATTCGGCGTGATCACGTCGGCCCGCCGCAGAAGTTCATCCTCCAGTGGGCGAGCGGGAGCCGGATTCAAGATCACGCGCAGGCCACACTCGCGAGCGGCTGCCGTGACGGCCTCGACGATCTCCAGCGGGATCTCCAGTTGCAGGATCACCGTCGTGTAGGGATGACAGGTCTGGAAGAGATTCCGAAAGTATACGGCTCCTCGCGTCGCCCATTGGCGATTCGCGCCGGGCGCCGTCGCGATGGCGTTCTCCCCCGACTCGTCCACCATAATCAGGGCGACGCCGGTGTGGGCATCGGGCAGCCACTCGACCAGAGAGACGTTCACGCCGCCGCTGGCGAGGCTCTTGATGACCATCGCGCCGAAATCGTCCGTCCCCACGTTCCCGATGAGCCGCACCTTCCCTCCCAACCGCGCGACGGCGAGGGCTTGATTCGCTCCTTTCCCCCCGCCAAACACCTTGAACGTGTGTCCGGAAACGGTCTCGCCAGGTCGCGGGAGTCGCGGCACACGAATGACCAGATCGGCATTGATGCTCCCTACAACGATGACATCCGATGCGGCCGGCACGACGTCCCCTCCTCAAGGAGCGTTCGTTAAACCATAATTCTACCCGTTAGTGGATTGATCCTCCACCGAGCTGAACTCGTGTGACGGTCATCCCGGCGGTCTCCCCGGGACGCTGAGGAAACCATCTCGATGACGGCCATTGGAGACTTGGCGAATCGCGAGGATTCGCGCTACCATTTGGCCGCATATCTTGAGGGATCTCGGATCACGGACGGAAGCCATGGAGATTTTGAGGGTCGTCGCGGCTATTCAAGGCACCTATGGGGTCTTGAATCTACTTGGGGGAATCGTCGCCGATGCGTATGGCGTTCCGTTTCGGCCGCAGCTCGGATTCGCGCTGGTGGGCTTCGCCCAAGTGGCGTCGGCCATCGGGCTGTGGCGCTCTCGAAAATGGGCTGCCGTCGTCGCCTTTGTGACGCTCGTCGCCCTCAGCGCGTTGGCCCTCCATATGGACCTCTCCTCCTCGGGGGATGTTCGACTCACAGACCATCTCATCCGCGCGGCGATCGGCTTGGGGATCGCCGGTTTGATTCTCATCCGATGGAAGCAGCTGGCCTGAGCGGCATCATCTGCGCTAGGATTAAGACGCCGGAGGTTTCGGGCGAGGGGGAGCAACGATGAAGCATGTCTACGTGAGCGAAATCGCCCAGTATGTCGGCCAGGAAGTCGTCCTGAAGGGATGGCTTTACAACAAGCGCTCCAGCGGCAAGATCATGTTCCCGCAAATTCGAGATGGTTCCGGGATCATCCAGGGCGTCGTTCTCAAAACGCAAGTCCCCGAGCGCGTCTGGGATGAGTTGGAGCATCTGCCGCAAGAATCGTCGCTCATCGTGCGCGGCACGGTCCGAGAGGAGAAGCGCGCGCCTGGAGGATACGAGATCGAGATCCACGATGCAGAGATCGTCAGCATCGCCGAACCGTATCCGCTGGGGAAGAAGGATCACGGGATCGAATTCCTTCTGGATCACCGGCATCTGTGGCTCCGCTCGCGCCGACCGCACGCCGTCTTGAAGATCCGCCATGAGGTGATTCGCGCCATTCGGGATTTCTTGGACTCGAATGGGTTCGTGCTCTGCGACGCCCCGATCTTCACGCCGGCGGCGTGCGAGGGAACGACGACGCTCTTCGAGGTGAATTACTTCGAGGATCAGAAGGCCTACCTGACGCAATCGGGCCAGCTCTATAACGAGGCGGCGTGTATGGCCTTCGGGAAGGTCTACTGCTTCGGCCCGACCTTCCGCGCGGAACGCTCGAAGACGCGACGCCATCTGACGGAGTTCTGGATGGTCGAGCCGGAGGTCGCCTATGCCACGCTGGAAGACGTCATGGAGCTGGCCGAGCAATTGGTGACCTTCGTCATCGAACGGGTGCTGGAACGGCGGCGCGCGGAGTTGCAGGTACTCGAACGCGACGTCTCGCGACTGGAGAACATCCGTCCACCGTTCCCTCGGCTTCGATATGATGAGGCGGTCGAACGGCTTCGGGAGGGCGGCTTCGAGTTCTCCTGGGGAGACGATTTCGGCGCGCCGCATGAGACGTACTTGTCCGAGCAGTTCGAAAAGCCGGTGATGATCCACCGGTATCCGGCAGCGGTGAAAGCATTCTACATGGAGCCGGATCCGGAACGCCCGGAGCTGGCTCTCTGCGTAGACGTGCTCGCGCCCGAAGGCTATGGGGAGATCATCGGCGGCGGGCAGCGCATTGCTTCCCTCGAATTGCTCAAGCAACGGATTCGCGAGCATAATCTGCCGGAGGAAGCCTTCGATTGGTATCTCGATCTGCGGCGATATGGTTCTGTCCCCCACGCGGGTTTCGGACTGGGGATCGAGCGCACGGTGGCTTGGATCTGCGGTCTGGAGCATGTGCGCGAGGCCATCCCCTTCCCTCGTATGCTCTATCGCATCAAGCCGTGAGCGAACCAGCGATGCGTCACCCCGTCATCTCCATCTTCGGCGGCTCGCGTTGCCAATCGGAAGATTGGGAGTATCAGGAGGCGGAACGCCTGGGCCGACAGCTCGCGGAAGCGGGCTACACGGTGTGCACGGGCGGATATGCGGGCGTCATGGAGGCGGCCAATCGTGGGGCGTGGCTCGCGGGGGGAGCTTCGTGGGGCGTCACGGTGGACATCTTCTCGGAGCCGCCGAATCCCTATCTCTCACGCGAGATTCGCACGCGCGATCTCCTGGAGCGGTTGAAGGTCGTCAGCGAATTGGCGCACGGATTCGTCGCCCTGAGAGGGGGGATTGGGACGCTCGCCGAGGTCGCGCTCTTCTGGAACCTCATTCTCCTTGAGCAAGCTACACCGAGCCGTCCCCTGATTCTGCTCGGCGAATGCTGGGATTCGGTGCTCGCGAGCCTTCTGGAGCATCTGGCGTTTCGCCCGAAAGACCTCTCGGCCATCGTGCGCGTGCGTTCGACTGAAGAAGCCGTGCGTGAGATCTGCCGCCGCGTGCCGCGGGGGCGTTGCGAACGGGGTGAATGAAAGCGATGAATATCCTCGTGGATCGAAAGGCGCGAACGCTCGAGCGCGAAGTTTCTCTTCGCGCAAGCCAGTGGGGGAGTCCTCTCCCGGGCACCGCATTTCGCGCGTGGTGGATTCGCTTCCTGGAGATGGCCGACGTTAAACCCGGCGCGCGCGTCCTCGACATCGCATGTGGGACGGCCGGAATGGCCCTCCACCTGCTCCGGTTGGTCGAGCCCGGAGGGCGTATCGTGTGCCTCAGCTTCACCGAAGCGCAGATGGAGCGTCTGCGCGCCGAAGCGCGTTCGTTCGGCCTGGCTATCGAGAGCAAGATCGAATGGCGCATGGCGACGGCCCCACGCCTTCCCTTCGAGGACGCGCAGTTCGACGTGATCAGCTGTGCAGCTGGCGTGCGGCATCTGAACGTCCCGCATTTCGCGCGCGAAGCGCACCGGGTGCTCGCCACTCAGGGTCGGCTGATCCTGACCGAGCGCTTGCTGCAGGGGACATCCTATGATCCCCTCCTACTGAAAATGCGATGGGCTTTCTACCGCTACCTTCGTCGGGATCCGGGAGAAGCGGACGCGACCCTCTATACGGCTGATCATTTGGCCGAACTTTTGCGCGCTGCGGGCTTCGCCCAAGTCTTCATTCGCGGTCTGGAGCGTCCGCGCTTTCGGTGGTGGCCTATCCTCTCACTCGTGCGCGCGTGGAAGGCCTCATGAAGCGTCCGATCAAGATCATCGGCGTGCCGATGGACCTGGGAGCGAACCGCCGGGGAGTGGACATGGGCCCCTCGGCTCTGCGCATCGCGGGGCTTCAACCGCGGTTGATCCAGCTCGGATACGCAGTCGAGGACCTAGGGAATCTCCCCGTCAACATCCCGGAGGTCCTCCGAATCACCGATCCTCGCGTGAAATACCTGGCCGAGGTCGCCGACGTCAATCGCCGCTTGGCCGATCGCGTCGAGGAAGTCGTCGCCGAGGGCGCGATTCCACTTGTGCTGGGCGGTGATCAATCCATCTCCATCGGGACGATCGCCGGGCTGGCCGCGCACTATCACCAACGCGGGGAGAAGATCGGCGTCCTTTGGTTCGATGCCCACGCCGATATGAATACGCCGGAGACGACGCCGTCAGGCAACATTCACGGCATGCCGTACGCCGTCTCGCTTGGCCTGGGCGCACCGGAGCTGACGGATCTGAAGGGATTTCGTCCGAAGCTCGACCCCTCTTGCTGTGTCCTCATCGGCGTGCGGGATGTGGATCCACTTGAACGAGAGAATATTCGTCGAACGGGCGTTACGGTCTTCACCATGCGCGAGCTGGACGAACTGGGCATGCGCGCCGTCATGGAGCGCGCCATCGAGATCGCCTCGCGGGGGACGGCGGGGTTTCACGTCAGCCTCGACATGGACTTCTTCGACCCGTTCTATGCCCCGGGCGTGGGCACGCCCGTGCCGGGCGGCGCGACTTATCGGGAGGGCCACTTGGCCATGGAACTCATCGCCGATTCCCACCACCTCCTCTCGCTGGAGATCGTGGAGGTGAATCCCGTCCTCGACGTCCGAAACCACACGGCCGAATTCGCTGTCGAGCTCGCCCTCTCGGCGCTTGGCAAGCGCATCCTGTGATGGAGCGTCGCGCGGCTTCGCAGTGGAAGGCAACGTACCAAGCAGGTATACTTCCAAACGGCGGAGGCGGAATGGCGATGACGAAGCTGCGCGTGGCCGTGATTTTCGGCGGTCGCTCCGGAGAGCACGAGGTCTCCCTGCGATCGGCGGCTTCAATCATTCGCGCCATGGACAAGAGCAAATACGAGATCATCCCGATCGCCATCACCAAGGAAGGCCGATGGCTCTCCCCGACGGATTCCACGAAGCTTCTGCCTCAGGACGTGCTGCGCGATCTCGGGCAACCGGTCGCCCTGTTACCCGATCCCACGACGGCAGCGTTGGTCCGCTTTGACGGCGAGTTCCGGGCGATCCGCCAGGAGAAAGTGGACGTCTTCTTTCCTGTTCTCCATGGCCCTTACGGGGAGGACGGGACGATCCAGGGCCTCTTCGAGATGGCGAACGTGCCGTACGTCGGCTGCGGCGTGCTCGCCTCGGCCCTGGGTATGGATAAGGACGTCATGAAGCGGCTCTTCCGCGAAGCCGGGTTGCCGGTCGTTCGCTTCTTCGCCTTTCGGCGAACGGAATGGGAGCGCTCCCCCCGCGCCATCCTGCGGCGCGCGCTTCGAGAGATCGGCCTGCCGTGCTTCGTGAAACCGGCCAGCCTCGGCTCTTCGGTCGGGATCTCGAAGGTCAAAAGGAGCGCGCAACTGGCCGATGCCATTGCGCTCGCGGCCAAGTACGACGTCAAGATCATGATCGAGGAGGCGATCACTTGCCGCGAGATCGAAGTCAGCGTCCTAGGCAACGAGAATCCGATCGCCAGCGTTCCGGGCGAGATCGTCCCGGGCGCCGAATTCTACGACTATGCGGACAAGTACATCAACGACGCCGCCCAGCTCATCATCCCGGCCAAGCTGCCGAAACGCTTGGTTCGAGAATTCCAGCGTCTGGCCATCCGCGCATTTCAGACGATCGAAGGTTCGGGGCTCGCGCGCGTGGACTTCTTCCTGGAACGCGGCACGAATCGGATCCTCATCAACGAGATCAATACCATGCCTGGCTTCACCGAGATCAGCATGTATCCGAAGCTTTGGGAAGCAAGCGGTCTCCCCTACAGCCAGCTCATTGACCGCTTGATCGAGTTGGCGCTCGAACGCCACCGCGAGAGAGCGCGGTCTCGAACGAGCTATGAAGAGCTCCCTCTTCTGCTCGGCCGCTGATCGCGCGCCGGCATGAAACGCCCTTTTCACGATTGAAACGGAAGGCGAAGCCTTCGCTTACCCCTAACGCGCGTCTCTTCAAGCCACGGCTACCTGCCTCGGATTTGGCATGCTTTTTGCACAAGAGTCCAGATGATGAGAGCAAAAGGCATATCGCTCATCTGGCTGATCCCCTTCGGGCTCGCTCCATGGTTTCCCGCTCCTGCTCAATCTCCGTACATCGCGGCCAGCTTCGCCGCCCGTTGCTCGAACTGTTGGCCGGGATGGAGCGAGCTTCTCCGACCGCTTCGAGGGGTCGGTCCTAGTGTCCAGAATGGGCTCGCATTCCTGTTCGTGAACGGCAGCTTCGAGGACCCCACCCGAAATCAAGCGCATCTTCACTTCAGCCGAGCCGAAGACCCCGCTGAAGTCGTGGCTGAATTCCAGTTCAATAACGCGACCATCGGGGGACGGCTCATGCTGACCAACGGCAACTTCTCCTGCCTTCCGCCATCTCACGTGATGGCTTTCGTCACCGATGAGCTGCTCATTGTGACGCTCGGCGACGATGGTGAGAAATGGTACGGGGCGTTTCTCGGAGACCTCACGCTTCTGGACCCGGAATTCGCCCCACAACCGGAGCGGGCTGACCCGTATACGACCGTCGGCCTCCTGGAGAAGGATGAGCACGCGTTCACGATCCGAGCGCTCGCGGTGCTCCCGCAACTCCCCCGATTCTCTCCGATCCGCGTCCGACTGGCAGCCGAGGAGACGCTCGAAGGCCCTCGACTTCTGGCGACCTATCGCTTCGCTTCCGGGCGATCCGTCCAGATCGACAGCCCCTTGGATCCGGCCCGAGCACCCCTCCTGGGGAAAGCGGGCATTGTGTATCTGGTCGGCAACGGTTCACCCTGTGCGAGCCTCGTCCAGCGGGAGATCGCCTTACGCGCGTTCCTCGTGCGGTGACTATCCCTGGCTTGACATCTCCACGGAGACCTCGTACCCTACGGCAGGTCGCTTCGCGCGGAAGCAGAGGCGAACGCGGAGGCTTGTGCGGAATATGACGAATGCCTCTCTCTCGCGGCCGATGGGGATGATGCCGCTCAAAAATACGGCGCTTCTCTCGCGGAAATCCTCCCTTTGCCAGATTGTCCTCTCTCGAAGAGTTGCTATGCTCCCAAGTGCGTGTGGAGGCGACTATGCGCGACAACATGTGGAAGCGGACGACGTGGCTGGCAGTTCTTGGAGCAATCGCCCTCGTGCTCTCCCCCACAACGCCTTCGGCCCAAACGAGCGTGCAAACGGAACGGTTCGCTGCTTCGTGCAAGGACTGTTGGCCCGGCTGGATCGAGCTCGCGCGACCAGTCGGAGGCGTTGGACCGAGCGCCCAAAATGGGCGCGGGTTCATCTTCATCAATGGCACCGATGCCGACCCAATGCGCAATCGCGAGCACTTACACCCGGTGCGTTCGCATGAAGGCGTATCCGAGGCCACAGCCCTGTTTCAATTCAACAATGCGATGATCGGTGGCAAGCTCCCGCAGCTTACCGGCGGATTCGCGTGCCTGCGCGAGGTGGATGTCATCACTGCCGTAGCGAATGAGCTGTTCATCGTCACGCTTCGCGATACCGGCCAAGAATGGTACGGTGCCTTCGTTGGCGACGTCACGGTCCTTGACCCCGGTTTCGTCCCCGAGGTGGAGGCCCCCACGCGACAAGGGTATTCAGCCTTCGGACTGCTCCAGATGTCCGATTCCCGACTCGAGCTTTTAGCCCTGAAGGTGATCCCCCTTGTGCGGCGCTTCAGCCCACTGTTGCTGACGATTGCTCTCGACGAATCAGATCCAAACGTCCCGATCTTGCGCGCGGAATTTGCTACGGCCGCCGGGGTGAGATATCGCCTCCACAGCGAGCTTGATCCCGCGCACCTTTTGAACACCGGCCGAGCTGGGATCATGTACGTGGTCGGCCAAGCCCGTCCCTGCACCACATTCCCTCAAAGGGAGATTGCTCTCCAAAGCTTTCAATTTCGCTAAACCCATTTGCCGTCCCAAAGACGCACCCGGGTGTGAGCCGAGAGCCGACTCAAGGCATCCGCTCACCTCTTGAGCTGGAAGCGTCCGCCCCCGACGTTCACAAGCACCACCGGATCTCGCCGCACAGCTCCGAGGACGGCGATATCAAGCAACCCATCGTTATTGAAATCCCCACCGGCGAGCGAGACGGGATCGGTGAGGGTCCACAGGAGCGTCGAGGGAGCAAATGCGCGCGCATTCCTCGCCAGGATCAACGACACCGTACCCTCCGCGAAGTTCGCCACCGCAATTCCGGCCATGCCTCCGATGAACTCCCCACTCGCAAGAGATAAAGGCACTCTCCCGACGAGAACATCGCGACGGGAGAATCGGCCTCTCCCTTCCGCGGAGAGGAGCAACGACACGCTTCCGACGTTCGCATTCGCCGAAGCCAGATCCACCCACCCATCCCCATTGAAATCGGCGACGGTGAGCGCAACCGGTCCCTCACCCACTGCCCACGCCTCCGCCTCCACGAACCTCCCCTGACCATCACCGATAAGCAGCACGACATTGTCAGAGAACGAGTTCGCGACAGCCAGATCGAGCGTCCCGTCCCGGTTGAAATCAGCGGCCACAAGGGCGCTCGGCCTCCTTCCACCGACAATTGGCACTATCCTCGCCGGCACCAGCCGGCCATCAACCCGCCCGAAGAAGATCGCGACATCATTCGATTCCACATTGGCGACAGCGGCATCCAAACGGCCGTCTCGGTCGAAATCTCCCACTACGACCGAGCGCGGGCGCCGCCCGATCACGGGGAAGTGGACGACCCGTTCAAATGTCCCATCCCCACGGCCATAGGCGACGGAAAGGCTGTCCGACAGCATGTTCGCCACGATCACGTCCGTTCGCCCGTCCTGATTCACATCACCGACGGCGAGAGCGACGGGGCCATCCCCGACGGCGTAGCCCTTGAACCGACGGAACGTCCCATCCCCACGTCCGAGATACACCACGAGCTGATCGCTCTCGAAATCGGCAACCACTAGGCCGAGATTGCGTTCCGAAGCCTCTTGAGCGAGCTGCTCCTCGCCCAGGGTCGCAAGAACAGAGCTCACGAAGGAGAGGCTGACAACAGCCGGTGCTTCGCCGCTCAACGTGGCTGCCGTGACCTCACAGTGCAGGCCGACGGAGCGGTTGACCAACCACGGTGCGAACTCGACCCCAATGGTCACAGGATCGCCGTCCCCTAATCCGACGCCCGAAGGCCCTCGCACATCGCCCCACCAGTTATACCGCGCATCCATGAAGCGGCCATCGGTGGCGTCATTCCGCGCCCCGATATTGTTCCCTACGACGTTGTTACAGTGGAAGAGGGAATCCAGAGCCGGAAGAGCAGCCGTCGAGTTGAAGAAGAGCCCGATCTCGCTCGCCTCCACCGTATTCCCTACGACGATCGTGCGGGGCGCGCGATCGGTCGCAATTCCATTTCCTACGATCTCCCGCACTCGGTTACGCCGGATGATCGTGCCCGAAGCGGCATTATGGGACGCGACGCTCACGGCGAGGATCCCATTGTTATGAACCTGGACAACCTGATTCCCCTCGATGACGTTCTCCTCAGCAATCCCATTCCCCACGCCCCCTCCTCGAACGAGAATCCCCGAATCGCTCCACGTGGTCATCCCTCGGCCCCTCACGAGGTTGTTGGAGACGCGGTTGTTGTCCCCCTGAACGAAGATGCCACGATGAGCATGCGAGTGACCGCTTGCTGTCGCGTCCTCCACGACGAACCCCTGGAAGGTCACACCACTGCTTCTAATGTGGACGGCGGCCGGGACCAACTCGCCAGGCCGGATGATCGTGTTGGGTGTGCCATCCACAGCCGAGCCATCGAAGGAGCGCACGGTCAGATTGTCCGTATTGATCGTTACCTGCTCACTATAAACCCCTGGACACACGAGGATCGTATCGCCAGGAGCGGCCGCCGAAATGGCGGTTTGGATACTCGTGTAGGCCACCCCCGAAGCGTCGCAATTCGTGGCCGTGGCCTGACCATCGTCGTCCACGACACGAATACTCGCGCTCACGGTCACTGGACTCCGCATGAAGGCGAAGAGCGCGATGCTGAGGACGAACGCTGAAAGAGCCTTGCTCCTCATAGGCAATTCCCTCCCGAGAGAAAGCATCCCAAGGGGCGCTTTCTTCGCACGGATGGATCCTCCTGAAGGATGCATACCGCTTAGCCCCCCTCCCTTTAGTCGGCGGGGATTTTAGCAAAAGGAGGTCTGGAGGGGCAATATCGTATTCGATCATCGTCCGAGCGACGTTAAGACGATGACTCCGAGCGAAGTTTTCGCCATCGGTGGAGGCCAAGCAAGGCCGCTCCTAATGCGCACGTGAACTCACACTGAGGCGGGACGCGCACCGGCATGCTGAGGCGCTCTTCGAGCGCGGCGATCATACCGCGCTGTCGAGCGACGCCGCCGATGAAAACGAGTTGCGGCGATCGGACCCCATCCGATCCGACACCGACGCGCCGCAGCAAAAGGGCTGCGCGATCGGCGAGCGAGTTATGGATCCCGCGCACGATGTCCTCGATGGCCGCCCCGGCGCTCACGTGATTGATGATCTCGGTCTCGGCCAAGACGGCGCAAACGCTGCTGATCGGCTGCGGACAAGTGGCGCGCAACGACAGCTCGCCGATCTCTTCCACCTCGATCTGCAAGTACTTCGCCGCGCGCATGAGGAAACTCCCCGAGCCGGCGGCGCACTTCTCGTTCATCTTGAAGGCGCTGACTCTTCCGCGCGCGTCCAACCGGATGGCGCGCGTGGACTGATTCCCGATGTCGAGCACGGCCGTCGCCTCAGGGAAGAACCATCGGGCGCCGCGCGCGCCGCTGGTGATCTCTGTGATCTGAACGTCTCGAAAGCCGACGGCGTAGCGGCCAAATCCCGTCGTCGCGATATAGACGATGTCGCGCCGATCGCGCCCGGCTTCCCGCAGCGCCAGATCGAGTGCGCGCTCGGCGGCTTCCTCCAAATAGGCCCCAGTTTTCACCATCCCTCGGCCGAGAGTGGACCATTCGACTCGCCCGCTCTCGCCTTCCGACTCACCGTCCACGAGGACGGCCTTTGTGAATCCGGTTCCCACATCAATGCCAGCGACGCAAGGCATAAGCCTCTTTCCCCGTTCACGAGGAGGATTCGCTCTTGAGACCCAGCCTCTCCAATGCGAAGAGCGCGGCGCCGAGAGCGCCCATGAAATGGGACTCCGGGCTCACCTGAATGGGGAGCTCCAAGACCTCCTCGAGCGCTTTCACCATCCCGACATTTCGTGCGACTCCGCCGGTGAACGTGATCGCGGGCTCGATCGGGATGCGCCGCGCCAGGCTCACCGTCCGCCGGGCAATCGCCAGATGCACGCCACACAAGATATCCTCCGGACGTCGCCCGTGAGCGAGATAGGAGAGGATGTCCGACTCGACGAAGACCGTGCACACGGTCGTGAGCTTGACCGGATCGGTCGCCCGCAACGAGAGCGGGCCGATCTCCTCAAGCTCCAAGCCGAGGACCTCAGCCGCGTTGGCGAGGAAGCGTCCTGTCCCGGCCGCGCATTTATCGTTCATGACGAAGTCGCGGACTTCGCCCTGCGGGCCGACGCGAATCACCTTGACATCCTGCCCGCCGATGTCGATCACCGTGCGCGTCTGCGGGAAGACGAAGTGCGCCCCGCGCGCATGGCAGCTGATCTCGGTCACCTGCGCGTGACCGAAGGCGATTCGGTATCGGCCATAGCCGGTTCCGACGACCATTCCGATCTGGCGCGGATCGAGCCCGACTTCCTGACAAGCGGCGCGAAACGCTCGCTCGGCCGCGCGCGGGACATCAGCGCCCGTATCCACGAGCGCGCGCGCGAGGATGCGCGGCTTGCCATCCCCGACGAGGATCACCGCTTTCGTCTGCGTCGAACCGACATCCACACCAGCCGCCAACCGCATCTCGCCCTCCCTCGATGGAGATCACACGGCGCTCGCGCGCTTATGGCGTTCCAGCGCTTCGAAGAACGCGTCCACCCGATTCCGAATTTGCGCCTCGGCGAAATACCGCGGGTCTTCCAGGTCCGACTCGATATAGAGCGTGGGCACGCCGAGCACCTTCGTGAAATAGTCGCGCATATCACCCTGACCGGCCGAGAAGAGCCGACAGCTCTTGACGAAGTGGATGATCACACCGTCGGCTCGCCACTGCTGGACGTAGCGTCGAATTTGATCGTATCGCTGGAGGTAGTTCCGGTTCGTGAGATTGTGCGCGAGCATGTGGAGGGCAACCGTCTCGAACGGCTTCTCCGGATCGTGCCGGAATCCGAACTCCCAAATCCCGCCGACGGTCGAATATGTGGAGGCGACGGCCGTGGCACGCCAGCGCGCGAACATATCGCGGAAGGCACGGAAGTAGGGATAGGGGGGTGGCCCCTCGATCACTACGCGGAAGCGCTCTCGGTCATAGACGCCTTCGCCGCGCGCGGCCTTTGCCTCCAGCTCCGCGAGCGCGAGTCGGAAGAATTCCACCCCTTCCGGCCTCGCGCGATGGACGTAGAGCGGCCCCATGAGCGTGATGGCATCGAAATAGGCATCAAACGGCGAAGGGACTCGCTGCGCCAGATACTTAATGCGCGACCACAGCTCCTCGACCCGTTGCGAGCACCGCACGGCCTCTCGAAACCGATCCATATCGAAGCGCAAACCGGTGATCTCTTCAATTCGCTGCACCAACTCTCGCAGCTGTGCGACGACATAGGCGACGTCAGCCGGACTCGGTTCCTCGTCCCGCAAGAACGGGACGTCGAGGACGTAAAGGGGAGCCTCCAAGAACGTGGCCACATGCTCGAACCATTTGATGTAGGTGTTGCAGCCGACGAAGTTGCAAAGGACAAGAGCCGGGCGCGGAAGTTTCCCTCCGGTCGGGGTCACCCCGATCAGATAAGCGCCGATGTCCGCCTTCACGTAAGCGCAATTGTCCGTCGCATAGCCAAACTCCTCGGCGGCGAGAATCGGCCCCAAAGCTTGATGCCGGATGGCCAACTGCAAGGCGTTCACCTCCGGATAAAGGGGCACGATCCCGAAAGCTTCGAGCACCTCCACGCAATTGCCGGAGATCATCAAACAGATGGCCGGCGGCCATCCCGTTCGCGCCGATTCGTCCAAGCGCGCGTACCACTGCCGCATGAGTTCCTTCTGCCGCTGATGAATCCATCCCCGATACTCGGTCATCATTCCCCCCTCACTCGAAGAGCAAGGCCTCGACGAACGTCTCCACCTCGGTCTGCAAGCGCTCGAACGTATACATCTTCTCCTCGAATTCGAGGAGCAGATGCGGAATGCCCTCGCGCTCCAGCTCTCGCTTGAAGAGGACGTAATCGAAGTAGGCGGGCTCGCAGAACTTAGCGATGAGGAAGATCACCGCCTGCGCCCGACGCGCGCGCACTTTCTCGATGAGCACGCGGAATCGAGGGCGTCGCCAGTCATGACGCACCGAGGAGGTGACGGAGCGATCGAGATAGCTCTCAGCGAGCGCCTGAAGAGGATCGCCGTCCGTCGGGATGTCCGCAGTGAACCACCGTCGCCCCAGCGTGAAATCATCCTCCACGAGGTAGCAACCGGCCTCTTCCAGGAGTCGGATCAGCCCAAGGGGCGGCTGCTCACAAAACGCGCTCTCGACGAGGACGCGGATCGAATCGCGGGGTTTCGCCTGACGCCGCGCGAACCCATCGTATGCTTCCCGCAGCAAGGCCGTGTGTTCCTCAACGGGTAGAAAATTTCCGGCTCGGACCAACACATACAGCTCCCACGCGCGAATCCGATGCGGCTCCTCCGCCCGCCACTCGTAAAGCCCGCGGATCAAGCGCCGATTCTCGTTATACCGCACGATCATCTCCCGAAGGCGTTCGTCCTTGACCTCCCGCCCGGCCAACTGCTCCAGCGCCGCCTTCAGGCGCGCGTATTCGCTGCGGAGGAATTCGCGACTGGAGGCCGATGCCGCGTTGTGCGGCAGATGGAGGAAATCCACGTAGAGCTGCGGGAAGTTTCGCTTCAAGACGAAGCAGAGGTTGCGCGCCGAATCGCAGATCGAGGAGAAGAGCATGCCGTCGAACGGAGCAAGGCGCCCCGTCAACCCCAACTCCAGCGTCGTCTTCACGATCGAACAGATGAAAGAGCCGAATCGAGCATCGGCATGTTGAAGTTCCAACCGATCCCCCGCTCCATGTAAGCCCACCGGGAGCATTCCGGCGGCCGCGATCACCTCCACCGGCGCGTAGACCGGGAAATAGGCGATCGCCTTCCCATCTGGATGCTCCGCCTTCCACCGACGAACGGTCGCGAAGCCCACATCCCGAACGATCTCTTCGCATCGGCGGAGTAGTTCGTCCATCGGGCTCTCCCTCGAAGCGCGAGGTTCATCCGACCATCGTCAATCCGCCGCTGACACTGATCACCTGCCCGGTGATATAGCGCGCGGCCTCCGATGCGAGGAAGACGACCAGAGGCGCGACATCCTCCGGCTGCCCCAGGCGCTTCAACGGAATGTATCCGGCCATCGCGCCAAGGATCTTCCGCGCGAACTCCTCCTGCCGCATCTCCTCGACAAGCGGCGTCTCGGTCGGCCCCGGACAGACGACATTCACGCGAATCTGATCGCGCGCGTGCTCGCGGGCGAGCGTCTTGGAGAAGGCGATGACGGCCGCCTTGGCTCCGGCATAAATCGCCTCGCCGAGCGAGCCGACGCGCGCGGCATCCGAGCTGATGTTCACGATGCTCCCCTGCCTCCGCGCGACCATATGTGGCAAGACGGCGTAGCACGTGTGGATGACGCCGCGATAGTTGATCGCGATGACCTTCTCCCACAACTCCGGCGTCGTTTGCAGGAAGGGGACGATTCGGTCCCACCCCGCATTGTTCACCAAGACGTCAATCTTTCCGAGTTGCTCAAACACCTGCGCGCATCCGCGCTGCACGGATTCCAGCGAAGTCACATCCATCGGCACGACGAGAAGCGCCCGCCCGGTCGCCTCACGAATCTCGCGCGCCGCCACTTCGGCCTCCTCCTGCCGAATGTCGGCGAGAGCGACGTTGGCGCCCGCTTCCGCAAACGCGCGTACGATGGCGCGACCGATCCCTCGCGCCCCTCCCGTGACGAGCACCACTTTTCCCGTGAACTCTTGTCCGTTCATGACCTCCCCCTCTTAAGCCGCACCTTGCGCCAACGAAGCGCTCGAGGGCGTCTCTTCGAGCTTGAAGAGCTTGAGGGCGTTCTCTCGCAGGAGCTTGCGCTTCACTTCCGGCCTCAACCCCAACTCGTCCAATTGCCGCAAATTCTCCTTCCATGGCAAGCCGTTCGTCCCCCACAGGCACCGATCCTGGCCGAGCCGGCTGTTGATGAACTGGACGATCGCCGGCGCGAGATACTTTGGCATCCAGGCGTCTATCCCCAACCATACGTTCTCCCACTTGTAGCAGACCGAGATCAGCTCCTCGACCCACGGCCAGCCCGTGTGCGCGCCGACGATCTTCAACTCGGGGAAATCGCACGCGACGCGATCCAAATAGATCGGCCGCCCGCAGTCGCTCGGCATCGCTTCGAGCACGTGCCCGACCTGGAGGGAGACGGGCACATCCAGCTCCACGCATTTGGCGTAGAGCGGATACATCTTGCGATCGTGAAGGGGAATATCGAATCCGTAGATGTGGACGTAGACGCCCTTGAACCCGTACTGCTTCACGGCGATCTCGATCTCGCGCAAGCTCTCGGTGATGCGATACGGATTGTAACCGGCTAGGCCCACAAAGCGATCCGGGTAGCGTTGCGTGTACTGTAGGACCTCTTCAAGCTGCGTGTCCATGTACATCCACTTGCGCCAATAGGACCACATCTTGCACTGCGCGATGAAGACGCGCTCGACGCCCGCTTCGTCCATCTGCCGGATCATCTCCTCGATGGAGTCATAGGCGGGGAGGCCGCCAATGGCGCGCTCCATGCGGCAGATGAGTTCCCCTTCCTTGGCGCGATTCCAGCGGTCAATGAATGCGCGGGTCGCGACATAGTACATGCAATCAATGGCCTTCACCCCGTCGGTCATCTTCCTCCCTCCTCCCGCCTCAGCCCTCCGTTCAACGCGAAGCCCTCATAGACTCTTCTCCAGCTCGATGAAGGGGCCGCGATCGAAGCCCATCGCTGTGAAGAACGAGAGCACATCCCCGTCCGACCATCCAACCATCGTGCGAACGCTCCGCAAGCCGTGCTCTCGAAAGTATTCGAGAGCTTCGGCCAGAAGCCGCCGCCCGATACCCTGACGGCGATAGGCCGGATCCACCATGAGGACCGTGATCCAACCCGTCGGTGGGAGATGAAACTCCCAGCTCCGAACCTCTCCGACCAAGACGCCGATGATCCGCCCGCTGACCTCAGCGACGCGAACGAGCGGTCGACTCCCCGTTGGGAGCGCACCCCCTAATCCGAGCTTATGTCGCCAGAACTCAGGCTTCGCTTCGCCTGTTATGTGCGTATCCAAAGCGATGATCGCCTCCAGGTCCTCGGCGCGCGGCGCTCGGATGAGCATGCTCATGATGGCCCGTGCCCGCTTTCGTGCGCTTGTTCGCTCCACCATCACTGAGATATTCCTTGCAAGCCGCGTGCCACGACGGACGAATGGCCCGTGCCAATGACTCCGCGGGAGTAACGCGCTCACGTCGCTACCGGTTAGGCGCCTGCGCGTCAAGAGCGAATCGAGAATGAATTCCCCACCCTTTGCCGCATTTGGCACAGCGCGCCCAGTCGAACGCTCTCCTCCAGGCGAAGAAGCCCGGTGGGAGAACGACTTCCCACATGACAGAAGAGACACCGGGAAGGATTCGCCCGGTGCCACCGTTGGCACACAGGAGCCGTCGGTCTTCCCCGCGCAGAGCGAGGACTTCGATGTCACGAGCCGGGCTTGGTCAAGCCGTAGCGCTTCAGCTTCCGATAGAGCGTGCGCAGGCCGATCCCTAACTCCCGGGCCACCTCGGAAAGGTCGGAAGAGCGTTGCAACGCGTCGGCCAAAAGTTGCGCTTCGAAGCACGCGAGCTTCTTTCGCAAATCGGTCTCCCGAAGAACATCCGGTCTCGGACAACGCGCGAGGATGACGTCCGGCAGATGCTCGGGCCGCAGCTCCTCACCATCCATGCGAGCCAGCGCGCAGGTGAGCGCGTTCTTCAATTCTCGGATATTCCCCGGCCAGGGATAGCAGAACAGTAATTCCCACGTGGCCGGAGTGAGGCGAACCGAGATGCCCGCTTCGGCGAGGAAGTGGTGGACCAGTGCCGGAATGTCCTGCGGACGCTCGCGGATCGGGGGGATCACGTAGACGAAGATGGAGAGGCGATAGTAGAGATCGCGCCGAAATTCGCCGCGCTCGACCTTCCGCTTGATGTCGGCATTCGTCGCCGCGATGAAGCGCACATCAATCGGACGGTAGCGCGTGCTGCCCAGAGGGCGGATCTGTTTCGCCTCGATGGCGCGCAGTAGCTTCGCTTGCGCGTCCAGGGGGATCTCTACGACCTCATCGAGAAAGACGGTCCCCCCTTCGGCCTCCTCCAGCAATCCCTTTCGGCTCTGCGTCGCTCCGGTGAAGGCGCCTCGCTCGTACCCGAACAGCTCGCTCTCAAGCAGATGCGCGGGGATGGCCGCGCAGTTGATGGGGAGGAAAGGGCGAGCGTGCCGGCGCGATCGCTCGTGAATGTATCGGGCGAGGACCTCTTTCCCCACTCCGGTCTCACCCAGGATGAGCACGGCCTCGGAGCTTCGCGCGGCGATCTCGGCATCGCGAAAGATCTTCTCCAAGGATCCGATGACGACCTCCACGCTCGCCGCCTCCCGTGATGTCGTCGGCGATTGTATCCCGCACGCAAGGGAGCGAGCAAGAGGAGATCGCCTGAACCGCGCAGGCGCTCACCGATTCGAGGACGCGCGCGCCACGCTCTCGGTGACGATCACGCGTCCGGCCATCGCCATGTGCTCATTCGAGCACCACACTGTGCAATAGAACGGGAAGATGCCCGTGCGATCCGGCGTGAAGTCCACCACGTGAACTTCACCGGGCTTGATCTCGGCGATGCCGATCCCGAAATCCGGCAGTGCGAAGCCGTGCGAGACCGTCTCCACGTTCCGAATCTTCAAGCGCACGGGTCGGCCACGCTCCAGCCGGATCTCGCTCGGCTGCCAATTCCCGTTCTTCGGTTGAATGGCCAGTAGCTCGATGACCTCCCGTCCGGCATCGCGACTGCGATCATACCAGAGAGCGACGGTGATCGTCCCGACCGTCGCCAATAGAGCCAACAACACGGCCAAAAGCTCCTGCCCTCGCATCGTCTTCCCCCTCCCTATCCAACGAAGAGCCACATCAGGCCAAATGTCGTCGCACCCAGGAAGCCCAAAATCGGGAAGGCGCCGCGCACAGCGGCCTCCGGCTCAACGAATGTCTGCCGCGCAATCTTGAGGGCGATGTCAATCGAGAAGAGCAAGCCGACGAGCAACGTCAGGATCATCAGATACGGCATGATCCCGGTGAGCACCGGCGTCCAGGGAAAATGCGCCGTCCCGAACAGGTCCCATCCCCAAGCGAACGGATCGGAGAGAACGTGCAGGAGGTAGCTGCCATTGGGCAAGATGATGCCGAGGCTGAAGGCGATCCAAGCCGCCAAGCCAAGCGGCACCGTGGCATAGGAGAAGTTCACGTAGACCTTCTTGAGCGGAACGGCCTGACGTGCTGCGCGTCGCGCCACCCATGTGAAGAGCAGGAAGATCGCGGGCAGAACGATCAGATTCCAGCTCGCATGTAACCCGATGAAGGCCAGATAGCCGGAGAGCGTCGCCGCGTTCGCCCAATCCTTGAGCGTCCCCCAAGGCCCCTGGAACGTCACGAAGAAGACGACGGCGATCCCCAGCATGATGAGGGCCTTATACGCTTCGTCCAAACCGCGCTTCTCGTCCACGAGCAGATCTACCCCCGGAGGCCGCAGATTCACGGCCATGTTATCGTACTCGCAGGTCTTCAAACATTCGAAGCACATCCCGCAATAGGTGTTCCGCCGAAAGGCATAAGGCAGCAAGAGCCACGGACAGCCATACCCGCGTTCGTTACCCACGACGCATCCTTTCGTCTTGTGTCTGGCACAGATCTCCGGGTCCTTCACCCGCACCTCCGTCAGGGCGAAATTCGAATAGAGTCCCTGGAAGCCGCTCACCGGACAGACGTACAAGCAGAACGTCCGCGCGCGATAAATGAGCGAGAGCACGACCGAGAGGGCGATGATCGCCGCCAAGAGCACGAACGTCGCCGCCGGCCGTACGGTGAAAAAGCCCGAAGCGAAGGTCGTTGCCAGAAAGAGGATATTCATGAGCCACATGTTCGAGAGCGATTTGGGCCATCGCTTGTTCAAGCCGAAATAAAGATTCCGCCCCCTCTCGTACCGGACGCCGAACAATCGCAGCCGCTGCAGCCATTCGCCCAAGAAGGGGAGCGGACACATCGTGCACCAGAAGCGCGAGAGCACGGGCACAAGCACCGTCATCAGGAGCACCCACCAGAGGATCCACACGATCATGATGCCGAAGTTATAGTTGCCCGGCGAGGTCAAACCGCCGAAGAATCCCGCCATGAGGATGACGGTGAACAGGAAGACGTTGAAGAGGATGAGCCCAAGCGGCATCCAGCGACTCTTGAGGAGGCGCCGGACCCATGGGAACTGCGTCAGCTCAAAGCGCCACGTCTCCGGAATCAGTCCCAACACCAATCCATCGCGCATACTCGCTCCCTCCTCATCGGCGAAGCCCTCGTCCTATGGCGGAACCCCTCCGATGCGCTCACGCGTTCTCCGAAGGATCCACCTCGGCGAGTTTTCGCACGAAGAAGGCTTCGTGTTCGGATTCGACGCGGGCCAACTCGTCAAAGAGCGCGCGCAGCGCGGGATCCGCCGTGCGCTCCACCAATTCCGCATAGAACGCGCGGGCGCGGCGCTCGGCCTGCACGCCGACGTCGAACGCCTGACGCCGCGATGCGCGATCGTAGATCAACGCCTCGCCATCCTCGACGACAGGCACTTCGACCAGCTCCTGAATGTCGGCGTCCGTCACCTCGCACGCCGCTTCCCCATACCGTCCGGCATACAGCGCGGCCAAGCGACGGCCGTGCTCGCGTTCTTCCTCCGCCATCTCCCGAAATGCGCGCGCCGCATCCGGTTCATACCATTCGAACATCTCCGCGTAGTTCTCATAGATGCGAGCATTCCGTTCCTCGATCCAGATGGCGACGGTCAGGACTTCTTGTGGCGAGAGCTCGGCGAGCGAACGCTTCATAGCCATTCCCTCCTCCTCTCAGATCGCACGTGACGCTCACGATCCCGCCGACGCGCTGCGCGTGCTCACCGCTACGAAAGCAGCGCCAAAGAGCGCGAGCACAGCGCCCGTCGCCCCCAGAAACCGATAGTCCGGTTCGACCTTGAGGTATCCGATCATGTAGGGATGGAACGCGCCACAGGTGACCGAACACCGGAAGGCGAACTTCCCCGTCTTATCGGCCACGAAGCGCACGACGCCATCCTGACCGGGCAGTGCGCTCGTCTGTACCTCATAGCCGTCCAGATAGAATCCGTGGTGCACGTCCTCGCTCATGAGGCGAATGGTGACGGTATCGCCACGACGCACGCGCACGATGTTCGGCATGTACTGGAAGCGCCGCGCGACGATCGTGATGGCGCGCTCCTCACCGCGCGTCGGCCACCAGGCGAGCACGACCGACGTGAGGAAGAGGAGCGCTCCTGCCCCGAGGAGCGTCAGTCCCAGACGCTTCAGCGTTCGGATCATAAGCTCCCTCCTTTCTCCTCCCTCGCGTTATTTCCCCGCCGCGCCAGCCGGGATCTCGATCGGCCACAGCCGCAGCCGCACCCACTCGGTGATGGATTTGCGCGCGCCGCGATCTCCTTTCGCACCATCCCATACGGCGAAGGCGACAGCGCGCGTCTTCCCCACTGGCAACGTCGCCTCCCCCACCTCGTGAGTGGCCAACGCACGTGTGAGGACCACCGTCCACGTCCCTTCCTTCCAAAAGCCACGTCCCTGGACGCGCTGATGCGCCCGCGGCGTGAGTGTCCCCACTCCCCGTGCGATGAGATCCTCGACAGCCGACGCGACCGATTCCCTCGCGATCGGAAAGACCTCGCGCTCTTCAAGCGGGTAATAGTAATCCGTGTACGGACGTTCGGGCGGGGCCGGCGCCGTCGCGCGCTCCCTCCCCCAGACCTGCGCGTCGCGCGCAGCCTTCCATGCCCAAATATTCGCACCTTCCAGGAATCCCATCATGATCGTGTTCGGCTGCGGCTCCTCCACAAGCGGTAACATAACGGCGCACGCATCGGTGAACGTATCTGGTCCGACCTCGCGATTCTCCGTGGCGTCTCGCCAGTGGAGGCGGAAGAAGATGCGCTCGCCGTTGTGAAACGCGGCGACGGTGACCTCTGGCACGCTCGCCTTCCCCCACGGAATGGCCGTCACCTGAGGTGTGAGCACGAGGGTTTTGCCGGGCACTTGCTGCCAGACCGGATCCTCCGCTCCTCGCTCGTTCAGCTCGACGTTTCGCTCCATATATGGCACGTCGAGCGTCTCCACCGGCTGGTCGGCGGCCGGCGGGAACGTACGATAGCGAAAGAGCGCATAGTAGGAGCCGACCGTGAACAGGCTCACGACAAGCCCGATGAGTCCAATGATGACGATCGTCCTCATCGCTCCTCCTCCCCCTCTTCAGGGATCTCCCATCGGCCAAGCCCATCGCCCCACGCGGAACTTCGATCCGCGACAGCTCCGCCGCTGGCCGCCGAAACGGGACACGCCAACTCTTCTTCGGCTTCCGACAGCGTGGGCGAAACGGCAGTTGCCGATGGGCTCACGCCGAAGCGCGCACATTCGCCTTGCAGAAACCGATCGAGCCACGCGCTCATGCGTTTGTAAAATCTCCCCCCCTTTGCCATCCGACGGCGCAGCGCGCGCGCGAACGCCGGAACCCAAACGGCGAGGTGATCGCGCAGGAAGGCGCGCTCGGCCTCCCAGGTGATCTGCAGATGCTCGCGCGATGCCTTCCCGTCCGCCTCAAAACGCGCGCACACCTCCTTGAGCGCGAGCACATACATGAATTCCAACTCCGCGCTCAAATGATCGGGACGCTCGCCGACCAGCTCCAATCCGAAGGCGCGATAAAATCCGTTCACGTCGGCCAACGTCTCCGCCCATTGGAACTCGTGCGCGCCCCGGTAGGCGGATTCGTAGAGCGGCACGCCGCCTTCCAGATGAAAGAGCGCATGATAGGCGCTCTCGACTCGCGCGATATCTTCTCGAAATGCGGACGAACGAAGATAGGCCGCCAGTTCGCTGACCAACGCTCCTTCCTCCTGCGCGGGGAGTTGGGCGAGCGCCTCCGGCAATTCCGGATCGCCGAAGAACGCCACGATCTCCAGTGACGGATAGCGGAAGGCCAGCGAGAAGACCTTGTACAAGCCTCCTCGCGCCGAGGCGCCGCCCGCCTCAGGTGATGCTGAAACGATAGACGTTCCGTTCACGGTCATAGAAGGGCCGAATGTGAATGGGTTCTTTGATCGGGACCTTCACCAACTCCACCCTCTGCTCGTTGTACCCGTAGGCGAAGCCGTCCTTGACCTTGAAGCGGTGGATGATGAAGGGCGTGCTCCCGAAAAGCATCAGAAGCCCGATGAGCGTCTGGTCGCCTTCCTGTGCCGCTTTCCGGTATGTCTCCACCGCCTCTTCGGCGCGCGGCCCAAAAAGCATCGTCGTGAAACTGGTCGGGACATTGACCGGAGGGATATAGTAGACGTTCGGCTCAGTCCCAAATTGTGGATAAAGGGGCAAAGCGATCTTGCGAATGTGCACCAAGTAGTCGATCGGGTTGTCCTCGCGCGCTCGATCCGGCGTGCTCACGAAGCCCATGAGTCGGATCTTGCCGATGCAATTGACTACACACTCTGGTTGCAGGCCCTGTTCGACCTTCGGATAGCAGCCGATGCACTTCTGCGTCTTGCCCAGGTACTCGTTGAACATCACCTTTTTGTAGGGGCAGGCGCGGATGCATTCCTGGTAGCCGCGGCAGCGAATCTGATCCACGAGCACGATGCCGTCCTCCGGCCGCTTGTAGATGGCCTTGCGCGGGCAACCGGCCAGGCACGCCGGATACGTGCAGTGATTGCAAATGCGCTGCAAGTAGAACATCCACGGCTGGTGCGGGAGGCGAAGGTACTCTCCTTGCTTCACGGGCGCGCTCACCTCGTCCTCGCCGATGTTCGGATATGACCAGTCCTCTCGCTCGGGCATGATGCCCAGCGCAACTTCGCCCGGAGGAGCCGCTTCGAAGATCGTCCTGCCCCGATAGACCTCGCCATCCCATTCCTGCACGCCGAGCTTTTCCAGAAGCCGCACGTCCCAACCGAGCGGGTAGAAGCCCCAGGGCTTGGTCTCGACGTTGTTCCAGAACATATACTCCTGCCCCTGCCCTGAGGTCCATGCGTTCTTGCAGGCGATGGTGCATGTCTGACAGGCGATGCATTTGTTCGTGTCGAAGACGGCAGCGAACTGCCGTCGGGGCCTGGGCGCCTCATAGGGATAGAACATGTCGCGTCCGAGCTGCCAGTTATAGACGTTCGCCATACCTTCCTCCTTTCCATGCCGCCCCACTACACGACCATGCGGCGAGGCGAACCTTCAGCTCTTCATGAAATGACACGCCTCTCATCGCTTCCTCACGAACTCGCCTTTGAGAAACCGACGCATCGCCTCGCTCTCGTAAGTTGGACGCAGCCCCAATCGCGCCGGCCGCCAGAGGCGCTCCTTCTCCGGACCACCATCTTCGGCCTTCGTGATTCGGACGAACGATTCCTTGGGCGCGCCGACAGTGCAATGGATGTCGGGAGCGAAGCCTTTGCCGATCGTCTGCCCGAAGACGTCCTTGCGCACGAGGCTGTCGGTCATCAGCGTCGGGCGCAACCACGCGCGCGTCGCCGATTGATGTCCCCCATAGCGAAACATCGCCTGATAACCAGTGCGCGGATTCCGGGCCAGATGGTCGGGATTCTTCTCATGGCCTTCGACCGAGCCGTAAGTCGCCATGTACATGTGGAACCAAGAGCGCGCAATTCGAGGCGGAATCCCGTAATAATAGCGCGCCCGGAGCAGGCAACGCGAGAGCTTGTACGCTTCGGTCCCGGCTCGCCATCCGCGATAGGGGCGATCCTCGGGATCGCCATCGATCCAGACGTAATCGCCGTCTTCGATGCCGAGGGCTTTGGCGTCCTCGGGATTGATGTCCACATAGCCCTCGCCCACCCACGGCTTGCGCCGATCGCGCCGATAGGGATCGCCGAACGGCCCAAACCACAGAGCCATCAGATCCGTGTCCACCGGCGTCGTGTGCACGCCGTGCCGATACTTGGGCGTGATGTAGACGTGCGTGAAGCCGCGCCGCGCGAGCGGATGGCGACTGCGCACAACCTCCTCCACCGCGCGCACGACGTTACGAACCTGCCGCACTTCGACCGAGAGATCCTCGCGCGAGAGCCCATAGGCTTCTGGTGGGGAAGGACGAATCGCCGGGTGCGGACGATTCGCGACGATCACGTTCGGCTCATGCAACGTCCCATCTACCGGCTCGCGATAGACTGGGATCGCCTCCCCATATTCGATGAACTCCGGTTCGGGGCGATAGTATTCGAGTCGCCCAGTCTTCGTATACCACGGCTTGCTCTCGTTCGTATGCTCCCAGCCCATGATCTTCGGATAGGTGCGCGTGAGGATGAGTGCGGGAATCCCTTCCTTTGCCTTCGCCTCCAGCTCTTCGATCCGGTAGCCGCGCGTCGTCGTGCTCGCGTTGAGGATCCGCTGCAAGTAGACTTCGACCTTGCCCTCTTCGACGAACTTCCAGTAATCGGCAAACCGCCTGTCTCCTGTCAGCTCCGCAAGCCTCCGGCTGACCCCAGCGCAAACTTCGATATCCGAACGCGTGTTGTGCAACCGCGGCAAGCCGGTGCGCGGGAAGACCTGAAGGAACGGATTCGTCACCGAGGCCGTCATGTCCGGATACTTGAACTCGGCCCACGAATCCACAGGGAAGACGACGTCAGCATATTCGCACGAGGCCGTCCACCACCAATCCTGCACGACGATCATCTCCACCTTCGGGAGCGTGTTCACCACGACATCATAATGCCACTTGATGTTGCCGAGGATCGAGTTCGAATTGGCGAACCACATCACTTTCGTGGGCGTCGGCAGGTGCGTCTTGCCGGTGAAGAGCTTGTTCCCGATGCGCAGCGGGCGATCGCCATAGTTGAAATAATGCGCCGATTCCATCTTGTAGTAGGACTTCGTGCGCGCCGGCTTCGTCGGATCCAGCTCGATATCGAATGGGTTCTCGGCGATGAACTGCGGATTACCGTTGAAGAGCGCCGAGCGATAGTTGCCCGCATAGGAGCCAATGTTGCCGCCATGCACGCCGACATTGCGCGTCAGAGCGCAGACGAGGAAGATCGCTCGATCTTTGAGATCGTTGTTGAAGAAGTGATTCGGCCCCATGCCGACGGCCACGAGCGTGCTGCCCCGAAAGCGCGCGATCTCGCGCGCCAGATTGAGGATCGCCTCCTTCGGCGCCCAGGTGAGTTTGGATACCGAATCCGGATCGAAGGTGTCGAAGACGTACTGCTTGATGAGGTCGAAGACGGGCCGCACGCGCACGCGCCGACCATCAACGAGCTGGACCTCGAACTCGCCCTCGAGCGCCGGGTCCACTCCCTTCCGCTTGAAATGCTCGCCTACCTCATCGCGCGTGACGACGGCGGGTTTGCCCGCCTTCGCATCCCACACGGTGAAATCGCCCCATTCCTGGCGCAACTCCTCGGAAATGTATTGGGCCTCTTGTCGAATGGGCGGGGGCGCGTCCTCGCCCGGCTTCACGATCTTCACGTTGTTCTGAAGCGGAGCCGGTCGGTAATTCGGGATGATGTCGCTCGCTTTGAGATGCCCGAGCGTATCCATTCGCACCAGCAGCGGCAGATCGGTGAAGCACTTGACGAATTCTTCGTCGTAGAGCTTCTCCTTGATGAGGACGTGCGCGATCCCTAAAGCGAGCGCGGCATCTGTGCCCGGACGGATGATGACGACCTCATCGGCTTTCGAGCAGGTCGAGGAGTACTCGACCGTGACGGCGACGATCTTCGTCCCCTTGAGCCGAGCCTCCGTCAGCCAATGGGCATCGGGCATCTTGGTCGAAATCCAGTTCATGCCCCAGCAGATGACCATTCGAGCGTTTTCGGCATCGCAGAGATCGAACTCGACCGTCTGCTGTCCGGTCACCATGGGATGGCCAGGCGGCAGATCCGTATGCCAGGAGTAGCTATCCCAGCCGCGCCCGCCGAGCGCTTGATCAGGTCCCACGTTGCGCAGCTTCGCATCCAACAGCGCGAGCGCATTGGCTAACCGATAAAGCGCCATGATGCGCACCGTCCCAAGAAGCGGCATCCCGCCGCGGAACTTGAGCGTCTGCGTCCCAGAGCCTTTCATCGCTTCGATCATCGCTTCATCGTACCCTTGTGCGCGCAAGAGACGAGCGCCGTGCTCGCCAGTATAGGTCTTGGCGATGTTCAAAAGCGCACGGGCGGCAAGATCGAACGCTTCCTCCCAGGAGACCTGCACCCACTCATCCTTGCCGCGCTGGAAGAGCTCTCGTGGCGGACGCCCCGCCGCATCGCGCGGGAACCCGCGTTCGACCCACTCCTTGAAGCCACGTCGCACCATCGGCTGCCGACACCGCCGCGGCCCATAAATCCGCCGCAACAACGCCAAGCCCTTGTTGCAACAGCGCGGGTCCCAGCGCGCCGAAGCCGCATTCCCGTAGAGATCGGTCGCCCGACCGTAGCCGAAACTTGGCCCGATCCGTACGATGACGTTGTTCTTCACGTAGGCCTTGAGTAAGCAGTTGTGCGTATCGTTGGGCGCGCAGAGGAAGTGAAAGGTGCTATCGTAGCGGTAGAGATCGCGATAGAGCCGCTCCCAATCGCGGCTCGGATAATACTGGAACGGGTCCAGAATCTCGTCGCTCGGCCGAAAGAGCGAGAGGCTCGGCCGGCAAGCCGCTTCGACCGCCGCAAGCGCCGAGAGCGTAAGGAAGGCTCGACGCGTGAGTCGAGAGCGACCTTCGGCAATGCGATCGCACGCGATGTGATCGGACCGTTCGGTCATATCCCCCCTCCTGCGCTCAAAATCGGTAGGTCAACATGGTGTATGCGAACGTCACGCTCGTCCCGAAGGCTGCCCGCTTGAGGAAGCGGCCTGGGAACAGATGCGCATATCCCGTCCCCAACGCGAGCGCGCGCGAGAGCGCGACCCGTACGTCCACGTCCAGCTCTTGCCCGATATGCGTTCGATCAGCGCTCGAGAAGCGCACGATCGGCGTCCCCCCAGCTCCGTAGAGAGCATCGCGCCCGCTTGCGAGCCAGAACGAGTGATAGTCGAGCTGCGCCGTGATACGTGGATTCAGTCGCCCCCACACCCCCACGCGCACGTTGCGCATGTTCTGCCATCCTACGACATCGGCGATCCCATACTTATCGTGATTGGTCGGGAAGAGCTGATCGAACGTCTCGCGCCGTCCATCGGTGGGATCTCGATCCCCGGAAGCTTGGTTGTACTCGATGAGCACCCGCGGGCTCACTGGCGCGGACGCCGCCCGATAGCTGAGCTGCGTATGCAGCGCCCACGCGCGCACGCGCTCGCGGGCCCATCGCCCTAACTGCCCAGCGATCTCAACGCGATACTCGAACGCAGCAGGAAGCGCCCCTGCCCATCGCGTCCCCACCGTCACCACATCGGCATCCCCCAACTGCCCACGCTCCCCCACAACGCGCGGTCGAGTCCTCCACAGCGTATAGCCTTCCACGACGGCCTCCGGGATCACCCCTTGAAACGATCCGTATATGCCGTAGAGGTTCTCTCCCGCTCGATGCCGGTTGAATGCCCCATCCTCGATCACGACTACGGAAGCCGCGAAGACGTCCACCCGAGATTTCGGCCACGCGTAGAAGACGCGAAGGGCATCGAACGCGCGCGCTGTGTTCCCCCAATCGAAAGCGCCCAGCAGTCGCTCATCGCCAAAGCGCAGCTCCTGCCGTCCGATCTGTAGACCAAAGCCGCGACGCTCGCGATTGAAGACTTCGACATAAGCCTGTCGCATATCGAACGTATCTTCGACGATCGGCGGATCGGGATCGGCCCGAAACCCCATCGCCTGCGCATCCTGCCCTTGGAGGAAAAGACGCAACCATCGCGTCGGACGCACGTCCACTCCCACGCGCACGCGCGTGAGGAGATAGGCATCTCGCACGCCTATTTGAAACGGCTGCCCGAGCAGTTCCCCCCACCGCCCTTCCCACCGCGTCCGTATCTCTCCCTGTACCGCGAACTGTCGCTCCATGGACTTTGTCCCCTGCTGCGCGAAGGCTACGGTCCCAAAGAGGATGCCAACGCCACCGCCGAACACCATCAACGCAAGGGCCTTCATTTTGCTTCTCCACAGGCGCACACACGCGCGCGCTCTCCGAGCGTCAGCCCGCGTGAAGACCCTGGGGATCAGTCGAAACAACACAGCCTCCTCTTTCTCAATGTGAACGCGCAGCAAATCTCGCAAGCGCTCGGCGCACGATACGAGGACGGAGGCGATCGAACCGCGATCGGATTCGCCGCATGACCATGCCCCCACCGCCTGCGCGAATTCCCGAATCAGATGCCGTAACTCCTCATGCTCGATCTCCAGCGCTGCGACTGGTCCACCGATTTCGTTCAAGTCGCGCCCTACCGGCGGGAAGAGCGCTTCCTCTTCAAGGCGCATGAGTTCGCACACGTCTTTGGTGAAGAACTCAGCCAACTCGCCAAGCGCTGCTGCGTATGGCGCGCGTTCGGAATCGTCACGAGCTTCCTGCACCGCAGCCCTCGACTTCATCTCACGCAGAAGCGCACTCATAGCAACCAAGCGCTCACGCACTTCCGCATGACGCCGCGCGACCTCTTCAACTGCTTCCGAATGCGCTTCACTCACCTCAGCCTCCTCACGCTCACGATTGCGCGGTAGTTATTGAGGCAAACGGTATGCCATCGCTCCGAGGCCTGCCCGATTTCAAATAAGTGACGAAGACTCAAACTTTTACCGGATCTCCGGCGCGGCGCCGGAGGTTGCGCGCGGTTGCATCCCGTTGCAAGATGCAACCAGCTCCCCTGAGCGCTCGATTCCATCCCATCTTGCGGGGACAGCCCACCTCGCCGACCTCTCAAAGCACCGAGAAACGGGACAGACGCCGGGTGTTCTTGCTTTCCCCATGCGGCTTGGGTATTTTCATCGCGTGCGGACAGCGGGTCAATCGCGGCACGAGGACCGAGAAGCAGTATGGGAAATATCGAGACAGAAGTGAAGGTCCCTGTCGAGAGCAACCCTCTGGATGGTCTCGCTGAGCCAGGGGTGCGACTGGTGAGGCCGCGCCATTTTGAGGAGAACTGGGTGCTCGACTTCGAGGATGGACGCCTTCAGCGCTCCGGCAGCCTCTTACGCATTCGTCGTGCGGAAGATCGCGGGACGCTGACTTTCAAAGGGCCGCCGCTCACCCACCCCCAGCTGAAAGCCCGCGAAGAGGTCGAGACGGAAGTCCGTCATCCCGAACGCGCGCTGGCGATCTTCGAACGGCTGGGCCTTCGGCCGATCTACCGCTACCAGAAATATCGCACCGAATATCGCGTGCATTTTCCCTCGGGAGCTGTGCTCTCGGTCATGTTCGACGAAACGCCCATGGGGAATTTCTTGGAATTAGAGGGGGACGAAGCGGGCATTCAGGAGTTCCTCCAGCGATTTCACCTGTGGGAGAAGCCGCTCCTTCGAGCGAGCTACCCGACCTTGTACGCGGAATTCTGTCGGGCCCAGGGGAGGCCCTTTGGTGACATGCTCTTTGAAGAGGGGGGCGTCTGATGCGCGCAATGATCTTAGCAGCGGGCTTGGGCACACGGCTCTGGCCCTTGACGGCCGATCGCGCCAAAGCCGCCGTTCCTTTCCTCAATAAGCCAATCATCGTACATCTCATCGAATACTTGAAGCGCTACGGGTTCGCCGACGTGATCATCAACCTCCATCATCAGGGGGAATCCATCCGCCGCGTCGTCGGCGATGGTTCGGCCTGGGGCGTGCGCGTCTTCTACTCGGAGGAATCGGAAATCCTGGGGACGGGCGGCGCGTTGGACAAGGTGCGACATCTCCTCCAAGAGGAGACATTCCTCGTCATTAACGGCAAGATCATCACGGACATCGACCTGCATGCCGTGTGCGAAGCCCATCGGCAGCGGGCGGCTTTAGCGACACTCGTGCTCATGAAGAACATTCGACGCGAGCGCTTCAGCATCGTCGAGGTGGACGGCGACGGGAGCATCGTGCGCTTCGGCGGCATGCCCTCTCCGGCACTCGATGAGGCGTCGGACGATCACGTGCCCCTGCTCTTCACAGGCATCCAGATCGTCGAGCCGGAGATCTTCGAGTTCATTCCGCGCGGCGTGTTCTCGCATACGACCGTAGACGTCTACCCGCGCGCCATCGCCTGTGGACGGCGCATCGCCGCTTATATCGCCGAAGGCCAGTGGTATGAGCTGAGCACATTGGAGCGCTACCTGAACGCGAGTCTCGCCTTCCTCCATAGCGAAGGGAGATCGTTCATCGCCGGCGAGGGAACGGTCATCGAAGACGGGGCGGAAGTGCGGGAAAGTGTCCTCTGGAAGCGCGTCCACATTGGCAGGGGCGCACGCCTGCAGCATTGCATCATCGGAGATGAGGTGACGATCCCTTCAGAGAGCGATCTCCAGCGCGTCGCCATCGTTCGCGCCGCGCTATGTCCATCCCCCTCGGTGGGAACGATCGTGGGCCAGAACCTTCTTGTCCCGTTCTGATTCTTGAAGCCGCGCTGACCTCCACACTTTCGTGCGAAAATTCAAAATTTCGCCCCTGTGTCTTCCAAAATCGTGAAAGGGATTTCCGAGGCTTTGGAAATCCCGCCTCCACCTGGTCATCCCTTCTCCGGCTAACTTCTTGATGAACCGTCGGAAAGAAAATGGGGGATTTCGGCACGCCACTTGCTTGAAAGGTTCATGCGGTTGCTTTCCGCTGAAAGCAATCGGACTTCGAGAAGGAGGTGGCACTATGAGGCGACTTGCTGCGCTTGCGCTCATCGCGAGCTTGTTCTGGACCTTCGGGGCGAGCATCGCGGGGGCTCAAACGATCTTGGGGTCCATCTCGGGAGTCGTGACCGATCCCCGGGGCGACCCGATTCAAGGGGCGACGGTCACGATCAAGAACGAGGATACGGGACTGACGCGCGTCCTCACGACGAACGAGACGGGATTCTACCGCGCGGACTCGCTCCCGATCGGAGAGAACTACACGATCACTGTCGAGCATCCCGGATTCAAGAAGGAGATCCGCACGAAGATCGCCGTGCGCGCCGTGGCCATCACACGCGTGGACGTCCAACTTCAAGTGGGGGAGATCGCGGAAGTCGTAGAAGTGACGGCGACGGCGGCTGAGTTGCTCGAGCGCACGGAAGCGCGAGTGGCGAAGTCCATTCAGAGTCGACAAGTCTTTGAGCTGCCGGGACGCAATACGTTGACAGGTCTGGCCCTCTTGGTGCCGGGGACGGTGCCCAACGTCCCAGGCATGCCGGGTTCCGGCTTCGCCACTAGCGGTGGCCGCTCCCGCTCGAACAACTTCAATCTGGACGGTTCTAACAACAACGACGACTCGCTCTCGATCCCGCGCCAGACCGTTCCGCCCGAAGCGATCGCGGAGTTCCAGATCGTGACGAACAACTTCAATGCCGAGCAGGGGCGGAATTCCGGAGCTGTTGTCAATGTCATCACCAAGTCGGGGACGAACGAATATCACGGGACGCTGCATTGGACCTGGGCGGGCAATGGATTGAACGCCCTGACGCTGCAGCAGGAGCGTGTCTACCGAGGGGCGCTGCAGCAGGGCTTGCCGAAACATCAAGCGTTGCGTTCGGCGAAGAACCCGACCGTGGATAACCTCGGCGGCTTCACCATTGGTGGTCCGGTCATCCGAGAGAAGACCTTCTTCTTCGGCTCCTACGACTTCGATCGCTTCCGCAGCACGATCGGATCCGCCGCACGCAATGCGATCACGCGCGAAGGGCTGGACCTCATTCGAGCGAACGCGGCGGCACAAGGGTTCAAGACGGAAGCCATCGACTTCCTCGCGAACACATTCCCCGTGGCCAATGATTTCTCCACGCGATTCAACGTCAACGTGGCGGCGCCCGGACAACCCCCGCTCTTGATCCCCTTCGCGCGCTTCAACCGCGGGGCCGTCGAGACGCTCAAGTACGACACGAACTTCCACCGGTTTTTGGCGCGCTTGGATCATCGCTTCGGCGAGAAGGATCAGCTCTTCGGCCGCTACCTCTTCGACGACAGCGACGATCCGGGGACGCCGGCCTCGCTGCGTGGACAGGAGATCGGCACGGCGGTGCGGAACCAGAGCCTGACGCTCGTCCACACCCACGTCTTCTCGCCGCGCGCGGTGAACGAATTTCGCTTCGCCTATAACCGTCGGGCCATCACCTTCCCCTTGGGCGAGACGGTGCGCCGCTTCGGCGCGTTCTCCATCGGCGGAGTCGGAGGCGCCTTCACCCTCGGGAACATCAACTTCCCGCAGTTCCGCACCGACAACATCTACCAATATGCGAACAAGTACACGTTCACGTTCGGACGCCATTCGCTGCGCGCAGGCGTGGACATTCGTCGCGTGCAATTGAATTCCTTCTTCGCGCCGATCGTGGATGGGCAAGTGACGTATCCGAACCTGCGCGCGTTCCTGCGCGACGAGAATGCGACGTTCAACCAGTATGCTGGTGAAGCCTACGTTCCCAGCCGACTGACCGAACTGGGCGCGTTCCTCCAGGACGATCTCCGTCTCACGCCGAACCTGACCCTCAACCTGGGCCTCCGGTACGAATATACGGGGACGCCCTTCAATTACTTCTCGAACGCGAAGCCGGACATCAACAACTGGGGCCCCCGCTTCGGGTTCGCCTGGAATCCGAAGACGGAACGGACGGGATTCTGGGGGTGGCTCACCGGCGGCGACAAACTCGTGATTCGCGGCGGATACTCGCTCACCTACGATCAAATCTTCCAGAACGTCCTGCTCAACACCTCGCGGAACTACCCGCGCGGCGTGCAAGTGGCTCTGGGACCGATCTCCGGGCAGCGGCTCTTCCTGCGCAGCAACTGGCCCTCGCCGCCAACGCCTCAGGACTTCGTGCGCCTGGGGGGCAATCCGGACCTGTTGCCCTATCGGTACTTCTCCCTCAATAAGCGCGTCAGCCAACCCTACACGAACCAGTATAGCCTGACGCTACAGCGACAGTTCCTCGGCGACTACGTCTTCAGCGTCGGCTACGTCGGCACGCGCGCGTTGAAGCTGATCCGCGAGTACGAGACCAACATCGGCTTCTTCAAGGCCGCCGTGGATCGCAATCCGTCCGTGTATCAGAGCGTCCTGCCCTTCCTGCAGTTGACGACGCGCGGCGGACAGCCCGTGTATCTGCGGGATCCAGCGCGCGGCTCCATCCTGGTCGGGGATGGGCATGCGCAATCCTGGTACAACTCGCTGCAGGTCTCCGTGGATAAGCGCCTGAGCCGCGGGCTGCAATTCGGCGCCGCCTATACCTACTCCAGCTATATCAGCACGAGCGATGACATCCTGGGCGCCTGGCTCGCTCAAACGTTACCGGCTAATCCCATCAACGCGCGATTGGATCGCGGCCGCTCGATCTACGATCGCCCGCACCGGTTCGTGATCAACTATGTGTGGGACATCCCTGGATACAAAGGCGAGAGCGGATTCCTGCGGCAAACGCTCTCGGGATGGCGACTCTCCGGAATCACCACGTTCCAATCGGGAACGCCGTACTCGGTCTTCAACAACAACAACGCGCTCGGCATCCTGCCCGGGCAGATCACGACGATCGCCTTCTCACAACGCGTCTCGATCAATCCGGGCGGAGATCCCTTGCTCGTCACGGGCGTTGGACCGGATGGGCGCCCGCTCAATCCGAACGCTTACTGGGTCGTTCCCGGGACGAACTCTGGGATCGTGGGGAACTCCGGGCGAAACCGCTTCCGGACCGAAGGCGTGAACAACTTCGACATGGCGTTGGTGAAGGAGATTCGAATCACCGAGAGCCATAACCTGCAGATCCGATGGGAAGTCTTCAACGCCTTCAACCATCGCCAGTTCATCTATCCGCCGCCCAACTTCCTATCGGAGACAACGCTGCTGGGGCCGACGCAACCGGATCTGAACCTCGGGTGGTCGCATCTGGGGCTGACCGGAGCCACGCCCGGCGGCCGGAGCATGATCTTCACCGTGCGGTATAACTTCTGAAACCCGTTGAGGCCCGGCCATCGTGTGCCGGGCCTCAGAGACCAAAAGAGGGGGCACCATTGCCCCCTCTCTTTTTGTATTGCTTCTCAGATGCTCGCGCGCGCTTGTTCGATCGCTCGTCGGCACCAGACGCGCGCCAGATGCGCGCGATATTCCGCCGAAGCGTGCAGATCTTCAAGCGGATCAACGCCTTCGGCGGCTTTCGCCGAAGCGTCCGCAATCGCGGAAGCGTCCAATGCTCGTCCCCGAAGCGCATCCTCAACGGCCCGCGCGCGATAGGCTTTCGACGCAACGCCTGTGACCCCCACGGCTACATCCTGACATACGCCGTTGGGATCCACGGTGAGCACGACGGCCACGCCGCAGAGAGCGAACCCCGAAGCCTTTTGCGCGACCTTCACATACGCCGTCCCCGTGCGCGGTCCGAGCGCCGGGACTTTCACCTCCACCAAAATCTCCTCCGGCGCAAGGGCCGTCGTCAGCATGTCCACAAAGAAATCCTCAGCGCGAATCCACCGTTCCCCCTGTATGCTCACCGCACGCAGCTCGGCGCCCAATGCCAAGATGGCCGCCGGATAATCGGCCGCCGGATCGGCATGCGCCAGACTCCCTCCGATCGTCCCCATGTTCCGCACCTGCGCATCCCCGATCCGACGCGCCGTCTCTGTCAAGAGTGGGCACCGCTGCCGAAGCACTTCCGATGTCTCGACGTCCACGTGCCGGGTCATCGCGCCGATGAGCAGATGATCCCCCGATTCCCGAATGTAGGACAACTCCTTCACGCCACCGAGATCAATGAGGTATTGCGGCTGTGCCAGGCGAAGCTTCATCATCGGAATCAGACTATGCCCGCCGGCTAGCAGCTTCGCCTCATCCTTGTACTGTTCCAAGAGCGCGAGTGCCTCCGAGAGATTCGTTGGTCGAAAATACTCGAACGCCGTTGGGATCATAAGCCCTCCCCCTCTTCACGCCCCACGGATCGCCCGCCAGATCTTCTCGGGCTTCAGCGGCATATCCAAATGTCGGACGCCAAACGGCGCCACCGCGTCCAACACCGCATTGACGATCGCCGGCGTCGCGGCGATCGTCCCCGCCTCGCCGACCCCTTTGACGCCAAGCGGATTCACGGGCGAAGGCGTCTCCATGCGATCCGTCTCCAGCCACGGGACATCCGTCGCCTTCGGGATCGCATACTCGGTCAACTCGCCCGTCACCAACTGCCCGTTCTCATCATACACGGCCTCTTCCAGCAACGCTTGCCCGAGCGACTGGACGATCCCTCCATGCACTTGCCCATCCACCAACAAGGGATTGATGACGCGCCCACAATCGTCCACGGCCACATAGCGCCGGAACTGCACGTCTCCCGTCTCCGGGTCCACTTCTACAACGGCGATATGTGCTCCAAAGGGGAACGTGAAGTTGCTCGGCTCGAAGAAGTATGTCGCTTCAAGCCCGGGTTCCATCCCTGGTGGCAAGCTCTTCGCCAAATAGGCCGCCAATGCCACTTCCTGGAACGTCACGCGACGTTCGGGATTGTCCTTGAGGAAGAAGCATCCGTCCTCAAACGCCACATTGGCCACATTCTCCTCACCCAGCAGATGCGCGGCTAAACGCGTCGCCTTCTCCTTCACCTTCTGCAATGCGCCATAGACGGCCGTCCCCCCAACGGCCGTCGCTCGACTTCCGAACGTCCCGATGCCATACTGCACGATGGCCGTGTCGCCGTGAACGACGCGCACGTCCGCCAGCTCGACGCCCAATTCATCGGCCACAATCTGCGCGAACGACGTCTCCTGTCCCTGCCCGTGCGGTGAGGTGCCGGTCAAAACGGTGATCTTCCCCGTCGGCTCAACGCGCACCGTCGCGCTCTCCCATCCTCCAGCCGGAAGCGCCGGCGAAGGCCCCAGCGCACAAATCTCGACATACGTCGAGATCCCGATGCCGAGGTATCGGCCTTGCTGTCGCAGTTGCTGTTGCTCTTGCCGTAACCCTTCGTAGCCGACGATCTCCAGTGCCCGCCGCAGCGCTTGTTGATAATTGCCGCTATCATAGGCCAATCCACTGGCCGTCGGGAACGGAAACTCTTCGGGCTGCGGGAAGTTCCGCATGCGCACTTCGACCGGATCCAATCCCAATTCTCCCGCGATCCGATCCATCATCCGCTCGAGCAGGTAGGTAGCTTCAGGTCGCCCCGCCCCGCGATAGGCATCCGTGGCCATTTTATTCGTGAAGGCACCGATGACTTGAACACGCAAATTGGGGATTTTGTACGGCCCCGTCGCCATCAATCCCGTCAACGTCGGAATCGCCGGCGTCAGCAATTGATGATACGCCCCAACGTCCTGAATGATCTTGTATCGCAGGCCCAGGACTGTCCCATCTCGCTTGACGGCCGCCTCGACTTCGGCGATCTGCCCGCGCCCGTGAATCGTCGAGAGGAAATTCTCGCGCCGCGTCTCGATCCATTTGATCGGGCGACCGAGCCGCATGGCCAGATACCCCACAAGCGCCTCCTCCGCATAAACGTTCAGCTTGCTCCCGAATCCCCCCCCCACCTCGGGCGCGATCACCCGTACCCGGTTCTCGGCCAGCCTCAGCATGGCCGCCAACTGCGTGCGCAAAAGGTGTGGGATTTGCGTCGAAGTCCAGACGGTGAGTTGTCCCTCGCCCGGGAGATATTCGGCCACGACCCCACGGGGCTCCATCGCAACAGGAATGAGCCGCTGATTCACCATCCGCTGCGAGACGACCAGATCGGCTTCGCGAAAGGCCCGCTCGATATCTCCCCCGCTCAACTGCCACACGAAGGCGACATTCGTCCCGAACTCCTCGTGAATGATCGGTGCGCCTTCGGCAATGGCCCGCTCCGGGTCCACGACGGCTTCGAGCGGCTCGTATTCCACCTCGATCAAGTCCACAGCGTCGCGCGCCAAATACCGATCTTCCGCCACGACGACGGCGATCGGTTCCCCCACATAATGTACCTTCTCCACCGCCAGCACCGGATGTTTGGGGACCTTTAAATCTGGCAGTCGGCTCGCCACGGGAACTGGACCGATGGCCTCCCGCACATCTTCCCCCGTGAAAACGGCGATCACCCCGGGCGCTCGCCGCGCGTTCTCCACGTGCACGGCCTTCACGCGCGCATGGGCATAGATGCTGCGCAGAATCGCCGCATAGGCCATCCGCGGTCGCACGATGTCATCCACATACTGCGATCGCCCGGTGATCAACCGGTGATCTTCCACTCGCGGAATGGGTTCACCGACGAACTTCTTCCCCTTCGGCATCTCCTCCTCCCATTGCTCGTTCCCTCACTCCGAGCGAGCCCCTCGCGCCACCCGCTGCTTCTCCGCCGCATATCGAATGGCCTCGACGATATGCTGATACCCCGTGCACCGACAGAGATTCCCCTCAATCCCCCGTCGAATCTCCTCCTCGCTCGGATCGGGAGAGCGCGAGAGCAATTGATAGGCCGCCAAGATCATCCCCGGCGTACAGTAACCGCACTGCAATCCATGCTTTTGCCAAAATCCCTCCTGAATCGGGTGCAACTGCCCGTCCTCGGCCAGCCCTTCAATGGTCATGATCTCCGCCCCGTCGGCCTGAACGGCGAAGAGCGTGCACGACTTCACCGCTGCTCCATTGAGCAAGACCGTGCACGCCCCACACAAGCTCGTCTCACAACCGATATGCGTCCCCGTTAAGCCGACGACGTCTCGGAGGTAATGAACCAGCAGCAATCGGGGTTCGACTTCATGGCGATATCGCGTCCCGTTGATCGTCACCTCAATCGTCCGCCCCACACCTCACCTCCTGCGCGAGAAATTCGCCGAACATTATATCTGGCTCACTCCCCATGTCAAGAAGCACTTCTCCCC
>Ga0209289_100007_pt1 | contig 185525 bp, 197 predicted proteins | sample GXS110809BmetaG_FD_184121 | JGI IMG/M metagenome (GOLD analysis project Ga0209289, IMG submission 184121) | Hot spring microbial communities from Gongxiaoshe hot spring, China to study Microbial Dark Matter (Phase II) - GXS 110809B (SPAdes)... ... | reverse complement strand
CGTAGGATATTGCCCTGTTCAGGGCCGCCGCTTTACCGGCTCTCTCTGGATTCCTGATCACATGGGCCCCATACGCCTTGGCGATGTCTGATGTTCTATCCTCGCTTCCGTCATCTACAACTAGAACATTGAATCCTTCCCCAATTGCCCTTGAGATTGGTGTAGCGATGCTGCCCTCCTCATTGTAGGCGCAGATGACGACCAGCGCTCGGAGGTGTTTGCCCTCGTCTCCGCCTATAGGCAATCCCTGAGGGTTAATCGGCCCTTATGGCTCATAAACGTTTAGAGCCGCAGAGGAAGCAATACATGTATTGGTAGGACCGTAAAAAATCCTCGATAAGGGATGGGTTTATGGTACGAGTACCGCTACTGGATATGTCTTGCCGCTTGTCGTGTGGAGAGCTATCTCGTTAGTTATACCGCCTGTCCGAACGCAGGTAGCGCCAGCCGTTACAGACAGCTGGACTGTTCCTCCTACGGAGAGAGGAATGTTAGTCGCTGTAATGCAGGGTAGGCCGTTTACTAGTACCATGTCGACTACTGCTGGGCTTGAGCCTGTGTTCTTAGCAATCACTATGACTCTAGTACCGTCCCAGTAGGCTGTCTGTATCTCTATCTTCTCGAACCTAGTGAAGACTCCAACAAGCCCTGAGGCCCAGAAAGCAACAGCAATGGCTATGACTATCGCTACTGCCACAAGGATGACCGTAGCAACTACAGGGCTTATCCCCGCCCTTCTACGCACCATCATAATCCCAAACAATACCGGCTCTGATATATATTTTGTGGCGAGGCATTTCCAGTGGAACCCCACCCGATTACTATCACAACAATATTCTTAAATATAATGGAGCATAGAAACCACTAGTCATGGGGTTTTCAGAATCCTTCACAAGCTTCTCATACTCAAACTTTAGAGGGCTAGGAACTCAGCTCCTAAAAATCGCTCCAGGCATACCCTCAAAGCTCGAGAGCGCCGGAAAACGCATCTACCCCGAAGTATTCACATCCATAGTGGCTGCAGTAACAGTGATAACGGCCGTAATAGCCATACCTATAGCGGTCCTAACCTACCTATTCACAGGCAGCCTAATAGCCCTGGGGCTCTTAGGCGGAATACCCCTAATAGCCCTAGGCTTAGGTCTCGCTTGGCCGTACATGGCGGCCACCTCCGCGGCGACACTATTCGAGAGCGAGGTCCCCTACGCCGCAGCCTACCTAGCAGTCATGTCCACAGGCGGAATCCCACCATACAAGAGCCTAGCTAGGCTCGCCCAGAGCCAGCTCATGCCCAACATAGCCAAAGCAGCCAGACTCGCAGACCTAAACGTCAAGGTTGGCGGACTAGACCCCGTCACAGCAATCGAGAAAATGGCCAAAGGCCTTCCCAGCAAAGAGTACCGCGACCTGCTAATGGGATACGCCTCAACTATAAGGAGCGGCGGGGACGTCGTCCACTTCCTCATCAGAAAGACGGAGCAGATCTTCACCTCGAGGATGGGGAAGATGCGGATAGTCGGTGAGAGGATGGGCATGTTGATGGAGGGTTACGCAGCCATAACCATGATGCTCTCACTGGTCCTCTTCACAATATACATAGTCTCGAGAGCCCTACCCACAGAATTCCTCATCATGCCCTCCGAGCAATTCGCCATGATAGCCTACCTCTTCCTCCCACTCATGTCTGTTCTCTTCCTCTACCTCGCGGACATAAGCCAGCCAAAATACCCCATCACAGATCCTAGACCCATGAGAGTCCTATACCTCACTATGCCTGCAGCCTTCACGTTCCTCGCACTCTTCGCCGTACCATTCTTCCTCACGGAACTCCAATACATGCCACCATTCAACATAACATCAAGCATCATAGTACAGATAAGGCAACTAATGGGCATAGAGATGGGCTACGAGTCCTCCATCGCCCTCATCCTCTTCTCCATAATACTCTTCACACCCGCCGCAATAGCCTACCAGAGATACGGAAGCGAGAACTTCTCAGTCGTCCACGGCCTCACACTCTTCCTCAGAGACATCACAGAAGTCAGAAAAACAGGCCTAAGCCCAGAGAGATGCATAATCGACCTGTCTAAAAACCCCTACGGCGCCTTCAGCAAGCACCTCAAAATCATGTCTCGACAAATAGGCTGGGGAATGCCCCTCAGGAAGATCTATGAAGACTTCGCCAAACGCACCTACGGCTGGCTCGAGAGGGCCGGTGTCTTCATATTAATAGACGCAATAGATGTCGGCGGAGGAGCGCCAGAGACCTTCGAGGTCCTTGCCTCTTTCTCAGAAGACCTGGAGGAGATTGAGAGGCAGAAGCGAGCCACACTCAAGCCACTCATGATAATACCCTACCTCACAGCGGCCCTACTCATAGTAGTCGTAGTCATACTTGTCTCGTTCATGAAAGGCTTACTCAAGCTAGCACGGCTAAGCATCTCATCCGCCGAGTTCATACACTTCTTCCTACCACCCGTCATAATAATCGCAGTCATCAGCGGCCTCGTAGCCGGAAAAGTCTCAAGCTCAACCATAGCAGGAGGATTCAAACACGCGGTAATAATGTCGATAATATCCCTCCTAGCAATATGGGCCTCAGGCAGCCTAACAATAGGCCTCTTCGAGCTTCAGACTACTCCATGAGCTCAACAACGCCGCCGATAATATCGATACGCTTCTTTTCCTTTAGATAGCGCATAGCCCTGATAATCACCTCCCTCGGATACGGGGTCTTCACAAATATCTGCCAATAGGGCGTCGGCCCACCCCTCTTCAAAATCGCCTCAACAATATAGTCTGCAACCGGCTTAACCTCCTTCTCCAAGTCCACCTCACTTACAGGAGCCGCAGCAGCCTGCTGGTTACGCGCAGCCCCTCCCGGAGTAGCAGAGGGCACCCCCACGACAGCAGTCTCAACCCTACCCATAGCAGGGATAACCGCCTTCTTCATAGAGATCCCCGCCTCGGAGATCAGCTTCTCGGGGTCAGAGTAATAGGAGAGAATCATGTTGGCCACCTGTTCGCTGTCCGTGTTCTTATTCTCGCGCATCCACTCCAGTATCTCTTTCCGCCTCCAAAGCTCCAGCATCAAGTCCTCCCTACTAAGGCCGTTCATAAGCGCAATATTCTCAACCTGCAGGCTACTAGCGAAGTTAACCCTGAAAGTATCAGTAACAGGATCCCACTCCGCGATCTTCCTGTAACGGTGCGCATCCTCCACCTCCCAGATAAACCTGACACGCCTACCGTACAGCTGCGTCTTGCTTCGCAGCTGAACCCTCTGAATCAGAGCCATCGCATCGAGCAGAGAGATATGTGTCTCAGGAATATTCATGGGAGGGCTCATAAGCCTCTTAATCGCGCTCTCCACATCCTCGGCGTGAACAGTCGTCAAGCCACCGTGCCCCGTCGCGATTGCCTGGAAGAGGACAAAGGCCTCCTCACCCCTAACCTCACCAACGATCAGATAGTCAGGCCTATACCTGAGGCTCGTTTTGACAAGGTCGAATAACGCGACCTCCCCTCTCTCCGTAGCCCCCAGACCATAGCTCTCCCTAGTAACAAACCTAACCCAGTTATCGCGGGGAATATTAATCTCGGCGGTCTCCTCGCAGGTTACAATCTTCATCCTAGGCTTGATGAAAGTCGTGAGAGCGTTCAGGAGCGTGGTCTTTCCACTCCCCGTCGCGCCAATCAGCATAAGGCTAGCCTTGTTCTCAAGGAGCAGCCAGAAATAAGCGCCCATCTCGCTGTTAAGCACGTTGCTGAGAATAAGCTCCGTAATGCTGAAGGGCTTCTCCCTAAACTTCCTAATCGTAAAAGTGCTGCCACGTGGAGAAATCTCTTCCCTAAACGTGGCGGCCAGCCTGTGCTTACCGTAGATCATGGCGTCAACTATGGGGAAGGCCGACGAGACATGCTTACCAGCCTTGTGAGCTAAATGTATTATGAAGTCGTCGAGAGCCTCTCTATCATTGAACGAGATGTTGGTGGGCATACTCTCAAAGTCTCTATGCCAGACATAGATAGGGATGTTAAGGCCGTCACAGGATATGTCCTCAACCTTAAAGTCCTCCATTATCACGTTCAGAGGCCCGAACCCCATCAAGTCCCTATCAATATAGTAGAGGAACTTCTCGGTCTGCTCCTCAGTCAACGAGGGTATGCTCAGCGCCCGCCTATACTTCCTAATGACGCGGAGAGTCGTGTCATGAATAATCTTCCTAACCTCCTCCTCTTCACCAATCTTGGGGAAGTCCAGCTCTTTCGTTAAAACATCCTTGATCTTCTCGAGCGCGGTCTCCTCCTGAGAAGTCAGAGGCGCCTCGACGACATAGTATATGGGCTCAACCACGCGCCCTGGGGGAGACGCTATTACAACCTCGGAATACTTCTCCTTCAAAGTATATCTGTCAAGAATCTCAAATGACGGATTGAGGGGCTTGACATCAATCCCCCTCCACTGCTTAGTTATTTCCTCTTTCTTTTTCTCCTTCTTTTTCTTCTTCTCCTCCACCTTTGTACCGTCTTTAACCTCTTGAACCAACCTTGAAAATATATTATCGTGGATGGGTTATAAATGTGTTTCGAATATCACGCGCCATTGGATGTAAAAATTTTAGCTGGTAATGGGGAAGACGGAAAAGCCGCATAGAAGCGGCGATAATAGGCTCCTCTGGCCTGTAGATCTTAGGTTTTACACCAGTCTCCTAATCTGTCCGAAGATATCTATGCCCCGCATGTGTTAGGACCCTGTATAGCGCGAAGGTGGAGACGCCGATGTATGCGGCTAAGTTAAGGATTATCGCTGGTGGTGGGGAGCTTGCTAAGGGCTCGAAGAGCCGGATAACCAGCACTGGGAGGCTTATGAGAATAGACCCTGTGAGGGGTATGACGATGTAAAGGAGTGAGCCTAAAGAGAGGGGCGAGGGCGCAATCCTCATGGCTAAAGCCACAATGATGGATAGGATGGAGCCGAAACACGACATTGCGGTCAGGAGCGCCATGTCCACCAGTAGGAATGGCGCGTCGCTCGAACCTATCGAGACAAGTCCGTAGAGAAGTAGGGAAAACGGCAGCGTCACCGTCAGATACGCTAGAAAGAGGCCGGAGACGTAAGGTCTCTCTCCCTCCCGCGAAAGCTTGACCATCCAGATGTTAGGCCTCTCGGAGATGCTCCAGTTTATCGAGAGAAGGGCGGGGAGAAGCGGTATGTAGAGCGCAATCATGGTGAGCTCCGCGACCTCTGGGAACTGCGCTATACCTATCAACCTCGGGACAGCCGTGTTGGCCAGAGTCAGAAACAAAAGAACCATGACACCTGTCCAAAGACTACCCTCCCTCACAATCCTGACCAAGTGGAGCTTATACATCAGAGAATAAAATCCCCCGGCTGCCCCGAGATTAAAGACCCTCTCCACCCGCTCAGGGAACTTAACATATCTCGAGACCCTGCTGGGAGGCTCCATAAGAACCGAGAACAAAATGGGTGAAACGGTCGAGTAAAAGTTGAGTCGGGAGACATATACATATGCGGCCGCGAGTGCCGTGATGTAGACCGCCATCCAGGCAAGGTCCTGCGTGGGCTTCTCCATAGCCGATGTGAGGAGGAGTGCGGGGTGGAGGGCCAAGGGCTCCGGTGCTTTTATGCGGAGGGCCAAAAATATTAGAGGGGCTAGTATGATGAACATAACAATCACGCCAACCAGTTTAGCTCCCCGCTCCCCTAGCGGAACTCTAGATACTCCAAGAGCATGTGAAAGCAGGACCGCCATGAATATAGCCGACATGTAAAGTGGGATGGCCCTCGAGAGGTAGTCGAGGTGGAGGGGAAAGGTCAGGATGGAGATCATGAGGGAGGTGGGCGGGAGCATGAAGAAGCTGAGTAGAAAGATCTGGAAGAGCAGGTCAGATAAGAGGAAGACGCGCGGCCTAACACCCGACGTAAGAACATAGTCTATCTCGTATGGAAAAGCAGTAATTCCTCCCTTGACCCCCAGAAAAGCTCCAAGAGCCAAGACAGCTGTCACCGTCACCTCTGACAAAATTCCGAGAAATCCGCGGGGCCCCGAACCTGAGAGAATGCCAGTAAACCTCAGCATGACGGAGACTAAACCAATTATCGAGAGCCAAGTCAAGTATACTAGCAAAAGTGATAGTATATTTGTGGGCGAGCGCCTCAGCTGCCCAAGATACTGTTTAAGCTTGACCTTGAAGAGCAGAAGGGCTATGTGTGTCAACTTTTCTGCCTCGAGACTATTTGTAGAAATGTCTCCTCAAGGCTCGCCGAACTGGACAAGCCCGCCAGACTCTTCAGCTCTTCCAGTGTTCCAGCCGCCAGCTCGCGGCCTGCATGAATTATTGTCGCCGAGTCGCATATCCGCTCAACCGAGTCTAAGAGGTGCGTGCTCACCAGCACGGCACCACCCATCTTAGCAGTCTCCCTCATCAGGAACTTGGCGACGCTCTGAGCCTCAGGGTCTAACCCATTAAACGGCTCATCCAGAACTAGTATCTTGGGAGTGTTGACTATGGCGGCAGCGAAGGCTAATCTCTGCCTCACGCCCTTAGACAGCCCGTAGATCAGCCTGTCAAGGTATCTTCCAAGGCCAAGCAGCTCCGAGGCCTCCGATACGCGCCTCTCAACCTCACCGTGCTTCAGCCCCTTGAGCCTGGCGTTAAAGACCAGAAATTCACCCGCCGTGAGATACTCGGGCAGGGACGGGTTCTCGGGGAGATATCCCAGCACATCCTTGTATGAGCTGCCGTCAAGAACCGGTTCACCGGCCACAAATATCCTCCCCCTATCAGGCCTGAGGAGCCCCACTATGCACTTTATCGTTGTGGTCTTACCAGCGCCGTTTAAACCCAGCAAACCATGAATAGCCCCCTCCCACACGCGGAGATTAAGACCGCGGACGGCGGGCTCACCGTTAAAACTCTTCCAGAGCCCCTCCATCTCAACTAACAGACGCGACAACCCTCCACCCTTACTCTAAATACAAACCCTATGGCCTGCTATAATGCCTTACGCCAGACAGCCAGAAAATCCCAAGCATAAATTAGGAACCACCACAAAATAAGAGCAGGGCCCGTGGCCTAGCATGGATAGGGCGCCGGCCTGCGGAGCCGGAGGTCGCGGGTTCGAGTCCCGCCGGGCCCGAGGCTTATGAAAGAGGATTTTTGGGTCTTCAGGAGCGTCTTGACTACCTCTTCATGAGATAAGGATTGAAATCTCGGATGTGCATGAGAATCCCCTTCTCTGGCAAAAAGATCTGGTAATGTGAAAAGGAGAGCTCGCTCAATGGGCTTGGATTTTCGTGAGACGGATGATTGCGAGGGATCGTTTACTCAGGTCCTGAACCTATGCTTAAGAAACCGTTTTTTATCCAGACAATTTTTAGACTTGGCGGGGTTCTCTGCGACCCTTAAGTCTAGATATTACTGGAGTCGGGGCTTGCGTAGAAGTTCTCGTGAGCGGACCTGGGGCTCGCCTTTTTGGGGAGAGAGTGATGCTCAGCCGCGAATATAGATGTAGGCCTCTACGTTGTCGAGGAAGGCGCCGTCGAACCCGGCCTCGAGGATGTGCGCCAGATAAGACCCCTCTCTCCGGAAGATGATGTCTTTCCACTCGTCGCGCCAATAGGCGACATAAACCTCGTCGGGGTAGCCGGGATAAGGTCTCAGAAGCCAGTCCGGATTGCCCACTCCCCAAGTTGGTTGCCAATAGTATCGCCACTTCTCCGCGGCCCCGATGTTGATGTATGCCAAAACTAGCCGACGCTCGCCGCTCGGTTTGCGCTGTAGGCGAGAGACATCCGAGGCCGACAGCCACTCCCCCTGAAACTGAGCATCGATGATGATGAGGTCAAACTCCGTCGCCTCCAGAGCCTGTAGAAATGCGTCCTTGATTGGATAGCGCTCGAGGTTTATCAGGTAGAGGAAGTTTCTCACTTGGCTAAGATTTTGTATAGAGTCGCCGTTCCGGAATGGAACCGTCTTGGGTATATGAATGTAATCGTAGTTGTTGGGCGCCCGGACAAATGTTATGAAACTCTCAGAGTAGCCGCGCTCCATGGCCTCTTGGATGAGCTTCTCGTCTCCCACATATTCGGAGATTAGGACTGGTTTATAGGCGCGGAGACGGCGCAGAACCTCCAACCGCTCAGCACTCACTCTAGGCTGACCGAAGTAGAAAACCTCCTCTGCGGCAAACCCATCCACGGCTGCGAGATAGGAGGAGCGGAGGGGGGCCCGGCTGTCGCCTCCCTCAAAAGCGAGCTCAGGGCCGTTCTGAGGCAGAATGATGAACCCCGGCTTACGCTGACGCGCCCAAGCAGAGAGCTCCTCTATAAACTGCTGCATGAGGATGGCGGCGTAAGTTCTATTCTCCAACGCGGCCCTCTCAATCTGGTCTGTCCCAGCTTGGTCTCTCAGATTCGTCGATGGCGTCGACTGCCAGATTCTCATGGAAAGAGGCAGCACCGAGAGCAAGACCACGAAGATAGCTGACGCGACTAAAATTTTAATCATGACAGGCCGATTCATATACCTAGCCAACTAATCAAGCAAATATATCTCTGCATTCGCTATAACGCCAATCCCATCTCGAGGAGTGTGTTGGCTGGGGCCGGTGGGATTTGAACCCACGACCTCCTGGGCCCGAGCCAGGCATCTTGGACCATGCTCGACCACGGCCCCGCTTAGCTCGGCATTTACTCTGTTTTGCGGCGGGATAAATTTTTACGCCAGACGCTTGCCAAGGCTGAATTAGCTTATATCTAAAATAACTTTCTTGGAGTTTCGGGGATTTACGGCATGAAAAGATAGAATTCTTCATTTTTGGCCAAGGTCTCTTCAGAAGTTTATAGGCTGTCGGTGGTAAAGTGTCCAGTAGCGAAGTCTTAGCTTATTCCTTTCTAAGGCCTCGATACAGTAATGGAGAAGATTTTGTAGCGGAGCTCTCAGAAAAATAGATGAGGTCCAAGAAGTTTTGTGTAAATCGTCGATCGAGCTGCTAGCTGAGACTTATATAATCTCCCCCGTATACACAATGGCGCTTAAAAATTTATCATATACCACGAGGATATAAGTTGGTGGTTGGAGATAGCTTTCGTCCGTGAGCCGGAGGCCGACGAGCTCACGAGGATACAGAGATGGGGGCGGACCACATCAAAGATACTGACCGTCATCAAGGAGAACGGCATCATAACAAAGCAAAAGTTGGCCGAGATAACTGGCTACAGCCTGGGAACAATAAACGCTCAACTTAGCATTCTCAAACGTGCGAGGTTGGTGCGATATGTCGGAAAAACTGAGAACATTGGCCAGTCATCAGATTCCACGCCTACGGTTGCAGAATCAGGTCTTAGGCTTAACATGCGGCTCATATCTTGGGAGGAATATCGGGAATACGTGGAGAAGAAAAAATACGTGACGATAGAGGGTGTGAAAATAGAAGTAGGGAAACCTCACCACATACGTTCTTACGGTCCCCCCAATTCCTACGACCTTGAAGCGACCACTGTTTGGAGCTTCCCCGACAGAGGAGACTGGGCTACTCACGTAGGCAACTATAGAGGGAATTGGAGCCCTTATGTCCCCAGAAATCTAATCCTCAAGTATTCAAAGCCTGGCGAGCTGATTCTTGACCAGATGGTTGGCTCCGGTACAACTCTTGTAGAGGCCAAGCTCTTAGGTAGAAACGCCATAGGGGTGGACATAAATTATGAGGCTTGTATACTGGCTATGGATCGGTTAAATTTTGATTATAGGCCCCTCGATGGTCTGACGCCTGTAGAAATAAGAGTTTATCACGGCGATGCTGCAAACCTAGATGCTATAGAGGACAACAGCATCGATTTAATAGCAACGCATCCACCCTATTGGAACATAATCCCATATAGTGAAGAAAGGCATGAAGCAGACCTGTCGAATAAGCGGACGTTGGATGCGTATTTGGAGAAGATGCAGGGGATTGCGTCAGAGTCATTTAGGGTTCTTAAACCCGGAAGATACTGTGCCATCCTTATTGGAGATACTCGCAGGCATAAACACTATGTTCCCATATCGGCAAGGGTTATGACGGTGTTTTTAAAAGCGGGCTTCATACTTGCAGAAGACATAATCAAGTTACAGTATAATATGAAAACGACTAGAGAGCGGTGGCGTGGTCAACGCTTCGAGGTCTACGGTTTCCACAAGATAGCCCATGAACATCTATACATCTTCAAGAAGCCAAGCGGACCAACCGAGTATTCCAAGCTCAAACTCAGCACGGCTATAGATGTAGCATGACTAAACTCTCGGTGGGAAACTATTTCGGAGTGGGTAAGAATAGAAAGAAGATCTTAGACATAATCAGGCTAGGTAATGGGTGGTTATTGCTCAAGACCGAAAACAGTAAATCGTCGCGGGACTTTAAGGTTAGGGCTGTTTATCAGACTGAGCCACGCATCAGGTCATACACCCCCAAGCATGCACATTTTGCAATAGATTTTTATGGTAAAATGTGTGCGAACCGGGAGAGGGCGTTAGAGCTTCTCCAAGCTATTATCTTGCTTTGGACTGGAAAGATTCCTGTTGAGAAGATTATTCAACAATATAATGAGAGTGTGTCCGGGCTACCAGGCTACGACTTGGAATACATTCTCCATGCTTTAAAATGGATTCTGGAGCAAGAAGATATCAATTTTAAGGGTAGACCACCGAAGAAACAAGCAGCGCTAGATGAAATTCTTGGCAGGTTTAACGTCACGGCTCCTAAGGGTAGGCTGGGAAGCCAGCTGGCTATATCTTTGTTTTGCGATATCGCTCTTGGGAGTCATCCAGTTGAAGCACTCATGAGGGCTAATCTAGATATTTTACCGGCTAAGAGAGGCCGCGGCGCGGTATGATGCGTCAAGATAATTGTTTTCTTAGGCATGACCCAGTTTTGACAGCGTGCTAGGCATCATTCTCCATATTATAGAGGGTTTATCATGATTAATCCCTTTTGAGCGTAGACGCATCATTTCTAGAGTTTCATGGGCTGAGCCAGGCATCTTGGACCATGCTCGACCACGGCCCCGCTTAGCCTTGCTTCTAGTCTGCTCTGCGTTGGGATAAATGTGAGGGGATGGATTTTACTTATTCTCTCCGTGCAAGGACCTGTATGCCGGGCATGGGTTCTCCTGATAGGTATGAGATTAGGGCGCCTCCTCCGAGGCTTACGTACGTGAAGTCGCTGGGCCTGAGTCCGAGGAGCTCGATGGCGGTGACTGAGTCGCCGCCGCCTATGAGGGTTGATGCCTTGGTCTTGGCGAGGGACATGTAGATCTCTTGAGTCCCTCTCCTGAATTGCGGCTTCTCATATACGCCCATGGGGCCCTTAACTATCACCGTGACTCCAGCCTCTAGTCTCTCGATATACTCTTTGTATTGCTGAATTGTCTTCAAGCCTAGGTCTTGTATCTCTCCGGGCGAGGGCAGTTTCTCAAGGAGCACCTCAGCCCTTTCACCCTTAGGGTCGGCGTAGGCTAAGTCGACGGGGGTCAGCACACGTTCTTTAAGATTTTTGTCGAGCTCCGAGACCTTCCCTAGCATGTCTAGGTGCTTCTTCTTGGCCAAGAACTCCTCTGAGGGCGCTCCGAGCTTATATCCCCGAGAGAGTAGGAAGAGCTGGCCGACAACGCCGCCAGTTATGACGCCGTGCACCGACTCCGGGCGCTCCTTTGCGAAGCGTTGTAGCACGCTTATACACTCCTTAGGCTTGTTTCCTCCAAGCGTAAAGACCAGCTTCCTCGTGAGAGAGATCATCCTGTTGAGCGCCGTAAGTTCTTTCTCCATTATTCTACCCGCGTATGTTGGGAGCAGAGGGGCAAAGCCCACTACCGAGGAGTGCCCGCGGTGGGCCACAGAGAAGGCGTCGAGCACAAATATGTCGAGGTGAGGGGCCAGTGTTAGGGGCAATGTGCTCTTCGCATGCTCCTCTGGGCTCTTCTCAACATCTTCATCCTCCAGCTTCCTGACGTTGTCGAGAAGTATCACCTCCTTCTTTGCCAGGCTCTTGATCGCGTTTTTCGCCTCATCACCCACCACATCTGGCACAAACTTTATCGTCGAGCCCACAAGCCCTGAGAGCAACTCGGCATGCTGGCTCAGATCCGTGAAGTCGGGGTCACCCCTTCTACCTTGGTGCGCCAGCAGGACCGTCTTGGCTCCCCTCTCTATCAGCTCCCTCACGGTGAGGGCGTGGGCCCTGAATCGCTCGTTGAGCTGTATCTTCCCGGTCTGGGGGTCGAGAGAGGAGTTAAGGTCAACTCTGACAGCGACGCGCTTACCTGTTACGTCTACTTCGTCGAGAGTTCTGAACCTGATTTCACCGCTGCCGGCCACGCCCCGACACCATCAGTATAAGGTCCACAAGCCTGTTGCTGTAACCCCACTCGTTGTCATACCATCCAAAGACCTTGGCGAAGTCGCTCTTCTCCCCCAATACTAGAGTCTGTGTCGCGTCAAAGATGCATGAGTGCGGATTACCCAGTATGTCCGCTGATACAATCGGGTCTTCCGTGTATTCAAGAATCCCCTTCATCCTGCCCATGGCCTCCTCCCTGAACGCCTGGTTCACCTCCTCAACAGTCACCGGCCTCTCAAGCACCGCGGAAAGATCTGTCAAGGAGCCATTCGGCACCGGGACCCTCATCGCTATTCCGTGAAGCTTACCCTTAACCTCAGGTATTACTTGGTGGAGGGCGGAGGCGGCTCCAGTAGTGGTCGGTATTATTGAGAGAGATGCGGCGCGCGCCCTCCTCAGGTCTTTATGATAGAGGTCTAAGAGCCTCTGGTCATTCGTGTAGGCGTGGATAGTTGTCATGAATCCCTTGACGAGGCCGAAGTTGTCGAGCAGAACTTTAACCATGGGCGCGAGGCAGTTAGTTGTGCACGAAGCACCAGAGACAACCACGTGCTTCGCAGGGTCCAGTGCACCATCGTTAACCCCCGGAACGATCGTGACATCCGCGTCGCTAGAGGGAGCCGAGATTATAACCTTTTTGACGCCCCGGTCAAGATGTCCAGCAGCGTCTTTCCTCTTCGTAAATAGGCCGGTCGACTCTACCACAACATCCACGCCAACCTTATCCCAGGGTATCTCAGACGGCTTAGAGGAGTTAAAGTACTGGAACTCCAGCTTCCCGATCCTAATGCCCGTGTCCGTAGCTTTGACCTCCTCTCCTAGGCGGCCGTGGACCGAGTCATACTTCAATAAGTGGGCGGTTGTCTTCAGGTCTGCTATGTCGTTGAAGGCTACAACCTCGAAAGCCTCTCCATATAGCGGGTCTCTGAGGGCGGCGCGGAGAAACAATCTCCCGATCCGCCCCATACCATTTATTCCGACACGTATGGGCGACACGTAATTACAATATGCTCGGTGATATAAGTGTGTGGTCGCGGGGTTGCATAGCCGTGTGTGATGACGTATAAGGGTTGGGGGCAAATTATGGAGCCACGTTTAAATAGCGCCGATGCGGACCCAAAGGCAAGGGGTGTCTGAATCGATTACATTGAACTCCTCGACACAACTCTACGCGACGGCGCCCAGACTAGGGGCGTCTCTTTTAGCCTGAAAGATAAGCTCAGGATTCTCGAGAAGCTTGACGAGCTTGGAATCGACATTATCGAGGCAGGGTGGCCCGGCGCCAATCCAAAGGACTCCGAGTTCTTCAGGGTTTTGAAGAACATTACACTGGTGAACAGCGAGCTAGCTGTCTTCGGAAGCACTAGACGGAAGAACTTCGATATTGATCATGACCCTGTCCTTCAACCTCTAATCTCCTCCGATGTTAAATATGCGGTGATATTTGGCAAGTCTTGGATTCTCCATGTAAGGGAGGTCCTGAAAACTACTCCCGAGGAGAACCTAAACATGGTCTCTGAAACGATAGAATATCTCAGGAGCCATGGGATGGAGGTTCTATTCGACGCGGAGCACTTCTTTGACGGCTGGAAGGAGTCGAGAGAGTATGCGCTGGCTGTTCTCAGAGCGGCTGTTGAAGCAGGTGCTAGGACGATTGTTCTCTGCGACACGAACGGTGGGGCTCTACCATCCGAGGTGCTAAGTATCGTGAGGGAGGTTAGGTCTATTTTCAGTGTGCCGCTCGGAATACATACTCATAACGACGCGGGATGCGCTGTGGCCAATAGCTTGGTAGCAGTAGAGGCCGGCGCTAGGCATGTTCAGGGGACGTTCATCGGGCTGGGAGAGAGATGCGGCAACGCAGACCTCGCCCAGATTATACCAGCGCTCAGGCTCAAGATGGGGTACACGGTGCTTAAAGACGGAGACCCGGACAGGTTGAAGAAGCTCACAGAGGTAGCGAGGCTAATCTCCGGCATCACGGGCTTCCACATATCGCCCAACCACCCATACATAGGAAGAAACGCCTTCGCGCACAAGGCGGGAGTCCATATAGACGCAATAATAAAGCACCCGAGGACTTATGAGCACATAGACCCTGACGCAGTGGGAAACGAGAGGGTTCTCTCCATATCAGAGCTCGGCGGCAGGGCCTCGATCATGGACTTGGCCAGGAGGGTTGGCCTCAACCTTTCGAAGGAAGAATTGACATCCGTGACAGAGGCCGTAAAGAGGATGGAGGCTGAAGGATATCATCTGGAGCCCGCGGAGGCCACTGTCACACTACTCATACTCAAGCATCATGGTATGTATAAGGAGTTCTTCGAGGTCAAGAACTGGTGGGTCGAGTCAGTCAATATAGGCAAAAAGATCTCTAGGGCCATAGTCACGATTGCTGTGAACGGAGACATAGTCACGGCCCTCGGTGAGGGTGTTGGGCCTGTTCACGCGCTTGATGAGGCATTAAGAAACGGCGTCTCGGCAAGATTCCCGGCTTTGAAGGACGTTAATCTAAGCGACTACAAGGTCTACGTGGTGGACAGCAAAGATGGGACAGCCGCGTTCATCAGGGTTTTCACGGAGTTTACCTGGCGCGATAAGAGCTGGGTCACGACGCACGTCTCTAATAACATAATCGAGGCAAGTCTCTCGGCAATAATCGATGGATACAGATACCTGCTTCTTGTGTTAGAGCCTGGACTACTGAGTAATAAATGAAAAAAATCTTGGTGTTTTAAGGTGCTAACTTGTCTTCTCGAATAGGTATGTGATATCGACCGTCACCGTGTAAGTTATCTCACCGGTCATTATCGGCATGCCTGATGTGGCCTCTAAGGGAACAGCGCCTGTGGCCGCCCTTGCCGCATAGATTATTGGCAAACCTGCCTCGTCGGGGAATGAGACGTGAATCTCCTTAACCGCCGCGACCTTCATGTTGAGGTACTCGGCGATTTTTGAGGCCTTTGAGAGCGCGTCGGAGAAAGCTAGCTGGAGGGCAGAGTCGCGTAGGCTCTTCTTTGTCTCGTCTTTCAAGTCGAACCACGCGCCGTAGAGGCTGGTTGCTCCCGCTTGGATCGCGTCGTGGATTATTTTGGGTGAGTTGGCTATTGCGTTGTCTTCCAGCGTCACTGTGACTTGGTTGACAGCTGTGTAGCCTGTTTGTCGGCAGCCATTCGCATCACACTCCCAGTATGGGTTTATCGCCACATATGAGGTCTTTATATTCTCTTCCTTCACACCGTTCGCCAGAAGCGAGGAGATTACTCTGCTCATGACCTCGCTGTTCTGGGTCGCAGCCTCTGTCGGCGTTTCTCCTCGCGCCTCTACTCCGAGACTGAAGGATAATTTGTCGGGCCTCAGCTTGATGACGCCCACGCCTCTTACTGGAACGACGATGCCTGTTTGCTGTCCCTCACCAGTCTGCTGCGTAAGCGGAGTTCCACCTTCTCTCTCTGAGGCGCCCACCATGTTCATGGCGTAGAGCGAAATCGCTAGAACGGCAGCTATCGCCACAACTGAAACCACTATCGCAAGTGAGGCGAATCTGTCGCCCCTGAATGGTTTTACATCGCTCATGGCTCTCCTAATCCTCTGAATATATATGAGCCTATGCCATATAGTGGCAAGCCAATACATGGGCCATAAGGCTGGGAAACAGGACGGCTATGCGTTAAGGGCTTAATCAGCCGCAGCATCTGAGTTGAGGAGGCATGGAGATGGCTTCTCTCGACCAGAAATTAGAGTTTTTTTTTCTGGGAATACATATCCCGCGACATTCCTCATTACTATTTCTTTGCTTATGACTGACGGTATGAGAAGGAGTCAACGCGAATTCTTCTCGCCTTAAAGGGCGGCAAGATCGATGGGGCTATGCTCATCTATAGTGGGAATATTCTCCAGCTAAGAGGAAGTGTTGAGGCCGCGGAGGCTCTTCTAGAGAGGCTGGAGCCGGATGGGGCCACTATCACATGTGAAGAACAGCATAAGCCCTATGTCCTCGCGAAATACAGGTCTGTATGGATTCGAGAACTCATTCTTATGCTTCTGAGGAGGGGAGGGATGAAGATTCATGTGAGCCATCCAGTAGTTCGGCTCAGTGAGGTGGATGCTGAGAGAATAGCCGTAATTCTGAGGCAGGTGAAGCCTGAACATTGGGGTGAGATAACCGTCCAACAGGTTCTCGAGGGGATGGCCGCGGAGCATTCTGGAAGGGGGTGAGGGTTGGTGGTGAGATAGTCTCGGTTGCCTCTTCACTCATAACGGAGTGGTTAGGGCCGGTTGCCATAGTTGCAACCCTCGAGGCTCATAGGAATAAAGGATACGCGACATCTGTAGTCTCTGAGACGGTTAAAGAAATCCTGGAGCAGCAGGAAAAAGTAATACTCTACGTCCTTGCCGATAATTCTCCGGCGATCAGGGTCTACAGCAAAATAGGCTTTAAGCCATACAGAAGATACATTTACATGAGGGGCGAGCGAAAGCAGGTCCCTGAAAGAACCACATATTGATTCTCCCTTCCGTGCCACAGGCGGGCTGTGCCCACCGCATCCTCAAAAAATGCTACACAAGAGGCTCAGCTCTATTCTCCAAATGCAAATAGGGGCCGCGGGTGGGACTCGAACCCACGACCGCCGGGTCCACAGCCCGGAGTGCTACCAGCTACACCACCGCGGCCATCCCAGCACCACCTCACTAGCTATGCGACTTGATATTTGAGGATGGCTAGTCTTATGCGTATTCCCTCCAGGTGTGGCCACACTTGGTGCAGCGGAAGAACTGGGTCATAGGTTCGTCGGCGGACCTTGTCTGGACACTCCACCAATAGGCCTCTCGGTTTCCACACTGGGGACACTGGACATCGGTCGTCTTTGGGAGAACTTCCTTCTCCACATCGTCTATCACGACGGTCTTTTTCGTTCTACGCTGTCTGTGGGCCACTATGTCGCTGGCAGGCTTCTTCACGTAACCGCACTTCCTACAGACCAGAACAACAGTATTCGATCTCTTCTCAGCCAAGAGAACAGAATCGCATTTTGGACAGAACTCCATTCCTCACTCTCCACCTGTCCCGCTGCGAGAACAGTTCTGCGCCGTTTGTTGATTAACTTTACCCATGTCGGCCCATTCTCCTCTAAGTCAAGGATTGCTGAACAGCTTCTCGCAGAGCACGGGCAAGGGTGGAAAGCTCACTCAGCCCCCTCTGCAGCACTTCTAATGCGTTGTAACCCTCGCGAGTTTTCAATATGAATCGGATTACGCCTAAGAGAGGGTGTGTCAGGTTGGCACCGGCGTATTCGACTTCATTGTATGAGATAAGGACCTCCTGTAAACTGTCGATGATGCTGAAGTCTACGTCTCTGAACTCCAGCTCCAACACCCTCTCCCCCTTCTCAACTATCTTGACTTCCATAGGACGCTACCACCCTCCGGCGACAGCAAGCCTCCAAACGTCTTAAGGAGCGTATTAACTTTACCATAATATGGGACGAGGGGGCGGTTCGAATACTTCCTGTTACAGCCTGGGCATATCAGGGCTTTGCCACTCAGTCTGAGAGAGGAGCCGCATTTGTCGCAGAACGCTTGGAAGGCCCCGAGGCCTGCGCCCTTAAGTGTCAGTGTGTATATCCCCGCGTATTCGTCTCGGACTCGGGCTACCAGCAGGTCGCCTATGGTGAAGATTGGTTTTCCGCCTCTGTAGAGGATGGCCGCTGTCCAGTACGTCTTGACTGGGTGCCTTGCGGCCGCAATTATGTCGCAGATGATCAGCTTCTCTTGGATATCTCTAACCTGGCACAGGACTAGGTCTCCTGCCTTGATTTTGACCGGCTGATTCAACGCCTTGACCGAGACAACATGCTCTTTGATGTTGTACTCGGCGATGCCTGTGATGTTTGCGACTACGTCTCCGCTCTTCAGCGCCTTCGCCCCAGTCCGCGGAACAAATTCCTCTAATACGCAGAGCTTATCGCCTGGTAGCACTAGTCTACCGGTTGCCTGAAACCTCACTTCCAACCACCCAGTGTTATGTTTAAGGAAATAGATAAAGTGGTCTTCACCTTGAAAGGCGGGGGATGGAAGGATGGATGATGGAGGCTTGATTGTAGCCATTGAGGGCGTGGATGGGGCTGGGAAGACAACTCAGGCTAAGAGGCTTGTGAGGTTTCTCAGGTCTCGGGGCCTCCCGGCCTACTATACCTCTGAGCCCACGGACTCGAAATACGGAGTCATCATCAGGCAGATGCTGAGGCGGCGCGGCGTAAATCCATACATACTGGCGCTACTCTTCGCGACCGACAGACTAGCCCATGTTGAAGATGTTGTAAAGCCGCTACTCAGAAAAGGCGCGGTAGTTGTCTGCGACAGATACCTCTACTCCTCATACGCCTATCAAGGCGTGATGACTAGGCGCCCGCTCTGGGTAAGGGATATCAACAGCATGGCACCGGCCCCAGACCTAGCCATTTTACTAGACGTTCCTGTCAGAGAGGCGCTGGGCAGGAAGAAGAGGAGGATTGTTTTTGAAGACCCTGATTTTCTGGAGGAGGTGAGGAGTGAGTATCTGAGGATTTGTGAGGCGGGGCTGATGGTTAGGATTGATGCGGGGGGAGGAATCAAGGAGGTTTTCAAGGCCCTTCTCGACACAGTTCTACCGCGTCTAGGAATTGACGCGGGCCTGCAAGGTAGGCCTGGACAAGTATGACCCCCACCTGGAGGGAGCTATGCTCTCCGGGGCGCACCGGTAAGCTGGAGGCGAATGATTACGATCCACCCCCTCCTCTACGCGTTGTGTGGGTGAAATAAAGTCATCTGACGCCCCTGAGCTAAGGCGGTGAGCCAGGCCCAACCCCTATTCCCAGAATCTTCTTTATCTCTGAGGCGACCACCGCGCACGACCGCTCGACGCTCTCCGAGAGACCGACGCCGGGTTCGAAGCTTTCACCCTCTATTCCGAAGATGATTATCTCTGAAGGCTTGGCGCCGAGTGACTCTAGGAGCCGGATTACCTCCGGCAGAGTCATGGTATGCGTGGACCGCCAAGGAGATTTGTCCGAGAGTAACGTCACGGAGTTGAGTCTGTGGATTCTTCCAGGTTCAGAGATTCTCTCCATCGCATCCACGACGATCAGAGTGTCTATGTCGCTTGAGACATGGTTTAGTATCTCGACAGGTGCTTGGGCCCTGACGACCTCCACGCCCGGCTCAGGCTCTAAGAGGTCCGCAACCCTGTGCGCTGCTCCGTCGTCCCTCCGGAACCTATTCCCGACGCAGACTATCTTGACTCTACCCTGTCCACTACTCCTCCTCAATCTCTAGCCGGAGGAAGTGTGTGGCACATGATATACATGGGTCATAGTTTCTTATCGCCTGCTCGAATCTCCAGACCGCCTGTTTATGGGGGAGCTTGATGACGGAGGGGGCGAGCATCTTCAGGTCCTCCTCAATCATTTTCTGGTTCTGCGAGGTGGGTGGGACTATCTTCGCCGATAGGATGCGGCCCTCGGCGTCGACGTCGTACCTGTGGTATAATATGCCTCTGGGTGCCTCTGTGCAGCCGAAGCCTCTGCCTGCCTTGACGGCGAAGTCTACTCTGGGTTTGGACGGCTCTGAATAGTTCTCTATTATTCTTAGCGCCTCCTCGAAGGCGTAGAGTGTCTCGGCCACGCGGGCTATTATGCTCTTGAAGGGGTTTCTGCAGGGCGTCCTGAAGCCTATTCTTTTGAGGGCGCCCTTGGTTCTGTCGTGGAGCTTGTCAAAGTTTAGGTTGATTCTTGAGAGTGGTCCCACCATATACGGTCCTCTTCCTATTATTATTGAGTGGAGGGCGTTTGAGTGCGGCACATGCTCCTCGGCGAAGTGGTCTTCATACTGTTCAACGGCTATGTCGAGGCCCTTGTTTGAGACGATTCTACCCTCGTTAAATGGATACTCCTCGGGGTGCCTCAGGGCTACGAACTCGTAGTCTTGCTCAAAGTCCGGGAACTCTAGCTCTCCAACCCAATCGAGGAGCTCGGCGGTCAGCTTCAAGCCTTCAACCAGTCTCTCCCGCATGCCTACCAGCTGGCTCTTAGACGGTATTCCGTAAAATCCTCCGACGCACACAGATACGGGGTGAACCTCCCTACCCCCCATGAGGGCCACCAAGTCGTTCCCGGTCTTCTTAACCTTTAGAGCACGCTTCACTATGTCCGGGTGGTCCTTGGCCATTCTCAGGGCGTCCTCATATCCGAGGAAGTCTGGCGCGTGTAGGAGGAAGGCGTGGAGAATGTGGCTCTCAATCCACTCTCCGCAGTAGATTAATCTTCTCAACAGCCTTATCTGCGGGTCGATTTCGACTCCGAAGGCCTTCTCTAACGCGTGGACAGAGCTCATCTGATAAGCGACAGGGCAGATACCGCAGATCCTGGCGGTTATGTCTGGGACATCATAATACATGCGGCCGACTAAGAAGGCCTCGAAGAGCCTGGGAGGCTCGAAGACCTTGAACTTGGCGTCTACAACTTTGCCGCCTCTGAGCTTGATGTATAGTGCGCCCTCGCCCTCAACCCTTGCCAGATAGTCCACCCGATACTCCTTCTCTCTAGCCGTCATGCCTTGACCTCCACCTCACGGAACCCAGGCGCCCAAGCGTTAAAGAGCCTAAAAGCCAGCACAGTCTCCTCCCTGCTCTTACCCAGCTCCAAGAACCGCTTCGCAAGAGATTCGGAGTTGAGCATCTCTTTAGGCCCGTAGCAGCCGTAGCAGCCCCTCCCATAGGCTGGACAGATGGCGCCGCAGCCCGCTTGAGTCACGGGCCCAAGGCAGGGAATCCCTTTCGAGACCATCAAACACACCGTCCCCCTCAGCTTACATTCGACGCAGACGCTGTGGTTCGGTATGTTCGGGGCTCTTCCCGCCAAGAACGCTGCCAAGACCTCGAGTAGCTGATGCTTGTTTATGGGGCAGCCACGGAGCTCAAAATCCACACGTACATGGTCGGCGATAGGAGTTGACTTGTCGAGTGTCTCGATATACTCGGGTCTTGCATAGACGTATCTCATGAACTCAGCGGAGCCCTTCCAGTTTCTGAGAGCCTGGATGCCGCCGGCAGTCGCGCAGGCACCTATGGTGATCAGGAACCTGCAATTCTTCCTGATCTCCTTGATAAGCTCGGCATCATGAGGCGTCGTTATGCTCCCCTCGACAAGGCCGATGTCGTAAGGCCCCTTGACTACGGCCCTGCTAGCCTCTAGGAAGTAGGCGATCTCAAACCTCTCACTTATTGAGAGGAGCTCCTCTTCAAGATCTAATATGCTCAGCTGGCATCCGTCGCAGGACGCAAACTTATAGACCGCTATTTTCGGCCTCGCTCTGGGCATCACAGCTCCCTCCTCCCAAAGAATTTTGAGACTTCCGCAAAGCTGAAGACAGGCCCATCCTTACAGACGAAGTGTGGGCCTAATTGGCAGTGGCCGCATAGACCTACTCCGCACTTCATATTCCTCTCCATAGAGATGAAGATTCTCTCGTCTGGCAGGCCCTGATTCTTTAACTCTTGGATGGTGAATTTCATCATAATCTCTGGCCCGCAGACATAGGAGTACGTGTTTGCCGGGTCAAGCTTCAGGTATCTAAAGAGCGTGGTCACAACGCCTATGTATCCCCGCCACTTCTCATCACCTTTATCCACTGTTACGAGTACCTGTGAGTCGAGCCGTCCTCTCCAGAGCCCAAGCTCCCTCTTGTAGAGGAGGTCGTCGGGAGTCCTCGCGCCATAGAGCAGGTAGAATTTCCCATATTTCTCCCTGTTTTTCAAGATGTATTGAATCGCCGGGCGGAGCGGCGCTAGCCCAATACCGCCTCCAACTATAATAACATCCTTGCCCTCAGCCTCCTCGAGCGGCCACCCCCTCCCGAAGGGGCCTCTAAACCCTATTACTGAGTCGATGCCAGCAGAGGCCAGGGCCTTAGTGACAGGCCCTACAGCTCTCACAGTGTGGTCAACGACCTTGCCGTTATACAGGTCTCCGCTGATGGAGATGGGGACTTCTCCAACTCCGTAGGCGTAAAGCATGCAGAACTGGCCAGGCTTAAAGGGAGGTATCTCCCCCTCCTTTGGCTTAAGCCTGAGAGTGTATGTGTCGGGTGTCTCCTTGGTCTTCTTAACTACTCGAAGCCAGTTTATCTTATAGGTCTCGAGAGCGTCTACGACCGGGACGCTCACTGCCGTGATCACTCCTTCTCACCCCTTCCTATCTCTCCGTAAATATCGACAAGCCTCATCCTGGCAGCTCTCAGCCTGTCGGCCACAATACCCACTATTTTTTTGTAGATCTCGAAGCCGAAGGCCTTGTCCGACTCCATCATACGGATTAGCTTCTCACTATCGATAGAGATTGTTAGGGTGTTCTCCACGGCCGTTGCGCCTGAGGTTTTCCTGAACGGTTCTAGTATTGAGGACCAGCCGAGAACCTCCCCTGCTCCGATCGTCTCGAACCTGAACTCACCCTTCGTCGGGACATGGAAGTGCAGTGCCACAAGCCCATAGACTACGAGGTATAGCCGCTTATGTATCTCACCCTCTTCAAAGATCTTCTGACCAACCCTGAACCGAGCCAGTGTGGAGATTGAGGCCAGATCCTTTACCCTCTCATCCGCTAGTCCCCTTGTGAATGGGTGGTCTTTGAGAAGCGTGAGGAGCTCTACTTGCTGCTCGCTCATGTCGCGCTCACCTCCTGAGCTCTCCTAATATTTGCGGCCTCCTCCGTGATATCTATCCCGACTGGGCACCAGGTAATGCACCTGCCACAGCCGACACAGCCCATAACTCCGAACTGGTCGACCCATGTCGCCAGCTTATGTGTGAACCACTGGCGATACCTGCTCATCCTGCTGGACCTAATTGACCCGCCATGAATATATGAGAAGTCCACATTGAAGCAAGAGTCCCACCTCCTCCACCTCTCAGCCACCTTTCCCTCGAGATCCGTGACCTCCTCGACGTTGGTGCAGAAGCAGGTTGGGCAGACAAGGGTGCAGTTGGCGCAGGCGAGGCATCTGTTGGCTACCTCTGTAAAGACCGGGCTCTCGAGGCTACCGTATATCTCCTCCTTGAGGCCGTTTACGTCAAGCTTCTTCTTGAAGAGCGTGAGGCTCCTCTTCATGACGCTCGAGGCCGCCGAGACCTCATCATCCGTAGCCCTTCTCGCGCCTATTTTCTCAAGGACCCTTTCCCCCTCAGTTGTCCGAGCCCCCGCAACAAAGTAGTGAACACCATCTCCCAGAACCTCTGTGAGAGCGATATCGTAGCCCGACCGCGCCTCGGGCCCAGTGCCCATGGAGGCGCAGAAGCAGTTTTCACCAGGCTCGGCGCAGTTTACCGCAACTATGAACAGGTTCTTTCTCCGCTCAGAGTATACCGGGTCTCTGTAGGGGCCGCGCATCAAGACTCTGTCTAAGACCTCTATCGCGGCTAGCTCGCATCCACGCACAGCGAGGAAGGCCATCTTACCATTCCAGTCGTTGTGGACTGTGACCTCGCCTCTACTCGTGACGGTGAGGAGCTTCACTCGTGGAGGGTAGAGGAACCTTTTCCACGAATAGGGCCCCACGACGTAGCCGAAGAAGGCGCCGTCTCCCCTCTCCTCAAGCCTATACTGCCCTGGCCCCTGCCTATCTCTCAACCCTACGGGAAGCTGAGAGGCTGACTCCAACTCGTCATAGACTATCGCGCCATCCCTCACAACAGGCCCATACACTGCGTATCCATCATCCCTCAAAGCCCTAATAAGCTCATTAATAAGCGAGGGTTGAAGGAGATAATATTTTGAGACTTCCTGCGACGTCTCCTCTCCCCTCGAATTGCTATAGTTATCCACCAATATAAAAATATAGGATAAAATTTTGCGCTTATAAATTCAATACTATCTAAATATGTAAAAATTTATGCGGAAAAGATTACTCAACTTTGAAGCCCGCATTCATTAGAGCCGACCTCAGCGAGGCCGCGAACCTCGTGTTTAACAGCTCGTTCCTACTCAACCTACCCGCGTCCGAGAAGATGGCGGGGTCAAAGGGTATTCGGCCGAGGAATTTCACCCCAGTCTCTCGGGCTAGGGTCTCTGAGAGGCTGTCAGCCTGACCTATAGCCATATTCTCTACCAGTCCGAGGATCGGCATCGACATGGAGGCAAGTATCTCGACCACCTTTGCCGCGACGGCGATGGAGAGTTTAGTCGGCGTGGTAACCACTATGGCGCCCCCACTCTGCCTCGCATATTTTGAGACTGTGAGGAGCTCGTCTCCTGTCCCTGGAGGAAGGTCGACGACAAGGTAGTCAAGGCTCCCAAAAGCCGTGAGCGCCAAGACCTCCTTGACAACCTCCTCCTTTGACTCGCCTCTGAGAGGCAGGGGCCTGCCTTTGGCGAGGAGGTCGAGGGACATTACTTCCAGACAGTCCACAGTTGGAGGCGTCAGCCCTTCCTCAGACTCGACTGGCGCGCCGCCTACTCCGAGGATAATCGATGCTGATGGCCCGTGAAGGTCCAAGTCCAGGAGCCCCACTTTGCTTGAAGATGTTGAGAGGATGAGGGCGGCTGTTGCCGCTATCAAGCTCTTGCCCACACCTCCTTTCCCACCAGTGATTATGACTGTATAGGAGATTAGCCTCATTCGTCTTTCAATGAGCGACTCGCGATAGTCCAGCGTGGTGGGACTACTGCTCCAAGATCGAGACATCCCTCACACTCACACCTCTCCCCGACACAATCCTCAGGTCCAAGCTTCCACACCGCTTACAGGACGTGTAGGACGCCAGCAGGTCAGGTATGAAGTGTATCATCTCCTTCTCCTCCTCGCTAAGCCCTGAGACCGCCTCCCTAAAAGACATGGAGAAGCCGCAGGAGCCGCAGCCCACACTCGCCGGCTCCACCTCCATCCTGAAGCCAGCTCCACGGAGCTCGCTCGCCTCGAGAAGCCTAGTCAAGGCCTCATTCAGCAGCTCCATATTCAACATGCTCAGCTCCCCGACCACAACCCTGAAATCCCTGATACGCCTCCCAGAACCCGACACAGCTTTTAGAAGGGAGTCGATAACCCCCCTCGCAATCACATACTCATGCATGAGCCTCAAACCTACAGGCGCCTTCCCAGCCCATAACCCTATCACCCTCAATCCGGGCCCGGTGGGACTCGAACCCACGATCTGCGGCTTAGGAGGCCGCCGCCTTATCCTTCTAGGCCACGGGCCCATTAACAAGTCTTCTGACGAGATTCAAAAACCTTGCTTAAAGCATATCTCTGGATTGGCGGGAAATTTAGAAGCGAGAAGATGGAGGTATACTTGTTATAAAGCGGGGATGGGTAGCCTTGATGCTTTCTCGGATCAATTATCTTTCAAGACAAAACTACCTATGGGGGTGCTATTAAGTTATTTCGAGGCTGGCTTGGCAAGCCGGAGATATTCAATATAGGGAGAGATTAGTTAAATAAGATGATTCATATGAGTTGATTCCCACAATAGGGACAATTTTTGATGTCGCCTGGAAAATTGGACAAATTTCGGCCACATTTAGGACAGATTCTAGTTAATACTGGTTGTTGTAAGGTTTTGTTTTCTTTCCTATGTGCGAGTGATACTGCCCCCCACACTATTAAAGCTAATCCAAAAGCAAATGGTAATGCCCCTAGAATAGGACCGATGAGAGGTATTAAGAAGAGAAGTATTCCAATAATTGTGAAAAACACTCCTATACCCAGCCGAAGTGTCGGAAATTTAACGACTAGATATATTGCAACAATAGTGATAATAAGCAAAATTAGCCATTCAACTCCCTGAATTGCCATTAACCTGTCCATTCCATTTATTCAAAACTCGTATAAATAGTTTTTAACACTCGCTATGGGACTGTTATTGATTTGGCTAGGTTTCGGGGCTTGTCTGGGTCGTGCCCCTTGGCGAGGGCTGTGTAGTATGCGAGTAGCTGGAAGGGAATGGTATAGGTTGTGGGTGAGAGGAGTGGGTGGATTTTCGGCATCTCTACGTAGTAGTCGGCAAGCTGTTTTAGCTCTTGGTCTGAGGCGTCTCCCACGACGACTGTGTAGGCGCCTCTGGCCTTCATCTCCATTATGTTGCCTATGTTTAGTTTCCGGTACTCGTCCGGCGGCGCCACGAATATGACTGGGACGCCCTCTTCAATCACGCTTATGGGGCCGTGCTTGCTCTCGCCCGCCGGATAGGTTATGCATGGAATGTAGGAGAGCTCCATGAGCTTGAGTCGGCCCTCCAGTGCCGTGCTGCAGGACACTCCGCGGCCGAGAATGAAGACTACTCTGCTCTCGGCAATCCTCTCAGCCAGACGCATCACAGGCTCATTAACCATAGCAAGGGCCTCGGCTACGGCCTGTGGGACCCTCTCAAGCCAAGAGTTGAACTCGTCAATCTCATACTGAGCTATCTTCCCCCTAAGCCTAGCGAGGCGGAGGGCTATCTTGGCCAGAACGAGTACCTGCGAGGTGAAGGTCTTGGTCGCAGCCACCCCTATCTCCGGCCCCGCGTTCTGGAGGACATAGGCTCTCGAAACCCTCGTTAAAGTGGAGCCGACGGTGTTGGTGATTCCGAGAATCGTGCAGGCCCGCATTCGCGCATATTCTAGCGCGCTGAGCACGTCGGCGGTCTCGCCAGACTGGCTTACAGCCAGGATGACTGTGTCGACCCCTATGGATGCTCCGTAGTTGGGTATGAACTCGGATGCTATGACTGGTAGTGTGGGGAGCCGCGCAACCTGTGAGAAGAGGTATGAGCCTGCAACGCAGGCGTTATAGGAGGTCCCCGCGCTCAGGAGGAACACTGTGCGCCCCCTGTCAAGGAGCTCTGCGAGAAGGTCCACATACTCGATCTGAAGTCTAAGTGAGTTCCGAAGGGTCTCGGGCTGCTCGAATATCTCTTTGAGCATGAAGTGTGGGTATCCTTGCTTCTCAGCCATCTCGACGGCGAGGTCGACTATCTTAACCTGTCTCTCAATAGCCTCGCCCGTATCTATCCGCAGGATTCTGTAGCAGCTGCCAGTCAGAACCGCCATGTCTCCATCATGTAGGAAGACCATCTCCTTGGTCATGTCAAGGAGCGCGGTGATATCCGAGGCAAGCATGTTAAAGCCCCTCCCAACCCCGATGATTAGCGGGGCCTCCCTTCTAGCGGCAAGGATTTTTTCAGGACTAAGAGAGGAGACTAGCGCTACTGCGTAGGACCCCTCAAGCCTCTGGAGGGCCCTTCTGAAGGCCTGCTCAAGCTGCTCACCCCTCCTCAAATACTCCTCAACCAGATGCGCGATGACCTCGCTGTCAGTCCTAGATGCTAGGACGTGGTCGAGGTCTATGAGCTCCCTCTTTAGGGCTAGGTAGTTTTCGATCACGCCATTGTGAACTATGGCGATCCTTCCACCGCAGTCGGTGTGGGGGTGTGCGTTCAAAGCCGTGGGAGCTCCGTGGGTGGCCCATCTCGTGTGGGCTATCCCAACGGTGCCGGGCATGGAATCCAGCTTAAGCCTCGCATTTATCTCATCGACCCTTCCAGCATCCTTACTGACCACAACCTCTCCCGCGTGGAGGGTAGCAACTCCGGCCGAGTCGTATCCCCGGTACTCAAGCCTCTTTAAAGCCCTCAACAATATGGGTGCAGCGCTCTCCGTGCCTGCATAGCCCACGATGCCACACATTTGGTCGTAGGATAAGATCCCCCGCATTTAAGCGCAATTATTTCAGAAGAGTAGACACCGGCCTCTCTAGGTATTGGAGAGGCTGGGCAGATGTAGATTTAAATGTCCCCCTTGGCTTGGTGCTGGTTGGTGTTCTCCCTGATGGTTAGGCTGAAGCCGCAGCTTTTTGTGAGGCTGGCTGTCAAGGTGCTCGGCGTAATAGGCCTCGTCATCTCGGTTCAGATGATACAGGCGCTCTTCTCCCTCGAGATGGGCGCGATGACCGTCTTCCCATACGTAGCCATAGTAGCTTTCGCCGCCCTCTTGGTAGCCAGCATCCTCGCAATCCTTGCCTGAGCCATAGGTTGAGACGGTGCGCCCTCAAGAATATCTGCTTGCATGTATATCGTGCGGCGAGACCTATCTCTACAACGAGATATTATACAGGTGTCGGGGATGTGGCGATCTCTTAGAAGCGAGGATTGAGGGCGGAGAGGCTTTCAGGTTGGACAGCCTCCAAGGCCGTGTACACAGCATTTGGCGGTATAGGGAGCTGCTACCTGGCTTTTTCACCAGGATAGTTAGCCTAGGGGAGGGGTATACTAGGCTTGTCAGGGCTGAGAGGCTCGCGGAGTTGATTGGCGTTCGGGAGCTGTATGTCAAGCTGGAGGGGCTTAACCCTACGGGGAGCTTCAAGGACCGCGGCATGAGCGTGGGCGTCTCGATGGCCTGCACGCTAGGGGCTAAGAGCGTGGTCTGCGCCTCTACCGGCAACACCTCAGCCTCCCTAGCCGCCTACGCAGCTAGGGCAGGCCTTGAGTGCAGGGTCTACGTGCCTGAGGGAAAGATAGCTCTGGGGAAGCTCTTCCAAGCGAGGATGTTTGGGGCCAGAATCCACCAAGTAGCGGGAAGCTTTGACGACGCCTTAAGGATGGTGATGGAGAGGAGTGGCGGCGAGGCCTATATCTTAAACTCGGTGAACCCTTGGAGGATTGAGGGTCAGAAGACAGCGGCCTTCGAGCTCTGGGAGCAGATGGATGGGGAGACCGGCTATGTGGTCATTCTCCCGGTGGGCAACTCTGGAAACATTTCCGCCTACTGGAAAGGATTCCGCGAACTCCTCGACCACGGACTCGTCGACTCGACACCTAGGCTGGTGGGCGTACAGGCTACAGGCGCCTCACCCATCGTCGAGATGCTGAGCAGGGGCTTGGACAGGCTCCCCGACTGGCCGAACCCAGAGACAATAGCAACCGCCATCAGGATAGGCAGGCCGGTAAACTGGAAAAAGGGGGTCCGCGCCATCAAGGAGTCGGGTGGAACCGCGGTCAGGGTAAGCGACGAGGAGATCCTCCAAGCCCTAAGACTCCTGGCAACGACAGAGGGCATAGCGACCGAGCCCGCGGGCGCCGCACCAATCGCCGGGGTGAAGAGGCTGGTGGACGAGGGCTGGCTGGGCAGAGACGACAAAGTGATCTGCATAGCCACGGGAAACATGCTTAAAGACACAAGCGAGATGCTCGTAGCATGGAACCAACCTCGGAGAGACCTCTAGCCCTACGCCCCAAGGCCCAGACTCAGAGCCCATTGAACCTACATATATGGCCTGCTCCGCGAGGATTTGGTGAGGATGGGCCGGTAGATCAGCGGTAGATCGCCCGCCTCGCACGCGGGAGGCCCCGGGTTCGAATCCCGGCCGGTCCATAGAGAGTTGGGTCCGGAGGGTTTTCATCGGCTTGGATTCTTTCTGCTTGATTCGTCTTTAATTTTTAAATACTGGGCTGGTCTGAGCCATTGTTTGGGAGGACTTATTGCCAGGGATGGAGAGAAGTTTGAGAGGTTTAGTGAGTGGTTCGATAACGTCCTTTTGACGGCCAGGATAGCTGACTCTAGGTATCCTGTTAAGGGGTTTCTTGTCTATCTTGAGAGCGGCTGGTTCGTCATTGAGAGGGTGAGGAGGAGGCTGGAGTATCTGCTGGAGGAGGACGGCCATCTGCCGATGTATTTCCCGCTGGTCGCGACTCTTGAGAACTTTTCGCGTGAGGCTGAGCACATCAAGGGCTTTATGGGCGAGGTCTTCGCTGTAGGTAAGCTCAGGGTTGGCGGGGGTGAAGAGCAGCAGGAGGCCCCCCTGATACTTAGGCCGACCTCCGAGACCATCATGTACCCCATGTTCGCCCTATGGATCTCGAGCCATGCAGACCTGCCTCTAAAGATTCACCAGAGCTGCTCAGTCTATAGGTATGAGACAAAGGCTACTAGGGCCCTCTACAGGGTGAGAGAAATACCCTGGAACGAGGCGCACACAGCCCACGCATCGCAGGAGGAGGCTGAGGAGCAGGTCAGGAGGGCTGTCCAGATATACAGAAGAGTTCTAGACGAGCTGGGTCTGGCTTATTTGACTCTTAGGAGGCCGGACTTCGACAAGTTTGCAGGTGCAGAGTATTCCATAGCCTTTGACGCCTGGAACCCGGATGGAAAGGTGAACCAGGTCGCGACGGTGCATAACCTAGGAACAAACTTTTCGAGAGTTTTCAACGTTGAGTTCGAGAAAAAGGAGGGCGGAAAGGCCCATACTTGGCAGCTCTGCTACGGCTTCGGATACAGCAGGGTGCTGGCCGCAATAATAGCGCAGCATGGAGACGACTTAGGCCCGATATTTCCACCCACCGTCGCGCCCATCCAAGTCGTCATAGTCCCGATACCCTACAAGAGGAGGGAGCAGGAGGTGCGGAGCTATGCTCAGGAAATTTACTCAACCTTGAGAGAGAGCTTTAGGACGAGGCTCGACGACCGCGAAGACGTCACGCCTGGGGAGAAATACTATTACTGGGAGAGGAGGGGCGTTCCGCTCAGAGTTGAGGCGGGGCCGCGGGAGGCGCAGAGTGGGTCTGTCATGCTGGTGAGGAGGGATACGGGGGAGAGGCGGAGCGTGCCCTTGACAGGCTTGAAGGAGTCGGTGGAAAACGTCTTGGCAGAGATTGAGCGGAGTTTGGCTGAGCGTGCACGTAGAAAGCTTGAGGAGCTGGTGGTTGAGGTGGAGACGGTGGAGAAGGGGGCAGGAATGATTGAGGAGGGTAAGATCTGCAAGGTGAGCTGGTGCGGCTCAGAGAGCTGCGCCCTCTCGCTCAAGAGCCTGATGGGCGCCGAGGTTCGCGGCTATAGATACGACATGGATGAGAGGAGCGAGAGGCCCTGCCTGGTGTGCGGCTCTAGGGGGAGAACATATCTCTACGTCTCGAGGGCCTACTAGATTCCAGCCCTCCTTAAGTAGCCTCCGACTGGCTGACCTCTATGAGACCCCTCTCCTCGAGCTTTCGGAGAGCCACCTCCACCTCGCCCTCAGGTATGCCAAGGGCGCGGGCGCAGGCCTCGACCTCGAGGACGGACCCCTCTGGAAGCGAGGAGATGTAGTTGTAAACCATCTTCTCCCTCGGCGAAAGGGTTGGAATATCTGGGAAGCTCTCAGCAACTTTCTGAGCTATGATTGTCCTGGCCTCATCAAGTATTCTTACGGCCTCGTCTGAGAGCTCCTCAGGCCTCTCCTCCAAAGCGGGGACGTTGGCAACCATGCCAGAGCCGGCGATCAGGCTATCTATCGCGTCTGTGAGGCTGCCGAGGCTCTCGGCGGCCTCCGGGACGATGTTCACTATCTCGCTTCTAACCCTCTCCAAGAGCCCCTTCAAGACAGGAGCAAGCCCGATAATCTCTCTAAGCTCCAGCAGACTCTCCATCCTAACCCTGACCTGCTCAAGTACGATAAGAGACTGCAAGACAATCCGCGCTATCCTCCTCAACTCGGCTATCTCGCTGGCATAGATGGCGGCGTAACCCTCGTCCCCCGCCTGAAGCGCCTGAATGCATCTCTCAAAATACTCCTTACCTCTTGCCTCCATTCCAGCGTATTTGTTCTTGAGGCGGTTGATCTGGCCGTTTAGGACAAGTAATGCGGATGAGAGCTTAGAGCTATAAGAGTCGGGGCTGTGCCTCTCCACTCTATGGCCACGGCGAATTGACCTCACGAATTCCACGAGCCTAGCCATTCTAACCGTGGGCCCACCCCTTGCATTCGTAGATAAATAATAGACACTCTTCATGCTCGAGGCCTTTAAAGCGTATTACCTCGACTCTCCCATGGAATTCCCCGAATTATGGTGCTTGAAGGTGAACAGATATATACGGGCTTATGTATGTTGAAGTCGTGTCAGGCTCGAGAAGGCGCCGAAGAGAAGCACCGATGCCAGCCACAGGCGCGGGTCTCCTCAGGTTCTTTGAGGAGGAGACTAAAGGGATAAAGCTAAGACCCCAGATAGTGGTATTGGCTGGAGCTCTCCTGATAGCGCTCGTCCTATTGGCCAGAGGCTTCTTCCCCATATAGACGGGATTAACTGAAGGTGGGCGGCCAAAAAATAAAAGCGTCTTATTGAAGCGAGTCAGCTTCTATTATGCGGTTGTTTCTGTCGGCTGGGCTGGTGGAGCCCCAGCGGGAGCTGGCTTCTTACGCACAGCCTTCTTCGCGCGCGCCTTCTTTGCACCTTTCTTACCTTTCTTCGCCGATCTCTTAGCCTTTTTTGCTGGCATACCTACACGCAAAATATAGTAAGACAACGAATAATATAAGAATTTTCCTCCCGGGTGTGGTGGTGCTGAGAGGAGAAGGGTTTATACTATCTGCCGCCATCATGAATTTCCGGTGTTCTCTGTAGTCGTCCTCGCGGCGGGCGGTTCTAGGAGGATGGGGTTCCATAAGCTGCTGAAGCACCTGTGGGGGAGGCCGCTCATATCTTGGAGCGTGGAGTCGGCTGTGGCGTCTGGGTGCGACGAGGTCGTTGTAGTTGTTGGAAACGAGGCTGAGAGGGTCGTCGAGACCCTGCCCGAGGGCGTCAAATACGTGGTTAATGAGGATTGGGCTGAGGGTGTGGCCTCCAGCATTAGGAGAGGAGTCGAATCCTTATCACCATGCTCCGAGGCCGTGGTTGTAATGGTTGCAGACCAGCCTCTTACAGCTCCTGTGATACCATCACTCTTGGCACGACTTGTGCTTCAAGGTAAGTATCTGCTGGCCTTCGCCTCGGTGGAGGGCGACCCGAGAAGCCCCGGCGCCTTCCACAGAAGCCTTTTCCAAGAGTTACTTAAGCTGGAGGGAGATAAGGGGGCTAAAAGCCTCTACGCACCCTACCGAGACAGGGCGGCCCTACTGGAGGTTCCGGAGGAGATGCTCGTGGACGTGGACACTCCTGAAGAGCTGGAGAATCTTTCGAGGAGAGGTCCTCCCAGCTGGATGAAAGGAATTGCTTAATTCTCCGGCCGCCTCTGACGTGGTAGGTGCTGCGGGTTGGGTAGGCTAGACGGGCTGACGGCTCTGGTCACTGGGTCCAGCAGAGGCATCGGGAAAGGAATAGCCGTAGAGTTTGCGAGGGAGGGCGCCCGTGTCGCAGTCCACGCCTCGAGAAAGGACGGGCTTGGCGAGGTCTCTCAGATACTTCAAGGGCTGGGGGCAGACTTCATAATGCTGGCCTATGATCTCTCGGACCCTGAGTCATGTAGGCAGCTGGTCGAGGAGGCTCTTGAGCGGATGGGCAGGGTCGACATATTGGTCAACAACGCGGGGGTGAACATCGCGAAGCCCGCCTCGGAGCTGACGCTCGCCGAGTGGGACTGGGTTTTAACCGTAAATCTCAAAGCCCCCTTCCTCTGCTCCAAATACGCGGCCGCGCATATGGCCAAGAACCACTGGGGGAGAATCATCAACATCGCATCCGTCACCTCGTTCATGAGCATCAGTGGAAGGACGGCTTACGCCTCGTCAAAGTCAGGAATAATGGGGCTCACGAGGACTTTAGCACTCGAGCTGGCGCCCCACGGTATAACAGTCAACGCGATAGCACCCGGGTTCATTGCGACGGACATGGTCAGGAAGAGGATCGAGGAAGGGGCGCTTAACCTTGAGAGGCTTTTACAGCGCATCCCGCTTGGAAGGCTGGGCTCCCCCGAGGAGGTGGGCAGGCTCGCCGCCTTCTTAGCAAGCCCCGACGCATCATATATCACCGGCCAGATCTTCGTAATTGACGGCGGCTTCCTCGCGAACGCTACACCCTAGCCTGTTTGCGTGTGGCAACGTTTTTAAGAGGGGGATGCATGACCATCTTAGATGGAGAGAAAAGGTAAGAGGTCCGCTTCGGCAAAGAGTAAGAGCCGGGCTAGGTTCTCCTACATTATAGCCTTCCTCCCTGCGGCGGTCTTCGTGGGCCTCATAGTATTCCTGCTCCTACAGCCCCCGACAGCGCCGCCCCCGGTCTCAACATTAACACAGGTTACGAACAGAGGCGCCGCCCCCGACTTTACATTAAATAAGCTGACAGCTGAGGGTCTCTCCGAAGAAAAATTTACCCTCTCATCCACCAGGGGTAAAGTTGTATTCTTGGACTTTTCGTGGTGGAGGTGCCCGCACTGCAACAATATGGAGCCCGTTATTAAGGAGCTCTACTCGGAGTTCAGCGGCAGGGGTGTGGAGTTTGTGACAATAATGATAGATGATAGACAGAGTAGTATAGCTGATAACGCGGGTTTTGTAGCGCGCAACCAAATACCCTGGACAGTTGTCTGGGATGAAGGGGGCCGCGTCTCCTCGCTGTACGGCGTAAAGGGCACACCCACCTACATCGTAATCGACGAGTCAGGAAATATCGTGAGAGTCGTTTCAGGTGAACAGCCTAAGCAGTTCCTTGCAAGCATCCTAAACTCTGCTTTAGGGTGAGGAGAGAAGTCATGCCACGGGTGGGGGGGCCTAAGGCGGCCTACATAGCCTCAGCTTTTTTCTCAGCGGCGGGGCTACCTCTCTCGGCCTACCTTATATCTCCTCCCGGCATACCGCAGTTCTGCGAAATAGGCAACATCTTTTCCTGCGAAGCTGTAATCCAGAGCGAGTATTCAAGGATCTTCGGCATCCCTGTGGCAGCCTTAGGCGCCGGATGGTTTGGAGTTGCGCTATTCCTGTCGGTCCTGGCGATTAAAAAGGAGAGGGGCGGATACTATCTGTTGGGGTGGTCGGCTCTCGGCGTGATCGGGGCACTAGCCCTGCTCTATCTCGAGGTTTTCCAGATCGGAAGCATATGCTTGTTATGCACGATGGCACATGCGCTAGGCGCGGCGGTATTCGCCTCAGCATTCCTCGCTCGTATCTGGTCTCAGCCACCCATAACCTCAGGATAGAAATAGAATGTGTTCCCCACGTCCTTGACCACTTCACCTATCACGGCTTCCTCGCTCAACACTCTTCCCTTCCCCACGATCTTGAAGAAGTAGCCAGACACCCCCACCTCCCGGGATACCTTCTCAACAATCTTTCCTACACGCTCGTCAAAAGCAACCTCCAGTCTTAGCCTCCGGGACGGCCCTATTAGCGGGACTACCTCAATCTCCATGGAGCCTTTCAGGGAACCGTCCGTAACCCCCTGTATTTAATCAGAATAGGGTGAAAAAGGGATACAGAGGTCCCCCGTATATAATAAGGCAATATCAGGCGACTATCCGGGAGGCCTGAGAAAACTCTATTATAAGTCTAGGAGGCGCATAACTGTGAGCAAGTGCCGTGACTGTGGAGCTGGACGAGCTTGACAGGAAGATCATCGCGCTTATGAGGCTTGACGCGAGGCGTAGCTACCAGTCTATAGGAAAGGAGCTGGGAATCTCTGAAGGAACCGTTAGGAGGAGGGTCAAGCGACTAGTAGAGGCCGGAGTCATAAAGAGGTTCACAATAGAGGTTGAGAGGCCTCAGCAGGTTCATGCGATCTCGATGATCTCCGTGGACCCCTCGGTGCCGACACCCGTTGTTGCAGAGAAGCTTGTGAGGCTCGAAGGAGTTGAGAAGGTCTACGAGATTACGGGACAGTATGACGCTTTTGCGGTAATTTTGTTGAACAGCATGACTGAACTTAACAGGTGTATCGAGGAGATCAGGAAGACTGAGGGTGTGAGGGACACGAACACCGCCATTGTGCTCCGGGTCGTCAGACCCTCCCAGACATAAGCCTCAACAGCGTTTCAACCGCCTCCTTCGGAGTAGACGCCTTATGTATCAGCACCATCCGCCTCTCGTCCAAATATTTCCCGGCATATTCGTCGGCCACTCCCCCTGAGCCTGCAAGTGAGACGATGGCCTTCTTCTCCAGATAGGCCGCCGCCACCTCTATCAGTGTTCCAGCGCCGCCTCCCACAACTATCACCCCGTCAGCCGACCAGACATTGACCATGTTACGCATGTGGCTTAGCCCAGTAGCAATCTTGACCACGCTGTAAGGGTTAGCCTCTGACGTGTTCTTCTGAGGAAGAATGGAGACCGTTATCCCCCCGTTCTCATACGCCCCCCGAGAGGCAGCCTCCATAACGCCTCCAAGACCCCCTGTCAACAGGATGCACCCACTCCGCGCAATCTCCGCACCCACCTCATAGGCCAAAGCACGGGCCACCTCCGTGCATGAATCCTCATTATAACCCACAATCAGGACCTGATACTGCACTCTCATCTCAGACCCCTCTTCAACTTCGAAGAGAGAGTAAGCCAGCTCAAAAGCCTAGCCGCCACAGTTATACGTCTTGAAAAGGCCCCACACAGAGCGAGGCTATTCTCTGGGCTAGGCATTGAGGAAGAAGGATCTTATAAGCCCTCTGTCCGAGGGGTCTCTTGTGCTAATGGGCAGTTATTCTTCTTGGTTTTTAGATGTCGAAGTAGAGGTAGAACTCGTATGGGTGTGGGCGCGCGGAGACCTGTGTGTACTCTCTCATCCCGTTCTCCACTATTGCACCTATTAGCTCGGCTGAGAAGATGGGTTTGAGGAACTCGCGGTCTGACTCAAGCTCCTCTATGGCCTCTTTGAGGCTTCCCGGTAGCTGTTTAATCCCCAGCTGCCTCCTCTTCTCGGGCGTGAGCTTGTAGATGTCCTCGTCCACCGGGTCCCCTATATCTATCTTCTTCTTGAGTCCGTCGAGCCCAGCAGCCATCATCGCGGCGAAGCAGAGGTAGGGGTTACATGATGGGTCTGGGGTCCTGAACTCTATTCTCTTCTTCGAGGCAGCAGATCGGCCCCTGTGATATACCGGTATCCTAATGTTGGCGGACCTGTTGCTTCTGCTCCAAGCGATGAAGACCGGGGCCTCGTAGCCGGGCACAAGCCTCCTGTAGCTATTGGTGGTTGGCGCAACTATTGCGCAAAGAGCCCTGCTGTGCTCCATGAGTCCGCCGGCAAAATATCTGCCAAGTTGGCTCAGCTCTGCATACTCGTCGTTCTCGTCGTAGAAGAGGTTTTCGTGGCCGTCCAGTTGAAGGACCGCGTGGCCGGGGTTCGACCCGGCTTTCCCGCTGCTTCTCCAGAGGCTGACATGCGTGTGCATGCCCGAGGCGTTGTCCCCGAAGATTGGCTTGGGCATGAACGTAGCTATCATGCCGTTTTTTTGGGCCAAGTTCTTGACGACGAACTTGTACGTGACAGAGTTATCTCCCATGTTAGTGAGAGTGTCTCTATACATGTCTATCTCACACTGGCCCGCTGTCGCCACCTCGTGGTGGTGGGCGTCGCAGGGTACGTGGAAATCATCCATCAGGATGTTGACGCACTCAGACCTGAAGATCATCAGCGTGTCATGAGGCGGGGCCGGGTAGTAACCCTCCTTGAACCTGATCGGGTAATGTGTCCCGCCACTACTCCAGGCCGCCTCTCGAGACTCGATAACGTATGACTGAGCCCTATAAGAGTTTAGGACATCCCAGCGAACACTGTCAAAGACGAAGAACTCGATCTCAGGGCCCCAGAGCGAGAGCGAGAAGCCCTGCTCAGCAGCATACATCTCAGCCCTCTGCGCAATATGCCGCGGATCCCTCTCCAGCCTCCCCCGCCCCATACCCCAGCCAACATTACAAATCATCCTAGCAGTCTTTACATGATCTGGTATCCAAGGAATTATCGCATAGGTCGATGGGTCTGGGTAGAGGACGAGGTCGGATTCATGTATCTCGACGAACCCTCTTATGGACGAGCCATCTAGCTTGGGAACACCGGAGGAAAAGGCGTCTTCGTTGATAAACTTCGATGGAATTGTTACGTGCTGCAGCCGTCCTGGGACATCCGTGAACTGGAGATCAACATACTTGATGCCGTTCTCCCTGATACTTGCCAGGACTTGGTCGACACTCATCCTGAAGGGAGTTGCCTCACCATTCCTAAAAATAAACGGCATCTCCTCTATACACCCCCGCTAAGAAAGAAGAAGCTAACATCGGCTTGCGGCACGCTGTCGTAGCTGACATATTTGTCCTCTATCTCACGTCTTTGCGCCCTTTCCAAAGACACCCTCACCGTTGTGTGGACTGTCATTTGTCGCTTTATGGGAGATAAGTCTTATTTAAAGATGTTTTTCCTCTTTCGTGTAAATATGTTAGAGCCTGAACGATTTCGTTTTCGAGGTGGGGATTAGTTAAACATTATTCAAGGCATGTATCGGGCGACCACTTCCATAGTTCCTGAGTTGTTGGCCTCTCTTGCTAAGACTTTGCTTTTTTGAGACATGTTTTTAGGCTGGTTTTTAGCGGGTTATATCTATGCGGCGGACGGGCTATGTGGGAAAAGGCGTTATCAGGAAGGAAGATCCCAGGTTAATTACTGGCAGAGGGCGGTTCATAGACGATATAAATCTCCCGCGGATGCTTCATTTGGCCTTTCTCAGGAGCCCTTATGCTCATGCACGCGTTGTGAGGGTTGACTTATCTGGCGCGCTCCAAAGTGGCGCAGTAGCCGCCTTCACTGGCTCCGAGATAAATGAGATGTGCGGTGGAATACATTTGGATTCCATCCCTCGGGGAAAGGTTGTGGTTAAGCCGCTCGCAGAGGGGAAGGTGAGATATGTGGGAGAGCCTGTTGCCTTGGTCTTAGCAGACGACCCATACACAGCCAGGGACGCGGTGGAGCAGATCAACGTAGAGTATGAGAGGCTGCCGGCTGTTGTTGACCCGTTAGAGGCATCGAAGCCTGGCGCACCAGTCATACATGATGAGTTCCCAGACAATATCTGTTTCACAACTAAGAGGGCTTACGGTGATGTGGACGGGGCCTTCGCTGAGGCTGACAGGGTTGTTGACGCTCACCTGAGGATACAGAGGCTGGTGCCTTCGGCCATGGAGACCCGTGGCGTGGTTGCTGCCTTTGACGAGGGCTTGGGTTATCTCAATATCTGGGCTGTGAATCAGTTCCCCTTCGACTTCCGTAGCTGGACAGCGGAAGCCCTCGGCATTCCTGAATCCAAGATCCGGGTGATATCGCCAGATATTGGAGGTGCCTTCGGCTCTAAGATCGCCCATTATCCCGAGGACATTGTTGTCCCTCTGTTGGCCAAGATGCTTAAGAAGCCTGTGAAGTGGATCGAGACGAGATCTGAGAACTTCTACGCCACCACACACGGAAGGGGTAGCAGTGCCTGGGTCCAGGCGGCGGTAAAGAGTGATGGCCGACTACTAGGCGTTAAGGCTAGGATACTTACAGACCTCGGAGCCTATCCCTACTTCACAACAGCCCAAGTACCGATGGGGATCATCGGGATGCTTCCGGGCTGCTATAAGCTCAGGGCCCTAGAGGCTGAGGTCACTGGGGTCTTCACAAATAAGGTCCCCACGGGGGCGTACAGGGGCGCGGGACGTCCTGAGGCTTCATACATAATCGAGAGGACTGTGGATAGGGTGGCTCGGGAGCTGGGCCTTGACCCCGCGGAGGTTAGGAGAAGGAACTTTATCAGGCCGGAGGAGTTCCCATACAGGACGATAACAGGAAACGAGTATGACTCTGGAAACTACGAGCTTGCTCTCAACAAAGCGTTAGAGCTGGCAGGCTATGAGGAGATTAGGCGGAGACAAAGCGAGCTCAGGTCTGGTGGAAAGCTGCTGGGCGTGGGAATCTCGAGCTATGTAGAAGTATGCAACTTTGCCTCGACGGTCGCCAAGGTCACGGTGGAGAAAGATGGGAGAGTCAGAGTTTTCTCAGGGACTTTGCCTCATGGCCAGGGAGAGAGCACATCATTCGCACAGATTGCCGCTGACGCGCTTGGTGTCAGAATCGAGGATGTCGATGTTATTTTCGGGGACACATCTCTCATCGGTTGGGGGCCGGGCACCGCAGGGAGCTGGACGCTGGCGTCTGGGGGCAACTCGGTGTTAAAGGCCTCCGAGGTTGTCAGGGATAAGATCTTGAAATTGGCCGCCCACTTGATGGAGATTAGGCCTGAGGACCTAGAAATCAGCGAGGGCAAGGTTAGTGCAAGAGGCGTGCCCGAGAAATCTCTCAAGCTTAGCGAGGTCGCGGAGGTGGCTTATGATCCTTCGCGCCTGCCCGCGGGGTTTGAGTACGGCTTATCCGCGGAGGTCAGCTATACTCCGAGGCTAACTTATCCGTTCGGGACACATGTGGCGGTTGTGGAGGTCGACTCTGAGACCGGCAGGGTTGACGTAAAAAAGCTGGTGCTGGTGGACGACTGCGGAAGGGTCGTCAACCCACTGCTCGTCGAGGGCCAGCTAATAGGCGGTGCGGTCCAAGCACTCGCCCAAGCCCTCTACGAAGAGGCATATTTTGACAGCGACGGAAACCTTGTCACATCAAACCTAGGGGACTACCTGTTCCCGACAGCAGTCGAGATTCCCGAGATTATAACAGAGAGGACTGAGACACCAGCTCCGAACCCGCTGGGTGCAAAAGGTGTGGGCGAGGCGGCGACCATCGGGCTGACTCAGGCTGTCGTTAACGCTGTAGAGGATGCTTTGGCCCAAATTGGAGGTAGGATAGAGAATACACCTCTAACACCCTTCCAGACCTGGAGCCTAATACGGTTGTATGGCGGAGAAAAGTGCTAAAGTTTTACCAATGTATTACTCAAAAAAATCTTCTAGCAAAATTTATATAGGGGACCATGGCTTCTATTGGACTGGGGCGCCCGGGAGAGGGGAGTTCCAAAGATACTGGGGCAACTCAGTATCCGAGGAAATCTTCCGGGCCTCTAGACCCATCGGGAAACCGTGGGCAAAGGGCCCTGAAGAGGATGCGCGGTGCGCGTGGGGCCTAGGGGTCTAACACGTGCATGCGTGGCCTCTCCGAAAGGCGCCCCATCTTTTTGAGTTATCCGCCCAACAAGTTACCAGACGTGTTTAAGGATTTTTTCATAATAGTTCTCCGGAGAATACTCTGTCATCCCTAGCTCGTCTATGTTGAGAATTACTATTGAGTGTATTCTGCAGTTCACGAGTTCTTCCACTTGAATTGGTGGTCTGCTATAGTAGATATCGCATAGCTTTTTCAGGGCTTCGATTTCGCCTAGCTGTCTCAGTCTTGGGGGCTTTAAAAGTGTCTCAGGTATCTCTATGATGTTGTAGCGGGGTGTTGCGAGGCTGAACTTGTCCGCGTATTTGCTGTAACGTGCAACTTTGCTGACGACTCTGGCCCTGAGATATCTCTGCGGGTCAAGGGCGGCCTCGGGGGGCGCAAAACCGGTCTCAACCTCGATTATATGTGTTCCACCGCCCTTCTCGCCGTAAACATCACACACGAGAAAGTCGCCCAGATACCTTTCAACATCAACCTCATACCCCAGCCTCGCCATGTGCCCTGCACAGATAACCTCCATTACGGAGTGGTTTATCTTAACTATCCCGCGCTGATGAAGCTCCAGAAGTTTATCCCTCACTTTAAGCAACCGCACCCTCACATCCGCTCCGAGAGCCTCGACTAGCTTATCGATGAGAACAGTGATGTCCCTAGCGAACTCGTTTTCTGAGAGCCTGCTCGCGCCCTCAGACTCGCCTCTACTCCTATTCACCACCATACATTAGGAGGCGTCTATTCATTAAACTATCTGCTGGTATTCCTCGCCCACCGCGGGCTGGGCTGTGAACTGCTCAATTGTCAGGGATGAGAGGAGTTCAGGCGTCGCCTCTCCCCTCTCTATCAGATACCTCCTAGCAAGATACCAGAAGGCGAATGGTAGAGAGGTTCTTCCCCTATTGTTCATCGGGATGACGAGGTCCACGTCTTTGCAGACATTATCTGTGCTGCACATAGCGATTACGGGTTTTCTCGCTATGGATGCCTCAATCACTGCTTGGAGATCATATCTAGGGTCTGAGACAATGACGACTTCAGGCTCCACGTAATATTTCAGCGTCCGGTTTGTGAGGATGCCTGCAGGTATTTTGCCGGCAACGGGGATGCATCCAGTTACTTCGCAGAACCTTTGGACAGCCCTGATCCCGTAAACGTGTGTAGAAACAACTAGGATTTTCTTCGGCTCGAAGAGGGCCATAAAGCTGGCCGCTATGTTCAGCCTCTCGAGAATCCTTCTGGCCTCAAAGATGTAGACGCCGTCTGGCCTCAACCTATAGATGAAGCGCTCCATGTGGGCGACCTTCACCTTAGCTCCCAGGTGAACACCGCTCTTCACAAGAAGCTCCTGGAGCTCAACATCAGGCGAGAGGTAATCCTTAGATTCCAACAGTCTTCACCCGCTCAGCGTGCATCGGCTCAATACCCATTGCATAATTGACGCACCCGTCTATTCATATACCTTAACAGGCGTTGTTGTTAATCCCCCATTCCTCGCAGGGGCCGCTCAAGTTATTCTCCGCATCTTGGATGCCCCTATCTCCTCTCCTATCCGGATTAGCTCGTTCGCCTTAGCCACCCTCTCACCGCCCATTATTCCGGCCTTGATTACCCTACACCCCATCCCCACTGCTAAGTGGGAGAGATAGGCCTCGACGGTCTCTCCCGATCTATGAGATGCCGCCGGAACCACGTTTCTCCTAAGACAGGCATCTACGGCTCTCCAGGTTAGGTGTAGTGTGCCTACCTGGTTCGGCTTTATGATAGCCGCGTTGATAGCCTCCATCTGGGCACATTTTTCAATCAGCTCCTGCCGCGTTACTACTAGGTCGTCTCCGCATATCAGGGTTCTTGGGAGATGTTTTCTGAGCTCTGCGAACGATTCCGGGTCGTCCTCGACGAACGGGTCCTCTATATAGACCAAGTTAGCCTTCTCGGCCAGTTCTGAGAGGTAGTTGAGGAAGCCTCCGCGATCAAGGTAGAGGCCTTGGCTTCTCAACACGTATCTCCGCGTAGATTCGTCGTAGATGCTTCCGGCCGCAACATCGAGCCCTACCCCTATCTTTACACCGGTTTCGTCAGAGACTTTCTCAGCAGCCTCCTTCACAGCGTCTAGCGCGGCCTCTACGGAGACAGGCGGTGCGTAGCCGCCCTCGTCTCCTTTCCCTAGGGGGAAGCCGCTGACCCGCCTAGAGAGTATCGCCCCCAGAGCCCTGTGGACCCTGATGTTCGCCTCTACGGCCTCGAGTATGTTCTTGGGGTTTAGCGGTATGACTAGGTATTCCTGTATCTCGGGCGCGCCCTGCCCTGCGTGTTTTCCTCCGCCGAGAACGTTTCCTAGGGGGAGTGGGAGCACAGGCTCCTGACCTGTCTCTTTGGCTATCTGCTTGTAAAGTGGGGTGCCAGTTAGTGATGCGTGTGCTGAGAGGGCTGCAACGGAGATTGTTAGAGCTGTGTTTCCACCTATATTCGCGAAGTTTTGTGTGCCGTCGATCTCTTGCAGGAGCTGGTCGAGCGTCGTGAACCCGGAGTATTCATGCCCCACCAGCCTCGGCGCAATCTTCTCCCTCAGAATTCTCACAGCCTCCTCCGGGCCCCCCTGCGGGTACGGCTCGGCTTCCCTCTTGCCCCTGCTTTTCCCGGCAGGCGCTGCTGCGCGGCCTTTGACGCCGTCCAGCGAGACCTCGACCTCTACGGTCTTGTCTCCACGCGAGTCAAAGACGACTCTTCCACTGATAGAGGCTATTTTGGCCAACTACTTGCTCCCCCCACTCGACGATACGGAGAACTCTAAAAAGGTGTCAATTACCTCGACGTGCGAGAGGAACATCCTCCTACAACAGTATCGCTTGATACCGAGAGTGTCTAGAGCCTTCGCGGGGCTCATGTTGGACTTCACCATCTTGTTATACTTCTCCCACAGATGCCCTATAGGCGCTCCACAGCTAAAACACCTGATGGGGAACAGCATACCGTGTAATCGAGTCTCAGACCTAAGATAAATACTGAACACACGGCTAGGGTGTTGCCCGGTCCGCTGCCTCGGTCCATGTTTATAAGCGGGAAAAGCATAGCTTGATAGATGTCCATCACGCGCGTCTCCACCGGAATCCCGACACTTGACAGGATCACTGGTGGAGGCCTGATACCGGGGAAGACCTACCTAGTCACAGGCGAGACAGGGGTAGGGAAGACGATTCTCTCTCTTCACTTCCTCATGGATGGTCTGAAAAGGGGGGAGAAAGTCTCCTATGTCTCTCTCGACGAGAGGATAAACGGCGTTCTCGACGGCGCCACGACCCTAGGCTGGGACTTCTGGACATTCTACAAGGAGGGGAGGTTCTTTCCATTCGAGATAAGAATCTACTCTGAAGACCTCGGCAGATACAGGAAGGACAGCAAGGCATACATCGACACAATAATCAAGATGACTAGGGGCGGGGATGTCTCCAGAATAGTCCTCGACCCCATCTCCGCAATGGCCTTCGGAGCCGCTGACGAGTTTGCCGTCCGCGAATACATCCGAGAGATCATAACGTATCTGGAGGAGAAGATAGGCGCGACCACGATGCTGACCTGCGACATACCTTCAGGCTCCACTCAGCTCAGCAGATTTGGCTATGAGGAGTTTCTATCCTCGGGCGTGGTTGTGCTAGGCCTTGTTAACCTGGATGGCCGGTTGGTGAGGACGTTATTGGTGAGGAAGATGCGATGGTCTGCCGCAGATCACTCCATCTACACTTTCGAGATTGTTAGAGGGAGGGGTATAGTGATTGGGCCAACCCTGAGGGCGCTCCAGACGAGGCAGGCCGGTGTATCCTCGGTCTCAACTGCATTTGGCGTAAGGGGCCAGAGTCCTCAGTTGGGCTCGGATGAGGGCGCCGCCAAGGAGTCTTCACCGATATGAATCTCCCTCTCTCCCCACGGGTTGCCCAGCACCCTGACAAGGTAGAGGGCTACCCGCCACCCCTCCTCCAAGCCGGCTAGCATGGATGCGGCGCCTCCCCAGGCCTTGCAGAAGATGGAGCCGGTCTCGTCCCTTATCCAGCAGCTCGAGAACTCTATCTCTCCTCTCCTAGTAGATAAGCGGGTTAGGGGTGACTTGGATAACAGCTCACCCTCGGTGTAAACATCCACCATCCCAACCCTTAAGTCGCGGATGCTGAGCGGTTTAGGCCGCGCCTCATATTCTCCTCTCCACGGCTCAAATCTCCCCGGCACCAACACCCAGCTTCGCCCAGTATGAACATACTTGAAGCCCTTGACCAGCACCACCTCTCCCGGCCTGATGTTTTCAGAGTAAATCCTCTCCACGCCCTCGCCGGTAATACCTAGTAGCAGGTTTGGCTGATGAAGATCTCTCTCAACCTTGATGAGCCGTGGCTCCGCGGGGCCGTGGTCGGGGAGGAGGATTCCTGTCCGTGAAGAGGTTGTTATCCTGCCCGCGGGGGACCACTTGGCACCCGCTACGTAAATCTCTCTGCCAACAGAAGACTCGTCTAAGACGTCTGCAAGCTCCCTCCAAAGGCTCAGCTCAGCCTTGACGCCGCGCCACCCCAGCAGAACATCTCTCACACCTGTCTCCTCACCTCTGACATTAACCCTCCTCGCCTCGGAGAGGCCCAGAACCACTGCTCTAAAGTCTATCGCCCCACGAGTCTCAAAAACCTCTCCCAAATCCTTGAAGAACTGGCTGAGAGGAGGAAGCCCAGCTCCCGCCATAGAGACCTCGGCCTGATCGCCTAAAAGCACCTCTACAGAGCCGTCAGGCCTCTCCCTCGTGAAGGCGTTCTCAACGAGTATACCAGCCCCCACCCCAAGATTGAGTGTCTCCAGCTTAGATACGGCAGAACCCCAAGCCGCGGCGTCAACGACCCCTGTCGAGTCGGCGAGCCTCAGATAGAGCGTTGTCTGACCCCGCCTAACGATCCGTGAAAGACCAATTACGCGGGCCTCAATGTTTACTGAGCCAAGGCCTCCAACCAGCTTGGATAATGCAACAGTTGAAACGCCCCGCCTGAGGCTCTCGAAAACACCGAGCTCCCCCGCGACAACATATAACGCTCCGAGACGAGTCAGCCTCGGGTCCTCCACCATCCTCCTCTCAACCTCTTCTTCAACCTCCTCCCTCCTATCTTCCCCGATAATTTTTAAAACACGCCTCAAAAGGTCCTCGTAATCACGCATCTCCTCTTACACCGAGACTGGGCCCTGCATTTATACTGTGAAAAAGAGTAGGTCGCGACATGTCCAGCCGTGCCTTTATCGAGGATTTCGAAAAATATTTAATCAAGGCGAAGGCGGTAAGTGGCGTGACAGTAAGAACTAGGCCGACTGGAGTAACAATTCTAGCGATACTTGAAATAATTGGCTCAGTCCTGTCGCTTTTGGGCGCGGTTGCTCTATTCGCTCTTGGCGCGATGGTGGGCGGAGTTTTGGAGGATGAGTTCGGGATGGCGGGAATTTTCGGGCTCATAGCTCCTCTCATGGGTGGTGTGCTTTTGATAGTGGCGCTGATAGGTTTTGTTTTAGCTTATGGGTTCTGGACGGGGAAAGGATGGGCCTGGATATTGGGCATTATATTCTCGATAATCGGCATAATTCTAGGCTTAGCGACGATTATCGGCAATCCATCGGGAATAATAACGGTCATAATAAACGCGGTGATACTCTACTACCTAACTAGGCCGCATGTGAAGGAGTGGTTCGGCAGGGCATAGAATAGCGGCAACTGAGCTCCTGCCACAATCCTCTTCTTTATCTTGTCCTCTTATCCAACCGCAGAATATCGAGCGGATGCAGCACATCCATCTGCGCCCCTTCCTTAAGGTGAATTGTGCAGACGCTACTCTCAGTCACTATTGCGTCAAGACCCTTTGACTTGAACATCTCGAAGAGCCTCCTACCCATGGCTTTAGCGAGCTCGCGGCCTATCTCTCCTCTCTTCATCCCGAAAGTCCCAGCCATCCCACAGCACATGCCATCACCTATGACTTCAGCCTCTAATCCCGCTTCCCTCATTAATGCGAGAACATTTTCCGCGCCAGAGAGAGGTCTCTGATGACAGGGTACATGTATCCCGAAACGACCTGTAACTCTAGCATACACATTTATCGCGCCCTGCTCAACCAAGCCTCTGAGAAAGCCGAGGGCCTCATAGGTCGCCGCCGAGAGGGATGCCGCCCTCTTGTCACCTGGCAAGAGATATGGGTAAATATATTTCAAGGTATATGTCGCGGTGGGCTCAAGCGATATTACCTTGTAGCCTTCCTCAACGTATCTCGCGAGGAGCTCCACGTTTTTAGCAGCATGTTTCTCAGCGCGGCGCCAGTCCCCGTATGCGATAAATGGGTATCCGGATGTAAGCTGGGGAGGGAGCTCTGTATCGATGCCAGCCTCTTGCAAGGCCTCGACGAGCCGCTCGGCCAGCTCAGGCCTACAATAATTTGCGAAAAAGTCCACAAAGACGACGACCTTATCCCGCGTCTCCGGAGGCTTCTTCTTAATTCTTTTGAATCTTTTAGCGATTGTGTCTCTCGTGAACTCTGGCAGTGGAGTCGAACTGTCGAGTCCTGTAGTCTTCTCCAATATGTATCGAGTTATTCCAGTCCTGAGGATCAAGTTGCTAAGAGGTGCCAGTCTCGAGGCCAGTCTTCCGAACTCCTCATACCTCATCATGAATTTGTCTGCTTTTGGATGGCCATGTTCCGCGGCGAGCAGCTGCTTGACCTTTGAGATTGCGAGAGGTATGTTGATTGAGATTGGACACACCTCCTTGCAGAGCCCGCATGAGATGCAGAGATGGGCGAAGACCGCCTTATCTGTCCCGTGAACGTTGGCTGTCCAAGGTATCCCTATTGGGCCGGGATATATGTGGCCGAAGATGTGGCCGCCGACCACGCTGTAAGGTGCGCATACATTCATGCAGGCCCCGCATCTTATACAGTATAGGGCCTCTCTGAAGACTTTGTCGTCCCTCATCCCAGTCCTGCCGTTATCCAGCAGCACTATGTGCATCTCACGCCCCCCATCCCCCGCCATAGGCGAGCGGCCAGCCATCACAGAGACATACGTCGTAAGCCTCTGCCCAGTCGCCGCAACGCCATGAGCCCTGGCGAGAATAAAGGCCTCCTCAATAGTCTCAACTATCTTCTCTATCCCGATTAAAACTATCTGGATGCGTGGAAGAGACGCCGTAAGCCTCCCGTTACCCTCGTTTGTCTCAAGAACCACTCCGCCGATCTCGGCGATTCCGATGTTGGCTCCGTTTAACCCGACGTCCGCATTCATGAAGACGCCGCGCAGTCTTCTCCTTATGTAGTCCATGAGCTCCTTTATGTCGCGCCCCACCTTTATGCCGGCCTCCCTCGAGAATAGTAGACCCACATCTTCCGAGGTCTTGTGTATCGCGGGAAAGACTAGGTGGCTCGGCCTCTCACCGGCTAGCTGGATAATCCTCTCCCCCAAGTCTGTTTCAACGACCTCTATTCCCCTCTTCTCCAAGCCCTCGTTTAGGAGGATCTCCTCGCTTGTCAGTGACTTAGACTTTGCTACCAGCTTCCCACCAGAAGCCTTGACTATCTCAGCTATTGTCTGAACGGCCTCCTCAGAGTCTCTTGCGAAATAGACCTTGGCTCCGCGCCTTTCACAGTTCTTGACGAACAAGTCTATAAGCTCCGGGAGCCTCTCTATGCTTCTCTCCTTTATCTTTCGAGCTTCTTCTCTGAAGGCCTCGAAGGCCTCCATCTCGTTGACGGCTCTCTCCCGCCCTTGAAGACCACGCATCATCGCGGCGTAAAGTCCCCTCACGGGCCCCTGGCTCAACCTTTCCTCAAGCCTGTTTTGAAGACTTCTCAACAAGTCCAACTCCTCTCACACCTTGAGCAGAATCTTTACTGCGTGAGGCCCGTGAACCCCTATGACCTGCCTAAGCTCTATATCCGCGGTCCTACTCGGCCCAGAGATGAACGTAGCCGAGAAGGCTCTAGACGATGCTGACCTCCTCACCAGCTCGGCGACATCAAGCAAATGGGCCACGATTTTAGAGGATTCTAGATATGCGAGGTGAATTGGTGGTAGGGCCGAGACCAGCCTGTCGCTGTCGTCGTAACAGAGCTCGAGTATTGAGCCTGTCTCAGCTATTCCAGCCACTGGAAACGTTATGCCGAGGACGCACTGGGCTATCTGCTCAGGCCGGGCACGGGGGCCGACAAGCCGGTCTCCGTCACCCAGTCTAGTTTTGAGGCTCTCAAGGTATCTGTCTTCGCAGCTTGAAACAGCCACCGCCCCCGCGGCGTCCTTAGCCTCATCAAGTATCCTGTCAACCGCCTCGCCCCAGTCATGGACAGGCTCAACAACCCCGCCCTGCTCAGCAAACCTCCTGCAGAAGAGGTCCACCAACTCTATGCGAGACATATAACCAAGAGAGCCGATTGGATTCGGTATATGAGTCTATTGCGTTATAAATATTCCTGGCGAGAGCCTCAACCGAGGACATAATGCTTAAGACGCCTTGAGTGCCGCTCTTATGCATGCTGCTTATACGGGCCTTAGAGGATTATCGAGACCTCTTCGGCGAGAAAGAGGTTAACGGTAGGAGGGTCGTTGTTGAGGAGTTGATAGCTGAGGCCGCTGAGAAGATCGGGCCGGAGATTGACAAGGTGCTTGAGGGGCGTAGATTGTGGCTTGAGGATAATCGACCTCTTCGAGAGAAGGGCATGTTTCCGCGCTGGGACGAAGTCTTCACGGACGCAGATGGAGATAGCCGAACCTTCCGCGAAATTGTTCAGGGCCTGATCGATAACTTCCTCGGAAGAGACACTCCTTTACGTTGGAGGCTAAACGAGAATGTGCCGATTCCCGGCGATGTCCACCCTCTTAAGAATCCAGGCCTGGAGATTACAGGGCCTTGGCATCCTCTCAGCAGGGCGATAAACCAGATAAACGCTGACGTGGTTGTAGCCTTCGAGGACGAGGAGGACGCTGCCCCAGCCATGTATGTTCCATTCGGCTCAAGGGAGAGGCATGCCGCTATCTGGGAGGCTAGACGCAACGTGAAGAGGGTCTTGGCAGGTGACCTGCCTCCAGAGTATCATGAGCGCGGGAAAGTCTATAGGGTGATTAAGCCTCGCCGGGAGTGGCCCGCCGTCTTCCATAGGCTCCCGGGCCTACACCTACTCGACTTCGACATCCTCTTGAACGGAAAACCTATCCCACTCATAGTCACCTCCGCCGTCATCTTCGTCTTGAACAACTACGAGTCTCTGAGGAGGGCGGGCTCAGGAGTCTACTTCTACATACCCAAGATCCAGACGCCTGAGGAGGCTCTGGTGGTGGAGCGGCTTCTACGGATTATTGAAGACGCGATTGGCGTCAGGTATGGCTCGATTAAGATCGCGATGCTTTACGAGGAGGGGCAGGCTGGCAGATTCCTTCCAGTGATTCTCTGGGTCTGGAGGGAGAGGCTGATCAAGTCAAGCAATGGCAGATGGGATTATCTCGGAAGCCTGATCGAGATGTGGAAGGACGAGGCTGTTTTTCCTGACCCCCAAAATATAACCATGAGCTCGCCCAACATGGTGGTCTACCAGAAATACAACGCCCTGATGATGCTGATGGCTGGGCTGAGTCGTGGCGAGGCCTCCGCAGCGCCAGTCGGCGGCATGGCAGCGGTCATGCTATATCCCGCCTCAGACTATTTCAGACGCAACAGGTTCAATCTTAAGGCACTCAGAGATATCAAGCTTGATAAGCTGCGTGAACGCCTGCTCGGCTTAATATTCGTCCCAGACGAGCCCGTCAAAACGCGGGAGAATGTAACGCTGGAGGACATACTTCAGGGACAGGTCAAGGGTAGGCTTTATGACATGTTTAGGCAGAGCTGGGTCGCCACAAAGGAGGAGTCATACATCGCGGCTGGGAATGAGCCGCTACGGGCAGAGGTCTCTAAGCTACAGTCGATCATCGACGCGGAGGTGAAGTTTGAGACCGTGGACGGCGTGGCTTATCCAACTGTCGATAGTGGTCTGACGGAGGAGGAGAAAAACAGGTTCAGGAGGCTCGGGCTCTTGGCGGATGATGGGAAGATAAGGCCATGGGTGATTCTGAAAGAGGCTATAGACACGCCTGAGAAACTTCTCTCAAGCAGTATCTGGGGCGAGAATGGGCTCTGGCACGGCCTCTATGACCCCCCGAAAGGAGACATAACTGTCGAGCACATACAGCACGCCTTCTACATGGCCGCTAACTACGGGTTCCAAGTTCTCAACGGCAACCTTGCCGCGGCCATCGATGATTACGAGCTTAAACAAAGATTCATGAACGACTTGGCAACCTACAGGATCTTTGTCTCTTGGCTCTGGACCTTGCTTTACCACGGGGCAAGCATTACCCAGGGAGGATACTTAAAGGGCCCTGAGCTTACGGAAATCGGCGTCATACCGAGCGTTAATAGATACAGAGTCGATGAGAGGACGGCCTTCTCAAAGGACATATTCAATACCTTGTTGAAGCTACATAGTGACTGGGTTGAGGCCTTCTATCTTGAGCAAGACAGGAGGGCTGTCGCTAGAATTCTCGACGTGGCCAAACCGGGCGTAGAGGTTGACGCCAGCACGGCTAACAAAGCGCTGTTAATAGTGAGGCGGGCGTATGGCTCAGGCCCCTTCAGGGAGACCTCAGATGTGGAGGCAGCTAAGGCTATAGCTGAGATCTTGAAGTCGAGCCACGACGCGGTTCTGCGAGAGCTGAGGTTTAACGCTCCCCGATTCGACAGGTCTAAAGCACCGATAATAATGGAGATTCTCCAGATGCAGCTCACCTCGCCACGCTATATTCAGCACAGTGCGAGGCTACTCTTCGTCGCTGCAGGCCTAAGTGAAGGCGAGGTTAAACACCTTTTGACCGCTGTCTTCTCGCGTTCTCGAGAAGACGTCATCGAGATGGTCAGACGCGGGTTACTCGACAGGAGATGGCTCGAGCTACACGACTATATCTACGACTATCGGGCTGAGAGGAGCTAGAGACGCACTGCGGCTCCCCCTCGCCAGTAATCAGCGAAGGGTATCCATGTAATCATGACGGAGTCCCCCCTATTAGCCCACGCGTAGTAGGGTATCGCCGTTACGCGCACCTTCCTTTTCTTCACCATCGAGCCGTCAAGCACCTTGTAGAGGTTATTAGAGAACTGGGCCATGTTTACCTCTGAGGCGGCGAAGGAGATCGTGGCCACGCCGTGGAGCAGGTCTTCGTCGTATTTGACGCGGAAAACAGGTCTTCTGCCCAGCACTATGTTTCTTGGGTCCACTCTGTTGTCTGGGCTCTCGACGCAGTAAACCAGTGGGCCGCGTCTCAGAGCCACCTGTGAAATATTGTTGCGCACGTAGGGATGAGAAGTGAGCATCTCCACCCTTAACGGGAAACTAGTCTTGATGACTGTTCTCCCGCGCCACCTTCTCCTTATCTCGAGATACGTCGATGGTCTCGGACTGAAAGCTCTGTCATCAAGCTTGACGAGCGGATTAACACACCACCCGGGGATTCTCAGAAACAGAGAGAAAGTAGCCGGCTCCTCGGCCTCAACCAGTATCCTAGCCTCTCCACTCCACGGATAGTCTGTCTCCTGAGAAAGTCCAACAGATACACCGTTAAGGCTCACAGAGGCTTTGCTTGAGCCGTAAAGATGTATCCAGAGACCCCGCCCCGAGGTGGAGTAGAAGTAGGCTGGGAGGGACGCAAGAAGCCTCGCGATGTTTGGTGGGCAGCAAGCGCAGGGGAACCATGGTGACCTGCTGTATCCGCCTCCTGATGCGAGAGGGTTCATGTAGAAGTATCTGGCCCCGTCTAGCGAGACGCCGGAGAGTATGGAGTTGTAGAGCGTCGACTCCATAATGTCTGCAAACCTCGCCTCCCCCGTGGCCAAGAGCATCCTCCAGTTCCACATGAAGCTGGCGATTGCGGCGCATGTCTCCGCATAAGCCCTCTCGTTCGGGAGCTCATAGTCTTCTCCGAAGGCTTCCGAAACATATCTCGAGCCAGCCGCACCAGTAACGTACATCTTCTTCCTCACAAAGTTCTCCCAGAGCCTGCTCATCGCGTCCCAGAGCGTTTTATCACCCTTCTCGAGATAAAGGTCAGTGGCCCCACAGTTCAGGTACAGTGCCCTGACCGCGTGACCAGTAATCTCCTCCAGCTCGCGAACGGGTCTATGATCCACGAAGTATTCCGGACCTCCCAGCACTCTGTAAAGTGCGCTGTTGAGCTTGTCGTCGGGCGCGGGCCTTAAGGCTTCTCTCCCCCTCTCGTTGATAAAGAACTCTGCAGTCTCAAGATACCTTTCTTCCCCTGTCTCGCGGTAAAGCTCCACCAGCGCCATCTCGATCTCGGGATGTCCGCAGACGCCTCTGATGCCTTCGGGATTGAATGTCTTGGCTATGAGGTCTGCAAATCTTCGGGCTGCCCCGAATATCTTATGCCCTCCTAAAGACCTGTGCAGCGCGATGGCGCCCTGTATGAAGTGTCCCGCACAGTATAGTTCGTGGTCGAATGTGAGGTTTTTCCATCGCCTCTCTGGAGAGCCGTGATACTCTGTGAAGAGGTATCCATCCTCCTCCTGAGCTGAGACAACGTCATCGATAACGCCCTCCACAACTCTTCTTAGCTCCTCATCCTTCTTCCTCGCAAAGTAGTATCCACACGCTTCCAGCCACTTGTAGAGGTCTGAGTCGTCGAACACGTATAACGAGCGGAGAGGCTTCTCCGAGATTTTACCGGCCACGTATCTGAATCTGTTGACTCTATCGCTCTCCTCGAGCATCTTGTATTGATGTTTAATCGCAGACTCAACTACTTGGTTCACCCATCTTCCCCAAAAGCCGCCTCTAATCTCCACGCTCTCCAGAGGCACGGGTCTTAGAACTGCGTAACTGCTCTTCGAAGTATCAACGACATTTGTCGCCATCAAGCAGCACAAGCCGTCCCTAGCCAATAAGCATTTACCTGAAGCCTACCCCGCTCCTCAATAGATTTATCACAAGGCTGGAATCATTTTTTCCGTGCAACCATTAAGGTCTACGCCTGTGATAGTTCTGAACTTCAAGACGTATAGCGAGGCCACAGGGGAAAAAGCAATCAACTTGGCGAAGATTGCGGAAAGGGTTAGTAGAGAGCAGGACATCAACGTGATGGTGGCCGTGCAGCATACAGACGTTTACAGGGTTGCCGGCAGCGTCGACCTAGCCGTCTTGGCACAGCACGTCGATGCGAGGGAGCCCGGAAGCTGGACTGGCCACGTCACTGCAGAGGCCATAAAGGCAAGCGGCGCTGTAGGCAGCCTAGTAAACCACTCCGAGAGGAGGCTGACGCTTGCCGACATAGGCGCCGTCGTGGCGACTCTGAAGAAGCATAATCTCCTGTCCGTGCTTTGTAGCGACACGCCTGAGACCTCGGCAGCGGGAGCCGCCCTCTCTCCGGACATGTTGGCTGTTGAGCCGCCTGAGCTAATCGGGACAGGGATACCGGTCTCCAAGGCCAAACCTGAGGTCGTGACAAAGACGGTAGAGGTGGTGAGGCGGGTTAACGAGGAGGTGATAATTCTCTGCGGCGCGGGGATATCGTCACCTGACGATGTCGCGAAGGCAGTTGAGCTGGGCACGAAGGGGGTGCTCTTGGCCTCAGCCTATGTCAAGGCTAAAGATCCTTACGCCCTTCTCAGCGAGATGGCCCAAGCAGCAAAGAGAGCCTCTAAGCGCTAATCCACCAGTTAATAATCTGAAGAGGCACAAAGGTCGACTGCTCGTCTATCGATATAATCTCCTTCTCTAAATCCAGCCTCAGCTCAACAACACCCGGCTCTACTCTCTGGAAGAAGTTGCTAACGCCATCCACGCCTCTCGCCATCTTGACTGGCACGCCGTTTGATGTGACTCCAGAGATCTGGGGGTAGGAGATAAAGAGTCGGCCGCCTTCAGGCGCCGTGAAGAACATCTTGACGCTTGTTAAGCCCGGCCTCGAGTCTAACTCCATCTTTTCGGGATGAGCCTTCACTACTTCGAACCGGGTATTGAGGGTCATGTTGCTCTCTACAATGATCTCCAGCGTCAGCGGGATAAGCCTCAAGTCACTGCTTTTAACATACGCGCTGTATCGGCCGACCGGGATTTGTAGCCGCGCCACTCCCTCCGAGTCGGTGTAGGCGGATGTGAAGCCGACCATAACGAGAGCACCTACATCATTTCTGGTAACTCCGTCAAGCCCCACGACCTCGACCTTGACCCTTAGCTCGTAGACCGGTGTTACTCCGGGCACGCGCGCCACGATGCTGGATGGGGGTGTGAAGGAGCCTTGATAGACTAAGAAGGCGAGTAACAGAAGGATGAGGGAGGCGGCGTAGAGCGCGCTGTGGACAGTCTTCATGCGCCTTGATAATGTGGTTTCTCTCATTTAAACGCGGTGTGTTTAAGATCTGGTTTGACGATGTTAAGTTGATGTTTTACTCCATGAAAGTTAAATATAACGCCGTTATAATCTAAGCCGCAATTGAAGAAAATACACCTCATAGCAACGGCCATCACAGCAACCGTGGTGGTCCTCGCTCTGCTCCTCGCACCCTTCCTCATAACGCCGAAGCCGTCCCTATCAAAGATAATCCTCGCCATACAGCCCACCCAGAGCCCACTGGACATGAGGAACTCAGCCGAGGAGCTGGCATCGTTCATCGAGCAGAAAGTTGGTGTGCCGGTTGAGGTCTACATTCCAACCGACTATACAGGCGTAATTGAGGGGCTGAGGTATGGGAACGTTCACGTGGCCTTGATGGGCTCTTGGCCCGCGTATCTGGCGCTGAAAAGAGCTAATGTAGAGCTGCTCCTCGCGGAGGTGAGGACAGTCGCAGTTGACGGCGAGAGAGTCAACGCCACCTACTACTACTCCTACTGGATAGTGCCGATGGACAGCCCCTACAGCTCCTTAGAGGAGCTGCGCGGCAAAAGAGTATGTTTCCCGAGCCAAGTATCATCTTCAGGCTACCTGGCCCCCATGGCGCGTCTTGTCGAGCTAGGCCTCATAGCGAAAAGACCTGGTGAGCCGGTAAGTGGGCGCGACTTTTTCGGGGAGGTGGTCTTCGGCGGAGGATATGGCCAGTGCTGGGAGGCGTTGCGTGCAGGCCAGGTGGACGTTACAGTTCTTGCCGGAGACGTATCATACGAGCTATACATTAAGGCCATGAACTCGTCTAAAGTTATCGAGAAACAAGGGCCGCTACCTTCCCACGCGGTCGTAGTCTCGTCTGATCTCCCAGAGGATATTAAACAGAGGCTGAGGGAAGCGTTCATGGATCTCGCACAACCACAGCATAGAGGTTTGATGAAGAGGCTTGTGTCCGCTCTCTTCATCGGCTTCGAGGCGAGGACGGCTGAGGAGCATCTTGGCCCGCTGGAGAGATTCATAGAGCTGACGGGGTTACAGTATAGTTGAGCGGCATCTTAGAGGCGCGGGAGGTCTGGTTCACATATGACTCGCGGAACTATATTCTGAGAAATATCTCGCTTCAGATTGAGCCGGGCAGAATCTATATGGTCTTTGGGAGGAGCGGCTCAGGCAAGACAACACTCTTGAAGATCCTGAAGGGCATACTCAGACCCACGCGGGGCGCCATTCTCTACAAAGGCCAGCCCACAACCTCGGGAGACTTAGCGAAGAGGGCGTATAGCGTGGTCGGCTATATTCCTCAAGGATTTGGCGTGGTCTCCAATCTCTCGGTCCTCGACAATGTTTTAGTCGGGGCGCTGCTAAGAGTCCCCCTACTTCACTCGCTCTTAGGCCAGTTTCCGAGGGAGGAGGTAGAGAGGTCTGAGGAGATCATCGAGATGATGGGTTTGAGCCAGTTCAAATATCAGAAAGTCTCACAGCTCAGCGGCGGCCAGAGGCAGCGTGTAGCCATTGCGAGAGCCCTGATGCAGAAGCCTCAGATCATACTCGCAGACGAGTTTGTAAGCCAGCTCGACCCCCTCACAGCCATCGAGGTCCTCGATGTCTTCCACAGCCTAGCCGAAGAGAGAAGGATAGCCACGGTGATAACCAGCCATGACGTGCATCTAGCCTCCAGATATGCTGACCAAGTCTTGGTGTTGAGGGATGGCGAGTTTAAGCTCTGCCGGGAGGGGGGGAGCATCTCCGAGCCAGAACTGATTACGGCTATGAAGGGGGGCTGAGGAGATTCTGTTTAAGTGGAGATATATTCTATTTGTTTTGTTTATTCTATCGTTATGGCAGGTAGGGTTCTTTGACGCAGGGAGGCTTGCCAAGATACAGAATATCTGGTCATTTCTTGCTGAGATGTTTCCCCCAGACTCGTCGATAATACCTCTGGCCCTTTCATCCATCTATGAAAGCGTCGTCATGGCTTTTGCTGGGACGTTAATGGGCGGCGGCCTAGCCTTGGCCCTCGCCGTCTTTAGCGCCAGGCTCCTTGCACCGCCCACAGTTAGAGCGTTCTTCCGCGCAGTCCTGGCCCTCATAAGAGCGGTCCCCGCAATTCTCTGGGCCCTCATCTTTGTGGTTATTGCAGGGTTCGGCCCCCTCGCGGGGGTATTAGCCCTGACGTTCTATACGGCCGGGTATTTGGGGAAACTCTTCTACGAGGCCTTTGACTCGGTGAGCAGCGAGGTTCTCGAGGCTGTGCGCGGCGTCGGGGCGTCGAGGCTCCAGCAGCTTAGATTCGCCATCCTCCCTGAATCCGCCAACTACATTCTAAGCCAACTCCTCTTTATCTTTGAGTACAACGTTAGGGCTTCCAGTATCGTAGGCCTGGTCGGAGCGGGTGGCGTCGGATACCTAATACTCGCGCTCACTCAGTCACTAAGATACAGTGGCCTCTTAACGGTGGTGCTTATCCTCCTCGCATTCGTACTCGCCATAGACTTCGCAAGCTCTAGAATCAGGGCAAGGTACTTTGCCTGAAAGCTTCTCAAGATTTAGGGGTGTTGGTTCAAAGTCTCCTCGTCTTCCGTTCTGTGATGCAGCCCTATGTCCTAGAGGCTTATGCGGCGTGCTGGACAGGTGGGCTCTTCTGATAATCCTTTGCCTTTATGCGCGTCCTCCTTGAACTGAAGAAGTAGACGGCGGAGAGGGCGGCTGCTGTGGAGCCCGCGGCTCCTATTGATGGCAGGTCGGGCTCAAGGGCGTAGACAGCCTCGACGGTCTTAGGTGAGTCCACCTTCAGTATGAGGGGGCCTCTGCTCAGGCAGAAGTCTCCACAGTCGCCTGAGAAGCGTTGAAGAGCCCTCTTTGTGAAGAGGAGAGCCTGAACCTCAGCCGGCACCCTAATTATCGCTGTGGCATTCTCCTCATACCACCCAGCCCCTGAGCCCCCGACAGGCGACCTAACCTCGACTCGGTACTCAGTCACATAGGCCGCGTTAATGTTCAGCGGTCTCTCCAGAACTATGCTGAGCGTGTTGGTTCTGTGGCTCAGGTCTCCGCTCCACCCTTTGAACGCCAGCCTGACCGAGTCTGGAATGATCTCGATCAGAATGGGCGCGGAGATCTGTAAAACCTCGCCCTCGCGGAACCATCCAGACAGTATCACGCCTTGCGGCCCCATGGCGTTGACGAGGAAGTATCTGTCGTATTCTGCCTTGATGATGTGGGGCCCCCTTACCTCAATTGTCGTGACACTGCTCGGAGTGTTGTAAATTACTGCGGGGTGCCGGCCTATCGAGACCCACTCTCTAAATAAGAGTCTCTCGCTCTCTGAGACTCGTATCTCCCTCGGCGCCGAGATTACAGTCACTTCACCCTCACTATACCATCCCGTCCCATTAACAAGTATGCCGGGGAGCGAGACTACTTGCAGACGCACCTCCTTCCTGAATTTAGCCTCTATGTAGAGAGGCTCAAGAACAACAATATTGTTAACCGTGTCGAACGGGTTTTCACCTTTGCTCCACCTCTCAAAGACATATCTGTAACCCTCCTCGACATACTCTTTCTGCACCTCAAGTAAGATACTCTCCCCTTTCCTCGCCCAAAAGCTCCTCCTTAGAGGCTGATAGCTTGAATCCACCACGACGAGGAGCTCCTCGACATAGAACGCCTCGTAGTTCCCTGCAGCGGAGACCAGTATGCACGGCTCCACCCCACCACCCGACCAGCCATTAAAGACCAGTCTCCTCTCAGGAGTCAGGTAATGCACTTGCTCGCCCACGCAGACTGTCGAGCCCAGAGAGGCGGGGGCGGGGACCTTCTCCACGAGCTCGCCGTTAATCCTCATCGGTAGTCCATACCTGTTCCATACCATGGCCTCGGTCTCAGCTGATGCTGACTGGGCCAGCGAGAGAAGCATTAGGAGAGCGGCCAACCCTAGGAGATATCTCGTCATCAAAGCCCCACACCCCTTAAGATAGCCTGCCGAGAGATAGATGTCAAACACGCTGCCGCTAGCAGTACGTAGCATAGCTGGGGAGTCAGGCGGGTTTTTTCCTCAGCCCTCGTCTCTAGGATTCTGCAGGAAACGGCGACGGCTGATGCCATCAGGGCAGCCAAGGGCCTCCCGAGCGTCGTGAGCCCTGTGTCTCCTATCGCGGACATGGCGATTACTGAGAGGGCTGATACCCAGAATAGGCTGGGCACCCCTCCATCAGTGGGGATTAGAAGCAGCAGTATCGAGAGCGCCAAGACAGCTAGCGGAATAGCTGCCGCTCCCAAATAGAGATAGCCCAGAATCGGCAGAGCCGCCACGACCTTGCCATGAACTCTCTCCCAATCTACGATCTCCCAATACCGTGGCTGAGCATCAGCAGTCACAAGCAACCCCTCCCGACGAACCTCAGCCACCCTATGCATCAGCTTAGCATCGCCCATACTGTAAACTACGATGTCTCCCTGCGCGAAATATGCATCCTTTACAGCCACAACCAGAGACCCGACGGGTATGCTGGGCTCCATGCTTCCCGTGGCAACGTAGTGGATCGCGAGTGTCCCTGAGAGAGCGGCGTAGGCCAGCACAGATATAGAGGCTATGAGGAGTAGGCTGAAGAGCCTCACGGCTGAGTCACCCTAACCCTGACAGAGGCCGGGTTGTTGTAATTACATATGGGGCTTACGGGGATGGTGAGTAATGTGGGCGTGCCAGTGAGAACGCTAGTTGTAGAGCCATAGGTGCTGCACGCACCTACAGTGACGAAAACCTCCACAAGATATGTCCCGGAGATCGAGCTCGAAGCGGAAACAGTCACGGAGCTGATAACGGTTCCAGGCACTTGCACTCTCAAGACCCTGACATCAGCCTTCGCAACACCCACTACACCCGAGCCGCCGGCCTGTGAAACAGAGCCCACAGCAACCACTGTAGAGAAGACCGCCACGGATATTGAAAATAGAAGTAGGATGATGGTGAATACCAGGCCCCCAACCCTCAGACCCGCTAACATGTCGCAGGACAGGTGACTACACGGCGCAGGCAGGTCCGCACGCTGGCCACACTGTCAACGGACACGGCCGGAGAGACAGCGAGTGTCTCGATATAGGTGCCGGGAGCCCTGTTGCCACATACATTTGAGCTTGACGCGACTAGGACTCCGTCAGCGTTGTAGAGAGAGACCTGCCTCACATAGTTTCCTCCTTGCCCCGGAGATATAACGTAGCTTATTCTAACGCTATTTACGGTGCTTCCCGTCAACAGCAGCTGGGCAACCGTTATCCTCGACCCTGTTGAAGCATCTCGGTGGAGATAGTATGTTGTGTCAGGCCTGTTGGGAAGGATGGCCACCTGATTTATGGTTATTACGACTGAGAGGACGATTGAGGGAATAAAAAATGCCGACGCTAAGGCTACCAGCTCCTTAGTTCTCAACGATTATTACCTCAACTCTGTACACACTGGCTGGGCTGACATTCGCCACGACGTCTACCAGTGTTGTGACAGGCAGGGCGCTGGCCGGTTGCGTGGCAGAGCCTGAGCTTATCACGCTGTTCGTGTTGTCATAGAGGACGACATAGACGGTGTAGCTTGCTCCAACGGTCTTTGCTGTCTGCCACTGAACGTTTACTTGGTCGACTTGGAAGGGCGGAGAGGATGTTAGAACCCACGAGACCTTGGTGATTTGACACGGGTTGGCGGGGCAGTAAACGTCTACTAGACCTGTTCCGCCGAGCTGCGCCACATCATTACTGCTGAGAGAGATCGTCACCGCATAAGCCACAGTCATCAAGAGCGCGAAGAGAAAAACCGCTGCTACGACTCCCCTCATACATTTGGAGAGTTGCGGAGTCATTAATTTATACGTATCTTGCTATAAACAAAATATGTTGATGAAGTATCACCACTCATTATGTTGCGAATAGTTAATACATATTTTGTTAATCAGTTATACCAAAATGAGCTAAATGTTTACATATTTTTTACACAAGCGGCAACGCCTGTAAATGGGGCCGGTGGGAATCGAACCCACGACCTCCGCCGCGTCAGGGCGGCGTCATACCGCTAGACCACGGCCCCATCCCATCACAATACACAGCCCCGAGTCCATTATTTTATTCCTTTCCTCGACCTAGGGCTTTCTCCCAATAGATGCTTTAGAGTTTTTTCCAGTGGCAGTTCACCGTTATTTTGGGCAACCTAGAGAGGGAGGCTCCGCGGCCGAAACTCATTATCGAGCATGCCCAGAACCTATCATTTACTTCGCATCTCCAAACGTTCGTAATGCCTATCGTTTTTCTTCTGATGGCAAATCCTTTCGGGTGGATAGGGTGTGAAGTCGCCCCATGAGGCATCTCATGGATAGGTGGATGTGTCTCAAAGCTTAGGAAGACGCGGTATCTCTCCAGCCTTTTGGCGTGAAATTTCTTCAGCCACTCAGACGAATCCATCCCCATGGCCACGGTGGCGCCCGCCCTCTCAAGCAGAACAACAGTATTCTCATCCTCAAGCGCGACGAAGAAGGCTCCCGTCGTGGCTGTCACTACGCTGGTCCAGAGGTGGGATGGGGCGCTTATCTGAAACTCGTAGAGGCTTATCAGCATGTTCCCATCTGCGCGATGACATCTGAGGCTTCTAAAGAGGTCGGTCAAGCCTTCCTCTCCTTGCTGAAAATTCAGCTTAACGAAGTTCAGCCTGCCTGAACAAGGCCACACATATGCGATGAACTTGCCGGTCTCAACGCGTCCTGTTATTTTTAGAGCCTTGTGACTATAGATCTCCGCCTCAGATTTCTTGATGTCCTGCCACTTGCTCGCCTCCTTACCTCTGATTAGCCTGTCGACCCACTGGCTGAGCCCTGCCTGGTCATAGCTTCTCGACCTATCAATTATTAGCTCAAGCCGCGGGTAGCCTCGGTCTGAGAAGACCGTGTAGGAGCTCCGCGGGCCTATTCTCTCCGCTGTCAAACGTAGACTCTCTGGTGCTAGGAACTCTATGCCCCGCCACCCGACCAGCGTCTGATTAACTTGGTCTGAGGCATCAGACAAGACCCATCAGTGCCATTAATGCAAAGACAGCTGCCCAGACCCCGCTCATTCGGAGCCTCCCCAACCCATAAGTAACGTTTAGAGAATATGCGCCGAGCCCTGTAATCCATAGCCACGCTATGGGAGATAGGGCCCTTCTCACATAAGCGAGGACGGCCTCGTCGGATGACAGCTCTGACTCACCAATTATTGTGGCGTCTATGTAGTTGTATGCCTCCACGTCTGCTGAGCTCCAATTCAGATACTGGGGGGTCACGCGCGTTATATTGAAGGGCACAGCGATTCTCTCCTTACCATCTATTAAAGCCTCGCTCAATTTCAGATCCTCGATAACCACTTGCTGGCGGCCCCTCTCAAGCACCTCTCTCTTCTCGGCGTCGCTCAAGCCTGTCAGGTTAACCCTCAGACCCGACCCATCTAAAAGTTCTGCCCTAAGGATGGAGGCGTGCGCTAGAGGGCTATAAAGTGTTGAGCCATTTACCAGTAAGTCCTCCCTCACCCCCGCAGGAACCTCGAACCCACTATAGGCTCCTCTGACAGTGATGTCCCTGAACCCCACACCACTCGCCTCGTAGCCATAGACCATTATGGTTGAGGGCGGAAGCATCATGCTAATCAGCGCGCCGAGCGAGATGAAGATGAGAAGTATGAGGAAACCATTCATTATGGATGAAAGGACAGACAGCATGTTTCCGCTCTTCTTCTTGAGTACTACAGACGCAATCCATAGAACGCCGAATAATACACCTACCGATAAGAAAAAGTAGGCTATTTGCCTCGCAACGACGAACCTAATGTCTACCGTTGGCGTAGGTATTTTTTCCTCAAAGATGTTGATAATCTCAAGCCGGGGGAAAGAGACCACTATGTCGAGGGAGACGCTCGCAGCAACCGCGAGGAAGAAGACCAGCATCGCAGCGGCTGTCCCCGGCCTTTCCGCTATCTCAGCTATCACTTTACGTGGACTGTAAATTATCCTGACAGGTCTGCTGAGAAGGGTGGAAATGGTCATGCCAATCTTTCACTATTCTTTGGGATTGCTGTTTAAGGTTTTCGCGAATTGAAGATACCGCGCCCTCTCCTCCACCGAAATTGCCCTCCAGATGAGGACTTGTTTTCGCAGGTCATCGGCGAAGAAGTAGGCCTGAGTCGCCCACATGGCGTCCGCACCGCTAGTCTTAGTCATCACCAACTCATAGGAATAGCGCTTCGTCGCGGCCTCTAAAACAGACGCAATCTCCACCTTCTGGTTGATGCCCTGCTCATAAGGTGCGAGAGAGACATCAAGCTCCAACCTCATATCGCCGTTTTCGAGCATCTGGGGAGACTTCACGTCCCTTACGGTGAAGCTTGGTTTCTGGGCGCCTGCACCCATATAATACTCGTAGAGGAAGAACATGAACGCTGTTGCCTCGTCCGTGTTATCTATGCTGAGCGGCAGGGGTAGACGCCAGACGCCCTGCTTGGGCTTGGTTGGCGGCCTCCACTTCCTCTCAAGTGATGGTGTGACCAGCATGGCTGCTATTCTTGACGGGTAGGCGGAGGCCAGCATAGCGGCCAAGATTACAACTCCGAGCGAGAGCATTATGAATATGGAGGCATAGTTAAGCGTGTAGGCTTGTGGCAGAAGGCCGAAGTCTATGAAGAGCCTGTTTAAAACGAATCCTACCAGATAGCCTAGCAGGGCTCCCAGCGAGGCATAGACCGCCGACTCTACGAGGAATAAGAAGCTGGAGCCGAGGGGTGGAAGACCGAGCACAGAGTAGACGGAAATCTCCCTCTTCCTCTCCTCCACGCTCCCCATCAGGTTGATGACGGTGTTGAGGGCGCCAATAACTATCAACGCCGGGACAATCTCCCAGCCCACTGTCTTGAAGCTCGAAACCCTTGAGCCCCTCAGCGTGGACCCCGAGTCACCGACATATATGGCGAGGTCGGTAACCATGCTCAAGTCCCTCGCGAGCTGATATAGGTCCTCCTTTGACGAACGCTCCATTTGAAGGATGTTATAGGAGGCCACGTAGCCTCCTAGCTTAGTGACAAGCCCGTAGGGCGCCACAACTAGCCTGTCCCAAGAGAGAGGCGGAGGCGTCTGCTGAGCAGGCACGGTTGCTCCGAAGGCAATCGAGGAAACATAGTATGGGTTAATGGGCGCCATTGAGAAGCCGCTGATCTCGTACAGCTTCTCCGCATTCTCTGCGGAGTAAATGCCGGCTACCTTGAAGCCCAGCCCCATCATGTAGAGCTGGTCTCCGACCTTCACTCCGAGGAAGTCAGCCATGATGTCGGGGATAAGTATCTCGTATGCTTTGTCGCTGCTGAAGCCTCCTCCTTCTTTTATGACCCCCGCGAATGAGAGCTCGATATCCGGGTTTGTTAGTCCCAGAATTGCGTGAATATTGTAGGACCGCCCGGTTAGTGGGTCTATGCTTACCTGAGCTATGGGGCCTACCGCGGGGTAGATGGAGACTGGGTAGTACCATGCACGTGGAGCTATAATCATGCCTTCAGCCTCATACGCCTTTAAAATCTCCATGCCCTCCTCCCCCATCACGCCGCCCACAGGGATAGCGTATCCAATCCTTGTTGACACACCGTCGGCTGGTGCCTTCTGGGGAATTGAGGGAAAGGCAACATCGACTGATGGGGCTACTGAGGTGAAGATTGAGAGCCCGAGTGTGACACCTACTATTGAGCCGATTATCAGTATTGTCCGCAGTCTCCTCCTCCTCATATTCTCAACTGCTGTGTTATATGCGACGGCCATTATACCTACTCTACCAATCTCAAGAACGTGAGAGCCCAGCATCCTGTAGGATATGCTCCGCCTCACGCGTTCGACTTCGTTACCGAGGACAGACAGAACTATCATGTAGAGAACGATTGTGAGGAGGCCGAAGACGGCCATGAGCGCGGTGCTCATTACGCTGAAGGCGGGGTGGACTTCCGCGAATATCAGGAATAGGACCCCACCCACGGCTAGTATGGAGAGGAGCCTAGATCTTCCTTCAGAGTGTATTACTAAACGCTCAACGAAGACGCTGCTCAGTACTATCAGCCCTATAAAGAAGAGGCTGGTGTTTGAGGAGTCGTTTATCAGACCCATTACCTCGTTATAGGCTCGGTACGCCCAGCCCCAAGCCAGCATAGAGTATGACTGGAAGAGGGAGTATCTCTTATTGGCGTAAGCCTCCTCCGCCAGCCTAAGATATTTCTCAACTTGCTCCAGCTTTTGCTCAATACTGAGAGTCTTAACATTCCTCATGTTTAAGGTGTCGTATCTGCTCTTGGAGATTCTATACATGTCCAGCGCGACTCTATAAGCAGTGTTATGCACGGTGTTCTCTTGAATGGATGTGAACCCAACACCCTCCATCTCCCTCTCAGTAGAGTTGACTAGGGCTATGAATGGGACACGCGAAAGCGCGACCCCCGCGCCCCCAAGCCTGCCAAGAACCATGAATACCTCTCGAGGCTGCGTGAAAACAACACCTACAGGCTCATACATGTTGTAGTAGATACCATAGAATAGTAGGTCCCCGCGAATCTTGAAATTGAGAGGCACTACCTGGGCGCCGGAAGTGTGATACCAGCCTCCACCGAGACCCGCCTGCCCACCAGTGGCAGCCCAGCCCGCTAGATGCGGGTCAGGCATCAGGGCGGGTCGGAGGTTGGTCAAGTCTATGATGTCGAAGAGATGAGTGGGCACTGCTCTGAATACGACTACCGAGACCTCATCTGATGGAGTTAGTGGTGATACTGTTGGGAGGATTGACCTGGACCCGTATACGCCTAGGTCTGGGGCATAGATTATTTCTCCAGTCTCTTCACTGAACCCCCAGGCCTCGACGAAGTATCTGCTACCGGGTATGAATGGGTAGGGGACCAGGCCTTTTATCCTGAACGTGCCGTTTTCATCTGCGAAAGCCATCATTTTGTTGAACGGGTAAGGTAGGGGCCAGTACCCGGAGCTCAGCCCTATTCCTGTTGCTGTCCCGCCTCCGGGACCGTAGACCACGGAGGCCGTAGGCGTAAAGCCGACGTAGACTCTCACGAGAAGCTTCGGAACCGGCCTGTACCACCCCACTGAGGCATTATACGTTATGACCCTCCCCTTCAACTCTATGAAGCCAGCATACTCTGCGAATCCACCAGGCTGGATAAAGAGGCGGGACGGTGAGACACTCTGCCAGTTTATTCCAAGCTCCCTTTCATTCAGGAACGAGTTGATTATGTGGGCTATTGTGTAGAGCTGTGGTCTCAGCCTCTCCAATTTGACCAGGGATAAATCGTTGACAGGAGTTCCTATCCAGTGTAGAGTTGTCTGAGATGATTGGGCTGTGAAGGCGAGCCCACGTGTCTGCTCCGCGGGCTCGGTGTCAAGCATGCTCGGGAACTGCTGCGAGCCCCAATACATGGTGTTAACGAAGAACTCTCTCACAAAGGATTCAGGCGGAACATCAACCAGCTTTCTGAGATTCGTAACAAAATCCGGCTCGTGAATGTAGTTCGTGAACACCTGTCTCCTAATCCAGGAATACCTGACCGTAATGCCCCCAGCGTTTGATGTGGTCGCATAGAGGTTTAGGGCGCTCCCTCGTAAGAGGTCGAGCCCAGTGCCATAGGGGTCAAGCTCACCCACGCCCATCATGAGCACAGGCCGGAACTTGTTTTCATCCACATCTCTGCCGAAATAGAAGCCATCGACGAAGCTGCGTGGCCCTGCCAGACCTTGCCAGTGACCACTGAAGAAGACGAACCACGCATTCCAGTAAGGCTTGTTTACGGAGTAATACTTTGCCAGCTCAAGGAGGAAGGACGCGGGAACAGCCTCCATCGCGCCCGGAGAGAGAGCTGGGACAGCTGACCAGCTGTCAAACCGCGCTGTGAAAAGCATCGTTGTCTGACCATCGCCTCCTGTCCCCTTCAAAACTCCGATAACATTATACGCTGTTACCTCGACATACTTCATCTCCACATGAATCGTGACTCTTGCCTCATTCTCTGCCAGCTTCAGAAGCTTCTCTCCAACACTTTTGGTAACATAGAGTCTGGGAAAATTGATCGGGGCGTCTACGAACTTCTTCACAGAGTCGAAGTAGGGTGGGATGGTTGGGGGCTCGATGAAGATTACCCCCCGCGCCCCCAGCTTTGCAGCGTTTATCCAGTTGGAGCCGCTGATATAGTCCATTAAGACTATACTTCCCTCGACATCTTTTCCATCAAAATCCTCCAGATCCCCAAGACCGACATATATGAGGTGGCCGCTGACCCCTCTTCTCCCGGTCCAAGTCGTGTGCGGGCCGTTAGGCCAGACAGCATATGCCTCCAATATCTCCTTACCGAGTTCCGACTCGACCTCGATGAAAGACCCCTTGTCAAGCGGGACAACAGCGCTGTAGTTCTGAAGAATCACCTGGAGGCCCATCTCTTTAAGCCTATCCGCGATGTATTGTGCTGCTTTGTAATGCCCCGGATAACCAGTCACCCTACTACCTAGTCCGCTGAGATATTCGACATGCCTCATAACCATCGACGACTCAATGTCGTCCGGGGTGATCTTCCTAAAGCCCCCTTCCTGTGCCTCCGCAGCCTGGGCTGGAATAGCCGAGAATGCGATAAGAAAAGCCAGAATAAGTATGACCATGACTTTTTTATAGTCGCTGTGTCTCCAGACCGAAATCATTCTGCGAATACCGTTATTTGTCGTGTTTATCAACTTTTCCCTAGAAAACACATAAACTTCCCTAAAAGGGGTTTGTCAACTGGGCTCTAAATTTTTAAGGCACATACATTTGAGCTACTGGTGCAGTTGGTGGTGAATTTTTGGAGGAAATTAAAGTAGGGATAATCGGTTGTGGCGGGATAGCACAGAACGCTCACATACCTGGCTACCAACGTATAGAGGGCGTAAAGGTCGTTGCTTGCTGCGATGTGGTGGAGTCAGTCGCTAAGAGCACAGCAGAGAAATTTAGTATTCCGCGCTACTATACAGACTACTCAAAGATGCTCAAGGACGAGGACCTAGACGCGGTAAGCGTATGCACGCCGAACGCGCTCCACAAGGAGCCGACAATAATGGCGTTGGAAAAAGGCGTCCATGTCCTAGTTGAGAAGCCCATAGCATTAAACGCTGAGGAAGGGGCCGCCATGGTCCGCGCAGCCAGAAAGGCGGGCAGGATACTTATCGTTGGTTTTCAGGAGCGCTTCAATCCTTCAGGACTGATTATCAAGAAGTTTGTGGAGAAGGGAGATCTCGGCTGGATCCACTATAACAGGGCGACATATCTGAGGAGGAGGGGTGTGCCTACCTGGGGGGTGTTCCTGAACAAAGAGCTCCAAGGCGGTGGAGCCTTGATTGACGTAGGCGTTCACGCTCTCGACTTGGCCATGTATCTTCAAGGTTTCAAAAAACCTGTTAGTGTGCTGGGAAGGGCCTACACTCTTTTCGGCAAAAACAAGGAGGCTGCAGAAGCTAACGCGTGGGGTGCGTGGGATACGGAGAAATTCGACGTGGATGATAACGCCTTTGCAGTTGTTAGGTTGGAGGATGACTCATTTCTAGTGCTTGAGACATCTTGGGCAAGCCACATCAAGTCTCAAGTCGTCTTCAACGTCAATCTACGTGGAACACTCGGTGGCGCCCAGCTAGACCCACTAGAAGTCTACATGGACAGGAACGGCGTTGCGGTAGATATGACCCCTATCAGCCATATAAAACCCGACTGGAGAGAACAGTCCTACATCAAGATGAAGAAGTTCATAGAATCAATAAAGGCCGGAAAGCCTCTATACGCGCCAGGTGAAGAGGGCGTGATCGTGCAGAGTATAATTGACGCGATCTATAGGTCAACTGAGACGGGGAAGATGGAACCTGTGAGAATTCCTCTATGAGCTTAGAGGTGTGTGGAAATGGAGTATGTTAATCTTGGCCGCTCCGGTCTGAAAGTCTCAAAGATCTGCCTTGGATGCCTCAACTTCGGTAACGAGAGGAGTTGGATGGTTGAGGTTGAGGGTGCCAAGAAAGTCTTCGAGAAGGCTTGGGATCTCGGCATCAACTTCTACGACACAGCTAACGTTTATTCCAGAGGGAGGTCTGAAGAGATTCTCGGCATATTGCTGGAGGGTAGGAGGGAGGATGCAGTGGTCGCGACTAAGGTTTTCGGTAAGATGGGTGAGGGGCCTAACGACAGCGGTCTCTCGCGGAAACATATTATGTGGCAGGCCCGTGAGTCCCTTAGAAGGCTGAAGACGGACTACATCGACCTTTATCAGATTCACCGCTGGGACTATGGGACTCCTATTGAGGAGACTCTGGCCGCGCTCACAGACCTTGTGAGGGCAGGAAAGACTCTATACATTGGAGCATCTAGCATGTGGGCTTGGCAGTTTACAAAGGCCATATACATCAGCAGGATGAAGGGCTATGAAGAATTCATCAGCATGCAGAACGTCTACAACCTCCTATACAGGGAGGAGGAGCGCGAGATGATACCCTTCTGTAAAAGCGAGGGGATAGCAATTATACCTTGGAGCCCTCTAGCCGTCGGTGTGCTGAGTGGGAGATATCTCGTGAAAGACAAACTCGTTGTGTCCGACAAGGATATCGAAAGGATTAGGCCAGGGACGAACGACTATAACGCCTACATCGCGCCGCCTGAGAACGCCGAGATAGTCAGGAGGGTTGTTGAGTTGGCGAGGAACAAGGATGTGAAGCCGTCTCAGATAGCGCTGGCTTGGCTCTTCAAGAAAGGTGTTACTGCGCCCATCATCGGGACGAACTATCCTGAGCACGTGGAAGAGGCCGTTGAGTCTCTGAAGATAAGCCTCAGCGACGACGAGGTCAAATATTTGGAGGAGCCTTATAAGCCGAAGCCTGTCTTCGGCCACAGATAGCTACAGCATTATCCCCGGGTTAAGGATATTATTTGGGTCGAAGAACTCTTTCAGCCTCATCATCAGGTCCACAACCTCTCCGTGCTGGTCGCGCATGAATTCTTTCTTCTCGACGCCGACGCCGTGTTCTGCAGAGAGTGCGCCTCCCACTTCTATGGCGTATCTGGTTAGGTCTGCATTTGCCCGCAGTGCCCTCTCCCACTCGTCCCTATTCCGCCTATCTGTCAGCCAGTTTGCATGTATGTTTCCATCACCCAGATGCCCCATCACCCCAACTCTCACTTCATATTTCCGAGCGAGCTCGTAGGCCTTCATAACGCCGTCAAGCAGGCGCGAGAGGGGCACTATGATGTCGCCTATGATAGGGGACCTGCAGGCCTTTAGGATTGATGGGTAGGCACCTCTCCTAGCCTCCCAGATCCTCTCGGCCTCCCTCTCACTCCTAGGCACCACGAGCTCGACGGAGCCGCCCTCCCTCAGAAGCTCCAAGGCGTCCGACAACTCCTCCTCTAGCCCCGCTCGAGAATAGCTGTGAAACTCAAGTATTATCATGCACTCGCGGTCCGGAAGGCTGAGTCCCGACCAGTCTGATATAAGCCTCAGATGAGTTCTGTCGAGAAACTCTATCGCCGCCGGCTCTAGTCCTGAGAGCCGTATCCTGCCTATGCATCTTACACCGTCCTCGATTGAGTCAAAATAGGCCGCCACCGTCCTCCTGTTTCGGGGGAGCGGCCTAAGCCTCAGCGTTGCCTCCGTAACCACTCCTAAGGTCCCCTCAGAGCCCACCAGCATCCTCGCCAAGTCGTATCCGATTGAGTACTTGAAGACTCGGGCGCCGAAGCGCAGGTCTAGGCCGGCCGGGAACACGACTCTCAGAGCCAGCACGTAATCCCTGGTCGCTCCATATCTTACGGCCTTCAGGCCTGAGGCGTTGTTCGAGATCATTCCTCCTATTGTGCATGACTTCCCGCTGGCGGGGTCTGGGGGGAAGAAGAGGCTGTAGGGCTCCAGCTCCTTGTTTAGCTGGTCATAGATTAGGCCTGGCTCAACGTCTACCTGCATGTCAAGCTGTCTGATATCCAGTATTTTGTTCATCTTCATCATGTTCAACACTATTCCGCCATATCTGGGGGTGCAGGCGCCTGTAAGCCCCGTCCCTCCGCCTCGGACCGTGACAGGTATGCGCCTCTTCGATGCATAGGTCAGGATTTTTAGGACCTCTGAGCTGCTCTCCGGCCAGACGACTGCCTCGGGCAATGTTGGCTCTCCCGGGAAGGCATCCGACGAGTTTGTGACTAGGTCATAGTCCTCGGTCGAGACGTCTGAGGCTCCAGCAATCGAGGCCAGGGCCTTCAGGTCATCAGAGCTGACCTTGTTATACTCCACTCTACCCATCTCACCAGCTCCTTCCTTTTATTGCCACAGCCTGATAAAAATGAGTATAGCGTCTCCGCTCAGGTCTGGCGCCATCCCTCTTCAAGCGCCTTCCTGAGGTCCTTGGTCTCTCCCTTCCGATGCACCATCAATTTTGACTCTACTTGGACTCTGAGGCCCAGGCGCCTGAAGAGTATTAAGAGGTCGCCAGCGTCGATAGGGGTCTCCAGCCTACCGGACTTCAGGGCCTTGAGAAGAGCATCAGCCACCCTCCTTGTCAATTCAGGATTTTCCATGAACGCGGTGTCTATCACCTCGTCTCCTCTCTCTGAGACATGCCTTTTCAGCTCCTGCAGCGGGTCCTGCTCCTGAGGCGAGCTCAACTCACCTTTTCCTGCCTCGTCCTTCGCCTTGGCCGCCAGTGCCATTCGCTCCCTCAACTTCTTCATCCTGATAAGTCTGAGGGCGATATCCTCGTCCTCCAAGCCCAGGAATATCTACGCTGGATGCTTCTAAAAAACCTCCCCGGACTCACCCTGCTCTTCTCTTATCAACCCTCGCCCTGAGGGCGTCACGCCTCGCCTCTCGGCGGTAGTATTGAATCGGGTTCTTTATTCCGGGGCAGAGCCTCCCCTCCTCCACACACAGCCCATGAATCTTCATGGTGCTGCATGAGGGTGGGCTGTACTTGACCCTGCTACCCTTCTGGCCCGCGATGTGTTCTGTCTGGTAGCGTGCGATCTTCTCGTTGAAGTCGCTCCGCTGGGAGTACATTGCTACCACCTGCTCCGGGGTGTAGCCGGCTGTTATCATGAATGCTGCTAGGGCGAAGTTTGCGAAGTGGCCTATGCCCAGGCCAGCCAGCAGCTCTTTCTTAATCTTCGCCATGCACGGTGGCCAGTACTTCTCGCTGACCTGGCTTACCTCCGCCTCATAGCTCCTCTTTTCTGCGAGCATCTCTCTGACCTTCTTGACAGGCCCTAAGAGCGAGTCAGGCAGGGGTGTTCCACGGGCCTCGCGATATCTGTTGAGAATCCTCCTCTCGATGACCTCTACCGCCATTCTAGAAAGCTCCTTGGGCGTGACGTAGACCCAGCCCTTCTTCACTACTCTGTTTATGAGCCTCCATTCGAGCGCGTCTATCCTCGAGGTCAGTGCTAGGAAGTGGGGGACATAGACCTTGTAGGCTCCCAGATGTGCTTCATTCTGAGGAGTGGGTTCGACACGGATTCCCAGCTCCGACCTAAGGAGCTCGACCACGATTTCAGGCGGCTCATCCTCTAGTAGTCGCCCGCACCTCAGCGCCTCAGCCAGAGCCCACCGCCTCGCGAGCCAATCATCTCCCACCGCGGAGACTATCAGCAAAGCGATGGGGAAGCTTAGAAGATCAACCTCAACGTCTTCGTGTATGCCAATCTCCGCCTCTTCACCTCGCCTCAAAGCCTCCAAGACCCTCTCTAGGGCCCGCTCGACATCCGGCCTGTGCATCTCAGACCCCAGCTCATCTAGGGAGATGGCCCTCTCTGACAGATACTCTCTGGCTGCCGCTATGAAGGGGTACTTTGCTAGCATCTTCTCAGAGCGCAGCATCGACAAGAGGGGACTGCCACCCTACCCAACATCACCGCAGACGGACTTCTTAAATAGGCTTCACCTAAACTATTCGGGGAATCTCTTTCGGAAAGGTCTAACCAAGTATATTTACCCCCTTCAGGAGCAGCTAATTTGACGGGGGATAGCCTAAGAGAGATGCCGTATCGTGCTCTCATGGAAAGGATTGCCGGCCACTTCGGCAGCGCAGGATATTCTGTCTCGGTCAAGGATGGAATTCTGTGGCTGGCCAAGGAGGGGTTCAAGGGCGCTGTCTGGGTGGTGCCGGCTGATGGGGGCCTAGACGAGTTACTCTCCGCCGTAATGGGCGCCACCGAGTATTTGAACAGGCATGGGGCCTCCTACATAGCACTGCCTCTACAACTGGCGAAGAGGATAGATGAGAGTCATTTCTGGACATACGGAATAGGGCTGATAGTTTATGACGACGAGGTCTTGAGGGAGGTTCTTCAACCCCGCCTGAGAAAGGAGGAGAGCCTAGCCCCGGAGAGGGCCCAGGAAGACATTGTCAGATCTGCCGAGGGGGGCGCCGCCACGGTTTTTAACGACACGTTAGTGGAGGATTTGTTGAGCAGGGTCGAAAGAATTGAGAGAGAACTTCGGAGACTGGATGAGATGGACTACCTGGTAGCCAGGCTGGAGGCTCTGGAGAAGAGGATGCGTGATAGCCCGGCCCGGGAAGAGCGACCCTCTCAGAGCCCCGCACCCATGAAAGTATACGCGGAGGCGGCCCAGACACCCGCTAAGGCCGGTGCTCCACCCTATAGCTCTCTGCCCTCATTTCTTCAAGGAAATCCCTGGATAGAGGTATTGACCCAGAAGCGGTGACATGGTCATCGGATCTCGACGTACTTGTAGGCCTCTGTCAGGTTTGTGAAGGCGTAGTGAACCTTGTTGTAGTCTTTCCTGAACTCGGCCACTTCCTGCCCAACCTTCCTCGGGTCCTCGCCCCTGACCACCACCCTAGAGATAAACCTCGCGATCTCCTTCATCTCACTCGGACCCATACCCAGCCTAGTAACTTCCTGAGTCCCGATTCTTATTCCGCTGGGATTTTTGTAGTCGGTCTTCAACTCGTAGTCTTTCGGTATTAAGTTCCTGTTCAGGACTATTCCAGCCTCCTCAAGCTTTACCTCCGCGTCCCTGCCACCCATGAACTTACTAACATCTATTAGGACTTGGTGCGACTCGGTGTAGCCAAGCTCACCATACAGCGGCGGCAGGCCTTCCTCGCTGAGGGCGGAGGCCAGAGCCTTAGCATTGCGAACTATCGCGCTGGAATATTCGTGATAGAAGGCTAGGGCCTCTGCTAGTGCTATCGCCACACCTGCCACTGCGTGAAGATGGTGGTTGCTGTGAAGTGGTGGAAACATGACACTCTTTAACTGCTCCGCATACTTCTCTTTACTCACAACCAGTCCGTGCTGTGGGCCTGCAAGCGTCTTATGCGTGCTCATGGTCATGACGTCAACGCCCTCACCTATGGGGTCTTGGAATACACCGCCAGCTATCAGCCCCGCTACATGCGCAGCATCATAGACTACCGCCGCCCCGTACTCTGAGGCAAGACTGGCCACCTCCTTAACTGGGTGCGGGAAAAGGAAAACACTTGCTCCAAGCATGAATATCTTGGGCCGCGCGTTCTCTTTCTCAATCCTCCTCCTCGTCCCATCCACGTCGATGTTGAACCTCTCATAGTCAAACTCATAGCGTATAATATCCAGCCCCCTGACCCTGCCCGCCGTCCCGTTCCAGGACCGTTTCCCGTGACTGATGTGGCCGCCGTGAGGTATCGCTAAGGCCACCATAGTGTCTCCCGGCTCTGCGAGGGCAGTGTAAGCTGCCAGATTAGCCACCACGCCCGAGATTGGCCTCAAGTCTGCGAAGGGCGCCTTGAAGACCTTTTTTGCCAGCTCAACTCCTATCAGCTCAACCTCGTCTATCCACTTACAACCCGCATAAAGCCTCTCACCGGGGTAACCCTCGGCATACCTATTCCCGAAATCGCTTGCCAGGGCCTCCCTCACGGCGGGGCTTGGAACGTTCTCGCTGGCGACTAGCGGTATGGCTCTGCTGAAAAACTCGTGATGCTTTCTGAGACGGTCTAGGACACGGGTGAAATAAGCATAGCCCTCGGACACTCTGTCATCGGTCATGTAGAGAACCTACGCAGGCCACTTATTTAAGTCTCTTATACCAGTTTGTTGAGGAGGTCATGGTTTAACATTGTATGGGAGGGGAGACCGCGGGGAGACAGACCTCTTCGGCGGAGGCAGGGTTCCAAAGAACCATCCTAGGGTAGAGTGTTACGGGGAACTTGACGAGCTCTCCTCTATAATCGGCCTCTGCAGGTCGCTGCTGAAAAAGAGGCACCGAGATCTGGACGAGATATTGAGAGGCGTGCAGGAGGCGTTATTTAGGATCGGCGCTGAGCTAGCTTCTGCAGACAGAAGTAGACTAACGATAGAGCTGGCAAGTGAGAATGATGTTGAGGCTCTCGACAAGCTCATCGAGGAGTTCGAAGCCAGACTTCCACCCCTCAAGCACTTCATCTACCCTGGTGGCTCGCTGACTGGAAGCATGCTCCACGTAGCTAGGGCTGTCTGTAGAAGAGCTGAGCGGAGTGCCGTGGCCCTAAGCTTAACAGAGCAAGTCAACCCATACATCCTGAGCTATCTCAACAGGCTCTCAACCTTGCTCTTCATACTCGCAAGGCACGTTAACCTGAGCGAAGGGGTCGGAGAAGAAATCTGGCGAGGACGCGGGCTAGGCTAGACAGCCTTTAACCCCTTCTTCCTCACCTTAATGAGCTCTAAGACCAGATATTCGGCCGAGTCTACGGCCTCCTCAGCGGTGAAGATGCTAAGATATGAGGAGCTGAACATCATGTTGGCCGTCGGAGGCCTATATGTCCTGTCATAGCCCGACCAGAGCTGGAGCAACAGCCGCATCATGGGGAAAATGTTGAAGGAGTAGCTCAGGCCTCCCAGCTTCTCCTTCTTCCCGTCAATCGTTTTGCAGGACGCATCAAACCCCTGCGGGTCCTGTCCGAAATGGTCGATAAGCGGCCTGTAGGCCCGCCTCATCATCTCTCCCGCATAAGCCTGACCATTCGGAAACTTCTCCAGCGGCACCCAGTCCCCAGGCTTTTCTCCACGATACCTTGCCAGATATTTTATGATCAGCTGCGAGAGCTTGGACGAAGGTGGCTTATGAGTTACGGCGTCCGTGACCATGCCTGAGGAGAGGTCTAAGACGTATGACCCGTTTAAGACATTGACGAGAAATCTGTCGCCTTTCCCCTCACGCGGTGGGAGATGAACCACGTGACATACCCTAACAACATGATCCGGCTGGCGCTGTCTCAGCTCAGCTAGCAGGTCGTCCAATCGCCCCCCATGCATAATTATCCCAGCCAATACGGGAGAAAAAAATTTAGCGTTAAGGTATAGGCTCTGCAAACCCTAAATCCATGCCACGGGGAAAATAGAGGCTTGGCGGGGGTCTATACCTCTATACGATACTGAGAACCGACCCCCAGAAAATGGAGGAAGAGGGGATTTATGGGCAATGTGTAAAAAGTCCGGGAGGGGCTATAATAAGACTTTACAAGCTTTACTATATGCTGAATCTATATCTTGGGCAGATCCGACATCACCACCTCCCAATCGGTTGAAAATCTGAGAGCAGGGAAGGCGGGGAGGGAGAAAGCCTACATGGTTCAGCACGCAATGGGGCTATGGCTTAAAGCCTCTTGACACGCCGCTTCCCAGATGGGAGAAGACGTATGGCTCTGTCGGTGCGCTGCTGTAAGCAATTGCCTAGTTCAGGCAGGGCGAGGGAGGCTTCCGCCGATACACTTCCATAATCCACGTAACACCGCAAGATGGAGTCTCAGACCTCTGACCATTAACCTTAACGGCGAGTGAGTATTATTAATGCGAGTTTCTCTCAGTACCAAATATCAAGAGATTTTGATACGGGTTCACCGCGCAACTATTGCTCATGTTTCGGCAGATGTCTTCCTACAGTTTAGAGTTCCCTTCAAGATCTCTTAATCTCTTAAATGTTAGATAAATGAGTGGCTGTGAAACGTTCATAGAGGCTTCGATGGTGCCCTTTATACATAGATGTATCTGTGGGGGGTTCTGAGAGGACTGCTGAGGCCAAACCATTCTACGCTTAGCACACCAAACGGCCCAAAGCCTTGAAGGAAAGGACAATGTCTAAGGTCAGGATGAATTCGCGAAACCTAAGCATCATAAATAAAATAATTTTTAGCATCACTGCATGTATGTTGGCCTAATCCCCGTGATCGTGGCTATGGCCCTCATGCGATCCGTCCATAGGCGTCTCGATTAGCTGTTCCTTGGCCTCAAAATCCACTGTAGCCCCGCTGGCTAGGACTAACCTTATCTTCAAGGTATGGATGCCCTCAGGAATCTTTGAAAGTATCATCACATGATAACCTTCTCCCTCCAAACCTAGCGCACGGACCTCGCCGCGAGGCGGAATACAGATCTTCTCAACCTTCCTCATCGTGGCTACGCCCCCTTCAATCACCGTGATATGGAGCTCGGCCCTCAGCCCCTTGGGTTCAAGAGTCTCCGCGGCGACGATGCAGGACTCTGAATATCCATGATTGTGGGCAATAAAGAAAACACCCGCAGCCATAGTTCCACGTCTGAAGAAGGCTCCATGGACCTCGACCGCCTCTTCCGTCACTCCTGAAAACAGGAAAAATACTCCCACTACGACGAGCGCCGCCGCAACTACCGCCAATATGAGGAGCATAGGTCTCGTCAACCCTGCATCTCTGCGGAAAAAGTGGTGGTAGCGCTTATCCATGTCCATATGTTGGGACATGCATTAATGAGGGGGTTCTATGTTCTATATAATGGTAGCTAACTTTATCGACCATGTATATGCGTGAAGTATAAAACATCAGAAGTAAGCCATTCGCGGGCATGGGAGTCAGGGTTGCAGGCATAGACCCTGGGACTAGAAGCTTCGACATCCTCGGGCTTGAAGATGACAGGGTTATCCTTGACGTCTCCATACCTTCTGAGGAGGTTGCAGCGAGGCCTGGCATCCTTATCGACGTTTTAAGGAGGGCGGGGCCTTTGGACCTAATCGTCGGCCCCTCGGGATATGGGATAGCGCTGAAACACATCTCGGAGATAGATGACAAGGACATCTTCTTGATGACGCTGGTAAGGCCTGAGGAGTCGGATATACCTGTCCTAGTCGGTCTGAAAAGGGTTGTTAAAGAGCTGAGGAAAACAGACCTCAACATCTACTTCATCCCGGGCGTGGTCCATCTTCCCACAGTTCCGGCATACAGAAAAATCAACGCCATCGACATGGGTACCGCCGACAAGCTTTGCTGCGCGGCCCTAGCGCTCTACGACTACACTACAAAGAGGAGCCTACCCCTAAGCGAGGCTTCAGTCATTCTAGTAGAAGTTGGCTACGGCTATAACGCGGTAATAGCGATTGACCGCGGAGTTGTGGTTGACGGAGTCGGAGGAACAAGGGCGGGGCCGGGCTTCCTAACCTCAGGAGGCCTCGACGGCGAAGTAGCGTATCTGTTGGGCGCCCTCAGGAAGGAGATGCTGTTCAAGGGCGGTGTAAAGACAATAGCGGGTGGAGATATCACGCCTGAATCTCTGCCAGAAGAGGCCCGAGTCAGCGGGCCGGCGAGGATTGCCTGGTACTCTTTTTTGGAGGGCGTCGAGAAGAATGTCTGGTCCCTGGTGCCTGTCATGAGTAGGGTAGACGCTATCTTGTTGTCAGGGAGACTCAGCAGAGTTGAAGCGATCTGCAGCGAGCTCGCAAAGAGGCTAAGCAGGCTCGCACCAGTCAGCAGAGTAGGGGGCTTCAAGGCCGCGTCGAAGGAGGCGGCACAGGGAGCGGCCCTTATAGCCAACGGCCTTGCAGGCGGATTCGCTGAAGGCCTCATCGAGCACATGAGGATAAGAGAGGCTGGTGGGACGGTTTTGGACTATGTCGTCGTCGAGGACTTAAAGCAGATTTATCTTAGAGAGAGTACAACATTAAAAAATAAACAACTTTAGAAGAGATTATTCAGAGGAATATAGAATTTCGGCGGTGTGACGTGTTTCAAATATATATTGTCCTTGACCTAGATAGAGCCTGAGAAAGCTTGCAGCGCGTTTATCTCTTTCACGAGGCTAAGGGACTGACCAGATTCGAGCTCGGAGGAAAAGGATATGGTCTTGTGGAGATGACTGCTGCGGGGCTTCCGGTTCCACCAGGCTTCACGATACTAACCTCAGCGTGTAAAGAGTATTATGCCAACGGCGGTAAGATGCCGAGCGGGTTGCTGGACGAGGTCCGGGGAAAGCTGAAGAAACTCGAAGAGATAACAGGTAAAAGGTTTAACGACGCTGAGAACCCTCTGCTTGTCTCGGTCAGGTCCGGCGCGCCCTACTCTATGCCCGGAATGATGGACACTATTCTTAATCTGGGTATGAATGACAAGGTCGTCGAGGTTTTAGCTAGGCTCACAGGGGACAGAAGGTTCGCCTACGACGCCTATCGACGCTTCATTCAGATGTTCGCCAGGATAGCTATGGGTGTAAAGGGGGAGTTCTTTGAGCAGGCCCTCGAAAGGGCGAGGCACAGGCTCGGCGTCAAACATGACTTCGAGATTCCGGCCGCGGAGCTCGAGAAGCTGGTTAAGGAATTCAAAGAGATTGTGAAGAGGGAGACCGGCAGGGAGTTTCCGCAAGACCCGTGGGAGCAGCTTACTATGGCTATAGAGGCGGTCTTCAAGTCATGGAACAATCCGAGAGCTATAGAGTATCGACGCTACTACAAGATCTCAGACGAGCTGGGCACCGCGGTGAATGTCCAGCTTATGGTCTTCGGAAACATGGGGATGGACTCCGGCTCAGGCGTCGGCTTCACACGGAACCCATCCAACGGGGAGAAGAAGCTATACGGCGAGTACTTACCAAACTCTCAGGGAGAAGACGTTGTAGCAGGCATAAGGACCCCCGTTCCAATCGAGCGCGTTGAAGAGCCCATCTACAAGCAGCTGCTCGACATCGCAGACAGGCTTGAGAAATACTTCAAGGACATGCAGGACTTTGAGTTCACTGTCGAGCGCGGAAAGCTCTACATGCTACAGACAAGGAACGGGAAGCGTACTGCACAGGCAGCAGTAAAGATTGCGGTTGACATGGTGAAGGAGGGGCTGATAACGAAGGAGGACGCGCTCGCCAGGATTGAGCCCAACGACTTAAACCAGTTGTTGCACAGGAGGCTTGACCCTAGCGCCAAGATCACTCCGATAGCGAAGGGCCTCAACGCTTCTCCGGGCGTCGCCACGGGAAAAGTGATCTTCGACACGGACGAGGCGGCTGAACTGGGTAACAAGGGTGAGAGGGTTATTCTTGTGAGGCCCGAGACCACTCCCGAGGACATTAAAGGAGTCATCGCGGCTCAGGGAGTGTTGACAAGCAGGGGAGGCATGACAAGCCATGCAGCTGTGGTAGCCAGAGGGATGGGGAAGCCCGCTGTCGTTGGCTGTGAGAGCATCAAGATATTCATGGATATGGGCTACTTCGTAACTGATAAGGGCCTCAGAGTTAACAAGGGCGAGGTTATTACAATAGACGGGACCACGGGCAGCGTAATTCTGGGAGAAGCGCCAACCATAGAGCCTGAGCTGACAGAAGAGTTCAGGCTCCTCCTGTCCTGGGCTAACGAGGTTAAGAGGCTCGGCGTCAGAGCTAATGCAGACACACCTGAGGCGGCGGCGAAGGCCAGGGAATTCGGTGCGGAGGGCATAGGATTATGCAGGACTGAGAGGATGTTCAACGCGCCAGACAGGCTGCCCATAGTTAGGGAGATGATAATGGCTGAGACCGAGGAGGAGAGAAGGAGGGCGCTCGAGAAGCTCTTCCCACTCCAGCTAGGCGACTTCGTCCAGATCTTCAAAATAATGAAGGGGCTCCCCGTGACCGTGAGGCTCCTCGACCTCCCGCTTCACGAGTTCCTACCCTCCGAGGCCCAGCTCCTCGTAGAAATTCAAGAGTTAAGGTCTAGGGGTGCTCCTCAGAAAGAGATAGATGAGAAGGTCAAAGTCTTAAACAAAGTGCGCCAGCTACAGGAGCATAACCCGATGATAGGCCACAGGGGCTGCAGGCTTGCCGTAAGATATCCAGAGATATATGAGATGCAGGTTAGGGCAATACTCTCCGCGGCGATAAGCGTCCTGAAGTCTGAGGGCGAGACAGTTCAAGTCCAGATAATGATTCCGCTCGTCTCAGAGGTGGCCGAGCTCGAGTATCTCAGAGGCATAATCGAAAAGACAGCGGAGAGGGTTTTCCAAGAGCAGAAAATCAGGATACCCTACAAGGTAGGGACTATGATCGAGACGCCCCGAGCCGCACTGACCGCCAGCAAGATAGCCAAAATAGCTGACTTCTTCTCGTTCGGAACTAACGACCTAACACAAACGACGTTCGGGTTTAGCAGAGACGATGTGGAGGCGAAGTTCATGGCAGACTACTTAGAAAAGAAGATCTTGAAGGAGAATCCCTTCGAGGTCCTTGACACGGAGGGCGTCGGCAGGCTTGTGAGGATCGGGACGGAGGAGGGTAAGGGAGCTAATGGTCATCTGGAGGTCGGTATCTGTGGAGAGCACGGCGGCGAGCCTAACAGCGTAAAGTTCTTCCACAACGCGGGGCTTGACTACGTCAGCTGCTCACCATACAGAATACCGGTAGCAAAGATAGCAGCGGCCCAAGCAGCGATAGCTGTGAAAGAGAAGGCCCCCATAACTGTATAAAACACGTCCTAATCAGCTGAGAATTTTCTAATATTTTGTCTGAGTCTTACTGTTGATTATCGCGAGGTGTGCAAATTCTGAGTCAGGTGCAGCGCCATGCCAGTGTCTCTCGCCCGCGGGTATCAGTATTATGTCCCCCTCACCGACTTCTTTCTCCTCAGACTCCGTGCCAACGTAGCCATGACCTTTGACAACAAAGAGTATCTGTTCATGGTCGTGAGTGTGGAGCCTCGTCCTCGCGCCCGGCGAGAAGGATACAAGGGCCGCGAGATACTCTTGGGAGCCGGTCTCTCCACTAATGAGAGTTGCGACCTCTACGTCTCCTACGAATAGGCCCCCCGACCTTCCCTCACCCTTAACACTGTCTCTACGGATAACTCTCATCAAATTTTACAGAATACTTCACCCAAATCTAAAGCTTTCTCAGCTCGTCCTTTACTTTTTTAAATCCCGGTTTCACACCATTCAAACCGCTCTGCACGCCTCGAACCTCGCTCTGACCTATTACCCACTTTTCGCCCCAGCTCCTCAGATACTCCAAGAGCGGTGCAAGATCAATACCCATCTCAGTCAGCGAGTATCTAACCGCGAAGGGCTGGACACTTATGACCTCCCTCCGCACCAGCCCAGCGGCCTGGAGAGACTTCAGCGTCCTTGACAGAGTCTTGGAATTGATTACACGTATGGCCCTCAATAGCTCGTTAAAACTCTTCGTATCATCTAGTAGATAGGTTATGACGACCAGCGACCACACACTCTTCAATAGTTTTGACGCCGCTACCACAGGGCAAACCGCTCCAGCATCGCCTCGGAAACTGCAATCCCGTTGCAGGTCGGCCACCTAATGGCTTATGTGTCAGCTACTATTTAAAATAGTGTCGTTTCGCTATCTAGTAGCGTAAGGTGAGTTCCAAGTGGTTCTTCTCGGTTTCTTGGAGCCGCATATGGGCTTCGCGCTACTTATGCTCAGAGGAGCTTTGGGGCTTATAATGGTCGTGCATGGCGCCCCCAAACTTTTTGGCCCGGCAAGGCCCCAGATGCGAGCCAGCATGAGTCAGATAGGTGTCCCGCCGCTACTCTTTGACTCGGTAGGGCTACTAGAGTTTCTGGGGGGAATATTCTTGATAGCAGGGTTTCTTACCAGGATTGTCGCCCTGCTCTTCGCCCTACAGATGATTGGGACCATCATACTTTACGTATCCGTCTTGGGCAGGTGGGTTCCGCCGCCCGAGATAATGAGCCAGATGGTTGCCAACTCAAGAAGAGTCATGCGCGGATTTATCTCGGGTGTTGGCGGATGGGAGTTCGACCTGTTGATACTTTGTGTCTCGATACTGCTGCTCACGACCGGCGCGGGGCCAATATCACTTGACGCGGCGATAAACATCTGACGCCTCTAATACCACGCTTTTGTTGAAAACCTCTCGGCAACCTAGCTGGCTCACCAGAGCCTTCAGCCCTCTTTCACCCAAAGGTTGAGTAATTAAAGGGGCTGAGAGTCCACTTTTTTCAGCTTTTCTATGTTTTCTCTCTCACTCTCATCTATCTTTTCGACGGAGAGCCATGCATCGATTATCTCTCGAGCAACATCGGGCGTGGTGAGTCTTCCACTCATCGCAAGGATATTCGCATCGTTCCAAAGCCTCGCCCCTCGTGCAGTCTGAGCATCTAGACATAAGGCGGCCCTCACTCCCTTAACCTTGTTAGCGGCTATTGACACGCCTGTCCCAGTATAGCAGACCACAATACCCCAGTCCGCCTCACCTTCCGCCACCATTTTTCCGGCCTCCAAAGCCACATCCGGCCACGGCTCAACCTTCCCGCTCCTAAGCGCCCCCTTCTCAACGACTTCGAACCCTCTTGAAGCTAGGTATTTTGCGGCTTCCACCGCCGCGGGATACTTGTCATCAGAGCCTATGACTACTCGCCGCCGCATGTCCTTCGAGAATGTATGTTAATACTGGCTTAAAGAATTTAGCCAACTGCTTACTGCGTCATGGTGTCCAAGCTCTTAGGTGGAGAGGCTTGGTATCGGGACGCATCGAGCCTCACAGATTTCGCCTCTACAAGGCCGAGCTTCTCGAGAAATTTAGCGGGGATGCTGGGAGGGTTTTGGATATAGGCTGCGGGTATAGAAGATATGAGAGATTTTGCAGGGGAAGCGAATATATCGGGCTCGATAAGGACCTTAGCTTCAGGCCCACGGTGCAGTCCGTCGGCGAGAAGCTCCCCTTCAGAGACTCTTGTATCGACACGGTAATAATGTTTGACGTCGTAGAGCACTTATCGGATGTGAAAGAGGCTCTGAGGGAGTGTGTCAGAGTTCTCAGAAAGGGAGGTAGTCTCGTAATCACAACACCAAACACGTGGGGATTCGGGTTCTACGACAGTTTTGCCGACAGGACGCACCGCCACCACTTCAGCTGGGCTAGCTTAGAGAAGAGGCTGAGAGAGAGCGGCCTAGTGGTTGAGAAGCGAATACCCCTACACCTACACATATTCTGGCCCTTACGACGCATCCATTCCAAGCTACTCATGCCTCTTCAGCAATCCATCTGCGTGGTGGCGAGAAGATGAGTAAGACTGCAAAACTACTTAGAAGATCACTCCTGGGGGTCGTCGTGAGTATAGGGATAACACTCCTCATAGTAGCTCTATTCAACGTCTCTATACACCGCCTACTCTCCATGCCTATGCCAATTCTCTTATCCTCCATAGCTATCTGCATCTCGAGACTCGTTGCTCAGGGGCTGAGGTTCCACATACTCGTGAGATACTGCTCAAGCATTAACATGAGATTTAGAGACTCCTTTATCGCCCGGGGCGCAAGCGAGTTTTTCGCATTGACTACAATACCTTTCGTCGCCGACGAGGCTGTTAGAACTTGGATATTGACTGAGAGGGGTGAGAAAGCTCTCACGGCTTTGTGGATAGCTTTTTCCGAGCTCTTTTTCGACGTTTTAATTGCGGCCCCAATATCCATCATGGCGGGGGGAGCTGCCTTGATGCATAGAGAAGTTGGGATATCATCTGTCATACTGGCTATCTCTGTCTCGCAGATTTTGATGGTGTTGAGCATACTCTTACTGGCTAGGCGCGTTGCGTGGAGCCTGCTGAAGTTGGTCGAGCCGCTCAGCCGGCTCTCCCCCTTCATCAAGAGAGTCTTCGACAGAACTCGTGAAGAGTTACCCATGATAGCCGATGCATCTCAGCTATTTACAGGCCGGCCGATCAGAGCAGTAATCCCCACAACCTTCGCTCTAACAATAGTCATCATGACCACGCCCGCCCTCATACTCTACATGGTCCACCTGAACTATTCAGAGCTCAATCTTCTCGACTCGCTATACGCCTTTCATGCAGGCAACACGCTAGGGGTCCTGCCCCTGACTGTCGGTGGCTCTGGCCTGACCGAGACAGGCATATACCTCTTTTCTGATCGCGTCTACGCCCGTGGCAACTGGGAGGCGGTGGTTATTTGGCGAGTACTGACTTATTATCTGACGCTATTGATGACAGGCGCCATCTTTGTGAATTACGTGCTTTGGCGTTCGAGAAGGAGCTGACCACTAGGCCCGGCAGGCATTCAAGGTGTTTAGAATCTTTTTGAGGTTTATCAATGTTGGCTGGGTTGTGTTTGAAGATTTCTGAGTGGGCGCACTTACTCCCTTAATGTATTTGTAGAGCCTGTGTTTCCTCGCATCTGAGCTCGACCAAGTGTCTAATGTCTCGACCGGCCGCCACCCCGGAATAGGGTAGTTATGCGTGACTATGATTGCTTCCTGAGGAGCTGTGAGGAGGACGTGCTCTATCCTTTTCAGGGCCTCGCTCGTGAGATAGGCCGTGACATGCGTTACCCCTTCGAGGCTGATCATCCTGATATCGGCGTTAAGGAAGGATACGCCCTCCAGCCCCAGTAGCCGCGTCTTTCTGTTCGAGATATCAACGAGTATGGGGTTGAGCTCAACGCCGATTGAGCGCGCGCCATAACTCCTGTTAGACTCAATTGCCAGCCTCCCATCTCCCGACCCCAGGTCTACAACAACCGAGCTCTCCTCGACGTCGGCAAAATCTATCATCTTCCCGACAATATCCCAGCCCGTCGGAACAAACGGGTCGAGCCTTGAATGCCCTCTTCTAGGCATCCGGAATAGAGGTGGTGTTAGCCTCCTCTTATTCTTATTTCGACTACGGAGGGTTCTGGGAGCTTGCAACTTATAAGCCCCGAGCTACTGGTAAAATTGGCCGGGTTGAGTAAGGAGAAAATAGCCCCCGACACCAGCATCCTAATCAACCAAGTATTGTCGGCTATGCTTGAACGCGGAGAGTTGGAAAATGTCGAGATAGTTATTCCCGTGGCCGCACTCGACGAGCTTCAGGCACAGGCTTCACGGGGCAGGATGGAGGGTATTGTGGGCTTAAGTGAGGTGAAGAAGCTGAGGGAGCTGGGCGTTTCCCGCGGAGTCGAGGTCAGGTTTGCTGGTGAGAGGCCGAGCCTCGAGGATATACGGCTCGCTAAAGGCGGGAGGATTGACGCCCTGATAAGGGATGTGGCGAGGAAGGAGAAAGCAACACTCTACACCTCAGACTATGTCCAATACCTAGTGGCTGAGGCTGAGAATGTCTCCGCAAAATACTTCAAGGTGGTTGAAAAAGAGAGGGAGCCGCCATTCCAGAAATACTTCACGGATGACACGATGAGCCTTCACCTAAAGATCGGTGTCCCGCCTATGGCGAAGAGGGGGAGGCCGGGAAGTTTTAGGCTCGTTAAGCTGCGGGAAGAGCCGTTCACCAAGGAGGAGGCTGACGCAATGATCAACGATATAGCCTGGATTACGCAGCATAGTGAGGAGGCGTCTGTGGAGATTAATCGTAGCGGCGCTACAGTGATTCAGCTAGGCCAGTATCGCGTATCGATCACCAAACCGCCCTTCAGCGACGACGTAGAAATTACCGTGGTTAGGCCGATAGCAAGGCTTACAATACAGGACTACAAGCTCTCCGAGAAACTCCTAAAGCGCCTCTCAAGCAGGGCCGAGGGTATATTGATAGCTGGGCCGCCAGGGTCTGGGAAAACGACCTTCGCCTCAAGCCTAGCAGAGTATTACTGGAGCCTAGGCAAGATTGTCAAAACTTTTGAGTCGCCTCGCGACCTCCAAGTTGGTCCGGAGATAACGCAGTTTGGCCCGCTGGAGGGCGACTTCGAGAAGAGCGCCGAGATTCTGCTGCTCATCAGACCCGATTTCACGATCTTCGATGAGATGAGGCGCTCCAGAGACTTTCAGGTCTATATAGACATGAGGCTGGCGGGGGTCGGTATGGTTGGGGTGATTCACGCAAGCGACCCGATAGACGCCATTCAGAGATTCATCTCGAAGACCGACCTCGGACTTCTGCCATACATCATCGACACCGTGATATTCATTAGAAATGGGGCCGTCGAGAAGGTCTACGAGCTTAGGCAGACTGTCCGAGTGCCAATGGGCATGTCGGACCGAGACCTAGCCAGACCAATAGTTGAGGTGGTGGACTTGGAGGCATCGAGGCTCGAGTATGAGATCTACACTTTCGGCGAGCAAGTCACAGTTGTGAAGGTTCACGGCCGCGAGGGACAGCTTGTCAGCGTCGAGGAGGCTGTAAAGAGGCTCACGAGGGCTTTGAGAAAAGTTGCCAAGGATTTTGACGTCTCAGTCGAGGATGGGAAGATCGTTGTGAGCTGTGAGAGGGAGGATGTTGAGAGGCTTCTCAAACGCTACTCCGAGAGAATAAAGAGGCTTGAGAAGAGGTGGGGAGTTACGATCGAGGTGGTGCCTAGGCTTTTAGCGGTGGGGGAGGAGCTTGAATGCTCTGTTAACGAGGGGGGAGCCACGGTTGAGCTTCTGATCAACGGCTCAAAGGAGGGTGAGCAGGTCGCTGTCTACGCCGGAGACAGCTTCATAACCATGGCCACGGTGGGGAAGGGGGGCAGAATTAGGATTTCGAAGAGGGGGGAAGGTGGGCAGAAACTAGTGAAGAGCATACTAAGTGGGTCAAGGGTTCGAGTCTTTAGAGTGGGCGGGATGGGGAGCTGAATGCTCTTTCAACTTGCGGCGAGGAGCAGTGGTTGGAGTCTCTTAGAAATAAATTTCTACTCGATATACCCTCATTCATCGAAACAACTCGTTAAGCTTGGAGAAGAAGTGTAGTGTGAGCATCCGTTGCCGGTCGGTGGTGAGAAGAGGTGCGCGGAGGAAAGGAGTATAGGTCGCGGCTCAGAATCTATGTGGATATTCTGGAGTCTGTGTCGTCTCAGGGAGCCGCTCGAGTGACAATAATCATGAGGGACGCAAACCTTCCCTATGACCGTGTAATGAAGTATCTAGACGAGCTGGTGAGCCGCGGCATGTTGGAGAGACGGGGTGAGGTCCAGCCTCTCTACTATCTAACGGAGAAGGGCTCAAAATTCATCGAGGAATTCAGAAAATTTGAGTCACTCGCGAGAGCCTTTGGACTAAAGCTTTAAGAGGCTGGCCAACAACAGCATGAGCCTGTAAAAGCGTATTTTCCGCATGTTTTGGTCTGGTGCCTGCTGAATATGCTTATATCCACGACCCGCCTCTTTGAGGGTGGGTTTTAGTATTGTTGTCTCGGGGAGGCGACTCGGGGAATAAAAACATCCTCGGGAGCTTTCCGCAACAGTTCGAGAACACCTTGGCTGGCCGAGACATTATTAGCTGCAGAGACTTTAGCCGCGAGGATGTCGAGCTGGTCTTCGGGGTGGCGGAAGAGATTGAGTCTGGTGTAGCTGGGGTTGAAGACGCGCTTAGAGGGAAAAAAGTGGCCCTGATTTTCGCCGAGCCCTCCACCAGAACTTTTCAGAGCTTCTACGTGGCTGCGAAGTCGCTTGGAGCAGATGTAATCTCGATTCACGACCCCTCTATCTCATCGATGGCGAAGGGGGAGACGCTATATGATACCGTCAAGATGATCGAGGGATATGGCGTGGACTGCATTGTTCTACGCCATCCCGCTAGGGGCTCTGCGAAATTTGTCGCTGAGTCTACGTCGATCCCGGTTATAAACGCGGGGAGTGGAAGCCAAGAGCACCCGACTCAGGCGTTGCTCGACACCTTCACCATCAAGAAAAAACTTGGACGGGTTGACAACTTCTCCATGGGGATGCTCGGAGACTTGAGATTCTCAAGGACTATTCCATCACTCTGCTACCTACTCTCAAAACACGACGGCGTCAGGATATTCTTTATGGCTCCCGAGCTGTTGCAGGTTAGGAGGGAGGTGGAGCTACATCTCTCTCAGAGGGGGGTGGTGTTTAGGAAGGTCGTTAAGAGTGAAGAGATTAGAGAGATTATGCCTGAGCTTGATGTTCTCTACGTTACGCGAATCCAGAAAGAGAGATTTCCCGACCTTACCGAGTATGAGAAGGTGAAGGGCTCATACATAGTGGACATGAAGCTCCTCTCATATGGCAAGAAGGAGCTGGGCGTCATGCATCCGCTTCCAAGAGTGGACGAGCTCTCACCTGAGGTCGACAGCCTGCCCAATGCATGGTATTTTGAACAGGCGAGGAACGGCCTCCCTATCCGAAAGGCTCTCTTATACCTCATCCTGGGTGGGGTTGCATGAGCGGCGAATCCCTCCTGGTCCGGAAGATTGACTGGGGGACCGTGCTCGACCACATCCCCGCGTGGCGGGCCAACCAAGTCCTCAAGCTCCTCAACTTAGAATCACTCAATAGAAGCTCAGACATCTCGGTCATAGTTCTCTACAATGTCCCAAGCAAGAAGCTCGGAAGAAAAGACATAGTAAAGCTCTACCACCACATGGTTAGCGAGGAGGAGGCCAAGATACTCGCACTCGTTTTTCCCCAGATGACTATAAACTACATCAGGGACTGGAAGGTCGAGAAGCATAGCCCTGGGCTGCCTGAGAAGATAATTGGGAAGATAAGGTGCCCGGAGACGACTTGTATAACCAATTATGAGAGGGAGCCTGCCACGCCTCGCTACATTGTCGAGAGGGAGCACGGCGTCGTAGTCTGTGAATACTGTGATACTTTGCTGGAGATCAGCAGGATTCCCGACTTCCTGAAAGGGTAGGGGTGCCGGCCGCTTGGAGGGGTGGAGATGCATAGACCCCCACGTTCACTGTAGAGACTGGAATGAGAGCTACAAGGCCACTATTCGGGAAGTCGCCATACTTGCGAGCACCCAAGGTGTGGTGGCAATCATAGACATGCCCAACACAGACCCGCCAGTAACAACCCTTGACACTGCTAGAAGAAGGGTTGAGACTGCGAGGCGGGAGGGGGTGGAGCGCGGATACTATATCTACGTGGCCGCGACGCCGGACATCAGGCAGCTGGAAGAGGCCGTCGGGGCCGTGGCAAACCTGAGATGGGTAGCGGGCCTCAAGATGTATACCGCTCCTATGAAGGGGCTAGAGGCAAGCACCATCGAGGCCCAGCGCACGGTCTACAGGAGGCTCTCGGAGCTCGGGTATAGGGGTGTGCTTGCAGTCCACTGTGAGAAGACCAGCCTCTTCAGGGAGGAGCTGTGGGACCCTTCCAAGCCTTGGACATGGGGATATTGCAGGCCGCCTGAGGCTGAGGTCGAGTCTGTTAAGGACCAAGTAAGGCTGGCGCTGGAAAACGATTTCAGGGGCACACTCTACATAGTCCACACAAGCACTCCTGACGCAGTCAGCATAGTAGCCTCAGCAAAGGAGCAAGGCCTCAAAACAGTCTGTGGAGTCACACCGCACCACTTAATGCTAAGCCTAGAGGATATGGCCAGAAGCAGCGGCCTAGCCCTCAAGGTCAACCCACCTCTTAGGCAGCGGAGGCTCAAAGAGGGGCTTTTAGATAAGGTCAGGGAAGGCCAGGCTGACTTTCTCGAGACCGACCACGCACCTCACGCACCGTCAGAGAAGCTTGGGCCACCCTATCTCTCAGGGATAAGAAGCCTTGATAATTACTCCAAATGTCTAGAGTGGCTGTTGGGCAACGGCGTGTCGGAGAAGATTCTGAGAGATATGACATACAATAATGCGAAGAGGGTGTTTCCCATGATTGAGGAGTAGCTGTGTGTGGAGAAGGCCTCTGGCTATCCCAGCCCCCGGAGCAGCGACTGATGCCTATGGCAAAGCCCCCCGCTCTTTATCTGAGCCCTGATCAGCTCCTCATGGGTGTGAGAGTTATAGAGCCTACAGCTGGGGTCGGTGCAGAAAGCCTCTCCAAACAGGTAGTAAAATACCACTTGGAGGACGTATCCCACAACGACACTAGTCATCCTCTCATCGTCATATGAGAGGACCATGTCCCCCAGCCTACGCCTCTCCTCCTCCACAGCTAGCCGCTGCACGTCAGGGCTGCTAAGTAGCCATAGCCCCATGTAGACCTCTGGCGGAAGCGCGGGGGCCTCGACCAAGCCTGTCGTGGAGATGATTGCAGGGTTGCCCAGCATTATTGTCCTCGCGTGCGCCCTCCCCTCCCCCTCCTCCTTCGTCACCAAGAGCCGAGACGTCAAGACCGTGTGGAGCAGGCCGTATCGCCTCTCCTCCACCGGGATTAGGGAGTGGAGAAAAGACTGGAAGAGGTATCCTTCGTAGAGTATGCCTGCTGTGCTCCGGCTAGGGTCTTGCAGGACACGCTCCTCGTATGCGATCTCACCGATAAGAGGCTCTCCTACAGGCTCACATCTCAAGATATCCACGACCCTGAGCGAGGCCAGCCGGGCCGCAGTCTCTTTTGGATTGACCCTCCAGCGCCTCATCGCGTATGCCAGATAATCCTCTCTTAGCTCGACCTCGCATTCAGGGATTTGGTCCTCGAGCGTGCTGGAGAGTTTATCGTAGCTCAGCGCTCTGGACTTAGGGTCTCTGTAGATGAGTAATTTGAGGCCTCTGTATGGTCTAAGCGTCAAGAGCTGGGGTCCTCTATCTTGCCTCGGCCTCCAGCTTCTGGAGCTCTGTTAGAGCTATCTCCGCGGCTCTCTTACCTGAGAGCAGCATGGCTCCGAAAGTTGGCCCCATCCGCGGCAACCCGTAGGTCTCGACGACCGCCATGCCTGCGACGATTAGTCCCGGAAAGATGACTCCTGTATGCTCCACAACCGCGTCCTCAGACTGTTCGACCCACATCGCACCCATCCCCCTAGTCCTAACCAGCCCCCTCGCCTCAAGTCTCTTGACAGCGGCAGCATCGTGCCCGGAGGCGTCAATGACTATTCTCGCCTCAAGGGCGATAGGGTCGACACACGTGATCTGCCGGGGGAGGCCCTCTACGGGCGTCCAGTTTACGACGACGCCGCGGACCGCGTTCTCTCTCACGACTACGTCGTCAAGTTTTGTTAAGTTGAGGAACTTCACTCCTGCGTCGCAGGCGGAGGCAATTAGTTTTGAGCAGGCGTGCGGGCCGTGAGCCACGTAGAGCCCTTCAACATATTTCCTGAATGGGACTCCGAGCTCCCTCAGAATCTCTTGGGCGGGAGCCCTGAACGTCACTGGGTTCATCAAGTATCCGCCTATCCAGAAGCCGCCTCCTAAGTAGTTGTTCTGCTCAACGACAAGAACTTTCAGACCGTTTTTAGCGAGCTCCCTGCCAGCCATCAGCCCCGCCGGTCCTGCGCCAACGATGATGACGTCGCTTCGAGCATAGTCAGTGAACATCTCCATGAAGGTTGACGCAATAGCCTTTGTGATGTCTGACTCTTTTATAGGGCTGAAGATTGTCACGCTGATAGGGTCTAAAACCCTTTTATAAACTGGTATATAACACACTTATGGCTAATCCCGAGGTATATCCCCTATAAAATCCACTCCGCCACACAGGCTAAAGACTTTTTAAGCCAAGCGGCCGACCAATAGTTCCGGAGAGAGCCATACATGTTCACCATGAGGCTTCCCAACGCGGACTATGCTGCCGACCTCTTCAAAGCAATAGCGGCGGTGGTCGATGAGGGCTCCTTTAAGGTTACGCAGGACTCGCTCAGGCTGGTCTCCATGGACCCTGCGCACGTGAGCTTAGTTGATTTTGAGTTGAGGAAGGAGGCCGCCGAGGAGTTCGAGGTGGATAGGGAGACGGAGCTGACCGTGAATCTGCAGGAGCTGTTGAAGTTTTTGAAGAGAGCCAAGAAGGGAGAGTCAATCACGCTTGTATATGACGATGAGAAGAGGAAGCTAAACATAGTGTTGACGGACCCGACGAAGTCTAGGGAAAGACGATACCAGCTTAACACGCTGGAGCCAGTCGCAACCACGAGCGCGTCTCCGAGGCTGGCCTTTGAGGGGCGGGCCAGAGTAAACGCTGAGGCCCTCTGGGAGGCTATAGAGGATGCAAGTCTTGTATCGGATGCTGTGAGAATAATAATTCAGCCAGCGGCGGTCGTCTTGACGGCGAAGGGTGATATGGGCGTGGTTGAGAACAAGCTTACAAAGGACGGCGCGCTGGTCTACGAGGTTGAGGCCTCGACCGAGGTTGTGGCCAGCTTTAGTCTAGCATATTTGGAGCGAATAGTTAGGCCAGGCAAAGACCTATCAGAGGAGACGCTGATTCAGCTAAGCAGCAACAAGCCCATCAAGCTAACATTCACGCTCCCCGCGGGCAGGCTCGAATACTTAGTAGCTCCAAGGCTAGAGTAGGCGTGGCTAGGTGGCCGCGCTAATAATGTAGCCGGATATCGAGCCGAGCAGAATCCGCCTCTCACCCAACACGGCCCAGCCCGAGTTTTCCAGCGCCCTTACAACAACCACAGGCTTGCTTGCCAGCACAGTCAAGCCCGCTCCAGGACAGGCCCTTCTCATAGACCTGAAGGCCTCCGTGTAGAACGTTTCCGGGTCTCTTAGCCCCATCCTCAATCCAAAAGGTGGATTGCAGACGATTCTCCTGGCCGGCTCGGTTAAGACTCTCTCAAGCCTGAGAGCGTCACCCACAGTGAAGCTGACACACCCCTTCAGCCCCGCGGCCTCCAGATTACTCTCGGCGTCTGCGATAGATCTCGGCGACGCATCGACTCCCGTAATGTCTAGTGGCTCCGGATTTTTCTCAGATTCAAGCAGTCGTCGAGACATCTCCTCAAGACGCTCAGCGTCAAACATCCTCAGCTTTCTTAGGGCCAGTTTCTCGGCCCTCAACCCAGGGTGAATGTTGAGAGCGTGTATAGCGGCTTCTATGGGGATTGTGCCTGCGCCGCAGAAGGGGTCGAGAAGAGGCTCGCCCGCGGTCCAACCAGAGATCATGAGCATGGAGTACGCTATGGTTGGAGCGAGCCCTGCCCTGTGGTGTCTGAGCCTGTAGTATCTGTGGTGGAGAGAGGGGCCGGTCGTGTTGAGTCCTAGGATGAAGTCGTTGTCCCTGAGAATTGCGAGAAACTCTACATCAGGGTTGCTTAAATCAACTCTCAGTCTAACGCCAGTAGCGCTCCTATAAGACTCGATGATGGCTCTTCCAACGGTCGCAGCCATGTCCAAGCTGGTGAAGCTGTGGACGCCGTGTCTCTCCGCTCTAACTGCGAAGCTCTGCTCCCGGCCGATAAACTCCTGAAAACTCTGAGACCCAACAACAGACTCAATCTCAGACAGACTGCTAGCCTTTGACCTAGCCAATAATAAGTAGAGCCTGTTAATGCTCTTAGCGGAGAAGTTTAGGAGGGCGCAGCCCTCGAGTGTAGACTCAAAGAACACCTTCGAGACATCAGTGAAAGCCTCAACACCCAGAAGTCTCCAGACTTCGTCGGCAGCTACATCCTCTAACCCAGTTATCGTCGTCGCGAAAAACTTCAAGACGACCTTGACCCCGCCGCACAATAAAAAAGTCCCGCCAAAATATAATTATTCACGATTTCGGGTGCCAACGAGTCAGTCTCAGCAACAGTCTATATCTACATCCAATCCAGCACTACTATGCCCGTTGCCCCCCTCTCTTGAAATATGCGCTGATAGGCTTGGGCAGCCATATCCCACCTGAAGCGATGCGTAATAAGTTCTCTGACAGATATCTCGCCTCTCCGAACAAGGTCGAGGTATAGTTCTCCGTTCCTTCTGCGCGTCCACGGATTGTCTGCAGACTCGGTCTCTGGATGGGAGTTTACATGCGCCCCAATGATTATGTAGCTAGGCCAGTTGCAAAGGTCGTGAAAGTCAAAAGGCACCGGTCCCCTAGGGCTGCTCAAAACTATCAATCTGCCTTGCCTACGTAGTGCCTGAAACTCAGCCAGAATGGCCTCAGGGCTCCCAGTAGCCTCGAAAACTACATCGGCCAATCGACCGTGATTTGCATCCTTAATCTTCTCGGCAACCCGAGGATCTGCACCATCCAAGGTCAAATGAGCTGCACCAATTTTTTCGGCAAGTCTTCTACGATGCTCGAAAAGGTCGATTCCGATAACGGGGAAGCCGCCCTCTAGTCTCGAGAAGAGCGCCGCCAAGACGCCTATGGGGCCAAGCCCATAGACGGCTACGCATTCCCCAAGCTGTATCTTAGCCCTTCTCACAGCATTTATAGATATTACTGCCAAGTTCGTTATCACTGCCTCCTCATCAGATACCTCCACAGAAACCTTGACCCAGTGATCTCCACGGCCATAGATTGAGTACATGCTGTGCGGCTTCCAGCCCACGACTCTATCACCTACGCTAACATCTTTTACGCCCTCGCCAACATCGACAACCTCGCCCAGATGACAATACCCCAACGCCAGCGGATATTTCGCGATGCTGTGCCAGACACTTCCCGCAGGATACTCACCAGCGTAGAGAGTGAGCTCTGTCCCCGTGCTGATTGCTGTCATACGAGCCTTGACCAAAAACTCTCCGGCCGCGAGCTCCGGGAGAGCTCGCTCAACCAGCTCAATCTCCAGAGGACCTTTACAGACTACTGTAGGCGTCTTCAACAAGCTCATAAATAGCAAGTGTGGTAAAAATGGTTTTTAACTTTTAGAGCCCTTTCAAGCCTTTATTTTTTCCGGCTTGAGCAGCTCCGCGGCCTCTTCAGGAGTCATGTTCTCGTGCACGATACCTCTGAGAGCCTTTGCCATTCCTACAGGGTTGGGGTTCTGGAAGACGTTGCGCCCGAAGTCTAGGCCAGCGGCGCCCTCCGAGACTGCGTTATACGCGAGCCTCAAGACATCCATGTCAGTCTCGAGCTTCGGGCCGCCAGCTATAACTAACGGCACAGGGACGGAGTCCACAACTCTGTGGAAATCATCAGTATAGTATGTCTTTATGAAATGGGCCCCCAGCTCTGCCGCGACCCTGCAAGAAAGCCCAATATACCTCGCGGTCCTCTTCTCCAGTTCACGCCCCACAGCAGTTACAGCCAGCACCGGCACTCCGTACTCCTCCCCCGCGTCCACCAACCTCGCCAGCGCCTTAAGCGTCTGATGCTCAAACTCTGTCCCGACGTATATTGAGAACGCGAGCGCCGAGACATTCAGCCTCAAGGCATCCTCGACGGAGGTAACTATCTCCTCGTTCCCGAGCACAGGCCCGTCTATCGTGTTGCCGCCTGAGACCCTTAGCACAACTGGGATATCAGCTGTTGGGTCTATGGATGTTCTGAGAACACCTCTCGTAAGCATCACGGCGTCTACGTGTGGGAGTAGGGGCGTAATGGCTCGCTTTGGGTTCTCCAAACCACGGATAGGCCCCAGAAAATATCCATGGTCCACAGCCAGCATCAGCGTCCGGCCGTCGCTCGGCTTGATTATCCGCGCAAGCCTATTCCTTAACCCCCAGGTTGAGCCTTGACCAGCCTGAAACATCGGAGAGACATAGGCCTCAGCAATATAATGCTTTAATCTGAAAAACTTGGCTGTCCTTAGATAATCGCATTAATATTTCACACCTCCTTGAAATATGCAATGAAGAGTTATAAGAGAGCCCCCGAACTCTAGCTGAATTGACTGAAGAAAAAAAGTTTAGCAAAAAAGGGTATCTGACCCAGACAGGTGAGGGGGAGCTCCTCCTCGTCAACGAGAAAGGCGTCGCATACCTCGTAAACGAGTCAATCGTAGCTATATGGGACAGGTTTGAGGGGAGAACCATGGAGGAGGTTATCCAAGAGGTGGCTGAGATCTCGGAGCTGAGCCCCGACGAGCTCCGCGAACCAATAAGAGAGCTTGTTGACGCCCTAGTTAAGGCAGAGCTACTCGTTTAGTGTGAGAACTGCGGGAGGCCCAAACATCCATTTTTATTAATGAATTTAGAATACCTATCAGAGTCAGCGTGGGCTGGGTTTTGTAGAGCTTTATGGAAGTTTGTTAACGAGCTTTATCATCTCCTCATAGTGGTGTTTGATGATTGCGGAGCCCTTCTCGCCCATCATCTTCTCGGCGTTCGACTTGCAGGACTCTATGGCCATTAGAAGTCCTTCCTTGGTGGGGTTCTCGATGCTCACGCCACATTGCCTAAAGACGCCTTCCAAGAACTGCCTCACCTGCTTTTTCAGCTCGGCATCCTGATACGGCTGTCCGAGAATCTCCATAAACTCCCTGTTAGCGCTCTCAAAGCACTTCAGCAGCTCATCTCTCACGATCTCGGGCGTAACCTTCTCGGCAGGAATATCGGGAGCCCTGTACCTGGCCATGCCCCTCTTATGCATCAGGCTAATATATATTCTTTCTAAATTTGGTGAAATAATCCCATAATAAAGAAACTACGGTCCAGCGCTAATGGAACTAAAGACTCCGTGTATAAAAGGCATATCAAGTAATCATTTCGTCTTTTAAGCGGGGCGTTTCTTATAAAGGTTTAAATAGGGTCTGACCCGCCCAATAGGCGAGTATGACGGCTAAAGGTATCAGTTCAGTCTGGCTCGCTGTTGCGCTAGTAGTCGGAATCGTTATCGGTGCTGGAGGATTCTATGCCGTCTCGTCCCTCACGCCGCCGCCGACCAAGCCCTCACTCTTGGAGACTATCAAGAGTAGGGGTGTGTTGATTGTGGGGACAAGCGCGGACTGGCCTCCCTTCGAGTATATCGATGCGGGTGGGAATTTTGCTGGGATAGACATCGCGTTCGCTGAGAGAATTGCTAGAGAGATAGGTGTTCGGCTTGAGGTGAGGGACATGAAGTTTGGGGCCCTGATACAGGCCCTGAAGGCCGGACAGATCGACCTCATACTGGCCGACCTTCACCATACCGCCGAGCGTGAGACGGAAATCGACTTCTCGAAAGGCTACTATGTTGCCTATGATGGCGCGGTCGTCACACTGAAGGGGAAGGCCTCGCAGATAAACTCGGAATCCTCGCTAGTCGGTAAGAACATAGGCGTGCAGCAGGGAACAATACAGGAGGAGTGGGCTAGGACCAACCTTGGAGGGAAGGCGAACATCGTCTCATACGACAGGGTGTATCCAGAGATGATTATGACTCTTAAGAGAGGCGATCTCGACGCAATCGTGGTGGGAGACATCATCGGCAGCGTGCTGGCCGCCAGAGACCCTGACCTCGTGGTAGTTTTGAAGATTGGGAGCCTCAGCGGTGCAGCGGTAGGTATACCGCAAGGCGAAGAAGAGCTGAAGTATGTCGTCAACAAGGTAATAGAGGACTTGACGTCTACAGGGGAGATGGCGAAGATCTTCCAGGACGAGATTAATAAGTGGCTTGGACAGTAGCTTGAAAGTAGGAGTTGGACCTTAACCGTTTTTTGTTCGAGATCCTGCCATATCTTGCAGAGGGCATTCCCGTCACCCTTCAGCTGACCGTCCTCTCCTTCGCGCTGGGCTTGGCGCTAGGCTCTCTGCTTGCCGCCGCACGCGTATTCGGCTCCGCCCCTCTCTCAGTGGTCGCGCGCTCCTACATTGAGTTCTTCCGCGGAACACCTTTACTTGTCCAGATATTCTTCATCTATTTCGGCCTCCCCGCGTTAGGAGTCAAGCTCGACGCCTTCACAGCCTCGATAGTCGCTATTGGGCTGAACAGCGCCTCCTACCAGGCCGAGCTTCTCAGGTCGGCAATCAAGAGCATACCCGAGGAGCAGTATTTAGCCGCAGAGTCGCTCGGAATGTCCACACTTCAGACATATAGGCACATCATCTTTCCACAAGCTATCCGGGTTGCTACGCCCGCGCTGGTTAACGAGTTTGTGGCGCTCGTCAAATACACATCCCTCGCCTCGATAATCGGCGTGGCAGAGCTCTTCAGAAAAACAGAGTATATGGTTTCGTATACCTTTATGCCTGAGATCTATCTGGTGGCTGCGGCGATATACTTGGCCATATGCCTCCCAACTTCGCAGTTTGCTAAGACGCTTGAGAGCAAGTATGCTATACCTGGGTTTAAGAGGGCGTTGATTTGAGCGAGCCGTTGCTATTGATTGATGGGTTGAAGGCTGGGTACGGCTCTGTCGAGGTGTTGAGAGGTGTTCACCTCTCTGTAGATAAGGGTGAGAAGGTTGTCATACTGGGGCCTAGTGGCTCAGGCAAAAGCACGCTCCTGAAGTGTATCCCCTACCTAGTGAGGCCGTGGTCGGGCGAGATAAGAGTTGACGGAGAGCTCGTGAACTCTGACCCCTCAACTCTTAGGAGGATTAGGTCGAGCATCGGCTTTGTCTTCCAGCAATACAATCTCTTCCCTCACATGACATCGATCAGGAACGTTGCACTGTCTTTAGAGCTCAATCGGAGGCTGCCAAGGCAGGAGTCAGAGAAGATTGCCTACTCTGTGATGAGTATGCTGGGTATAGGGGAGCTAGCTGGCAAGTATCCCTTAGAGCTCTCGGGCGGGCAGCAGCAGAGGGTTGCAATCGCTAGGGCTCTGGCGATAGACCCCAAGCTCCTCCTACTTGACGAGCCGACCTCGGCCTTAGACCCCGAGCTCAGATACGAGGTTGTGGAGACCCTCTACCAAGTCGCGAAGCAGGGTAGGTCGATGCTTATTGTGACTCACGAGGTAGACTTCGCGGAGGCCGCCGCCGATAGGGTTGTTTTTATCGATGAGGGGGTTATAGTGGAGGAAGGCGATGCGCGGGAGGTCCTTGAGCGCCCTCGAAAGGAGAGGACTGAAAGATTCCTTAAGAGGCTGAGGAGTAAGGTAGGGAATGCAGCCACGTAGAGGCGCTTAGCTTGGTCAAGCTTAAATCCCGATATCCCAAGTTTCAGCGGCTAGGCTAAATGACCAGCTACATCCTCTGCATACCCGAGAGTCTAAGCCTCTCCGAGAGAAGAAGCATAATCGTCTGGGATGCTATTACTGAGCTGGTGGGAGAGCTGCTACCTGAGAGGAGGGGCCTGCTGAGCCGCTGGAACGAGAAGCACGTGGCGTCGAGAGAGGAGTCGGCGGCTTGGCTTGAGGCGTGTTTCCGTGTCAGGGATTACAAGCCGCGGGTTCCTGTAGACCTTTCACAGTTCTACACCCCCTTTGGCTATGACATTGAGAAGGCGGCGAAGGCTTTGAAGATTAAGCAGAGGCAGGCTGCAATGATGTTCAGGAAGCTGGAGAAGGCTTTGATGCTAGCCGTGTGCAACGAGGTCGCGTATGCCGTTAAACACAGCTGGGAGAATCAGCACACCATAGTGTTGACAGAGTAGCCAGTTCAGGCCGCCTCCACGTAATAATACTCCCCCATCTCTTTCTGCGCCTTGTCAAGCCTAGAGCCAGGCTTGTTGACACGCGGCCTGTTGCTCTTCTTATCCCGCCTGAATGTTATCCCCAGCTCTGAGAGAAATCTGTTGAAACCGTCACGGAGATTCATGGGAGGATTGGCATATCCCTCGATTCCCGGCCTACCTGAGAAGACCATCAACCTTGTGGCCGCAAAGTCGATAAGCATCAGGTCATGCTCGACAAGGAAGATGTATGCTCCTCTCTCCCTCGCAAGCCTCTTCAAAAGCCTTGCAACAACGTATCGCTCCTCAACATCCAGAAATGCGCTCGGCTCGTCTAGAAGATAGATTTCAGCCTCTCGGGAGAGAGCCTCAGCCACAGCGAAGCGCTGAAGCTCGCCACCGCTAAGCTCCGCCAAGTTTCTGTCGAGAAGTCTGTCGAGCCCAAGCGGTTTTAGGATCTCTGAGCGGTATAGCTCTGTGTCGAGGGCTCTCCCGGCCGCCTCCTTTAGGGCATCTATTACAAGTTGGTCTCGAGGCTCGGGGTGTTGGGGCTTGTAGCTGAGAGACCTGTATTCTATCCTGTTACCTTCGTCGTCTTTTTCTTGGCCTGCCAAGAGCTTGATGAATGTGGATTTGCCTATGCCGTTGGGGCCGACTATTCCGATTACCTCGCCCATCTTCGCATACCCTTCCTCGACCACGAGCCTAAAAGATTCGTAGGTCTTCGTCATTCTTAGCCAGTAAATCGATGGGCCACCCCCCGCATCCTGTGTTGATGGCGTGTGGACTGAGAAAGCAATCTCATAGTTTCTGAACCTGACGTTGTCTAAGGGCGCGTAGCCCTCCAAGTATGTGTTGACGCCCTCGCTGAGGCTGTAGGGGCCCGACACAACGCCATAAACGCCGGACTCGCCATAGAAGATGAATATCGTGTCGGATACATAATCAAGGAATGAAAGGTCATGGTCCGCCACGAAGACTCGGGCTTCACCACTCTCAACCAAGCCTCGAATAGCTGATGCCGCCCTCACCCTTTGCCTTACATCGAGGAAGCTTGAAGGCTCGTCAAAGATAAAACAGTCGCCACCCCTTAGGATGGCCGCGGCTATTGCGAGACGCTGGAGCTCGCCACCGCTGAGGGCGGAGACATCTCTATCGAGGAGATGTCTAAGCTCTAGTTGGTCAACAACTTCGTGGATGGGGCGGGAGCCTGCGATTCGTGTGAGTATCTCGCCAACCTTCCCCTTAACTGCTCTCGGAATTAGAGTTATGTTCTGAGGCTTATAGGCCACTTGAAACCGCCCCTCAGCCATCCTTCTGAAGTAGTCTTGAATGAGTGTGCCCCGAAACCTCTTAGCAACCTCCTCCCACCCCTGACCATCCTCCAGCCTCCCGAGGTTGGGCTTTAGGCTCCCAGCCAGTATCGAGAGAGCCGTAGACTTACCGATTCCATTCCTGCCAAGGAGGCCTGTGACCGTCCCCGGCTCGACGAATGGGAGCCTGTACAGCCTGAAAGAGTTCACACCATATTGGTGGATTAAGTCCTCCCCGAGCTCTGAGGGTAAGTTGACAATCGATATCGCCTCGAAGGGGCATTTAGCGATGCATATTCCGCATCCTATGCAGAGCTCCTCGTTTATGACGGGGAACCCATTCTCCCCCATCTTTATGGCCTCGATCTTGTTTCTGACGGGTGGGCAGAAGGCTATGCAAGGTGTCCCACACTTTGTCGGCTGGCAGTGGTCTAGGTCTATCACGGCGACACGTAACACCCTCACTCACCATCCATGCGCCGGCCTATGCAGCAGACCCTCATCGGCCCTTCCACAACCACGGATACTAAAGCGATTGCCACAATTTCAACCCTACAACACGACCCACGCAGCAATACTCATGGGCCACGCCCTTATTCTCTTAAATATGGGCGCGGCTTGAACTGTTTTAGAAAAAGATGGTACTTACAGCGAAGATTTTCGAGGTAAGAGAAGAGACAACTCTGGCGACCATCGCGGCTAAGCTCAGAGAGTTCAGGGAGCCCGAGATAGTTAAGGAAGGCGATATGGAGATTGAGCTTGTGACAGATGTCCACGACATTAATGCGGGCAACAACTATCTTTCAGGAATCTTTAGCAGGGATAAGCTTGTCAGAATCAGCCAGAGGGGGAAGCGTGTCCCCGTGGTGAAGACGATCGACGCTTACATCGAGTTCAGGAACTACAGCGACAAGACGCTACTTACAGTTGCCCAAGAGAAAAATTTCGCAAACTCTGCCGCGACGATTCTCTCCAGGGCCCTCTTCCTAAACTACAAGAGCATCACGGAGGCCTTCATCCCCCCGGAGAAGATGCAGGAGATTCATGAAACCAACCCTGAGGGCACCCGCCTGATCTGGTTTGACCAAGTTGACATTCCGGGTGTTGATAAGCTTGCACTTGCGGGCCCCTCACTGATGGACACCTCGCTCTACCAAGAATACCTGAGCCATGGCAAGATATGGTATATCGTCTATACTACGAGGAGCGGGGGTAAAATAATAGGCTTGACCAGGAACGGCGTGGTTACGGCCTTCACGAAGATGCCTGAGTCAGAGTTCATAGATTACATAGTTAGTAGCATCTTCCCCCTGATTAGGTGAGAGAGAATAGGTGACAACCAAAGAATCTTTAGAGAGTGGCTGTTCTTACTTACTTTTCTTCAGGAATTTTATGGGTTTTTATTTAGGCTTATCATCTTGCTTTAGCGCAGCAATGGGGCAGACGGGGTGGGTGTCAAGGTAGTGATGGGGGTTGAGCTACTATACGATACGCCAAGGCTGGAAGAGAAGCTGATGATAGAGGGGTTGAGGTCTATGGGCGTGACGGTTACGCTCACAAATGTCAACACTACGCCATTGCTCATAGGCGAGGCCTCGACAGACATAGCTCTCGTGAGGGTCATGTCGATGCAAAAGGCCCTCTACTCAGCCGCCATAAGAGAAGCCGCGGGCTCCAAGACAATCAACAGCTCCACCACTTTAGTGCTATGCGGAGACAAGATACTTACTTTGAGCAGGCTCATGGCTATGGGAATCAAGGTGCCCAGAAGCATGGTGGTCATGGGGACAGAGTCGGCTGAGATAGCCTTCAGACAGTTCCCCAAACCCTTCGTCGACAAGCCGCCTATAGGTAGCTGGGGAAGACTTGTCACCTTAGTAAACGATGCCGCCACCTGGAGGAGCGTCTTAGAGCACAGACAGATGATGCAGAGCCAGCAGCTCAGAACACACATAGTTCAAGAATATATCAAGAGTGGGGGCAGGGATATCAGGACAATCGTCATTGCCGGCGAGATTGTTGGCGCGATAACTAGGAAGAGTGTGGGGGATGAGTGGAGGACCAATGTGGCTCTCGGGGGTAAGACCGAGCCTATCCGGCTGAATGGGGAGATTGCTGAGCTGAGTCTTAAGGCCGCTGAGGCCGTGAACGGCGACTGCATCTCTGTGGATATACTGGAGGATATGAATACGGGGGAGCTCTATCTCAACGAGGTGAATGGTGTGCCCGAGTTCAAGGGCTTCATGGAGGCAACGGGCATAAACGTTGCTAACGAGCTGGTCAAGTATATCATTAGTGTGATGAAGAGATGAGCCACCGCGTAGCGATAATCGGTGCAAGCGGCTATACAGGCGGAGAAGTCCTTAGGCTTCTCGCATCCCACCCCAGCGTCGAGGTAGTCGCTGCAACCTCCCGCGAATACGCAGGCAAACCCGTCTCCTCTATCCATCTTCATCTACGCTCCATCCTCGGCTCGCTTAAGTTCACGGAGCTAAACATAGAAAAAATGGCCTCTGAAGCCGATGTCGTCTTTCTAAGCGTACCCTCAGGCGTCTCGCAAACCCTCACTGCAAGGCTGCTGGAGGGAGGGCTCAGAGTAGTTGACCTCAGCTCAGATTTCAGGCTCAAGTCCCCCAGCCTCTACGAGGAGTGGTATGGCTTCAGCCACAGCAACCCCGGCCTCCTCTCAGAGAGCGTCTACGGCCTGCCGGAGCTTCACCGGGACGAGATTAGGGGGGCGAGGCTGGTTGCTTGTCCGGGCTGTAACGCCACCGCCGCGATACTGTCTTTGGCGCCAGCTGTTCGCGAGGGGCTGATAGACTTGGAGCACATAGCGGTAGATGTCAAGGTTGGTAGCAGCGAGGCGGGTAGGCAGCCGAGCCATGGGACACACCATCCCGAAAGGGCTAACGTCATTAGGCCCTATGAGGCGGAGGGGCATAGACATGTAGCCGAAGTCGAACAGGAACTCTCTGCGCTATGTGGAAGAAGACTCAGGGTCGCGATGGTCCCCCACGCTGTCGGGAATGTACGCGGCGCCCTTGCGACGGCGCATGTATGGCTGGCCGACGATTTCGACGAGGCGGCCATTTGGAGAGCCTATGCAAAACACTATGGAAAGGAGCCATTCATCAGAATAATCAGATCTGGCCCGGTGAAGTATCCTGACCCAAAATACGTGATTGGCAGCAACTACTGCGATGTGGGATTTGCGGTTGAGCAGGCTAGGGGTAGGGCGGCGCTCTTCGCCGCGATAGATAACTTGATGAAGGGGGCTGCTGGGCAAGGGGTCCAGTGCATGAACATTATGCTGGGGCTTGATGAGCGGGAAGGGTTGAGATACCTGCCCATCAGCCCGGTGTAGCGGAGGTAGAGGCAGGGAGGGGATCCAGCATGGTTGTTGTCGTGAAGGCCGGTGGAAGAGTTCTTCAAAAAAATATGGAGACCATCGCTAAGAGCCTAGCCGGCATGTCGGGAGAGGGCTTGGTCTTTGTGCACGGCGGCGGAGACGTGGTGACGGAGTACTCGAAGAAGCTGGGGATAACTCCCATGATAGTAACCTCGCCGTCAGGAATTAGGAGCAGATACACTGACGAACGCGAGCTGGAAGTCTACGTGATGACCATGGCTGGGAAGATAAACAAAGAGATTGTCTCGGCCGTTCAACGCTTCGGCGGAAAGGCCGTCGGGCTTTCGGGTGTCGACGGCGCGCTGCTCTTAGCCGAGAGGAAAAAGAGAATCATAATCGTTGACGAGAGGGGAAGAAATAGAGTGATTCCTGGAGGATATACGGGGAGCATAAGATCCGTGAACTCCGCGCTACTCACGACGATTCTTGAGGGAGGTTTCACCCCCATAGTGGCCCCTCTCGCCTTGGGGACTGAGGGAGAGATACTTAATGTGGATGGCGACCAGGCGGCCTCATGGATTGCGAGGAGCCTCTCGGCGGAGCTTCTAGTCTTTCTCAGCGATGTGGAGGGAGTGATGGTTGGTGGGAGGGTTGTTGAGCGCCTCTCACCATCCGAGGCACTGGAGCTTTCAAAAACAGTTGGCCCGGGAATGAACAGGAAGCTCGCGCTGGCCGGCGAATCTGTGATGGCTACCGTGGGTAAGGCCTTAATCACCAGTGGGCTTGGAGAAGACCTGCTCTCGAGAATACGGGCGTCTCAAGGAACCGTGATTCAGCCTTAGGGGGGAGGTCAAAGTTTATAGTATTGCTGATTCAGTTCAAAAAATTACGAAATTCAATAATGGAGATACGTTTATCAATTAGGAATTTATTACCCTTAATACTGAATAGGTGGTAGTCTTGCCGGAACTCAAATGCCCAGTCTGCTACGGCACGGTCAAGGTCCCAGAAGACGCCCTCGACGGCGAATTATTCGAGCACGAAGAGTGCGGCGCCCAGCTTGAACTAGTCACAAGTAACGGCTCTAAGGTGCTTAAGCTGGCCGAGGAAGTGGGGGAGGACTGGGGAGAGTAGGGTAGTGATTATTGGCTTAGTCTATGACCTGTTGCGGCATGAAGAGCGAATGCTTATAGAGGCTATCAGGAGCAAAGGTCACGGCCTTAAGCTTCTATTCGTCCCTGAAAGGATAGATTACCTAGGCGAGAGGAACAGCGAGCAGTTTGATTTCGCTTTTCAGAGGAGCGTCAGCCATTACCGGGCCCTGGCGTCATCCGCGATACTCGAGTCGCGCGGCGTCCGCGTAGTCAACTCATATCAGACGATTAGGGATAGTGGAGATAAACTGGTAACGACCGCGATACTTGCAAGCCGCGGAATAAAAGTGCCTAAGACCGCTGTGGCCTACAGCAGGGATGGAGCCATCATGGCTGCGCGCGAGATAGGCTATCCGGTCGTGGTCAAGCCGATATTGGGGAGCTGGGGCCGCATGATTGCTAGAGCTAAGAACGAGGACGACTTGCTGGACATCATGGATTTCAGGGAGGCGATGAGCTCGCCTCACTTCAAGATACACTACATCCAGCAGTACATTGACAAGCCCGGCCGAGATATCAGAGCCTTCTATGTATGGGGCGAAGTCCCGACAGCCATCTACAGAATCAGCCAGCGCTGGAAAACAAACACGGCTCTCGGAGCCAAGGCGGCCCCCGCCAGCCTGTCGGAGGAGCAGGTCGACTTGGTGATTCGGGCCGGAGAGGCGATGGGTAGCGGGGTGCTTGGGATAGACCTGCTCGAGACCAAGGAGGGTGATACGCTGGTGGTCGAGGTAAATGCTGTGGTGGAGTTCAGGAATACTGTCCAAGTGACGGGCTACGACTTGGCGGGTAAGATGGTTGAGGAGACTGTCCGGGTCATGAGGAGCTAAACGTCATGACCTCTCTCCTGAAATTCTCTGCACCGCGAGGCCTCAGAATAGCTAGGGCGGAGGGGCAGTATGTCTGGGACACCTCTGGGAGAAGATACATAGACTTCCACACGGGACACGGCGCGGCGTTCCTAGGGCACAGAAACAAGTACGTGGTTGCGAGGCTGAGAGAGCAGCTTGAGACACTTACATCTATGCCGCCAGTCTTTGACCACGCAATACTGGATGAGGCTTTGAAGAGCTTAGACAGAATCCTACCGAGCCATCTAAGAAACGTCTTCTTCATGAACAGTGGAAGCGAGGCGGTCGAGCTCGCGCTCAAGCTGACTAGGAAGAGGAGTGGAAGGAAGTTCTTCGCCTCATTCATGGGGGGGTTTCATGGAAGGACGATGGCTGCTCTGGGAGTCACTCACAACCCACGCTACAGGCAAGGGTTCGACCCCTTCCCAGGCGAGACTCTCTTTCTGCCTTTCAACAGGCCTGACCTGCTCCAAGGCTTAAACGACTCTATCTCCGCCGTTATTGTTGAACCAGTCCAAGGAGAGGCAGGAGTCCACCCGGCAACGCGCGAGTTCATGAGGGCCGTGGAGGAGAGGTGTAGAGAGGTGGGCGCATATCTCGTAGTCGATGAGGTGCAGGCGGGGTTTGGAAGGGCTGGGTACGTGTGGAGTCATCTCGAGCTTGGAGTTAGGCCTGACGTGATGGTCGCGGGCAAGTCTGTGGGCGGCGGCTTCCCTGTCAGCTTTGTCGCTGTCTCTAACGAGATCGCTGAGAGGGTTGAGGAGGGGGAGCATGGCTCGACCCACGGCGGTAATCCACTGGCGTTGGCCGCGCTTGTTGGCGGGATCGAGGCCCTTGAGAAGGAGGATGTACCCGGAAAGGCGAGACATATGGGCGAGATACTCGCGTCTCAGTTGAGCGAGGTTGTGGGAGAGTATGAAGGAGTGGTTAGAGAGCTGAGGCATAAGGGGTTGATGATCGGTCTGGAGCTGAGGCAGAGGGTTGCGCCTATAATCTCGCAGTTGCAGGAGAGGGGGCTCCTAGCGTTGAGGTCGGGCTCGATAGTTCTCAGGTTTCTGCCACCCTACCTCATAACAGAGCAGGACATAGAGAGCGGCGTCTCGATCCTTAGAGAGGCTCTTTCAAATGCGAGGAAAGGTGTCGAGGTTTGAAGGTGGAGCAGATCCTACTCCAGCTCCTCAGCAAATACACCCCCACAGGCATGGAGAGTAGGCTGGCAGAAACTATGCGGGACTTGGGGGAGAAGCTCGGCTACACCTCGCTCGAGATAGACTCTGCGGGCAATTATCTCTTCAGGCGGGGTGAAGGGGCCCGCACCCTACTTCTCGCGGGGCATGTCGACACTGTGCCGGGTGAGCTCGAATATGGAGTCAGGGGGGTGGAGGTCTTCGGAAGGGGGGCTGTCGACGCGAAGGGGCCGCTAGCCGCGATGCTTTGGGGTGCTGCTATGGCTAGAATCGATACCTCTGAGGCTTCCGTGGTGGTTGCAGGCTTAGTGGATGAGGAGGGCGAGGGGAGGGGCGCCAAGGCGCTTCTAACAAGAAGTCCAAGGTTCAACGGCGTAATTATTGGTGAGCCGACTGGGTGTAACGGCATAGCTATAAGCTACAGGGGGAGTCTAACCCTTAGAGTCCTAGCCTCTGCGAGAGGCGGGCACAGCTCAGCGCCCTACATGGGAGAGTCCGCGCTGGACAAGCTCCTAAACATGATATCCGACATTAAGCTGAGCTTCCGGGGAAAAAGCTACGAGACCCCCACGGCGGCAGTCACGCAGATCAGGGCCGGGGATTGGCCCACAAAGCTACCTGAGAATGCTGAGGCGACGATAAACATTAGATACCCTCCTGGCGTCGAGACATCCGCGGTATTGGAGAAGGTTGAGGCCGCGGCCACACTACACGGCTGCAAGATCGAGATAACGGAGCTAACTGAGCCGGTGTCAACTAGAATCTCCATGCCCATCATCCGAGTGCTTATGCGCTCTATACTTAGGCAGGGTGGGAAACCGCGCATATTGAAGAAGACGGGTGCGAGCGACATGAATATTCTTTACAAGCTCTCAAGCAATATAGCCGCCTATGGCCCAGGCAACTCGCTGCTGGCCCACACATCTAAGGAATCTATAAGCATCGCGGACTTGGAGTTCGCCGCGCGCGTCATTCAAGGTGCTGTCGAAGAGTTTCTCGCCGCCAGTGCCTAGCCTGTCTGGGTGCTAAATGCCCTCTCGACCACATCCTCTAACAGCCTCCTGTTTTTAGTGATCCAGTCGCGTATCTCACTAACTCTCTTTCTGTAAGCCTCCACCATCCTCTTGACCTCGCTGGGCTTTGCTGAGCCTGACGTAGAGTAGGCGGACACAATGGCCTGTGGGCTCAGAATGGCCCTGACCTCCTCTATGCTGAGGGCCTCGCTGATGCCGTTCTTCTTCAAAACCTCTCTCAGCGCCGTCTCCGATAAGCCGCCCTCCGCCAGAATCCTCGCCAGCTCGCCGCAAGCCCTATGCGCCCTTCTAAATCCAACCCCATGCCTGAACACCAGATAGTTCGCCAGCTCCACCATCCCGACCTCTAAGCCACACCGCCTCAAAGCCTCATCCCTATTCACGTCCAGACTCTCCATAACATCCGCCAAGACGTTGAATGCCTGATCAGCATCCCTCATCAACCTCCAAATCGCGGGAGTGACCTGCTGCAGATCCAGGACATACCCCCCAATCCTTCTCTGAAGGATCGATGAGATCTTCACGAGCTCTCCCAGAGCCTCTGAGGCCTTAGTCCTCAAAACCTCTAAGACGACAGGATTCCTCTTCTGCGGCATTATGCTGCTGGTGGAGCAGAACTCGTCCCCAATATCCAAGAGCCCAGCTGTGAAGTCGTGGATCAAGTGCTCAACGAGGTCGGAGGCCACCACAAGCCCTCTCAGAGAGGCCGCCGCCAACTCCACCGCGAAGTCACGGCTCGACGAGGCCTCGAGCGCGTTCTCTAAGACACCGCTAAACCCCAGCTGCTGTGCGAGTAAATTCCTATCCAGTGGGAGCGTTGAGCCACAGCACGCAGCCGAGCCCTGGGGGCAGAGGTCCAGTCCTTCATATATCCGCTTGAGGTTTTCGGCTGTTGAGAGGAGTCTCGAGGCGTATGACGAGAGTATGAAGCCCAGTGTCGCCGGGGCCGCGGCTTGCTGATGCGTGGTCGCAGGGTAAATCGTCTCCAAGTTTTGGAGAGACTTTTCCAAGAGCCTGTCCACAAGCGTCATCGCGCTCTCGCAGAGGTGGAGGCACAGCTCTTTAGCCCTCATTCTGATGGCAGTCGAGACCGTGTCATTCCTGCTCTTGCCTAGGGCGAGATTCTCTCCGGCCTCTGGGACGATTCTTGACAGATACTCCTCTACGACCATGTGGACATCCTCAAGCCTCGTGTCGTCAAGCCTCAGCGGATTCTCTAGCGCCTTCCTCAAGGCCTCCAACGCCCTGCTGAGTGTCCTGTCACTTATGATGCCGAGCCTTGTAAGCATCTTGAGATGGACAGCGTTTATCACCAACACTGCTTGGTAGATCTCATGGTCGAAGCTCAGAGACGAGATATATGCAGCTATCTTCTCTGGCATTTCACGCCTAAGTCTAGCCGAGCGGAATGCCATGGCTTCGCCCTTGCCTTTCAGTGTGGAGAGCCGAATAAATGTTAGTATAGTTTATCGAGCCAGTCTTACGAGGTTCTCTCGGCCCTCCCTCTCCCTCACCACCCTGCCCTCCGACTCCAAGACCTTCAATATGGTGCTGACCGTGGACTTAGATAGGCCGCTCTCTCTGACTATCTGGGACTGATAGATGACGCCGCCGTGGCTCTTGATTATTCGTAAGACCGTGTCAAGCTCACTCTCCCGCAGCGGCCGCCTCCTTCTACGCCTGAGAATAACCAGCGTAACGGATAACGCTAAAGCTGATGCCGCCAAGGCGTATAGAGGGGACATATCCATCATTATTGTCTGCGGGGTTTGAGAAGCTGTAGAGGCCGGATTCACGACTAGGCGGGGCTCACCATCTGAAAATACAATCCTTCCCCGCCACTCGACGTAGTCCACGCTTAACGTGTCTGGAGCAGGCCTCGCCTCTGAGACTCTGAACCCCTCGGGCGCAGTAATCCTCAAGGTCTCACCATCAGCTAGGTAGAATCCGCCTATGAAGACATCCCCAAGCTCCAGCGCCCCAGACTCCAAGGGTTTGCTGAATCCCCGCCAGACGAATGTGATTTTTATGAGGCCTATCTCTCCGCTCATTGTCTTTGCGGTCTTCAACTCGATTCTGAAGTCTTCAATCCACATAGAGCGGCCGAGGGTGAATGAGGCCTCGGAGACAATTGACTCCACCGCCTCCCTATACTCCAGAGTCAGGTTGTCGGAGCGGGCCGAGAGCCTTCCAAATGCTTCAGCCTCCTCGGGCTTTAAGAGCGGAAACCTATGCTCAACAGTCCAGATAGCCGAGCCATCTGGGAGCAACGATACATGATATGCAATAATAGGAGAAAGTGTGGAAGCTATAACGAGCGCGACGAGCCATAGCATGCCTCAACCCCCAGCCAGCGCCTACGACTTAGACACTGATGCCGCGTAAATAATAATATTCACGTCGGGCTTCAAAGCCGTCTCAGCTACCGTCCTCTGCCCTCATCATCTTCTGATTGTCGCCCCCTGCCTTCCCCGCGCGATGGATTGATGGATGGCCTATTCTCTTCGCGGCCATCGTTTCCGTGCCCTCTATTTTCATGTCCACCAGCACGCCCTCTCTCGAATTCTTCCACGCTGGTCGCTGTAGTCATAGTGGCTGAGGAGACGTGGTCTCTGTCCCTCCTCCTTTCCCGTATTTGCGTCTCGCTAGTTGCTGTGGTTGAGCTCGTTTCCTCGACGGTGGACTCGCTTCTTAGCTCCTCCCTTATCCTTCTAGCCTCCTCAGAGACCTGTTTACCGAGCTCTCTATTAATCTCTCTCAACCGCTCTACCTTCTCCTTCACAGCCTCAAGCAGTGATTCATGTATGAATTCCTTAAGCCTCTCATAAGAGCGATGCAATGCCTTCAGCTCAGCTCTAAATATACTTAGCTCCGCGAGGTATTTCTCAGCCGTAATGTTGCCTGCAAGATATAATTCCCTCAGCTCTCTGATGCTCTCCCTTATCTCTCGTGTCCTGTTAATCCGCTCCTCCAGAAACTCTTCAACAAGCTCGGTCCTATTCTCGATAAGTCCACCCAGCTCAAGCCTGAAATCTAGGATTGTAGCCGCGATGGCCTCTTTGTGCTCTCTTATGATCTGGTGGAGTGTCTCAGTTATTCGCAGTCCGAGCGGGATGCCCTCTTCATCTTCACTGTGCATCTCTCCAATAGTCGTTGTAGTCTCTCGGGCTGAGACAACATGCATGAAGAGCGATGACAATAGTAGGAGCAGCAGCACGGCTGATGCGTGGGTCTTGAGCCTATGCATCAATTGACGGTGTCCTCGTTGCCGGTGATAAGCTTTGAGAGGTCTGTAGGTTTGGAAATTGGTTCCACATGGTTCTTGAATGTTAAAACGTTTCAACAGCTCAGTCCTGAGCCAATGAGTGGTGACCGCGTGGGCGGGGGGCTATTTTATCTCTCTGACACGTCCATCCTCTAGGCCAATCAGAACCCTGTATCCCTTGTTGGGAAAGATCCCCACCTCCACTACGCCCGGAATCATCTTGAGTTCACGCTCCATCTCCTCGGGCTCCTCCACCTCACCCACTTCTACTAGCATCAACAGGTTCCCGTTGTCCGTGATCACGGGCCCAGCCTTTCCCTCCGAGACCTTAGGGCACGCTTTCCAACCCCTGCTCCTCAGAATTGAGGATGCTGCGGGTGCAGCGAATGGGATGACTTCAAGAGGCACGGGGGCTTTGAGCCTGTCTGAAAGCTTTTCTTCTGTACCTATGAGGAGCACGTTTTTGGCCAGACTCATTAGGAGCTTCTCTCGCGCGAGCGCTCCACCCATGCCCTTGATTAGGTCTCCACGGATGTCGCACTGGTCGAAGCTATCCACGTATATATCGATGTCTAGGTAATTGTATAGGCTTCCAGCCCTGAAGCCTAAGCTAGTTGCGCGGGACTCTGCCTGGATTGAGGTGGGGATAACGGCCTCAATAGCCTGAGTGCCAACCGTCGTTGCGAGCCTCTCGATAAACGCTGCCGAGGTCTGGCTTGTCCCAAGGCCCAGAATTACTCCGCGGCCAAAGCTAGTTACCCTCTGTACAGCAGCCTGGACAACGGACTCCAGAGCAGCTCTACCCGGCAACCTGCATTCACCAACCGTAACTCGCACAGTCACCGTCCCATAAGTCTATACTCTTTGAGAATGGGCTCCCCCGGGCTACGACGTGAATATCTTGGCTGGGAAGGGTGGAAACTGTTTATTAGTAGTGAGCTGGCCGTCCTTGCTAGGGGAGGTGCTTGAGAGGCTGAAGCTGTTACAGAGGATAGCCGGCCTACTCCTCAGGCGTCGCGGGGCTGAGGTGATTAGGCCGACGGGGGAGGATAGGGAGCTCGCGGAGCGGCTCCTCAACGGGTCCCGTGGGGGGGACCAGGTCTCTAGGCTGGAGGCGAGGCTGGAGGATATTAGGCGGCGGATTGAGGAGCTTGAAGGCGGCGGCTCCGGGTAGCTGGGTTGGTATTTAAGGCGGTTAACTTATATAGAGATGGATGGATAATCCATCTATGCCTGTTGGAAGAAACACCCCCCTAATCACCGCCACCCTGATCGCAGGCATACTCATTGGAGTCGCCGCCGCCTACCTCACCCCCATAGCGCCCCTACAAGCCAAGACGGTTACCCTCAACTCCACGACAGTGGTTACGAGGACCGTTGCCATCACTGAGATGGCTCAAGCCACCACCAAGACCGAGATAGTTACAGTCACCTTACGAGAGCTCACAACAAAGACATTCTCGCCTCTTCCTCAAGTGCCGCTGAGGCTTGAGGTGAAGTATTCGCGCCAGTTCGAGGTCCTTCTCATCAACGGCTACAAGGTTGTCAAAGATGCCCTCAACAGGACGTTGATACTTGTCCCGCGCGGCTTCCAGCCTCCAAAAGACCTTGAGGGCACTGTAGTCTACACTCCCGTGGAGAGGGTTGCTCTAATGTCTGCTACGCAGGTCGCGCTGATTGAGAGGCTCAAGGAGAAGGAGCCTCAGATACTTGAGAGAGTTGCGGGGATAATGTGGGGTGAGCAGTACGAGTGGTATTTCAGCGACTTGGAAGAGAGACTCATGAGCGGCAAGATCAAGGACCTGGGACCAGACTACTCGCCGAGCATCGAGGAGCTAGTCGCCCTGAAGCCAGACCTAGTTATAATTTACACATTCCCGGGGTCCGACTTTCCCCAGAGGCTCGAGGAGCTGGGGATACCTTTCGTGGTGGATAACGAGTATCTGGAGACCAGCCCTCTAGCTAGGTTTGAATGGATCAAGCTCATTGCTACGTTCTTTGACCTCGATGAGGAGGCCTTCAGCATTTTCCGCGATGTCGAGAATAGGGTCTCAGAGGTTGTGGGGGATGTTGAGACGTCAGGGGCTACGTCTCCACTGGTCTGTTGGTTCATGGTCTATAGGGGTGTGGTTTACGCGGCGGGTGGAAAGTCTTTCCCTGCCAACGCCCTCAACATGCTGAGGGCGCGATACGCTTTCACTGATGCGGGGAGCACGGGCAGCGTGACCGTGAATATTGAGGAGGTGTTGAATAGGTGTAAGGATGCGGATGTGGTGGTTTATCCGACCAGCTTTGTCTCAGGAGTGTCTGACATTCTGTCTGAGGCGCCCGAGCTTGGCGAGCTGAAGGCCTTCAAGGAGAGGAGGGTCTATGCTTACGCGCCTTCGGTCTTTCAGCTCGGCTACTACGATACTGAGGGCTGGGTCAAAGACTTGGCCAGCATCTTATATCCCAACCTCTATCCGGGCTATGAGCCAAAATACTTCGTGAGGCTTGGAGGGTGAAGGGGCGGGATTTGGAGACTGGTGCGAGGCTTAAACAATCATCCTCCGTTGTCGGCTCGACTAGGAGCCGGCTTCTAATCCTCTATAGCCTCCCTATTCCAACACTCTTACTTGCCTCACTCCTAATAGGCGGATATAGTATCAATCTTCAAGACGCTGTTTCAGCGATAGTGGGTGGCGGTAGACCTGAGGCAGCTCTGATTGTCCACTCCATCAGGCTGCCGCGCGCCCTGGCAGCGTTGTTTGGGGGAGCCTGTCTCGGCGTCTCGGGAGCTATTCTTCAAGCACTTTTCAGGAATCCACTAGCAGATTCATACATACTGGGGGTCTCCGCAGGTTCGAGCCTCTTTCTAGCCCTCTCCATGCTGCTGGGGGTTACTCTCGGAGCCTGGTCTCCCACTAATCCATACGCTCTATACCTAGCATCATTCTCAGGGGCGCTTCTCGTCACAGCCCTCATGACGTCGCTCTCAGGCGTCGTCAGGTCCACCACGACAATATTGATAGCGGGGCTCATGATCTCATACATAGCCTACTCTCTGACAAGCATATTGCAGACGCTGGTGGAGATCGAGAAGCTCAGAGCATTCACCTACTGGATTATGGGTAGCTTCGCCGGTGCCAGGTGGAGCATCTTGACTCCGGGCCTCCCAGCCATCGCCATCTCCCTCTCATCAACCCTCCTATTAGCGAAGCCCCTGAACGCTCTCCTGCTAGGCGAGGACTATGCGCGGAGCATGGGAATGAATCTGAAGAGGACAAGAATGATGATCGTCGCAGCAGCCTCTCTCCCTGTCGCGATAGTAACGGCGCTCGCGGGCGCGGTCGGATTCATAGGGCTCTGCGCACCATACCTAGCACGTCAGCTAAGCCGGACCTCAAACCACTTCACAATCATCCCAGCCTCAGCCCTACTAGGCTCAACGCTCACACTTGCAGCCGATCTGCTCTCCCGCCTCGCGCTGCGCCCAATAGAGATTCCTATTACAGGGGTCACAGCACTCTTCGGCGCTCCACTCGTCATCTACCTCCTACTCAGGGGTAGGGGTGTTCAGCTGTGATTCACACAGTCAGGCTCTCGTTGGGCTATGGCGACAAGGTCATCGTAAGAGACGTGAATATCTCAGTGAGGCCCGGCGAATTCGTCTCGGTCATCGGACCGAACGCCGCGGGTAAGACAACGCTCCTGAAGACTCTTGCCTCGCTCCTGAAGCCCATCGCCGGCGTGGTATACATTGACGGATTAGCGGTGGCTAATTTGCGGCCAAGGGAGCTAGCCAGCTTGATAGGGGTCGTCTTGACCGACCAAGTCAAGCTAACCATGCTGACTGTTGCAGAGGTCGTTGCTCTCGGCAGATATCCATACACTGGGCTTCTGGGATCGCTCTCACAGGAGGATAGGCGAGAGGTGTTGAGGGCGCTTAGCGATGTGGGTCTCGAAGAATTGGCCGACCGCAGGTTCTGTGAGCTCAGCGATGGTCAAAGGCAGAAAGTCATGATAGCCAGGGCCTTGGCGCAGGAGCCCAGAGCCCTCATACTTGACGAGCCTGTTACCCATCTCGACCCGAAGGCTAGAGTGGAGGTCCTCATGATGATTAAGCGTGTCTGCAGAGAGAGAAGAATAGTGGTGGTCGCGTCTCTCCACGAGGTAGACCTGGCCCTCAGGATGGCTGACAGGCTAATAATAGTCTCTGATGGAGGTGTTATCGCTTATGACTCGCCAGAGGAGTTTATCATGGATGGGGGCCCCACAGCCCTTTTTGGCCTAGGCGAGTGCATACTTTTCTCACCGGAGCTCGCTACCGTGGAGTTTAGGTGGCCTCAAGACAGGGACGAGAGGATATTTGTTGTGGCCGGTGGAGGAAGTGGCTCCCTCGTCTACAGAATGCTCAACAGGCTGGGATACAGCTTCTCGACAGGCGTGCTCCACAGGGGAGACGTGGACTACATAGTAGCCAAGTCACTAGGCGGAGTCGTTATCGAGGAGGAGGCCTTCCAGCCGATAAGCCCGAGAAAAATGGTCCAAGCCCTAGAAGAGGCTAGGAGCTGCGCCGCCGTAATCTACACCTCGCCTCCAATCGGGCCCCTTAACTCTGAGAACCGCAAGCTAGCCGAGGCAGCCGCGGTTGAGGGGAGGCCGCTTATAGTCTTGGGCCCGCGAGGAATAAGAGGGGCCTGGAGGGTCGTAGATAGCTTCCCGGAGCTTGAGCAATCTCTTCAGCTGTTGAGAGAAAAAGCGGTGGCCCCCACTATTCCCCGTGGCGGCTCGGGGCGCAGTATAAATCCGTGAAGCCGCTAATAGCGTCAGAGGGTTGTCGTCAGCACACTTGGTCGAGTTCTTCACAGAGGTTCAGAAGAGGCTGTCATGGTTGATAAGAGTCTCTCCCCTGGACCCACGGGAGGTAGAGCTCCTCTGTGGCCTCGACATCTCATACAGGGGCTGTGAGGGCGCCGCGGCAGCTGTAACGTGGTCTACAAGGACTAGGAGCATAACGGAGACCGCAACCTACCGGGGCAGCGTAATCTTACCCTACATCCCTGGACTCCTCTACTCTCGCGAGGCCCCCCTCATGCTAGCGGCTCTAAAGATTCTGGAGACGAAGCCCAGCCTTCTGTTAATCGATGGCCATGGCTTAGCCCATCCTAGGAGGGCGGGTCTCGCGAGTATAATGGGTCTGCTTGCGGAGACGCCTTCTATAGGTGTTGCTAAGTCGCTCCTTTATGGCACGGTCAGGGCTGAGGATGGTGTTGAGTATCTTGAGGCGGATGGTGAAGTTGTCGGAATAGTTTTGAAGAGCGCGAGGGGTAGGAAGCTCTACGTTAGCGTAGGATATAGAGTAGATGTTCAGTCAATCTTGGGGCTGGTGAGCCTGCTGGGTGAAGACCTAGCTCAGCCCGTCCGCGAGGCACACCGCCTCTCTAAGGCGGCTCTAAGGGTTTGATACGGCTTCCGGCTCCTCACCCAGCGCTTTCGCCGTGCGGTATTCCTGCGTCAGCCTCTCGGGCCACCCCCCTTCTATGAACCTTATCGCCTCCATAGCGGCCATGCACCCGAATCCAGCAGCCGTTATTGCTTGCCTATACCTCTTGTCGTGAACGTCGCCCGCCGCGAAAACGCCCCTCACGCTCGTCTCAAGACCATTTCTAAGCCTGATGTAGCCCTCCTCATCAAGCTCTATCTTCCCTCTAAATATCTCGGTGCTTGGCGCATGGCCGATCGCCACGAAAAGGGCGTTGCAAGGTATAACGCGCTCCTCTCCAGTTAACGTGTTCCTGATCTTGACGCCCTCGACGCGCAACTCACCCAGAACATCTACGACGACGCTATTCCAGACGAAATCTATCTTCGGGTTTGAGAGGGCTCTCTCCTGCATGATTTTAGAGGCCCTCAGCTTATCCCTTCTATGAACCACCACAACTTTCTCGACGAGATTAGATAGAAAGAGTGCATACTCCATCGCAGAGTCCCCGCCACCCACGACGACTGCGCATTTGGCACCCTTGAAGAGCGGGCCGTCGCAGGTCGCGCAGCTTGAAACACCTCGGCCTAGCAGCCTCTTCTCGGACTCGAGCCCCAGCCACCTAGGCGAGGCCCCGGTAGCTATGATTACAGTCTTAGCGAGAAAAGTATTACTGTCCGTCATCACCTTTCTCGGATACGTGTTGAAGTCGACATCCACTGCGTCTTCGTAAACTATCTCCACGCCCATCCGCTCAGCCTGATTACGCATAGCGTCCATTAACTCAGGGCCCATCACGCCTTCAGGGAAGCCCGGAAAATTCTCGACAATACCGGTCAGCATTAGTTGTCCGCCCGCCGTGACACCAGCTATTATCAGCGTCCTGAGATTGGCTCTCGCGGCGTAGATTCCTGCCGTGTAGCCAGCGGGGCCTGAGCCAATTATTACGACATCATATAGCTCGCTATTCTTGTTAGACTCCATTACGCCTCTCATATTACATGTGCTCAAATATATATTCCTGAGGTGCGCGGTCAATTCAGTGATAAAAAGGCGTCAACTCTTCAAATGTACTAGATGCGGCTACGAGGTCTATCTTCAGGCGTGGAAGGCTGAGTGCCCTTCGTGTGGAAGTGGTTTTACTCTCGCCCCCGTCGCCGGCGATGAGGAAAAGACAAGGAGCCGGATGATCGGGTATATTCCACCTATCTTCTCGGCGGCCTATCTCGCCTTGACTCTGTTCATTCCCAAGATGACCCTAGCACCGCTTCTCCCATGGCCCACGACCCAAACGGTGGTTCTCGCAATCACGATACTCTCACTCACATCATCTACGCTGAGTAATCTTCTGTCCATCGTGGCGGGCGCCATCATAACATCCCTTCATATGTTGCTGGTTGCGCCATCAAATCCCGCAGAGATAGGCGTAGCTCTTCTCCCGTTAGGGCTGTCGGCCTCAGCGTTAATCAACGAGCTCTCGATTAGGAGGGTTATTTGGAAGGCGGTGTGAGAGGGGTTGCCGCTCTACGCTATTGAATTCTTTGTTCAGGGGAGGGGCTGGGTAAGACAGGAGGAGCTGGGTTTGAGGGGCGGAGTTCCGACCAAGGAGGATGCAGAAAACCTCGCTGCATATGTGATAGACGAGAAGATGAGGGGCGCAAAACATCCCTACGGCTCTAGGCTCGGAGACCTGGTAGGCTTCAAGATAGTAGAGACCGAGGGTGTGGAGAGAATGGCGCTAACGTCTGAGGCTTCGCAATTCAGGTTTGACGAGATAAAACACAGGTTTTACAAGCGTGGAGAGGCCTACATGCTTTACAAGTTCTGGAGCTGGCCTGACTAGCGTTGAGCCTCGGCGTCTCTTTACTCTATCTTTATCGACTTGGAGGGCCCGCCTTCGCCCTTCTTGGGCAGCACCACCTCTAAGACACCGTTATTGTATGTGGCCTTAGCCTTCTCTAGCTCAACCTCCTCCGGCAGGTCAAGCTCCTTGTAATATTTCCTCGCCTCAGTATCGACTCTGATTATGAGCTTTGAGTCTCGAACCAGCAGATTTATGTCCTCCTTCTTGACACCAGGCACCTCTGCGACAACCTTAATCTGCTTATCCTCATCAATCATATCAACTAGGGGCTCTCTCTCACCGGTCAACGCCGGCACCTCACCCCTCCGACCCGGCCTCACATTTCCGAATTCTCTGATAACTGGGCGGCCGTCAGGGCCTATTGTAATGGAGTAGCCGTAGACTATTGGGCCTATCTCTCTCCTGATGCCTGTGGGCGTCCTCACCTCCCTGACGAGCTCCCGGGGCCACTCCCTCTCAAACCTCCTGAACTCCTCATCGAACCATCTCTCAAACTCCCTCATCATCTCGTCAATAACATCGAAGGGCCGCATCCATCTTCTCCTACGTATCCAATCTTCACTCATGTCCAAAGTAATAGAGGGGCCCTTGTATAAATAATGTTAGGCATGGAAAACAGTTGTTCCAGGCAATCTCCCCCACCAAAATTCCCCTTTTAAAGGGGCGCCCCGCTGCCGAGGCTTATACTTTTTTATTATGAATGCTGGCTACCTTACTGCATGCAAGAGACGGGGCAGGGAGAGAGTTACGAGATAGAAGTCGAGGTCCAGCTCACGCCCGCTGCCAGGGTGCGTGTTAGAAGCGTGGTCGGGGCATCGAAGCTGAGGGAAGCAATCGAGGCGGCCCAGAAACTGGTAAGCGAGCTCCTCCCAACAAGCCACCCTATCATGGAGGACGCGGCCAGGCGCTTTCCACAAGACCTCCTCGCGCATCTAGGCTCCCTGAAGTATAGGGATCTGGCGCTCCTCTTGACATATTTTGAGGGCCCGCTGACCAGGGAGCAGATAAACCAGAGGTCTAGAGAGCTGGGGAAAGAAGTTTCAAAAGACTGGCTTGACACAGAGTTCTTCAGGAGGCCCTATAAGGATTATTTCGTGGCTGAGGCCGACGCCTCGGGCGCAAAGGTTTACAGGCTGTCAGAGAAGGGGAAGATGCAGGCAGAGGAGATATTAAGGAGGCTGAGGTAACTCTGAAATTATTTTTCGTGAAGAGCCGCCGTGATTAGGGGGCAGCCTCTCGACGAAGCGGCTGAGGGGAGTGATACTGCTATGACTCTGGGGGGAAAGCGGCGACGAACTCTTCAACGTCGCCCCTGAGGTGGTGGGTGGCGGGTGCGCCTCTCAGCCATTTGGAGAGGTGGCTTACGAGAGATTTCAGGAATCCGTCAGGGTCAGACACAATTTTTGAGATTGCCTCAGCCGGTATATTTTTCACGGGTACTTCTCTCATCCTTGTATCCATGAAGGGGCCAAACTCGTCCCTCGAGATGCTTAGTGCCACTATCCTGCCATCTTCCGCGATGTATAGGATTCCGGGCGTCCGGCCGATCTCAAACCCCCACTCTACCCCGGGCGGACAGACATCCTTGACGAGCCCAACCAGCTCGTAGGCCGTCTCGACCCGCCTACTCTCCTTGATCATCTTTACCAGAGCCTTCACCCTCTCCGCCCTTGTCTCTGATTGATTCAACCCTTCTCTCCAAATCGCTGATGCTGGGCTCCGTATAAACCGTGTTTATGACCATGTGCATCCGCTTCACGGTAGTGGAGGGTATTCTCCTTCCACCCACCTTGACGCTCTTCAGGGTGTTCTCCACCACCGGCAGACTGTTGTTGTGAAAGAGCGCTATGACGCCTCCTAGAGTCTTAAAGCGTTGAAGGAGCGCTTTGGCGGTCTTGTGCCCACACATGCCTTCTAGGGTGTAGAGGGCCTGCTCCTGAGGTGTCATCTCCCTCCCGCTAACCCTCAACGGATACTCCCTCAAAGCCTTCTCCTCCCCCAGCCTCTTATGCTTCCAGAGCAGATATGTCATCGTGGCCTTAACATCCGGCGTGGGGATTATCGGTATTCCCCATTCGACAACAATCCTGTCGATAAGCCCGAGAACCGCGGCCTCATTCCACTTACTCTTCCGATACAGGCCCAGATACCCCTCCAGTACCAGCAACCTCTCACCCTCAAAGGTCTTGAGAAGAGCCAGCTGGTCCCACAGCCTTCCCTTCAGACTGTTTAGGAAGTCGAAGATCCTCTTCCTCTCTATGAGTACTTGCCCCCGAGAGCCGAGTATCAGGTAGTCTCCCGCGTCTAGGGGTTTGACAGCAACTTCTACCACTTTTTTTAGGGCCTCAACCATCTTAGAGTTCTCAGAGGCCTCATTAGCGTCTACGACTATCATCTGCTCCTCTGTCATAATTAAGTTCAGGTTATAGTTAAGGTTCGCTGGACTCAAACCTCACAAAACCATAGCAGCCCACGTCAATCAGGGAGCGGCTGAAACAACACTAACAGTGAAGAGTTTTTCTTTGATGTTCACCAGAAGACTAAAGAGACGCCACAAATAGTCTTCGGTGGTGAAGGATTTAGAAAGGTTAAGCAGTTGTCACGCATTGAGGCGGGAATCGGTGATGAAGTCCTCGAGCTTTTAAAGATGGGTGCGAGGTGTTCGTCCGTAAGAGGACGGACATTCTACCCCGGCTGAGAGCCGCAAACAATGTCGGAAAGAGCCATGAGCATGATGCAAAGATGCTGTCGATGCTCGATAACACCCACTATCTGGAATTGCGTGAATATGAGGTAGGGCTGAAGATTATGCTGCAGAAATACCATAACATACAGGGGGTCGCAAAACTTGCGAAGCAATTATGATGCCGACAGAGAAATGGTTAACTATCTTGTGAGGGCAAAAAACAGGTTGGCGAATGAAATCATTAACAATGCTGAAAAGCACCAAATCTCGCTTAAAAGTCTATATGGACGGGGCGCTTTAGCTGAGAACCTGTTAAACATCGGCTTCAAGAGGGGTCTTAGGAAGATAAAATGCTACTTAGGACTTCATGGACAAAGTGGGAGATACTTTAACCATAGATTGCGGCAGGCAGCGCAAGGTCTCGCCATTAGCTATTATAGGAGACTAAGTGTCTCTTGCAACGAAACATTAGGAGTGATAAAGACGGTCAGGACATATTAGCTGGAGGCCCGGCTTGACGGCAGGAAAAAGAGCTGCATGAGGAGCTGGGCGCCTTTAAATAAGATGTCGGTGGCCTTCTGCTCTTGGCGCTTTAAGGTTAAATGCCGCGGCCCTCATATAGCTCTCCTATAATGCTGCCCGGTCGGTCGACAGCCTGCCGATACCCTTTATTTTTCGCTCTTCAAATTTATTTAAACCGCTTAGCAGTGAAAGTTGGCGTTACTTTGGTGGAGGATGGCCCGGCAGGGGGGTGGGACGAGGCTAATCGGCGAGTGAGGAGCGATGGAGCTTAACCTTAGAGAGAGAATAGAGTTGATGAGGCAGGGCATTATCCAGAGAGCACTTATACCGCTCCTTGAGGAGCGGGGGTTCTTCCCATCATTCTGGAAGAGACCGGTCTCTCTGGAGGATATGGAGCTTCGCGAGGACGGCTGGATGCCGTTCTACACCCGCTACACAACTTGGGAGACCTACGTGAGGGAGGAGCCCCTCAACCTCTACTTCAACACCTTCTACGGAGACGTCCATGAAAAGGCATACAGGTACTGCTTTGTAGAGTATTTACTTTCATGGCCAAACTACGAGCTGAACAAGAGGCTGGTCGGTCTCTTCACCAGACTCAACCTGAGGAGCGGGGGATACATCTGGAAGTGCAAACGGATGGTGGATATCACATCGCCAGACAGCGCGTTGATGGATATCGAGAAGAATTATGACGAGCTCCTCCTGGCCCTGATGGATGCCGGAGTAGTTGACACGAATGCATCAGCAGAGGGCGTTGGAAGGCAGAGGCGCCACCGACCCTAAGTGCTGCAAGGCACCCTAATGGCGGCCAACCTCGCCTAACATCTCGACCCATGCCGTATTACTTTTCCGAAAAGAGCCAAAAATGTGTGATTATTATGTCGAGCTCTGCCGTGAGTAACGCTTTAATTGTTTAGCGCCGGCCCCTCTTTTATGAGAGATTTATGGTTAGCTGCTGCCTCTTTCCGTTGTCTCTGATCTTTACCTGTAGGAGCTTTTTAGCGTCGTCAAATATCCATCCTTGCTCTGCCTTCAGCATCTCTTCTGGCGATGTGGCTTGGGTCAGTGCTGCGTCGTTGAGAGAGACTCTTGTGGGCTTCTTTTCGACTAGGTGGATGATTATCATGAAGGAGCGCGGCGAGGGCTTATAGGCGCCTTCTCTATCACCAACTTGGAGCACCAGCCTGTCTCCTTCTTTTGTGAACGTGAAGGGCGTCAGGAGGTAGATTCCTTTTTCATAGTCTCGGGTTTCTCCGTCGTCTTCATAGAGTGTGAACATTGAGGGCTTGTCTGAGGGGTATACGTGGATGAAGAGTGTGTCAGCTGGCTTCTCATCGACGTATAGCATACTCGGCTGCATGGGTAGGATGGTTCCAGACTTGATGAAGATGGGCGCCCTGTCTATGGGCGCGTCCACCTCCAGGTATGCGGGTCCCTGATGCTTTGATTCGCTCCAGTAGTCTATCCACTCGCCCTTAGGGAGATATACTATGCGCCTTCTGGAGTCTTCGTGGATGATGGGTGCCACGAGTATGAATTCGCCTACGAGAAACTCGTCTTGGATGGTGTATGTGTTAGGGTCGTCCTGATGTTCGAGGAGGAGGGGCCTGATAATTGGGTGGCCTGTCTTTGATGCCTGGTAGAGGAGTGTGTAGAGGTAGGGTATCAGCTGGTATCGCAGCTCCAGGAACTCCCTGATTACTCGGAGGTATTTTTCCCCGTATACCCATGCTTCCTGGTCGAAGGAACCTAATATCGTGTGGTTTCTGCAGAGAGGAATGAAGGCCCCGATCTGATACCATCGCGTTAGGAGCTCCGGAGTCGCTGTGGATGCGAAACCGCCTATGTCGTCTCCAGCCATCGGGACGCCTGAGAGACCTAGGTTCAGGAGCATGGGTATCTGCAGAGCCAGGTGCTCCCAGCTCGACGTGTTGTCTCCTGTCCAGACGGCGGAATATCGCTGTATGCCCGCGTAGGCCGCCCTGGTGAGTATAAATGGCCTCTTGTTAGGCATCAGCCTCTTTAGCCCCTCGTAAGTGGCCATGCACATTAGAAGCCCATACACGTTGTGAATCTTTTCATGTGGGGAGTTCTGTCCACGGTCGTAGTGAATTACGTCGAGGTCCATGGTCCTGTGGGTCATTAACTCGATATAGGGTGCTCCTCTGCCTAGCATGAGATTCATGTATGGCTCGAGAAGTGAGGCGAGCTGCCGGGGGATACTTCTTTCAACAAAGACGGCGGGCTCGTTCATGTCGTTCCAGATGCCCGCCAAACCCAGCTTGACGTACTCTGCGTGGAGGCTGCCCCACCACCCCCTCACGTCCTCTCTCGTAAAATCTGGGAAAGCGCAGGTCCCGGGCCAGACCTTCGCGAGATAGAGCTCGCCCGTCGCATATTTGCAGAAATAGTCCTTCTGTACACCTTCAACGAAGATTTTGTTCGAAGGGTCTGCCTTGACTCCCGGATTTACTATGGGTATGAGCCTGAAGCCCTTGGCCCTCATCTCTGAGACAAGCCTCGCCGGGTCGGAGAACCTGTTTCTGTCCCACGTGAATGACTGGTAACGTTCCTTGTAGTGGATGTCAAGGTAGAAGACGTCGCATGGTATGCGGGTCTTCCTGAATTCGTCGGCCAGGAGGAGGAGCCTCTCGGCGGGGTAGTAGCTGTAGCGTGACTGCTGGTGTCCGAGGGCCCAGCGGGGGTGTAGGAGGGGGCGGCCGGTCAGCTCCGTATACCTTTCTATAACCTTCTTGACGCTGGGGCCATAGATGAAGTAGTAGTTGAGTTCCCCTCCATCGGCCTCGAAGCTGTAGAAGTCCTCAGCCGTGTGACCCATGTCGAAAATCGTTTTATATGTGTTGTCGAAGAAGATTCCGTAGGCCTTTTTTCTCCGGAGGCCTATGAAGAATGGAATGCTCTTGTATAGAGGGTCAGTTTCAGGCCCATACCCGAATGCGTCTGTGTTCCACATTACCATGACGCTCCGTCTCTTGTCTAGGCGGCCCGTCTTCTCGCCGAAGCCGTAGAAGTGCTCATCATATTCGAGGCTCTTCCAGCACTTCACTCGCCTTCCACTCCACCCAATTCCGTAAGGAGGATAATCAGAGTTGATCGTGAATCCCTCTGTGTCGAGGATAGCTAGCCTGCAGGGGGAGCGCTTGACCTCTACAATAAGCTCCGCGGTCCTTATTCTCAGCACCTCGCCAGCGTCCTCGACCTTAAAGTCTGCTGGAGGCCAGTCCCTCTTCACAACCGCCCACGAGTGGTCTGGCTCGAAGACGCCTTGTGGCGCAAGCCTCACTCTTAACAGATCAGGAGCTAGGATTTGCAGCTCCACCTTGGCCGCGCCGCAGACCAGTAAGACCCTATTGTCTTTTACCTCGTAGGATGTTATATCGCCAAGGAGGATAAAATCCTGCTGCATATCTATGCAGAGAGAATATTTTCCGTGAGATATTTAGCAATTTAGGCTGATGTTGACGGGCTAGCTGTTGAAGTTGGATCGGCGAGAAAGGTAGACGGGTTTATGTTTTTGTGGAATATTTTAGAGCCGCCGTTTAGGTTCTATAATTGTTGAATCCGCCCCTGATATTCTCTGGCATGCTAGTGGCGATCACGGGCTTTATCCTCTTTTTTGTGGGTCTACAGGCTTTCTGGATACTGGCGGCTGTGGGTGTCTTGATGGTTGTTGTGGGCTTCTTCACAGAGAAGCGGGAGGAGGTGGTGCCGGAGAATCCTGGGATGAAGTTCTGCTGGTATTGTCTTAGGGAGATCCCGGTGGAGGCTGAGGAGTGTATGTATTGTGGGCTGAGGCAGGAGCCTCTCAAGAAGTAGAGGGCTCCGCCTGCTGCGGTTTTGCACGGAGGAGGGCGATGTGGGTTATCGCCGACGTTACCGCCCAAGCGGCTATTCCGGCTGGGCCGAGACCTCCGAGCTCGCGCTGCAGAGTCGTCACGAGAATTGTTAGGCCCCATACCGCGTTTATGGTCCCGTGGAGGGAGGCGGCGGGCAGCACGCTGGATGAGCTGCGGCGGACGTCTGCGTGTGGGAGGGAGAGGGAGGCGGTGAAGGCTATGAACAGGGCTGCTCCGAGTAGTCTGTTCTCGGGATAGTTGTGCCCGAGGAGTATTATTCCTGAGGCGTGCCAGAGCCCCCAGACCAAGCCCACGACGAGGGCGGCCCTCACCGCTCCGAGTCCCCGCTCCTCCAGCTCGACCTGTAGATAGCCTCTCCAGCCAATCTCCTCGCCCAGAGCGAAGAGGGTGTTAATCGTGAGAGCCGCCAGATAAGAGTTCAGAAGTATCAGGGCAATAGGGCCTTATCAGTTATCTGGGGCGGCGTCAGGCCCCGGAGAGGCTCGAGGGTGAAGAAGCCCATGGACGCTGTGATGAGGATGTAGAAAAGGAGCGCGGCGAAAACTATCAGTGGAGAGGCGAGGAAGTAGATGAAGACCCTCATGCCGAGGCGCAGAGACCTCCTCAACACGCCGGGGCCGGCCACGAGAACGGCCGAGGCCGCGCGCGTATACATCCTTGCGGCGCCCCAGACCAGGGTTGCGAGGCTGTCCGTCAGCCCGCCTAGCAAGTAGGCTGCGGCATCGATGAGCCCCGCGGGAAGCATAGAGAGCGCAGAGTAGGCGATAATCCTGCGTAGGCTTGTGTCCATGCGGCAGGGAGGGCCCGCTTGGATATAAGTGTGAGGGCCTGTTTCTAGGGGAGCCGCTGAGCGGCCGCGTAAATCCGCTCTGCAGCCTCGGTTATTCTCAGACCGTAGAGGCCGGGGATGTAGCTCTCGAGAACGTCGCTGAGCGGCTCAAACCAGACTCTCCTCACCCGGTCCCCCAAGCCTTTGTAGCCCTTCATGACTCCTATGATTGAGCCCACTGTTGCTCCGTTGCAGTCTGTGTCGAGGCCGCAGCTCACGGCCATCGTTATCGACCTGGTGTAGTCTCCCCCGCCCCAGAGGAGTGCTGCGGCGACTATCGCTGCGTTAGGTACTGTGTGGACTGGGTGGTATTGGCGTAGCTTGTCCTCCATGAGGCTTACTACTTCTTCCCAGCCAGCGCCCCTCCTCCAGGCATCTACGACCAGCTCCACAGCCTCTCTCAGCCTACACCTCTCAGGTATGACGGATATTCCAGCATCAATAACCCTCTCCACATCATCCTCGACAAAGGCCCACGCAATCATCCCCGCAACCATCATCTCGCCGTAGACACCATTCTTGACATGGCTTAGTGCAGCGTCTCTGTAGGCGAGCTCGGAGGCCCTAAGAGGGCCGCCGGGGCAGACATATCCCCACAGGTCTGCCCTAATCTGGGCGCCGATCCATTCCCTGTAGGGGTTCATGTGGAGGGCGGTCTCGGGCGGTTCGAGACAGTTCACCAGGTTCCTGTAGGCTGCTCTCTCGGCGGTGTAGACTCCGGCGTATGGGAGGTTCTCAAGCCACTCCTGGCCGATGTCTAGGCTGTTGAAGTCTCCGCCTCTCTTCTCGACTACGCGGAGATTGATGAGCGTGTAGTCGATGTCGTCGTCTCTGAGGACTCTGTCGATGTTTCCCGCCGTGGCCTTGAGGATGTGGCTGCGCCGCAGCTCCTCCTCCGTGAAGAAGGCTGGGGGAACAAATCCCTCCAGCGCCTTTATGCCTCGGCTCGAGAATCTCTGCGAGACTCCTCTCCAGCCCTGAGAGATTCCGATGAACTCGAGGGGCTTGCCCAGCATGTTCCCAGCGCACCTGCCGAAGAACCCGCCTAGTATCTTGTCTCTAACCATCTCGGGAATTGGCGTCTCCTCTCTCCGCCAGCCCGGGGAGCAGGCCCTTATCTCGCTGAGCTCGGACGGCTCGTGATACGGATACCCCCTCCTCATGGGCAGCGATCTCAGCTCGCCGAAGATCTCCTCTGCAACCCTTGAACCACCTTCCGCCAGTCTTCTAAGTAGCTCGTCCCTCATGACCCCCCTTAGTTCCCTGCCCTCCTCGCCTAGCTGGATAAGCTCATGTTCAAGGAGCTCAAAAGCTTCCGGGCCGACGACACAGCGGCTAGGACGCACGATAGACGCATAGCCGAGCCCGGTAATTATATCTATACGGCACGACGAAGTTTAAGCATGCATCAAGCTTCGAGTCCACCGCCCCCCCATAGCCTCCGCTGCGAATACATGGTGAACCCTGTTGGGCTTGACATTCATAGACCAAGATTCTCTTGGGCTCTTACTCACGGTGAGCGGGGTAGGGTCCAGTCGGCCTACCGGATAATAGTCTCTAGCAGTCTCGAGAGTGCGGAGCGTTGTGTCGGAGACATCTGGGATAGTGGGAGAGTAGAGTCGGACCAGTCAACGAATGTGGAGTACGGTGGCGGGCCGCTTAAGAGCAGATGGAGATATTACTGGAGGGTGAAGTGGTGGGATGATCTGGGGAGGGAGAGCCGGTTCAGCGATACCGCATTTTTCGAGACAGGCATACTCCATCCAGGTGAGTGGAGGGCTAAGTGGATTACCGGGGGAAGGCTGCTCAGGAGAGAGTTTAGGATAGATGGGAGGGTCAGACGTGCACGAGCATACATCTGCGGCCTCGGATACTATGAGCTGCGGATAAATGGTGAGAAGATAGGCGACAGAGTCCTAGACCCTCCCTGGACCGACTACGAGAAATTAGCGCTCTATACGGTCTACGACGTGACAGGCAAAGTCAGAGAAGGGGCCAACGCTGTTGCGGTCATGCTGGGGAACGGCAGATACTCGCTTAGGCATGAGTGGAGGATGGGGGATTTTCAGGTTAAGAGATACAGGGATGCTGAGCCCAAGGTGATTGCAGAGATCTGGGTCTGGCTCGAGGATATGGGCCAGATGGTTATCGTGACTGACGAGGATTGGAGGGTCTCGGAAGGCCCGATAGTCTATGACGACATTTACGGCGGCGAGGTCTATGACGCTAGGCTGGAGAGGCCTGGATGTGATATGCCCGGATACGACGACTCTGGATGGAGGAGGGCAACGATGGCTGCTCCTCCCTGCGAGGCGCTGCTCTCCTCAGCCACTTCACCACCCATCAGAAGAGTAAGGCTACACACCCCTAAGAATATACTGAGTCCGCGGCTAGGCGTTTATGTCTTCGACTTCGGCCAGAACTTCTCTGGCTGGGCAAGGCTGAGAGTCAGCGGCGAGAGGGGGAGGGAGGTTAAGCTCAGATATGCTGAGCTGCTAAACGAGGATGGAACTGTGAACACGGCTCCGAACAGGGCCGCCAAGTCCACGGACATTTATGTGCTGAAGGGCGAGGGGCTGGAGGAGTATGAGCCGCGCTTCACCTATCATGGTTTTAGATACGTGGAGCTGACAGGCTACCCGGGGACTCCGAACATCGAGAGCCTCACGGGAGTCGAGGTGCACACAGATGTCCCGGCAATAGGCGGGTTCTCATGCTCAAACTCTCTGATAAACGATATCCACCGCGTCATCATCTGGTCGATATTGAGCAACTTGATGAGTGTGCCGACTGACTGCCCACAGCGGGATGAGAGGCTCGGCTGGATGGGCGACGCTCACTTGGTCGCAGAGGCTGCGATATTCAACTTCGACATAGCCGCCTTCTATCACAAGTGGCTGAGGGACGTCAGGCTGGCTCAGGCGGAGGATGGAAGCGTCCCCGATGTCGTCCCGCCCTACTGGATGCTCTACCCCGCAGACCCGGCCTGGGGCTCGGCCTGCACAATAATTCCCTGGCTCCTCCACCTATACTACGGAGATAGGAGAGCCCTAGAGGAGAACTATGAGATGATGAGGAGATGGGTAAGCTTTCTCGCATCCAAGGCGGAGAACGGCATAGTTAGGCTTAGCAAATACGGCGACTGGTGTAGGCCGGGCTTCATATCCTCCCCCGAGACACCGGGAGAGCTCGTATCCACGTGGTTCTACTACTACTCGGCGAAGATTGTGGCTGAGGCCGCGAGGGCGTTGGGCAGAGATGAGGATTGGAGGAGATACTCAGCCTTGGCCGAGGAGATAAAGAAGGCGTTTAACCGAGAGTTCCTAGCGGACGGGCGCTACGGTGTCGTGAAGCCGTCAGGTCAAACAGCCCCGCTCAGCAGCCAGACCTCCAACACGCTCCCACTCTATCTCGACATAGCCCCGGAAGACAAAGCTCAGAGCATCCTCAAGAGCCTCCTCGAGGACATAGCCCTGCGGAGGGACTATCACCTCGCCACAGGAATCATCGGAACGAGATACCTTCCTGAGACACTATCAAAGTATGGTGAGAGCGAGACAGCATACAGGATCCTGAGCCAGACAAGCTATCCCAGCTGGGGATACATGATTAGGGAGGGGGCCACAACGCTCTGGGAGAGGTGGGAGCTATTAACTGGAAGCGGAATGAACTCCCACAATCACGCGATGTTTGGAAGCATAGACTCGTGGTTCTACAAAGTGGTAGCCGGCATAAACATCGACCCCCAAGAACCCGGGTTCAAGAGGATAATAGTGAAGCCCCATATCGTCGGAGACCTGAAACATGCCTCCGCGTCGATCAACACTCTCAGGGGGCCGGTCTACTCGGGCTGGCGAAAGAGCGGCGAGAGACTGGCGGTGGAGGTCTCGATACCGGTTAACAGCGCCGGGTCGATATGGCTACCCGTCAAAGACATAGTTAACCCGTTGATCTCCGAGGGCGAGACGACTCTGTGGAGGGACGGCCGCTACGTTCCAGGAGTTGAGGGTATAAAATCCGCGCATAGAGAGGGGGATTATGTCGTATTAGAAGTCGGCTCAGGCACCTATCACTTCGAGATAGTACCCGGGGCGTCGGCCACTAGAGAATATCGCTCAGAGCCTCTTGGCTGAGGTTAGCCGAGACCACGACCACCGGCACCGTGGCCTTCTCAATCACTTTTTTGATGACGCGGCCGCCGCTAGGGTCCATGAATACGCCACCCCTATAGCCCATGACTATGACGGCCGCAAGCTTCTCAGCCTGCTCCAAAATAACCCTCGCAGGGTCCCCCGCGAGGCTCAACAATTTCACCCTCGCACCACTATCTACCAACTCCGAGACGATGTTGTGAACAGCCAGCAGCTCCTCGTTCAGAGACTTATCCTTAAGAGCAAGAATGGGCTCGGGACCGACCTCGCCGGGGCTCGGCCTTCCAATTCCTTGGACGCCGGATACAATATGCTCGCTAACCACGTGAAGCAGGATTAACTGGAGCCCAAGCCTCTCCGCCAGCCTCCGCGCCACCCAGGCCACCTTCCTACTCACGGGCGACCCATCGATGCTAGCTAATACCGCCTTCACCAGTCTCATAGACCTGCTCACAATGATTTAAATCATGAGCAACACTGGGACCTAGGCATCACTTCGAGAGCTGATTATGCAGCAGGCCAAAGACCAGCCTACCAATGGCTGAGATGGTAAGGGTTATTCTGAGCGCGTCCGCCAGCCCCATGCTCTGCTCAAGCTGCTGCAGGAGTTGGCCACCGACGACGGAGCCGAAGAAGAATGCGACCCCCTGTAAGAGGTTATAGACGGCTGTGAATGTACCTCTATCCTCAACGCTCGTAATGCGGGTGATATATAGCAGAAGGGAGATGTTGATACCCGCGTTCACCATCCCCGCGACGATGTCTATTAAAAGGAGGGACTCGAAGGATGGGATGTATGCGTAGACAACAGGGAGAGAGGCGAGAGAGGCCCTGCAGTAGGCCAGAGAGCGGACATCTCCCAACTTCTCGAAGACTCCGCGGCCAATGCTTGAGAATATCAAGCCGGAGACCGCAGAGACGATGGAGAGTATAGCTATCTCGAAGAAACTGAGCTCCAAAACCCTTGTCATGGTTATGGTGAAGCCGGGCCAGGCGATCGACATGTAGAATCCATAGACGTTGGAGATTATCGTGAATCTGAGAAATTGACGCGAGGCTATGATATGCTCTATAACGTACTGTACTGTTAGCTCGCTACTCAGGACTTTCGGCCTGTGAGGTTCTTTCATCCCCCAGAAAACAAGCGCGGAGAGGACACCCGCAACCGCAGCTATCGCGAAACCGAGCTGATACCCAGGCAGCCCGAGGAGAGAGCCAAAGCCAACCGAGAACGTTGAGATTATAGATCCAACCTGCCCCCAAAAATTCAGAGTAGCCATAACCACCGAACGCACAGCCAGCGGCACAACCTCGCCTATTAGCGCAGTATATATCGGCGCAGAGACTGAGGCAATTATGAACTGTGCCCCAACCAGTGCAATATAGAAAAGCGGGTCGTTAACCACAAGTATAGGCACCCACAGCAGAGAGGAGATCAGCGTGCTGTAAAGAATAGGCCGGACCCGAGACCCTCTCTTATCGCTCAGGAATCCCCAGAGAGGCTGCAGGGCGCTCGCCGCCAAGTTGTTTACGGCGTGGAGGAAGCCGATTTGAGATGATGTAGCTCCAAGCACCGCCGCATAAACCGCGATGAATGGTTGCGAGGCCCCGCCTGAGAGGGAGGACAATATAGACCTCGCATAAAGCCTCTTAATCCGCCCATTCGCCGCAGCCAACTTTGCAGGAGAAGAAACATAATTTACAATTTAGACATTACAGCAAAACTGCGCAACAGTCATCTCCGCGAACAATCGGACCGCGCGCAAATAATTTAATATGCTCCAGGCGGAGAAGTATACTTGGACCTATGAGGATAGAGACTCTGACAGGGATGATCCTCGTGGTGCTCGGCATAGTCCTCATACTAATTGGTGTGGCTCCACGCATACTCGAGACTATACCTAGACTCCACCCCCTCATCTATACACAGATAACAATAGGCGACCTTAAAATCGGGACCTCACCCCTCATAATCATCATATTAACTGTCCTCTACTTGGTACTCATGATGAGGAGCCAGCTCTAAGCGGGCATCACCTGCTTGTTGCATATTAATGAGTTCGTGTAAGCTTGTATAAATTCGAGGGCTATGATTTATTAGAAGATTCGAATATTCTATTTATCGAGGTGAACCATTTGAAAGCCTCTGTTTCAGAAAAGGAAGAACAGAAGACAGCACAGAAGCTATGCATAATACTCTCAAAGGGCTCCCTCGACATGGTCTACCCCGCATTCATACTAGCCAGCACAGGGGCAACCATGGGGATGGAAGTCCACGTCTTCTTCACTTTTTGGGGCCTCGACGCAATAGTAAAAGGAAAAGTCAATAATCTCAAAATATCGGCTGTAGGCAACCCTTCTCTGGGCCTACCCTCAATCCTCGGCGTCCTACCAGGAATGACAAGTATGGTGACAAACATGATGACCAAGAAATTCAAGGAGCTGAAAGTCCCGACGGTTTACGAGCTGATAAAACAGGCGAAGGAGATGGGTGTCAAGCTCCACGCATGCTCTACGACCATGAGCGCCATGGGCATTAAGGAGTCAGACCTGATACCCGAGGTTGACGACGTGGTCGGCGCGACGACTTTTCTAAGCCTGGCTGAGGGAGGCCAAGTCCTCTTCATATGAGGTGAAAGCATGGTTAGGCACATAGTTGACGCGCGGGGCAGCTTCTGCCCAGGCCCAATAACAGAGCTAATCAAGACCTATAGAAAAGCCCAGACAGGCGACGAGATAGAGCTGCTGGCCACAGATCCCGCTGCTAAGAGCGACGTGGCTGCGTGGGCTGCAAAGAGCAAGAACGAGGTTGTCGAGGTCAAAGATGAGGAGGGATATATCAAGATAGTCATACGCGTACTGTCTAAAGGCAGCTGACCATGAAGCGCGTAGTAATAGTGGGGGGTGGCACAGGCGGGACAATACTTGCAAACAATCTATCAGGAAAGCTCAGGAAAGAAATCGAGAGAGGCCAAGTGGAGATAATCGTTCTTGAAGGCTCTGAGTCACACATATATCAGCCCGGTAACATCGACATCGCGTTCAGAGGAGCGGAACCGGAAGCGTTTAGGAGGCCGCCAACGAAGCTACTTCGCCGGGGTGTGAAACTCCTCCAGCAGCCCGCAAAACACATAGACCTAGAGAACAGAGCTGTGACATTCGACGAGAAAAAGCTGAACTACGATTATCTCGTAGTCGCGACAGGCTCCGTGGCGGCGCCCGAGGCCGTGCCAGGGCTCGCCGAGGCCTCACTCATCTTCCACAGATCACAGGAAGAGGCTATGAGGGTCTGGGAGGCCCTCTCAGCATTCAAGAGAGGAAGAATAGTCATCCTGACAGCACTTCCACATAAGTGCCCACCCTCACCGGTCGAGGCCGTATTCCTCACAGACGAGCTGATGAGGAAGCGGGGGGTCAGGCAGGATGTGGAGGTCGTCTACGCAACACCATACACGAGGGCATATCCTGCACACGGCATCGCCGACGTGGTGGAGCCCGAGATGGAGAAGAGAGAGATAACAGTGCAGACGCTCTTTAACATCGATAGAGTTGACCACCAGGTCAGGAGGATTTACTCTTTAGAGGGCGAGGAGCTTGCGTACGATCTGCTCATAGCGATTCCGCCACATCGGGGCGCTGATGTGGTGGTAAAATCCGAAATAGGCGTAGATGAAGGCTGGATACCAACCGACAAACATACACTAAACATAAAGGGCCATGACGACGCCTACGCGATAGGAGACGCCACCAACATCCCCATCTCGAAGTCGGGGGTCGTGGCTCATCTGGAGGCGGTGACGGCGGCGGAGGCTATAGCCTCCCAGATAAACGGAATAAGCAACACCTACCTCTACAATGGGAGGATAAACTGCCCGCTAGAGCTCGGCGGCCACAGGGCAGTCTTCGTCTCTGGAACATACACGCGTCAACCCGAGGGGCAGAAGCCTTCATTGACGAAATACTTGATGAAGAGGATCTTCAACAGACTATACTGGACGATGCTCAGCGGATCTCTAGAACCCATATTCAAGATGTATCTCGGACCTACGTATGAGGTAAAATAGTGAAACGGGGTGAGAAAACGTGATCAAGGCTCGAGAAAAATCCCAGCTTGAACTAATCTCAGACTTCTTCACAATATTCACAAACCCCAAGAGAATCCAGATACTTCAGCTGCTCCGTGATGGAGAGCTCACGGTCTCGGAGATAGCGGATAAAACCGGCCTTCCCCAGCCTACCGTCTCTCAACACTTGAAATTGCTCCGTGCCAAACACATAATAAAGTCAGAAAGGAGAGGTAACAGATGCTACTACTCAGTTGAGGACGGGAGGATATATCAGGTCTGCGACCTGATCAAAGGGATAATCTCCAAAAGAATTGAGGAGATAAAGAAGGATATCACGAGAACGTAGCCCTCTGGCGCAGACGAGGTCACTAGTAGGGGAGAGACCCCATATCAGACATCCTAATAACTGTTGTATGGAATCTCTCAGTCTATTGTCCGGGTTGTCGCGAGAGGCTCCCGAAGAAACGCCAACAACTTAAAATCCAGCAAAACCGGTTCCTAGAAGAGCGGCGATGACCGAGCCCCGCGCGAGCCTCTAAACAGAAGAGCGGGGACGGAGAACAGACAGCACAAGCGGGGGTCGCCAAGCCTGGTCAAAGGCGCAGGGCTTAGGACCCTGTCCCGTAGGGGTTCGTGGGTTCGAATCCCACCCCCCGCACTCTTCACAGAACCCTCACACTTCAAAGGACATTTTTATCGGGCTTTGTTATGTTATGGAAATTTTGTTCATTTAATCATCGTTAACCGATGCTTGAGAAAACTTTCAATTATCTTCAATGCGATTTTAGCCTTGCATAGATTTGCTGGGTTTAAACTTTCGTCAGCACTAAATCGAGTCATTGGCGTTTAAATTCTTATTTTTCAATATTCTCGTATGAAAACGCTGATGAAAGATAATTTACTAACAACATTTATATATTAGTAATTGTGTTTTTTACTATAATGAGCGAAGACACTGTAAAGGTAACGAGAAACTACCAAGTAACCATACCCAGCAGTGTCAGGTCGAAGGCCGACATAAGGGAGGGAAGCATCGTCAAAGTCGTCTATGATGAGGCCGAGGGCGTGATCAAGATAATTCCTTTGAAGAGGAGGCGGATGACGATAAGGCTCGGCAGGAAGGTCACCGTAGAGGAGATAGAAGAAGCTGTCGAGGAGATGCTTGATGAAGCTACTTCCTGACACAAACGTCCTAGTCTACGACACCGTCGAAGACAGCACACCACATAACCAGGCCGTGAAAATCATAGACTCGGCTGACATGCTAGCCATACCACCCATAGTCATTCATGAATACATCTGGATAATGCTCAAATTCTCAGTATCCCTGAAAACAATCTCAGTCAAGGTCCGCGAGTATCTCGAAGACCCGAGGACAAGATATCTAGTCGAGCAGCCCGCCGCAATATATGAAGCGCTCAAAATGATGGAAGAAGATAGAGCGTCGCCAAAAATGGTCAACGATTACGTCATACTCTCGCTGGCTTTGAAGTATGATCTGAGTCTGGCAACGTTTGACAGCGTGTTGAAAAAGAGAGCCATGGCAAGAGGGGTAAACGTAGTACCTCAACCATAAAATATGCTATGAAGTATTGACTCCGACCAATACGCAAACAGTTTAAATAGAGTAGAGGTTCTAAAAGCTGACAATGCGTAAAGAATACATATTTATGGTCATTGCTGGATTTCTTTGGGGCTCCGGGCATCCAGTAATAAGGAGCATACTTACGAGCCCTACACCGCATATGGATTCTATACAAATAGCATTCTTAAGCACATTAATCAGTTGCATCATCCTGCTATCATTTATTCCCGTCCTAAAAATTAGAACAACAGGCATACATAGACAAGCCGGCTTACTCTCCATGTCTGGACTGGCAGGAAGCCTACAATTCGGTATATTCCCACTGCTCTCCTACACGGCCCTAGCCTATATTCCACCATCAACCAATGCAATGCTCATAAATACAGCCCCTATCCTCGTCGCACTCCTATCAATACCAACTATCAAGGAAATGCTAAGCAACATTGGGTATCTTGGCATAGGCATAGCATTTATAGGAATAGTTCTCTTATTGCAAGGACTAAGCATCACAACTCCGTCAGGGATCTATCCTGGAGCAATATTCTCAATTTTCGGCGCATTAGTAACATCAACCTACTCAATACTTGGTAGAAATTTAATGAAGAATCACGAGCCAATACTTGCAACAGCAACATGCTCGGTTTTCGGCGCTCTTGTTCTCACGTTGATTACACTCATAACTTCAAGACTCAATAATCTCATCTGGATAAATATGACCCATCTCTGGCTTGTTATTTACTGGGCGGTAGCACAAGCATTCGCTTCTCTACTCTTCTTCATCGCGATGCGCCGCCTTGAAGCTCCGCGAGCCTCCGCTTTCATGTTTATGAGCCCTTTGACTGCGACACTAATATCAGTAGTATTCCTCGGCGATGAGTTAACACTTCAATTCTTGCTGGGCTCATTACTCATCATAACTGGAATTATGCTTTCACAGAAAAAAGCAAAATTACTGCAAACTTGATGCTGACAAGATCTTCGGAAGAGAGACTGGGAAGGTGGAGAAATGTGAGACCGGCCTCCATCACGGTGGCAGCTATTCTATTCTTTATCTTTGGAGCCTTATGGGTAATAGCAGGTCTGATTGTTTCGGCTCTTACAGGCGTAGCAGCTTCATTTACAAGCGTGCCCTCTATTGGCCCCTTCGCAGGAGTAACGGCCGCGGGCGTACTTCTCATAGGACTGATAACTCTTGTTTTTGGAGCACTGTATTTGGTTGCTGGGAGCTAGCTTTGGAACGGTTTACGAGAGGGCGGCGGCTTGGGAATCGCGCTATCCATAATCAGCATTCTTGTCTCCATATCATTCATTTTGGGACCCTTGTCTGGTTTGAGCATAATCATCGACATATTGTTGATAGTTTTGATAGCTGTTGGTTGGAGTTCACTCAGGTAAGTCGCATAGGGTTTCTGGAGTGGTGCTACTGGAGGGTTGGTTTATGGTTTTTATGCCTCATTATTTGTTGGGAGTTGGGTTGAGGGTTTATAGTCCTTATGTGGGGTGGGTTGAGTATCCTGATGGGCCGTCGAGGATTGTGAGTCTGTGTCCGTCTGTCACGGAGACGCTCTTTATGCTGTGTGTGGGTGGGAGGGTTGTGGGTGTTTCGAGCTGGTGTCACAGGCCGCGGGAAGCACTCGAGAGGCCGAAGGTGGGGAGCTACACCGAGATACTTAGGGACAGGATTCGGGAGCTCAGGCCCGAGCTAGTGTTTACGACTGTTGGTGCGCAGCGGAGGGCGCTCGAGGAGCTATTATCCCTTGGCTATCCGACGTATCCGTTTCCACTACCCAAGGATGTCTACGCCATCTTGTCCATGGTGGTTGAGGTGGGTGGGCTGGTTGGGGAGCCGGAGGCCGCCCTCAGCTTGTCTGAGAGGCTGGCAAGACACCTGGAGGGTTTGAGGGCCTTGAAGCGCGGAGACAGGGTGCCTAGGGTCTACATCGAGATTGATCTGGGAGGACCCACGGTGCCTGCCTACTTCAACCACATAAACTCTGCGCTTCACTTGGCTGGGATAGCCAACATATTCGGCGACGAACCCAGTGAATACTTGTATGGTATGAGGGTGGGCGACTACCCCGTGCTGGATGTCGCAGGCGAGCTGGCGAGGAGGGACCCCGACGTGATAGTCTACGAGTCGAAGAGCTTTCACCCATCACCAGACGAGGGTCTGAGAGTGATGAAAGAAAGGGGGCTGGAGGCGTTAAGGGCCGTCAAGACAGGCAGCGTCCTGACACTCCCAGCAGACACCCTTGCGCATTACGGCCCCTCATTCCTAGAGGAGGTCGTAAAGGTCTGCGATAGGGTTTGGGAAATGTTTCATACACACACCTGACCCGACGGTTACCTGCGTCTACTGGAGGTTCTCCTCCGAGGTTGTTTTGGGGGCGGAGGGTTTTTGACTGGGGCGCACCTTCTCTGTGCAGGTGTCTGGTGTGGAGAGGTGGGAGGGGTATAGCGGTTTTCTCTTGGAGATGATTAGGGCTACTGGTGCTGAGATTGGTGATGAGGTTGTTGTTGAGAGACCTGACGGCTCGCGGTTTAGGGGCCTGCTGATGTTCAAGGGTGAGCTCTCCGCCGAGAATGTTTTGGTGCTCAAGCTGAGCAACGGCTACAACATCGGAGTGGCGGTTGACCCGTCCTGCAGGATTGAGAGGGTTGCGGCTGGGCGGAGACCAGCATTCACACACCCACCACCACCTCCCCAGAAGAGCGGCCTGCCCCGCGTCAAGGTTATTGGGACTGGAGGCACGATAGCGAGCCGCGTCGACTATAGGACCGGCGCGGTGAGGCCGGCCATATCCTCCGAGGACTTGGTCTCCCTCGTCCCAGAGCTCTCTGAACTCGCCTTAATCGATGCTGAGGTTCTCTTCTCGCTGTATAGCGAGGACCTTACCGTGAGGGAGTGGGAGGCGATCGCTGAGAGGGTGAAGCGGGTCATAGAGGAGGGGTTTGACGGCGTTGTCTTGACGCATGGGACAGACACGATGCACTACACGGCTGCAGCCCTCAGCTTCACCCTCCAGAACCCCCCTGTTCCGATAGTTTTGGTTGGCTCGCAGCGGAGCAGCGACAGGCCCTCGAGCGACGCTGCGTTCAACTTGATGGGGGCTGTTTGGGTTGCTGCGAGGGCGCCCTTCGGCGAAGTCGTGGTCGCGATGCATGCGTGGCACTCCGACGAGGCAGTAGCAGTACACCGCGGAACCAGAGTAGTCAAAATGCATACGAGCAGCAGGGACGCCTTCAAGAGCGTCAACGCCACCCCGCTGGCACTACTGAGCGGCGGGTCGCTCAAGATGCTAGACAGCTACTATCACGCGAGGGGTGGTGATGGATTCGCATATGCGCCCGGCTTCAGTGACAGAGCAGCACTGGTCAAGTTCTATCCGGGGATGGGGCCTGAGGTGTTGGAGTATCTCAATGAGCGTGGGTTCCGCGGCGTCGTCCTTGAGGGGACGGGTCTGGGCCACGTAGCTAGGAGCTGGATACCTGTAATTAAGCGCCTGACAGAGTCTGGATTTTTCGTCGGGATGACCTCACAGTGCAGGTTTGGGAGGGTGAACATGAGGGTATACAACACTGGGCGTGACCTCCTGAACGCAGGCGTGGTGGAGCTAGATGATATGCTCGCGGAGGTTGCGCTCGTCAAGCTAATGTGGGCGTTAAGGAGGACGAGTAGTCTGGAGGAGCTTGCGAAGTTGATGCTGACGCCGGTTGCGCGGGAGGTTGGCGCTAGGGTTCTGCCACAGGGTGTGGGTGGTGTATGAGCTACGAGGAGCTGGGCCTCAAGGTGGGGCTGGAGATCCATAGGCAGCTGGACACGAGGCATAAGCTCTTCTGCAAGTGCGGCACCTCCCCGCCCGCGCAGGAGAACCCGAGGCTCAAGATAGTCAGGTATCTCAGGGAGACCCAGAGCGAGCTCGGCGAGGTGGACCAGGCCGCCCGCTTCGAGTCCAAGAGAATGAGGAGGATAGTCTACGAGTATGACCCAGCCTCAGCATGTCTGGTCGAGCTGGATGAGGAGCCACCACACCCGATCAACGCTGAGGCGGTACGCATAGCCCTGACCGTCGCTCTCATGATTAGGGCGAGGCCCGTCGACGAGATACATGTGATGAGGAAGATAGTTATTGATGGGAGCAACACCTCAGGCTTCCAGAGGACCTGCACGATAGCCCTTGGCGGAGAAGTCGTAGTCGACGGCCAGCCCATCCCCATCCAGACCATCACTCTGGAGGAGGATGCAGCCCGCATAGTTAGGGCCGAGGCTGAGGAGGTCTTCTACGACCTCTCGAGGCTTGGGATACCCTTGATAGAGGTCTCAACGGGCCCTGTCCTCTATACGCCGGCCATGGCCGCCAGGGCCGCTGAGGCTATTGGTAGAATCCTCAGAGCTACACGGGGTGTCAAGAGAGGTCTGGGCACTGTGAGGCAGGACCTGAACATCTCGATCCGGGGGAGCGGCTTGATGGAGGTTAAGGGCGTCCAAGAACTCGAGCTAATACCGCGGGTCATAGAGTATGAGACAAGGCGGCTCAAACACCTCCGAGACCTAGTCGAGAGGCTTAGGGAGAGGGGTGTTAGACCCGAGGCCGTGGAGGCCCAGCCCATAGTAGACCTGACCGACGCCTTTAGGGAGAGTGGGAGCCGTGTGATACGTCGCAAGATCAGTGAGGGCGGCGTTGTTCTGGGGGTTAGGCTCCCAGGCTTTGCAGGCCTCCTGCGCGGCGAGGGTGATGTGAGACTGGGGAGGGAGCTCTCCGAGTACGCGAAGGCTTGGGGCGGCGTCGAGGGTATCTTCCACTCCGACGAGCTTCCAGGCTACGGCATAGGCGAGGACGAGGTGGGGGAGACGCGGAGACTGCTGGGGGCTGGAGACTCGGATGCCTTCGTACTCGTGGCAGGGCGCGAGGCTAGGGCGAGGGAGGCGTTGGAGGCTGTGAGGATGAGGGCCGCACAGGCATGTACACATATACCTGATGAGACGCGCGCAGCCCTCCCAGACGGCACAACAGTCTACATGCGGCCCCGCCCAGGCTCAGCGCGAATGTATCCCGAGACCGATATACCGCCCTTCAGAGTCTCACCAGAACTCCTAGCCGAGATCGAGAGAAATCTCCCCCCACCCCTCGAGAAGGTCGCGGAGGAGCTTGTCAAGCGGTTCAGGCTCAGCAACCAGCTTGCCTGGGAGCTCATAGACACGGAGATGGTTGAGGAGTTCGAGAGGGTTGTAGGACTTGGCGTGGCGCCCAGCGTCGTCGCAAGCCTCCTAACTGAGGGGTTGAAGCAGCTCAAGAGAGAGGGCCACAAAATCGAGAACATCTCGCCAAACCACATCTACGACTACTTCAGGCTCGTCAGCCTCGGCGTAACTGCAAAAGAGTCAGCACTCCAAGTCCTAGCAGAGATAGCCAGGGACCCATCCCTCACAGCCGAGCAGGCGGTGGACAGGCTCGGGCTCAGGGCTCCACCCATAGAGGAGGTGAACAGCTTCATCGAGGAGCTGGTCTCGAGCGTCCCACCCGGCGAGAGGAAGTCGGCGACAGGCCGGCTGATGGGAGAGCTGATGAGGAGGTATAGGGGGAGGGTGGACGGTGGCCTACTCAACAAACTCCTAATGGAGAGGCTCCGGGCCCAGTAGTTCTCTACGCCTCCTCGACTCCGGCCTCTGTCTTGGTGAGCCTGAGGGTGGTGTAGGCTGCTAGGAGGGCTGTGGGCGCCGCCAGCTCTGTTGGAAGAGTCATCGCGGGTGCCAAGTCTATCACGAGGTCTGCGACCCTGTAGATTCCCTTCGGAATCCCCTCCCTCGAGCCGAAGAGAAAGTTAATGCGCTTGGCGGAGCTGTAGAGCTCCGCGAGCCGCTCAGAGGCCCTTGAGAGCTCCACGCCCTCCGGCTCGAAGACTATTATCGGCTCACCCCTCCTCGCCCTGACGAGCTGGTAGAGGTCTTGGACGGTTACGCTGACCCTTCTGGTCTTACGCGCATAGGCCCTGAGCTGGACCTCAAACCTGCTCTCAAGCCCCTCAAAGACACCTAGAAGGAACTCTGCGAGAGAACGCGCATCAACCGGCTCCGAGGGAGCGACCACGAGCTCACCCACCTCGAAGGCCTGGACAGCCCTCCCAATCCTCGCACCTATCTCTCTACAAGACTTCGGCGGTCCAACATACGGCATCTGGACCACACTAATCTTGTTGAAGAACCAGCGGGCCTCCTTCTTCCCCGGCCCCATCTTCACCCACTCCCGCCCACCATCATAGACCGAGAGATACGCCACATCGTCAATAATCTCGACGCGGACAACCACGTCCGGATGGTCCAGGTCAACAAGTGCAGAGTATTCGCGCTGTATCGCCGCGCCTACAGCGACGTTCACGTCTAGGCTTGTGAAGCTGTGGCGCCCCCTCCTCACAGTCCTCACGGCGAAGGACTTCTCAGGGCCAAGCAGGCCTCCGGCCGCCTTCACAGCAGCGTCAGACATCTTCTCAAGGCGCGCCTCTGCGACCGCCTTGACACGGTAGACGCTCTCCGCCTCAAGAATCTCTGAAGATATCCTCGAGTATAGGCCGTCGGGGTCGCTGCACCGCACCACTCCTACGAGCCCCTCATAGCCTCCTGGCTTGACCACGACCTCAGCATCTGGGTCCAGCTCGGCGACCCGGGCCGCGCAAATCTCTTCAAGACCGAGAGGAGTCTTCACGAGAATCTCCAAAACCTATCCAATAGCCGAACGTATTCCCCCCTCCAATAAACATTCTTCTCAAGAAAAGACTCGCAGAGATGAAACGAGTAAACTTAGCCCCCAGGCAGGAGGAAGTGGACTTGCGTTTTTGCTAATAGGTCTTCGAACAGTTCTACACTCGCTCTTTTACTATCCCACCCATCTGTCCTCACCGCCCCGACTCAAAAAGACATGAAGCCTCGCCACTAGATAGGGTGTCAGTATTTTTGTCAGGGACGCTCCCTGGGCCTAGTTTTGAGGTATTGATTGACTTGTTAGCCAAAAACCCTCCTAAGAGTTTTTCTTGCTGCTTCTTCTTGCTTCCACCACCTTACTCCTTATTCTGGAGAAATAATCTTTGTTCCTCTGTATAAGTTCCTCATAGTAGTTCGCTAAGAGTTCTGCTAGAGAGGGTTCAAGAGACGTTATTGCAGATATCATTACGGGATAGGTCCTTAAGCGATAATCCTTCTCCGTTAACTCATTCTCTACGCATCTCTCCATCTCCCGCGCTAACGCAGACCTCACCTCTCTTAATGTGTTGCTGGAGACTTCAGGCATCTTTCTTTTCGTTTCTCTATTGTTAGATTTCTGGAGAAAGAAGATGAAATCGAAGGGGAGGGCGTTAACTTGCATTGCGTGGAATGTTGTTTCATACCCTTTAAGATACGGTTGGTATGATACCCCTATGTAATTAAATCCGCTGATCTTTAACGCTGAAAGGAAGGCAGCAACTACTCTGAGGTCTTTGCTATTAAAGGTGGATATGAATAGCCCGTCTTCTTTGAGCACTCTGTGACACTCCATGAAAACCATCTCGAGTCCTTTCCCGTAATCTTCAAGCGTGAACCCTCGAGTCCTGTTAATCACTATCTCTCTATCTTTTGGTGAGAGCTCTGAGTCCCACCAAAGGAAATAATCTGATAGCTCGGCGTAGTTTACGTTACCTCCATATGGAGGGTCCGTTATTACTGCATCAATCCCGCCATCAGGTATGGGTAGCTCCCTAGCATCGGTATTGAGTATCATGTATGTGGCCTCCCCATTTCTCAGCTCTTCGAAAGACTCGCCCTCAACAGCATAACCGTTGATGTGCTTGTTGGTGTATTCTTTTCCACGAATTATCGCATCCGCTCTCCTCAAGAATTGATGCCACACATTTATCTCCAGATATTTGGGGTATATCCAATAGGCATGCATCGCCCAGCCCTCTATAATCTCCCCTCTTCTGTGGCTCATCTTCGAAGCCCATTTTAGAGTGCTGCTCAACGTAAATGAGAGGAAACTCTTGACGCTCTCGGATGTTTCACAGCATTTTATCGCCTCCCTCAGATACTGAACGGCTACCAAGTTTCTAGTGGTGAAAAGCTCGTCAAAATACTGGTAACCGTTTCCTAACAGGTCGCTGGTCTTATCTCCGGCCGGTATCTTCACTCTGCGAGTCAAGTCCATTTTTGGTGAGGTGGGCAGGTCACCGGGCTCTGGCCTTTTTCTGCCTCTATGTCCTTCAGGGCATTTAAACTGGACGGTGAGGGCCTCGTTAGATTCCCGGTCATATTCGGCCCACTCCGCCACCCCGCAACGATTGCAGATGGGGCATCTAACAGCGTAGAGTTTATCTAACGTTTCACCGACTTTTTTCTTTATCGACTCAAGAGCACTAATGAATTCGGCGACATCCAGGGTAGCCACCTCGTGGCGCATTATTTTTGCCGCAAGCGGGTTCAAATCCACGGCTATTACTTTTCTTCGGGCGATTAGGCCTTCGACTAACGTCACACCGCCGCCCGCGAAGGGGTCCAAGATTATATCGCCCTCGCTTGTAAACCTCTCGATCAATGTTTTGAAGACTTTCCAGGGTCTTCTGGCCCAGAACTTATGCATCATGTATACAGGCGTGTGTGTTGAGGCCGTTATAGGCTCAAGATTCTCTATCTCTTCTTTGATGCCTTTGTTCTCATGACGGGTTGGCGGTCTTATCGGTGTCAAGTCTTCATCTTCAAATCTCAGTTTAACAGTTTTGCGACATATACTTTCAGCGCTGATTACGACTTAATCTCGCGATTCGGTGAGGGATGAAGAGTCTAGTGCTAGAGGTTCTGTCTCTCAACATTCTCGAGGAGCAGTTCAGCGCCCCTTCTCACAGCCTTGTCGTCGAGCCTGGTTGGGCCATAGAAGCGTAATCTATGATTGACTGCGGCGAGTGCGAGGGCTATAGCGTAGGCCCTATCTCCGGTCTCTAGAAGGCCGACCAAGTAGGCTCCACCTACGACGTCGCCCGCGCCCACCGTGTCTACGACCTCATCAGCCCTAGCCATGCCTCTCAGAACTACTCCACCACTACAGACCCAGAGGCCATGTGTGATAGACGAGACTAGGACGTCGCATCCCAGCGCCTCCGAGATTTTTACTGCGGCCTCCCGCGGACTTGAATAGCCGAAGACGCTATACTCCTCTTCGGAGAGCCTGAGCAGGCTGAGGCCTCTTAGCGTGTCGAGGCTTATCGGCTTCAGCTTGACCTGGTTATCTGGGCCCAGAGACCTCATCAAGCCCTGAGGGTCGAGGGCGACGACCCTGAACATCTTCACGGCCTTTGCGATGAGCTCTGCTGAGATCTCGCCTATGACCGGCCCGAGATAGAGTGCTTCTGCGTCAATCTCCATCTGCTCTTGGGAGATGTCGCCGCATCTTGCAGGAACCCACATCCTCCTCTCCACATCAAGCCTCTCAATCCTGAAGCGCGTGGTCTGGTAACCCTCCAAGACCCTGATATGCTTGGTCTCGACGCCAAGCCTCCTAAGCTCCTCGAGCAGCCAGACACCGTCGGGCCCAACGTTGGAGACGGCTAAAGCCGTGTGGCCTAGCGAGGCGATGGTTAGACCCGTGTAGGTCGGCACGCCGCCTGGTGAGACCCTCCTACCCAGACGCGAGACAACCTCGTCGATAACCACGTGGCCTACGACTCCTACCCTCATCATCCAGGTTACACGGGATATGAGGCCTGCTCAGCACAATAAATCTATGGTGCAGATGGGTTGCCAGCACCCGACTTTCGCGCCCGCTCCCGCAAAGCACTACTCGCCGAGCGGGTGGGGCTTAACTTCCGGGTTCGGAATGGGACCGGGTGTTTCCCCCACCCTATGACCGGCAACCCACCAGTGGATAGAACATTTAGGCCACTAAATAAACGTCGCTTCTGGGTGTGGTTGGGGGGCTTGACTGGTGAGGTGCTTGGCAGCTTCAGGTTTGAGGAGGCTGTGGCTCTTCGGAGGCTGAACAGGTTTGTCGTGGAGGCGGAGGCTGGGGGCTGCGTTTTGCTGCTCCACATAAGAAATACTGGGAGGCTGCTGGACCTTGTTTATCCTGGTGCCAGGCTCTTCTTCGAGCCGCGGAGTGGAGGTAGGACTCGGGGCGTTATCATAGGCGTCGCGGTTGATGATGAGCGGGCCGCGCTGATAGACCCTCTGACTCAGGTGCGGATGTTTGAGGAGGCTTGGCGGAGAGGCCTGGTTGGCTGGCTGAAGGGGTGGAGAGTAGCGGGGCGCGAGCCGCTGTATCGGGGCTCTAGGATAGATTATCTGCTCGAGGGGCCCGGGGGCGAGAGGGGCTTGATGGAGGCTAAGTCCGCCGTCTATCTCTCTGAGAGAGGCGAATGCATGTATCCTGACACGGTCTCGGAAAGGGGGAGGAGGCACGTTGACGCGTTGGCCGCGGCGAGGAGGGAGGGGCTGAGGGCCGTCATCACATTCATCTCCGCCCACCCGCTCTGCACGAGCTTCAGGCCCTGCTGCGAGGTGGACCCGGTCCTCTGCGATAAGCTGAGGAGGGCGAGCATGCTGGGTGTGGAGATTTGGGCCGTTAAGATGCATCTAGAGGGTGGGGAAGCCCTGCTGGATACCGCGGAGCTCCCCATAGCCCTCGGTTAAGGCCAGCCACCCGGCCTAGTCCTCGTCCTTCTCCCGCAGCTTCTCCCCGAGATAAGTGTAGACCCCCATCTTCAGGACCTTCAGGCTCAGCATAGCACATTTAAGCCTCACAGGGCTCAGCTCTATCCCAAGCATCTCAATGATCTGTTGCCTATCGATATCCTTAACATCCCCAAGCCTCATCCCCCGCACCCTCTCGGTAAGCATGGAGGCCGAGGCTTGGCTGATCGCGCACCCCTTCCCCCTGAACCTGATGTCCTTTACAACGCCGTCAACCACCTTGATTTGCATCTCGACAACGTCGCCGCATAGCGGGTTGGAGTCTTTCACCCTGATATCCGCATTCTCGAGCTCTCCATAGTTACGCGGATTCCGGTAGTGGTCGAGGATGTTTTCAAGCGCCGGTGAAGCCATCTAAAACAATTTAGGGAGAGGCTTCATAATAACTTTTCAATAATCACTGCAGAGCCGAGTAGCTCATAGCGGCCTCGCAGTTATAGGTCTGAGAACTATTTTGCAGTTTTCGTTGCCGTTGTTTATGCACTCCACCTCCTGTGATTCGTAGCTCGCGTCCTCGAAGACCTCTACAACGCCCTCAATCATCCCCCTAACCCAGTTACAGGTCGGCGGGAACCTGATATCCTTAACGAGAATGCACTCCAGATTCTCGACAAGGATAGCGGTGACGGTCTTATCGCTCCGATTCAAGCTCACAGACTTCACGTAGCCGAGCGCGTGGAAGAAGATCTCAGCAGCTCTATACTGCTTATTCAAGTCTCTGATATTCAGCACATCTCGATAATACCGCGCACCCGTCCTTCCGATGCTCTTCCCCGTATGATATAGGAAGACCGCCCCCACCTGCCCAAACGTCGAGTAGAGCCCCTTGAGAAAACCGTTAAGGGCCGGAGCCCCAAATATTATCGCGCGGTTTCCCAGAAATCCCTTAAAGTCGAAGTAGCTGTCGCTCACAAGTCCCTCTATGGGGGAGCTGATTATCCGCGCCGAGCGTGCCGCGCCCGAGGACTCAAGACGCGACACGAGCTCCTCCACAGTCCTCTCACCCGCCCCGCTAACATCTAAAAACATGAAGAGGAGATACTCTCCGGGTTCCGCCAAGTTGGGTATGGTCTCGAGAGAGAGGAGTGTTAGGCCCTTCCCTCGGAGCGCCTGAAGAGTCTGGGAGAGAGCGGTGAGTGGGTCCGAGATTCTCGCGCCTACGCCGATGACCTTCTTGCCTGGAAAGTAGTTAATCGCCATGATGTCGCGGAAAAGCGGGCCACCAGACATGCCAGCTTACTATTTCACATTGCATATAAGATTTACCCCATGTTCGGCCGCGCGGACGCTCCGGCCTAACCTTCTTCTAGGACCGAGACATCCAGAGTCAAGTTCATCTCCCTGCAGAGCCTGTAGATCTTTTTCTGACACTTCCTGACATACACCTTCATGTACTCGGCCGGTATCTCGATTCTGAGCTGGTCTCCCCTCACCCTAACCCTGTGGCCTCTTATGAATTTGCCGAGAATCGTCGACACGATGTCGGTGACCTTGTTGTTGGCCTCTACCTCGACGCGCCCTCCATCCTCGCCGGCGGGCACTATGAATGTTCTCTCTCCGAACACGTATAGCTCATACTCCACGTTTCCGGTCAAGAAGTCCTTTACGAGGACGGTTGGCCTAGCTAGGTCTGCCTTCCTGAGGCCTCGTGGAACCTTGACGACAACCTCGAGGGTGTATATCTTTGAGACCTCTCCCTTGTCCATGAATATCACCGTGTCTATTACCGAGGGGATGACGCCGATGTCGAGCCTCTGAGCCACGCGCTGAATCGCGTCGATGGGCGTGGTCGCATGGATAACCCCCACCATGCCTATTCCAGCAAGCCGCAGGTCGATGAAGATCTTGAAGTCGTCCGTGTCCCTCATCTCGTCGAAGACCGTGTAATCTGGTCTGCTGAGGAGGAGGACGTCGTATAGCTCTCCCTGAGTGGCGGCTGACTTGGAGTATTGGGTGATGTCGCTTGAGACCTGGAGGTCGCGCGGGCTCTCGATTGTCTTGACAACCATCCCCAGCGACCTGTAATACTCTGCGAGGGCCTGAGCGAATGTAGACTTTCCCATACCAGGCGGCCCCGCCACGAGAATCCCCTCAGCCTTCTCCACCAGCCTATCCCTAAGGCTCGGATGAAGCGTGTAGTCCTCGAGGCTCTTCCTCACTATAGGCCTCACAACAGTAACCTCCAAGCCGTCGCTGAGGGGCGGCCTAGTGATGACGACCCTATAGTCGCGGAGCTGGACGATCATCGTGTCCTTCTTCTCAACCTCTATGAAGGAGCTTTTCCCGAGCGTCGAGTAAACCTCCAGCAATATCTGGGCGACTACGAGCTCAAGCTCCTCCCTGCTTATCGGCCTGTCAGAGAGCTCTTCAAACCTCCAGGCGCCGGGGACACCCTTCTTGACGCGCGGGGGGACCGACTCCTTCAGATGCAGGGACATAACGTTCCCCTGAAAGACCTTGTCGAGGTCTATGATGCTGCTGGGCGCGAGATAGCTGAATCTGATCGAGAGGGCCTCGCAGAGCCTAGCCGTGACGGGGTCGGAGGTCACGACCTCTCCTCCGCTTCTCTGAGCCAGCTCCCTTAACGCAGTCCTCAAATCCACCTCCTCGTCGTCAACATCCACAACCTCTATCGCGGCGCCAGTCCTTTCGCAAGCCATCCTCAAACTCTTAAAGGCATTAACACCCGCCTCATCGCCGCGCCTAAGCTTCTCCTCTAAGCTCTTCAAGATGCCAGAATAGACCAGAATTCTGCCGCCGAAGCCATTCTCCAGAACCCACTTCTCCATAAGCCTAGACGTTATGACTAACTCGTCCGGAATAAGAACCGGCATGCCTAGATACTGCTACCCTCTACTCCCTCTACTACACCTTTCTATTTTAAGTTAGGTGAGGCTGGCAGAGCTCTGCTACGCGTGATAGTGCTTAAAGCCCTGATGCGCGGGGTCTCAAATGGCATATGGGCTGGTTGGCTGAGCTGGGTCTGAGGCCTGTGATCAACGGTGTGGGGACTGTGACTGTTCTCGGCGGCTCCTTGTTCTCGGAGGAGGTTCTTGAGGCGGTGAGGGAGGCTTCGCGGGTCTTTCTAGACATGGAGGAGCTTCACCTGAGGGCTGGGAGATACGTGGCTGAGCTTTTAGGTGTTGAAGACGCGTATGTCACCTCCGGCGCGGGAGCAGGCATCGTGCTCGCGGTCGCGGCCTGCATGGCTCTGAAGTGTCCAGAGGTTGTTGAGACCCTCCCCAAGACGGGCGGCCGCTCCTTCAAGGTCTTGGCACAGAGAGGGCAGAGAAACATGTATGACTACTTAGTAGGGATAGCGGGTGCGGAACTGGTCGAGGTGGAAGGGAGGCCCGAGAGCCTAGAGAAGGCGATAGACGAGAATGTCTGCGCAGTCATGTACTTCGCCGCAGACATGGCACCCGACATACTCCCCCTCGAAGCAGTGGTCGAGATTGCTCACGGCAGAGGCGTGCCTGTGGTGGTGGATGCCGCGGCCGAGCTTCCTCCCCCCGAGAATCTCGTGAAGTTCTATCGGCTGGGGGCGGACGCCGTGCTCTTCAGCGCCGGCAAGGACATGGGCGCGCCGAACGATACGGGGTTGATCGTGGGTAGGAGGAGGCTGGTTGAGCTTTGCAGGAGACTCGGCCCCCACAGCTACGAGAAGAGAGGCGGCCGAGTGAGGGTCTTCATAGGCAGGCCGATGAAGACGAGCAAGGAGGATATTTTAGCAGTCTTGGCAGCCCTGAGAAGCTACCTCTCCATAGACGAGGAGGCAAGGCTAAGGACTTGGGAGGCCAAAGTAGACTACATGATCTCGGAGCTGAGGGGGGCCGGGCTAGAGAGCGTGGGCAAGATCTATCCGAGGGGATTTGAGCATCCGAGACCCCCCTGCATCCCAAGGGTCGAGGTCAGACTCTCCAGCCCCGAGGAGGCTGAGGAGGTCTTGAAGTCGCTAAGGGAGGGCGACCCCCCGATATACCTCTACTCAATACATGAGAGAATCTACATCAACCCCCAGTGCCTAAGAGACGGAGAAGAGAGAGTCGTGGCCGAGAAATTGGCGGAGAAGCTGCGGCTCAAGCTTAATCACTTACCTAGGTAAGTAGGCTCCTATGCTATTCGACCTAAAGCCCAAGGAAAGCCTAAGGAGGTTGTCGACGGTTTAAATAGTTATGTCGACTTATTGACTCACTACGGGAATTCTAGGTGCGTGGACCGTTTAGGGCATGAATATGCCCTGAAAGAGGCTGTCGATAAAGGGGCGGAGATACTTCGCAGAGAGTTGGAAAACTTCTTGATGAAACGCAGAAGAGACATTTACATTAAAGCGATGAGGATTGCTTCGCACGGTGCGAGGTGGCCTGATATTAAAAATGAATTGGATATTAATGATAAAGCTCTTAGCGGTGTGCTGAAGGCGTTATCTGACGCGTTTATTGTTGAGAAGAGAGACGGATTATAACGACCTTCTGCTCGGTCATAACATCACCAGTCCGTAGATGTTATAAGGCCTATATCTGCAGGACGGCCATAGTAATTTTGATAGAAGCATTCGTGGTCGCATTAACCATCCAAAAACACTCTGAGCAGTTTCCTCTAACAAAGGCGCGGCAAATAGTCCGTCCCGAGATTGTCACATACCGTCCACATTCACAAGCCTTGTCTTCTTTAACCATACTTCCGCAAACACACAACTTCATCGAGTAAACCATTAAGAGGGTGTTTTTAAGCCCATCAGGCCGCAGCTGGCACCACACGTCTTTAGACAAGTAACAGATAAGCTCTCCCGATGAAAGGGGAAAAATCAAACAGAGTGTTCACAAACTACGGAACGTGTGTAGGGAGTTTTTAACTATGGAGATGGTTAGATTTTTAGGTATTACCTAAAAATGAGAATTTAGGTAAAGCCTAAATTTGACAGACACTGCAATAGAACCATGAATTATAACGCTATCGCCGAGGAAATCGAACAGCTATTGCGTCTCCGACGACCTGTCATAGGAATATCGTTTAGAAATGAAAGCGGGAAGAATCTACAGGTTTATAGACATTCAGTCCCTGCGAGTTGTGCCTTCTGGACATTGGCTACTGCGAATTTCTTCAAGACAGAGCGACAGCATCACTTGAGCTGTAGTATTGGCGCCGTCACACATGGGTTTACCGATGTTTCTAGCGTTGGAGTTGGATGTGGATACAATGACGTCGACTTATTAGTCGGCGCGGGATGGATAACGGAGAAGGATATTAAACAATTGCCGTCGGTTAAGCATCAAAGCAGCACAGTTTCATACGGCCCAATGAGATTCATTCCCTTTGAGCCGGATGTAGCTGTTTTGTTCTGCAACGCCGAGCAAGCCATGGTTATATCGTCGTGCATTTCAGTAAAGCTTGTTGGAAGGCCAGCGTGTATGGGGGTTCCGATATCAATAAACGACAAGACGGCTGTAATCAGCTTGGGCTGCACGCCTAGCCGTCTACGTGCAGGCTATTCTCCCGACGAGCTCGTTGTCTTCATCCCGAGAGAAGTGTTGCCTGAATTGATTGAAAAACTCCGAAAAATGGTGGTGGCAGAGCAGGCTGTGGCAACCGCGGTCATGAACAAATAAAGCCCAGACATTTTTTCATTCCTTTTTTCCGTATCCTCCGCCGCCCGCGGTTCTGATGACCAGCACGTCGTTTTTCTCCAAAACCAGGGATGCTTTGCTGCTGAGCTTGAGTTCTGTTTCATCGCTTTTTATGACGAGGTATTCGCTGCATGCGTTGGGTTCTCCGCCGTGAAGACCGCGGCCGATGTCGGCCACGGTCTCCGAGAACTGTCGCATGGATAGTTGTGAGCGCTTTGATGCTTCTTTCGATACCGTCGCCTCCCCACAGTTTGCCTTCGTCAGATCCGGCCAGGGCTAATATCCGCCAAGTTGGTGAGCAACCAAGAGCAGGTCTTTCTATGAGTAAAAGGTTTTTGATGGGGCGTGGGTTGAAGGCTGTTTCCTTCGACTTCGACAACACATTGGCTGACTCGGCGAGCGCTCTTCCACACGCCCAGAGGAGGGTTGCCAGGGAGATAGCTAGGTTTTTCAACGGTTCCATGGATGGGGTGCTTACATGTACGTAAACCATGTCAGCAGTGTTCTGGAGGCTGCGGACACGGCTTGGTAAGGAAGTCATCTCACAAAAAGCGGCCGGAACTCAACGACGATACAGAATGCTAATCAGCGTTGAAGACCAATGTCCCGGATTGTTTCAGCCTGTGGGAGGTTAACTGAAATGCGTAGCCTATCCCTAGGCCTGCTGAAAAGATGTTTAAGAAGAAAGTATTCGATAAGTCTTCCAGCCTCGTCTGACCAGCCTTCAGCGGACTCAGCAAAACAGCTCGGAAAATGTTTTGATAGTTTTTTAACCAGTCCAGGGGAGAGGGGCGAGCCGACATTTTCCTTACCGACGGGTTGCCTGCAGAACACGCAGTAGATGTCTACCAACGGCTCCAGACAGTATAGCTTGACGATAGGCATGGGATACATGCCGTGGTTTTTGAAATGTTCAGAATCTACCAAATTTTGCAAGCCCGGCAGTAAAAGGGCTTGTCCTCCCAGTTAATCAATTCCATCGCCATCGCTGAAACACCCCCTGTTGGGGGAAAGCCAACAGGACGGAAATAAACCATTCTGGCCTATGTTAGCTATGAAACCTGCTTTTATCCATGTTAGAGAGTGTATGGTGTTTGGATACTCTGGCAGAGAGAGAAAATATTACCTCAGAGGTAGAGGTAATATTTCTGGGCGCCTGGTGTAAGTGTTAACAGAGGCCACTTCTTCAGAGGATTCCTTTCCGGCCTGTAAACGACGCTAGGAGGGTGGCGGGGGATACTGGGCGAGCTAGGATTCCAGGTAAGCCATGAATCGTTCAGGAGATGGTTCCATATCTCGTCAGGAGGTCCTATGTATGGGCTGGCTAGCTGGGTCTCGTATAGATTTATCTTGACTGGATGCCTCGGCACTTTCTAGCGAGACTTGGACGGGCCCCTCGGCGTCCACCTCGCGGAAAATCCAGCCTCTTCCCAGAAACCTGACTGCGAGGACTGGTTTGGGGTTGAACTCTCCGCCGCAGTGGGGCACTTGATCCTGAAGAGTTCTGCTAATCTGAGCGGCCTCGCAAGCTGGTCGGGTCTTACGTATTTCGAGGCCCTGTTTGTCGACTTCACTTCTATTGCTTAGAGCTCTCCATCCTCTACGACTAGTAGGTCGGGCTTGTATGTCCTTCCTGTACCTCTCCCCGGTGTTCTCACGGCATAGTAGCCGGGCTTGTTAAGGATTGTGAACTTCTTCATCAGATAGTATTCTCCCTCGTAGCCTATCCGTAGCCTATAGGACCTCCTGAAAGGGGAGGATGGTCTTCGGGGCATGTATATCAACCGATGAGGGGGAGGCTATAAGGAGTTCACTCCCTCAAGGCTGAAGTGGATTCATGGTCATAACCGGAGTTGATTCACACCCATTCTACTATACAATACGTTGGCATGAAATGGTATGAATGGACTTCCAACAATTTAATAACAGGCCGAGAGATCGAGGACTGGTGGTCAGAGGGGCTTGGCATGCTTCATCACACCCCTTGCCGTCGCAATTCTCTTAACTATACTTGAGAGGGTGGCTCCAAGCTGGAGGAGGAGGGTAGGACTTCTCAATCTGTTGATGTGGGGTGGAGCCGTTGGTCTTATGGCAGACCATGTTATAAACGGGGAGCTGGTGCCTTGGCCACCATTCCTGACAAAAGATCAACGGCCTCCTGATTATGCATGAGATTATGTGGCGCGAGAGGCGCTGAGGCGGATGTGGATTAGGAAAAATAAGATAGTCTGTCTCTGAGTGTTTTATTATATCTTTTCCCAGCGGCCGCTCTTCATGGACTTGTAGGCGGCGTCGAGTATCTTGTTGACTATGTAGCCATCCCTGTAAGTCTCTCTCGGCATCTTTCCCTGCGAGAAGGCGTCGACGAAGTGTTGAAGCTCGTGTAGGTAGCCGTAGAGCTCGTGTTCGCGCCAGATGGGATACATCCATCCACGCCCGACCTCCGCCTTCTCTACCACGTATCCAACCTTCTCCTCCGGAGCCACCGTGAAGACCCTGATACCTGTATCCCTCGTCGTGTCTATGAAAGCCGCACCCTCCGAGCCATAGACCTCGTATCTCAGGTCGAGGCCTCCGTGAGCGGCCCAGCTGTTCTCAGACTGCCCGATCTGCCCGCCCTGATACCTCACCACGGCTAGGCTGTTGTCCTCGGCCCTTGTCTTGGCTGTGTGGACGAGCGTCGCTCCCCAGCCCATAACCTCTACGGGCTCGTCGCCGATGAAGTAGCGCGCCACCTCAACCGAGTGGCAGCCCATGTCGAGGAGTGAGCCTCCGCCCGATAGTTCCGGATTCCAGAACCAATCTGAGTGTGGGCCGAAGTGAGCCTCCCGAGTCCTGACCCAGAAGACTTTTCCGAGGGCGCCACTATCTATCATCCCCTTCACCCTCGTGATCTGTGGCGAGAAGACCTGGTCCTCAGCGTATCCATGTAGAACGCCGTATCTCTCAACCGCGTCAAGCATCGCCTTCGCCTCTTCCGCGTTTCTTCCCAGCGGCTTCTCACAGATCACGTTTTTGCCGTTCTCTGCTGCGCGCAGCGTGGCCTCGAGGTGGAGGAAGTTGGGCAGGCAGATGAAGACCGTGTCTATCTCGGGGTCTGTGCAGAGTCTCTCCAGATACCTGTCGCCGTAATAGGTCTTCTTCACTCCAAACCTCCTCGCGAGCTCTTCTACCGGTGCCTGTCTCCTACTCCCGATAGCTACGACCTCGGCCTTCGGAATCTCCATCAGGGCTGGCAGGTGGAAATATGAGACGACGAAACCTGAGCCCAGCATACCCATCTTGACAGAGCCCATATCACTCTTCTCGTCCCCAACATGGCTTATAAAAGGTTTTATCCTCCTAGGTGCCCCGCTAAGAGCCACCCCAAGCCTTGCTCAGGGCCTCAACTCTCTTAATGGCTGCCAGCGACTGCCCAAGCATGCAGAGGCCCCAGAAACCGTTCACGAGCGCCAGAGAATAGTTTACGCTCGCGTAGAGCGACCCAGCAAGGGCCCCTGTGTCAAGCCTTCCCTGGTTAAGCTCGCCGAGCCCTACCCAGAGTACCGTGAATGGGAGGGAGGAGCCGAAGGCCAACCCCGAGAACCAGAAGACTCTGTCATAGTGGATTAGGCGGAGAATCCCTGTCAGCCATCTCTCGAGAGATGTCTGGAACCCCGGCAGATCTCCCCTGCCGCCGTTCAATATTCTCTCGGCGAAGTGTATGCTCTGGCTGTAGAAGCTTCTCTCAACGTTCCGGGCCTCCTCCGCCCTGCGGACGTAATACTCCGTGGTTGCCAGTAGGGGCGGGACTATGGAGAGGGAGACTAGGCCGAGCAGGGGGCTGAGCTGGATCATGGCTGCCAGCGAGGAGACTGTCATCAGTAGGTTGGGAAGTATGACTGTGAGGCTTGAGGAGCTGTTCCAGATGACGAAGTCAACGTCGCTCACAAGCCGCCCTATCAGGTCCTTGGAGTCGCTCCCACCCGGAGAGGCGCGGCTCATAATCCTGTTCTTAATCCCCACAATGCCCAGAGCCATCGAGTTCCAGAAAGGCCTGAGCAGCCATTCACTGGCGGAGACCGCGATAGCTAAGATGCCTAGGGACATGAGGCTCTGGTTGAGAAGCCTCGTATCTGGGGGAGAGGAGCTGAGGGAGGCCACGACATCCCTAAGGATTAGAGGTAGCATTAGGCCGAGGGCTATTGACCTGGTCAGAAAGGTTATGGAGGCGAAGATGAGGCCTTTAACCGAGTTAGCCCTCCCTATTCCCCGAAACATGAAAGTGGCAGTGGCGACCAGCATCTCAATAAATTTCAGCTTCAATTGCACAGATATCAACTGAGTCTAGAATTTTAGGCTATTTCATCGATAGCCCTATCACTGAACATGAAGATCCAATCAACTATAGACGGGTTTAAATTATCCATTCTTGATTATTATATTAGTGTTGAGTGGTCTAGTATTTGCCAAGGAGATAAAGGTTAGCAGGACGCTCAAGCGCTACTGGAGGCTACGCATCCCGAGAGACCTATACAGGGGCTTGTCCTTCGTCGTCATCGAGGCGGGCGGCGAGAAGTGGCAGGTCAACGTAGACAGGCACGGCAGGGTTTACGTGCCTGCAAGGCTCAGGCCCATGTTTGAGAAGGCGAAGACCATCGTCATGAGGCGTGAGGGCGACACTCTCGTAATCAAGCTCCTCTCATTCTAGGCCGCTTCCCAGCTCCGGAGCCTCCTTTTTCGGCGCTTATTCGGGGAAGAGCTTACCCTTCACAAACAACGCGAGTATCAGAGTGTTCCAGAGGAGGCTGGAGACTAGCCAGATGACGATTTCTAAGGGGCCGTGGAGCCTCTCGCTCCAGAGGTAGAAAAGGCCTAGGAGAGGCGGCAGGGTCAGTATTAGGGCAAGGGCCGTAGCGCGGCCGAAGATTCTGGCGTATTGAGGCATTATCGGGCGGCCCTCCCGCTCCGAGGCGCTGCGCCCATCAAATCTCGGACATCTTAGCCCTTAGGCCGCGGAGAAGCCTCCTGTGATGCAGGTTCGCCCGCAGGAGCGCGGTCTTGAGCCTCGACCTCTCATATCTGCTGAGCAGCTTATCTCTCTTGACCTGGAGTTTAGGTTTCTCGGCCGCCTTGATAGCGGCCGCCTTGACAGGCTCCATCTCCTCCCTCACAATGCTAGTGGGCTCGGATGAGAAGCCCCTGATTCTGAGCCTTCTCTTAACGCTCAGCCCCATCGAACAATTCCTGGCCCCTGCCTACTATATAGGGGTCTCTGACGGACTAGGCGAGGCGCCTCGCTTCTTCAAGCCTTCCTGAGCATCGTTTGAGAGAGATTCAGCCAGCATCAGTATCCTCTGGGGCTCCAAGTCTATGACCCTGCCACAGTAGCTGCAGTGCAGTCTGAAGAGAAGCCTCCTTGAGTCAGCCTCCCTACAAACCTCCTCCGGGGGTAGGTGGAAGAGGTTTAGCTCTCTGCAGACCGTGCAGGGTATCCTGACCATCTCGCCCTCCATGGGCAGGGGGTCTTCTTCGAGGAGGCCGGAGACGAGGTAGAGGCGCTGAATAGGCATCTCCCTACCGCTCTTCTTTAGAAGGGATTTGAGCCTCTCTATCTCGAGCTCCTGCATCGAGACACGCTCCCTCAGCTGTGCCGTAGTCTTCTCGAGGGACCTGTAAACCCATCTGGGGACTAGGTGGTTCTGGAGGGCTGGGAGGAGGGCGCGGGCAACAATCTCCCTGGCACGCTCCGAGACCCCGATGCCTGAGTTCTTCTTCACAGCCAGCCTGGCCAACCCCTGAAGCGCCTCCGCAGCCAGCTCCAGATCGTCCGGGTTGAGGTTGCTGTTGATGATTACTCGGGCGATGGACTCTCCCAGCTCGGTCGGCTGGACACGCCCACTCCTCCGCACCAGAGCTTCACGCACCACCTCCAAGGTCTTCTCACCCTCAGCCAAGACGCCCTGCCTCTCAAGCTCCTTCAGCAGCCTGATAACGAATCCCGCGTCCAGCCCAAGCCTCCTGAACTCTCCGATAAGCTCTCCAAACTGCTCCGACGAGATGAAGACCATTGAGCCTTCGTCGCCGCCACGCGACAGAGATCCTACACCCCACGCCAAGACTGAGAAGTAGAAAAAAGCTTTAACAAGCCGGTGGCCGCGCGGCTATTTTTAGAAAAATACGCTGGACAGAACCTGTGTAATATGTCCCTTCTCTGTTTGGGGTGAAAACACTTTATAGCTATGGTGCGGAGTCTCTGAGCCGATGGCTGTTATAGGCCTGATTGGTGGTTCAGGGATCTATAGCGCCGAGATGTTGAGCGAGGCCAAGCAGGTTAAGGCACACACGCCCTACGGAGCCCCCAGCGCGCCGATGACTGTTGGCAGGGTCGGCGGCCATAAGGTCGTTTTCCTGCCGAGACACGGCATAGCCCACAGCATCCCGCCGCATATGATAAACTATCAGGCGAACATCTGGGCTTTGAAGGAGCAGGGCGTTGAAAGGGTGCTGGCGCCAAGCGCGGTTGGGAGCCTGCAGGAGGAGTATAGGCCTGGGGAGCTGGTCCTGCCCGACCAGTTCATCGACCGGACGCACGGCAGAGCATCATCCTTCTATGACGGAGGACAGGTCGCCCACATCTCGATGGCAGACCCCTTCTGCCCCGAGCTCACGGACATAGTCTATACAGAGGCCCTGAAGCTCGGCCTACCAATACACAGGGGAGGCACATACATCTGCATCCAAGGCCCAAGGTTCTCAACCCGTGCCGAGTCCAACATGTTCAGGGCCTGGGGTGGCCACATAATCGGGATGACCCTCGTCCCGGAGGTCTCGCTGGCCAGGGAGGCGAGGATGTGCTATCTCACAATAGCCATGGTCACGGACTACGACTGCTGGAAAGAGGGGTGGCGCGTCACAGCCGAGGAGGTTGTCAGGACGATGGCCAGCAATGTAGAGAAGGTCCAGAAGCTTCTGGCAAAAGTCATACCGATGATACCTGAGAGGCGGGAGTGCGCCTGCAGCCACTACCTCGACGAGGCGCTGCTCTGAGGCTCCAGCCACCTACACGCTTTCCTGAATGATGTCTCTAAGAGGCATCTTTTTGAAGCCTTTGGGAGGAGGCTCAGGGGTAAGCGTCGCGTCGATCAGTTCTAAGCCACTCCTCTCCGATGCCAGCCAGGAGAGCAGCTCCCAGGCATAGTGTAGTTTCATCCTCTTCTTTCTGACCCAGTCCGGAGTGGGCTTCTTCGTCGCCAGCGAGTATCTCCCTACGCTGCATGTGAAGCACATTCCGACTGTCACAACCCTCTTGGCTCCCAGGGCCGCGGCCATGAACACTGCTCTGTCGCCGTCTGTGAACCCGCCGAAGTTGTGTATGTGGCCCCTTGGAAGGCACTGGCACGTCGCCTCAACCCTCTCACCCAGCCTCGGCACATATGCTCTCAGCCTCTCCATGTTATCTCCGTGTGCATGAACGACTATGACCGCGCCTCTCCTCCAGCACTCCTCTATGTCTTCAAAGTCCCCGTCAAGGTCTGTAACAACTATGTCAGGCGTTATGCCCCCATCCAGTAGCGGAGTGGTGGCGGTGTCAGCCGAGACCACCACTATACGCGGGGACAGGTATTCAGAGAGTATGACCGCCTCCTCAGCCAGAGTATCGTATGCGCCTGCTACTACGACGCATCGGGCTCCTCCGATCTTCGACGCCAGCTCCGATACGAGGCACCTCTTATCCGACATGTAGTCCGAGAGGATCTCAGCCGCCTCCTCGTCCCTCTCCCGCGGAAATCCGAAGTCCGCGAGTATCCTCCCATACCACTCGACCCAGCCCGCAGGTGGTTCGCTGAGCCTCAAGCCCCTCAGTCTGTCAGCATGTCTCGCCGAGGCTGGCCCTTATCTCCCCCATGGTTGCAGAGAGCCTCGCCTCGAGGTCATAGCTGTGTATGCTCTCGATGCTTCTAACGCGGACCCAGACCTTGGTCCCGTCATCAAGCCTCTCGTATTTCCGACATATACTTGTCGCGACGAGCCTGGCCACGTCCTCTACGAACAGCGGGTTGCTCAGAGCCTTCAGAACCAGCTTTCCCTCATCAATCCTCTTCAAAACCTCGTAGGAGGGTGCACTCATACACTCCTTCACCAAGTCGGCCAGCTCCAAGAGATTGACAGACTCGCCATCGACCAGCAACAGCCTCACAGAAGCAATCGTCCTCTGCATATGAGTCCCAACTATATCATCATAACTAATTGTAGAATTTTTCTCAAACTCTGCGATCGCCTTAACCGTCCTCTGCGCGCAAGGACAAGCCGTGACACCGTTCACAGAAACCCCGATCCCCCTCCAAGTCCTCAAGCGACCACTAAGCCTCTCTGAGGATGCATAGGCCCAAACTGTTATCGGCTCATACGCCTCGACCAAGCTTGTCGGGGTCTTCGAGACCCTGAAGATCTCGCCGCGGAGCTCGCAACTGGAGCGGGACGCATACTCGTGCCTAACTAGAAGATCCTCCGCCACCTTGGAGCAGACGTCCTCAAGCCTGTATCTCGACGACATCAGCTCATTCACGACCTTGAACACGGACTGGTAGCTCCTGCTTGCGTGTATGCCTCTCTGATTCCTCGGCAGGTCTACAAAGACTGTGAAGACTGGTCTCTGGACCACGCAGAGGCCGTTGCCGTCGTGAATACCTGTGTAGGGGATCTTGATCTTCACGAGTCCAACCTTCTCGACCTTTAGAGAGAACTTGGCCGGCTCGGATTGAACGTCAGGTAGACTGACATTACTTTTACTCAATATTGGGTCCATCTCAGCTCTTTTACCCCTCTTTAAAAACCATTCACAACTAAACAGACCGGTCTTCCCGGCGTAGAGGCGCTCTCGGGCGGCTTTTAGGGCGTTACCCTCGTAGGTGTCCTCGGGAAGAGGGCTGCGACTCTAACGTGGGGCAGGTCGAGAATCCATTTCAGCACTCTCTCGACGCCGAGGCCGAAGCCGGCGTGCGGGGCTGAGCCATACTTTCTCAGGTCGAGATACCATGAGTAGTCCTCGGGCCTGAGGCCGTCCTCCAGGATTCTCCTCCTCAATTCCTCGTGGTCGTCTATTCTGACGCCGGAGCCCACTATCTCTCCGTTGCCGCGGGGTGCTAGGAGGTCGGCGCTCAGCGTTGTCTCAGGGTTTTGGGGGTCGGGCTTGTGGTAGAAGGGCTTCAGAGTTCGCGGGAAATGCGTTAAGAAGACTGGTGTCTCGAACTCGCTTGAGATTACGCGCTCCTCGTCAGCACCTATATCCACTCCCCACTCAGCCCTCATCCCATGCCTCGCAAGTATGTCTAGGGCCTCGGAGTAAGTTATCCGTGGAAAGGGCTGCTCAACCTCCTCCAACCTGATTCTGCGCCCCAAGACCCTCAGCTCGTGCTCCGAGAGTTCAGCGACACGCTCCACAGAATATCTCACGAGGTCCTCAATAGTCTTTAACAGGTCGTCGAACCCCGCGAAGGCCATCTCGGCCTCCACGTGCCAGAACTCCGTCAGATGCCGCGTAGTCCTGCTCTTCTCAGCCCTGAAGCTCGGCTGAATACTGTAGACCTTTTCGAGGGAGTAAATCGCGGCCTCCTGATAAAACTGGACGCTCTGCGTGAGATAAACTCTCTTTCCAAAGTAGTTGACCTCGAAGAGAGTTGCTCCACCCTCGACGGCCGCGGTCACGAAGGTGGGGCAGCCAATCTCCACGAATCCCCTTGATCTGAAGAAGTCGTGAATCGACCATATCAGGTTGGACCTAATCCTCATCACGGCCGTTATTCGGGGGCTTCTCAGATACAGGTGCCTGTAGTCGTAGAGGACTCGAGACGTGGCTCCGCGCCTTATCGGGAAGTCGTCAAGAGACTGGCCCAGTATCTTGAAGAATGTGCAACGAATCTCCACTCCGCCCGGCGCCCTGGTGTCGTGAGCAACCTTGCCCCGGAGAGTCACAGAGGACTCTCGACTAGCCCTGCTCGCCTCACTGAAGCTCTCAGGGTCGGTCCTCGAGGCGCTGACCGCCACCTGAACCACTCCGGTTGAGTCGCGCAGGTCTATGAAGAGGAGCTTTCCATGCGCCCTCTTTCGCCACACCCAACCTCTCAGCTCAATCTCTTCGCCTTCGCCAGCAGCTAAAACTTCCCTGACGCTCTTCCTCAAACCTCCAACAGCCAGAACAGGCGCAGCATCACTTAAACATATTATGATGGCGGGGGTGTTGGGGCTGGCGCGGTGGCTGAGGAGCCTGCCTCATAGGTTCCAAACAGAATCATGACGAGGCCTGAAAGCTGGGCTGAGTGTCCGAGGATGTAGAAGAGGGTGCTGAGCGGTGTCAGAAAGAAGAGGATGTGGCTGAATAGCAGCGCGAGGAATCCTGCGAATATGGCTCCCGAGCCCCGGGGCCTGTCTATAAGCCAGTTGTGGGCCGTCTCCACCACGACGTATATCAGCAGGGCTGCGGAGGCTAGCTCGAAGAGCGGGTTGTAGATCGCCAGCAGCGCGGGGAAGACCATTATGGGTGCTTGGGCCGCCGCCAGCCTAGACGCCGCGTAGGCCGCGATAAAGACGACGTAGGCGACTATCCTAATCGCCGAGTATATCATCTCGACGGTGACCAGGCCGAGTACTGGGAGGATGAAGTGCCTCCACATGGGCTGCGCGGTCGCGATGACCAGACCCACCACCACAACTCTCACCAGCATGGCCACAGACATCAAGGTGAAGCCTACTCCGAGGAAGAGGAAAGAGCTGGACCTGAGGGCCCTGTGAGCCCTGAGCGACTGGACAGCTATGAACAGCCCAAGTATCAGGCTGACAGCCTCAAGGACAACGTCCAGCCTAAGCAGCTGTAAAAGCCCAATCAATCCTCTCAGCGTTTAGTGAATATCCCGGAAAAATATGTATCGCGTGTAGCGGGGAAGCCCTCATCGCGCTAGAAGCCGTCAAGCACCATGCTGCTCCGCCAGCCGGCCCTCATTTGCCTCAGGAGGGGGTGCGAGGCCTCCAGACCCGTCGTCAAGTCAACGAGCTGTCTGAGAACGTAGAAGCTTGCTTCAGAGCCGTCATTCCTAGATACTGTAACTCTGTTCGCGACGATCTTAACCTGGTCTCCGGCGTTGAGCCTGTCCTCGAAGGCAAGCCTCACGAGGCTTACGGACTGATTATCGACAAACAGCCACATCGGCGTCTTCACAGTATATCTCTCACCGCCACTCTCTATGACCAGGTATCCTTTGTCAAGCTCAGTCAGCCTTCCCTCTAGCTGCACCTCCTCCACTGTCGCAGTGTAGTTTGCGCGGGGGCCAAACCAGCCTCGACCCCTATTATGCGTCAAGAAAGGCCCGGCCTCCGAGACAGCGTCGACGCCCCGGCATCCGACACCTGCACAGTTCATCCTTACGCCCAGACCGAGCGGGGATTGGGTGTAGATGCTGTATGCCTGCTGCGAGAAGAGTAGGGCCGCGATAAGCAGGCCCGAGACTACTGCAAGAACCCCCACGAGGAGCTTAGACCTATTCCTCATACCTACCTCGATGCAGAATTGTCGCGGGTATAATTTAGGCTGGATGTACGAATCATCTAGCGTTGCCTCCTCGCGCCCCTCCCGGACTCAACCATCCTCAGCAGGTTCACGAGGATGGAGGCATCTACCCTGGGTATCCTCAGAGCTCCGGATCCCCGCGCCTCTATCGTGATGAACCCCTCAACGACCCTCAGCCTGTAGCTCGCAGCTCCGACACACTCATAGACTTCCTCGCCCGTTAGCGGGTCAGAGTAAACCAGCCTAGGCCTAGAGGCCTCCACAATCCTCACAGCCTCCTCCGGACCCATCGATGCGTAAAGCTCTATGAGCCGCCTAGCCTCCCGCGACGTGAGCCCCCTTTCCTTCACCATCTCGAGGACTCTCTTCTTTTCCTCCTCTGAGAGGTCGGACGAGGCGACGGCGGCCCTGACGCTGACGGCCACCTTCTCGTCGCGGATTCTCCCAGCCCTCTCAAGCTCGTAGAACCATGAGCGGCTGACCCCGAAATGTCTGCAGGCCTCTTCGACGCTCCTGAAGACCTCTCGCTGGACCATCAGGTCAATGTAGTTTAAGAGCTCTTCGGGTGTTAGGTCTTCTTGGCTGAGGTGTATTGAGAAGGCTATCTTCATCGCTTCCTCTTGGGAGACCTCGTAGACTATTGCCTGCACCTCCTTCAGCCCTGCGAGCTTAGCGGCCTCGAGCCTCCTCGAGCCGTCTAAGACCTCGTACCTCTCTGCTGCGCCGTTCCACCAGAGTATGAGGGGCTGAGTAATGCCTATCTGCTGGACGGACTTGGCGAGAGCCTCCAGCCTCTCCCTCTCAACCACCTGTCGGGGGTTCATGGATGTCTTGTGGATCTGGTCAAGCGGGACCACAGCCAGCTTCAAGGCGTCTTTACCCTCAGCTTCAGGACTGGCTTCTTATTGTCGAGAACCTCCAAAACCCATCGCGGAGTCTCGATGACTGGCTGGCTGAAGGATTGGATGGCCATGGATGTGAGGTCTCTTAGCCTAGAGTTGGGCGAGACCCGCCGGTAGAGGGCCCTATACTCCGCGGCGCCGACAACGAATTCGCGGCCCTTAACCTGCGGAAGCTCGGAGGCCAACAGGTCGCCGAGAAGTCTGACCAGCCTCAGCGCAACCCTCTTATTCCTCAGGCGCGGCATCCCACACACCCTTAGACTCCGAGAGCGCTCCTCAGAATCCTCCGTATAAGCATCGAGACTGGAATATTCTCGGCCGCCGCCCTCGCGGCCAAGGACTCGTATAGGTCTCTCGGAACCTTGATGTGTATATCCCTGCTCTCCCTTAGAGCCCTCCTCAAAACCATCACCCCTCAAACCGTGGACAACCACTGTCCATAACTGTGTAATGGTTATCCATCTGATTCCCACCTCTGGTGTTATTTCCTGATTTCAGGACAAGATATATATCTTAAGAGTGTGTGGTGAAACTGTGCGACGGCCAGGGAAGGAGGCTGTCTGGAGCATTAGGCTGAAGCCTGAGATTGACGAGCTGCTGGAGAGGGAGGCTAGGAAGCGGGGCGTGAGCAAGAACGACTTGGTCAAGTCGATAATCCTCGACTGGGCCTACAGGAACGGGTACAACAAGGTCCTGCACTTCAACTTCCGCAACGCCACAATAACCCTCTGGGACTTCCTCCTCAACCAGACCGTGGACCTCACATACACAGGGGACAGGAGGCTCTTCTGCGAGCACTGCAGGGCACATAGCTGCGGCCACATCTACTACGCGGTAACCAGCATCCCCGAGGTGGCTAGGAAGGTTAAGCGGGGAGAGATAAGAGTCGACTAGCCTTCTCAGGGATATTTTGGCTCCGCCGGGCACTGCTATCTGTGGGCGCGCTTTACAGGCTCGGCCTCGCGGCTGCCGCGATTGTTCTGGCTGTGGCTGGTGTTCTGCTGCTCTCGGACTGGCCCGTGGAGCTGGGCGGATACAGCGTGGAGATCTGCAGGGAGGCTGTTGGGGCGGCTGGAGGGTCTTCTACGGTTGTCTGCGAGGAGAGGGAGTTTAGCGTCTTGAGGGGTAGCCCGGTCGCGGGTATTTTAGGCGTCGCCCTCCTCGCCCTGTCCTTCACACTCTTGGCGCTGATGGTTCGAGAGTATCTTGTAAGAGGCTTTGTATATCTGGCGAAAAGGCTAGTCCTGTCTCAGGCCTCTTAGGCGTCTGAGAAGTGAGCCGAGGTCCCGCTCGGAGCTCCTACCCGGCCTAGCCCTCTCCACGATTATCAAGAGTGTGCGGATGTCTCTCATGAGGGCCCTTCTCTCGGCCAATAGCTTGAGATAGTCTTGAATTCTTAGCTCGCCCGCCTCGAAGAGTGCTTCAATCCTCTTGAGGCCGCTCTGCATCTCCTTGAGCTCTTCAAGAATTCTGGAGAGCTCCCGCTCGATATCCAGCCCCCCTGAGTCCTCCCTCTCCCGGGCCCTGCTGGCGTGCAGCGCCGTGTGAGTCACGAGCTCATCCACCTCCAACCCGTATTCTTCCGAGACTGAGTCCAGCGACGCGCCGCCCGCTACCTTCTCCTCAATACTCCGCCTCTCCTGGTGCTTGCAGACACTACAGGGCTCTTCCTCAGCCAAGCCCAGCTTGGTCTTTCCTGCCCTTAGACGTTGCAGGGCCTGTAGGGCCATTATGGCGGGAGGGGCGGCTGTGTTGACCGCCACATAGGCTTCAAGCCCTATGAGGCCTGTGAGGAGCAGGGCTGTGGAGAGTGGTGGAAGGGTTACTGCGAGGGCTGTGAGGGTCCTCAGGCCAAGATCACCATGGTGTAGAGTGCTTGGGATGTGGAGGCAAGGGCCGCGGCCGTCAGTGCTAGGTCCGTGTGGGGGCATTTTCCGCCCTCCACTCCCACGATAAGCGTGAGAGACGAGACCAGCACGAGCAGGGCCAGCTTAGTCTCCCACAGGCCCAGGCCCGGCAGGGTGAGGGCCGCTGAGACAGCCAATGCCGAGGAGAGCGAGGCGAGGATTTGGGCCAGCAAGGCCGCCAGCAGCCCCCGGACCTCCGGCCACCTCTTCACCCTAAACCTCATCGACGCGGAGCACCCGATTCCGCCAGCCTAGATGCCAACTCGTCGAGGGACTCTGAGATGCGCTCGGCCAGGGCTTTAGAGAGGGCTGGCGGGAGCGGGGCCCTCGCATATTCTAGGTCGACCTCTGGTAGTCCGAGCTGAGCTCTGGCCTCGTTTATCGAGATGAGACCTGCCTCGAGTTTCATGGATGTCAGCCTTGTGAGCTGCTCGGCGCTGGTCCACTCGTTGAATTTTATCGAGAAGCCTCCTACTCCGAGTATCCTTCTGAAGGCCTCCGTGAGCGTGGAGGCGACAAGCTCTTGGAGGTCCTTGACGCGCTGCTGGAAGACGACGAGCTGGTTCCTCGAGGTCTCAAGCGTCGCCGCCTCCGTGAAGCCTAGAATTATCCTCGGCACACCGAAAAGCGCCAAGATTCTCTGCTCGATGGACTCCATCAACCCGTTGAGGTCCAGGTCCTTGACGGGGCTCCCGAGGTCTAGGACCTCCCAGTCCCCCATCAGGGCCAGCGTGTCGCCAGGCTTCGAGCCCTGGACCGCCCTGACAGCCTCGTTGAACGTCGCCGCGTCCAAGCCGCGGTAGATGAAGGCCTTGGCAGGTATCCCCTTCCTCATCAGTATCTGGTAATAGAAGACCTCCGCCTCCCTCTTGGTCAGTATGAGCCTGTAGAGTGTCTGGAGCCTAGGCACCGGGTAGGCGAAGTCGAGATAAGGCGTCGAGACTACGTGGATTACCTCGTCAAGCCCCAGCTCAACCCTCCTAGGCTCCGTCTGGACATACTTCTCAGCCCTGCCATACTCGTCCCTGACAATACTCATGGTCCACGGCGCAATCAGTCTGGGGAAGTCGGAGGTGGTCTCGACGAAGGCCTCGTCGAAGAGCATCAGAGAGCTTATCAGCCTCTTTATGAGCTGGCTTGTCTCGACACCGCGCTCGGCGAGATACCTCTCAACCAGTTCCTTGACGTCTTCGTCGCTTGAGCTAACTATGTAGCCGGGTGAGGCCGCAGCTGCTATGTAGGCGTCCACGCACATTCTTACTGAGACGTCTGAGAGGGCTATGCGTAGAAGTCCTCGGTAGTCAACCTCTCTCGGCTCGCCCCAGTAGCCGTCTATGTGGCTTGAGGTGAGGGCCTTGGGCTGCTCCACCCTCCTAGACTTTCCGAAGAAGCGTTTGAGGAGGCTCATCGCTCACCCGAGAGCTTCTTAGATTTAATTTCTCTGAGAAGAGACTCGGGCTCCGTGGGTCAGCAGTCGTTTGAGCGGCTTCTTGTGGGAGCGGCGGCAGGCCTGGTCTACGGCGTCTCAGGCTATCTAAAGTCCCGAGCTGCGAGCGGCGAGGCTCTGAGTCCCTCGGAGCTCTTCACAGCCGTGGCCTGGGGCCTCCTCGTGGGGGTCGTGAGCGATTTTATGGGCGTTGAGCTGGACACCGCCGAGAAGATGCTCTTTGACCTCGGAGTCTTGGTGGTGGTTAAGAAGCTGGCCGAGACCGCCTGGCATACCGAGCCTGTCAAAAGGATGAGGTCTCGATGAGGATAACTGTCAGGGCTAGGCCGGAGTATTTCGCCAGACGACTCTTCAGAGTGGATAAGAGATTCAGGACCTCGGTGAGGCCGTCGAGGCGCATATTAGCCGTGGCCGAGGCATTCGGCATAGGAGTCGACGAAGAGCAGGTCTTCACCGTCTTTCAAGACTTCCAGCTCGAGATCAACCCAGGCCAAATCCTACTTGTCCTCGGAGAGTCGGGGGGTGGTAAGAGCCTGCTCCTAAGAGCTGTCGCGGAGGAGATGGGTGTGCTTGAAGAGTTCAGGCCTGTCCTTGACGCATCCCGAATCAGGATTAGACGCGACGCCCCGATTATCGAGACTCTCGGAGACGATGTCTCGGACGCGATAGAGAAGCTCAGCCTCGCGGGGCTCAACGATGCCTACCTCTTCCTCAGAAGATTCGAGGAGCTCAGCGACGGGCAAAGATATCGCTACCGTATTGCGAGGCTCTTGGACTCTAGGGCGAGGACTTGGGTCTTGGACGAGTTCACCTCGACACTTGACAGGGCGACGGCGAAGGCCGTGGCCTACTGTCTCCAAAAGTCCGCTAGGCGGCGGGGCGTGACAGTCCTCGCAGCGACGACGCACGAGGATATAGCATCCGACCTGAACCCTGACATAGTGGTGAGGAAGGGGTTCGGCCCATCCGTGAGCGTGGAGTATCTCTCTCCTGGGCCGCGGCCCTGCAGCCTCCTCGAAGAGGCCGTGATTGAGCGTGGCGGCTTGAAGGACTACGCGGTGCTAAAGCACCTCCACTATAAGCCTGGGAGGGTCTTTGGCGTCAGGGCTGTTTACAGGGCGCGGGTCGGAGGAGAGCTAGCGGGGGTGATCGTCTACTCGTCCCCGATATTGATGCTCTCGTCCCGGTTTAGAGCCTTTCCCTTTCTCCGTGAAAAGTTTAGGGAAGCTGGAGGCATGGCAGGCTGGGCTAAGACGGTGAACAGCCTCTTCACCCGAGTCGCCCGCGTCATAGTCCATCCAAAGTATAGGAGCATCGGCCTGGGAGCCAAGCTGGTCAGAGAGACACTCCCACTCTCACCAACACCATACGTCGAGACACTGGCGGTCATGGCCCGGTACAACCCGTTCTTCGAGAAAGCAGGCATGACTAGGATTGACGCGCCGCCACCCCGCGACCCCTTCTTCGACAAGCTCGCGGCACTGGGCTTCAACGTTGAGGCTGCATACTCCTGGAAACGGGCGGCGGAGGCTCTGGCCTCGATGCCGAGGAGCGTGTTGATGAGAGTTAGGAGGCTGGCGGTTGAGAGGCTTGAGAGGCTGAGGGCTGCGCATGTCAGGTCTAGGTCAGAGCTGTTAAGAAGGCTTAAGCGCGGCCTCGACGTCGAGGCGATGGCGCGGGTTATAGTCATGCGGCCGCTAAGCACGGTCTATCTGGCGTGGAGGAAGCCGGAGCGCGAAGACCTGCCACAACCTCTGAGTTCTGAGACTTATGATGGGGGTTGACAGGCTGTGAGGAGCTGATGAGCAGGGACAGCTTCTCTGCAATAGTTGATGTCTGGGTTGAGAAGTCCGCTGAGGACCTTGAGGCAGAGGAGTTCATCGGATATTTCGAGGGCGTGGCCAGCACCCCAGCCTTCGACCTAGAGGGCGATAGGTTCAGCGAGGATGTTCTGAGAAGGAACGCGGAGAGGCTCAGCGACAAGCCGATACTGCTGATACATGGGAGGGACCCCTCCCTCGGCCCCGTCGCCGTCGGGAGAATACTCGAGGCCCGATACGTGAACGGAAAGCTGAGAATCAAGGCGGGAATCTACAAGTCCTTCGAAGAGGTTTGGAGAAAAGTGAAGGAGGGGCTTCTGAAGGCCCTGAGCATAGGCGGCCTTGTCAAGGTTTTCAGGAGGCTTCCGGGCGGAGGCCGCGAAATAACCGATGCAGAGATCACCGAGGTCTCGCTCACGCCTCGAGGACTAAACCCTGAGGCCAAGATCATCTACGCCTTCGGTAAAAGCTACAAGATTCAGGACGGGCTCCTGGCAGAGTCCTCGGAGGCACTGTCCTCCTCTGAGAGAGGACTGCTCGAGGCGGTGTCGCGTCTGGGCGCTGAGCTGGCTGAGCTGAAGACTGTGTTGGGGCCGCTCCTCGCGGCCAAGTCTGCGGATTTGGGGCGTGGGGCTGCTTCTCAGCCTGAGAGGAGGCCGAAGGCTCTCGCCTCGAGGTTTGAGGTGCGCGGGGGCTCGGCGGAGTGGGGGCTTTTCACTCCGGTCTTCGATGATGTCTGGCGGAGAATCTCTGCTCGGAGAGCCTCTCAGAGTTATAAGGGCAGCGGGGGCTGAGCAGGCCTGTATGAGTGGCCAAGAACTTGAGAGAGATGATGTCCAGAGGTCCTACCTAGAGTTCGGCAAGGCTCTGCTCACCAGCGACACCAACTTTCCAGAAATACCACCCGAGGTGCTGAGGAGCATCATAGACATATTCGTGGAGGAGAGCGTCTCACAGCAGGCCTTCAGCTTCAAGACGATGTCCAGCGACACGCTCAGGGTCTACGTGAAGTCCGAGACCGTCGAGGTCTACGCGCCCTCCGAGGGCTCGGCGCCGCCCGAGTCCAAGCTAGTCTTTGGGACTCCGATAGAGCTGGTGGCCAGGGAGGTCAGGGTTCTCTCTAAGATAAGCGACGCTGCTACGGAGGAGGCGGTGATAGATCTTGTGGCTGAGACTGTCAGAGACGTTGGCAGGAAGATGGCTGAGACTATCGACAGGAATGTCCTCGCGGGGGATGGGAGCGGTTCAGACGCCTACAACCTCTTCGCGGGCCTCGTAAACGCCGCGCCTCCTGAGGAGAACGTGAAGGACCTAGCCAAGGACGCCCTCACAACAGACCACATACTCGAGGCCGTCTCAACCCTCGAGGAGAAGGGTTACAAGGACAGGCTGGTCCTCTTCCTCCACCCAAGGGCCGCGTATCACTTGAGAAGGGACCTCGCAGGCAAAGGGCTTGAAGGTGTGAGCACGGACATCTTCAGGACAGGTAAGGTGAACGAGCTCTTCGGCCTAGGCGCAATCTATCTGACCACCAACATCGGCAAGCGGAGCTACAGCGGCCAAGACCAAACCAAGGTGAGCGACGCAATCATCTGCTACCCAGAGGCGGCTGGCATCGGTGGGCTGCGCAGAAGGCTGACAGTCGAGAAGGACAGAGACATCGAGCGGGGACTAACGGTCATAGCGGCCAGCCTCAAGTTCGCTTGGAAAGTTGCAAAGCCCGACGCAATCTACCTAATCAGGAACGCTCTCGCACAGTAAACACTCTCTCTCAGCAATATAGCTAATCCCCCTTTTTCTCTTCCAACGATGTACGCATCCATCAGGGACATCCGGGTCTATAACGAGTGGCTTCCCATCAGGGTAGAGGCGGAGAAGCCGGCCGCGGTTAATGGGACGGTGCTCCAGCTCTCCAAGAGACCCATAGTGGACTACGACTTTGACGGCAGCGTCCTCGACGACGTAGAAGTCTTTGTCGACGGTGCGCGGGTCTCACCGGCCTCGGTTGACGCGGATAGGGGGCTGGTGGCTCTGGCCGAGCCTGCTCCTCAAGGAGCAGAGGTGAGCGTGAGCTACTTTTGGCACCCCATCCCGGACTCCGAGATCGAGCTGGCCATCTCTAAGGCCTCGGCTGAGGTTGAGCTTGCCACGGGCAGAAGATTCACGAGGTATCTCTCGGTGGAGCGCGTGGTTCTCGGCGAGGGTAGCAGGGTTAAGCTAGGCGACAGGATAGTCCAAGTCGAGTCGGTGAAAGTCTACGACTCCGGCGGCGAGCTCATCGACCCTGCCGCAGAGTTCATCGTCGAGGACGCCGAGCAGGGCGTCATCAGGCTAAGGCGATACATCGCCGGGACGCCGACCGGTCCGCTCTACCTCCCCTCAGTCATCGAGGTCGAGGTCACATACGTCGCGGGATACGCAGAGACGCCACAACACATCAGGCAATACACTATACTTGCCGCGACATACGAGGTCTTGCTCAGGTTTCAGAGGCTGCTTCAGGTTGAGAGGAGTTATGGTGAGGCGGCGCTGGTCGTAAGAGCTCCTGAGGGGCTGAGGGAGAGGCTGGAGTATCTGAGGGACGAGGTCGAGCGGTTTAGGAGGCTGCTTCCGAAGCCGGTGAGGCGGGTCTAATGGAGCTATCTGGAATTGTCTCGGCGTTACTGGAGGAGCTGGGCTCTGCGACGGGTTTGAGGGTGAGGGCCGGATGGGTGACCGGGCAGGACACCTACCCCCTCGTGACCCTTGTGATGAGTGAGGCGACAGTCAGGTGGGCCAACATAGAGCTGAGCCGCTTCATTTACAGGCTGAGATTCCAGGTAGATATCTGGCACGGGTCTGCGGAGGAGTGCGACAGGCTGGCCTCCAGGGCCGCGGCCAGGCTGATAGATGCTTCGAGGAGGCGGGGCTGGATGGGTCTGAGAATAGAGGCGATAAGGGATATCCCGGCCGATGGTGTCCACAGGAAGATGATCGAGGTCAGCTTCTTGGCGGTGGTTTAGAGGGGATGCCGTGCATCTACAGGGTCAAGACAGAGGGGAAGACCATCTGCGGGGCGAGGGCGCCTCTTAGTTGCTCCAGAAACGTCTGCCCATTCGGCCCAGCGCTATGGGAGAGACTCATCAGACACGACACTCAGAGCCAGCTACTCTGGATTATGCCGGAGATGAGAATCATCAAGGCCTCAGACCTAGACCTCGAGAAGCTTGAGCCCGGGGCCTACGTCGTCAAGTCCATGAATCTCTCTGCAAGGGGGCGTAGGAGGTGTCGCTTAGAGAGGCGCTAGACGCTATTCGGCTTCTAGATGCTGCTGGCAGGGGCGAGGGGTGCAGAGTCGCGATAATAGACACAGGGGCCGCCGAGGACGCGCCCCTGAAGGACTACGTGAACCTGACGAACAAGTCGCTCATCGACACGGAGAGCCACGGAGAACACATTCACAGAATAATCCACAGAATATTACCGGAGGCCGAGCTCTTCCTGGTCAAGGTACCCAACCCTGTCCCAGACCACATCTTCATCACAGCGATTCACGAGGCCATGAAGTGGCGGCCCCACGCCGTCAACATCAGCATGGGCAGCGAGATGACGAGCGACGGAGGAGACCCTGTCTCCATCTATGCTGACAGGCTAGCCGTGGTCTCGGTTGTGGCCTGCGCCGCTGGGAATGGGGGCCCGAGGCCGCTCAGCATAGGCGCGCCCGCCTGTGGCCGCGAGGTCCTTGCGGTTGGAGCTGTCAACATGAGGATGAGGCCTTGGTCCAGCAGTAGCCGGGGGCCGACGCTGGATGGGAGGTTTAAGCCCGACATCGTGGCTCCTACGGGATACCAACTTGAGAGGGGTGGGGCTAGGCTAATAGGCACCTCCTTCTCCACTCCCCTAGCCACGGCGGCCGCAGCCCTCCTCTACAGCGCTCTCCCCAGGCCGAGGCTCGTCAGGAGGCTCGTCCAGCTCACAGCCCAGCCCATCCCAGTCTCGCTACTCAACCTCGCATTTATCCGGGGAAGCCAAGCAGCCTCGAGGACCACGGTTCAGAAGATCCTGAAGGCCCTCTCGGTCTCCACAGACCCCAGAAACATCGTGGGCATGGGACTGCTCAACGTAGCCGACGCCCTCAGGGAGGCCGTCCAGCTCGCATCAGGAAGCTAGCCGGAATTTTTTCTCAGAGATAATAGTGGTTCGCCGCCGAGTCTTTGGCGAGATGTTTAGAAGGCTCGTAACGTTCGGTGAGGAGAGCAGCTACGGAGTCCCGGCAACCAGTCCTGACAGGGTATTCGGATGGGTTACAGAGTTCAGCGGCGGAGTTAGACTCGCGTCCGACTCGATAGGTGTGCTGGACGGCTCGCGGCTCAAGAGAACGATAGTCTACGGCCTCGACCTGTCTCCATCCATCAGCTTTCTCCCCACAAGCGGCGCACCATTCAAATATGCGTTGGGAAGCGTAACAAACACGGGTGCCGAGCCACCCTACACGCATGAGATAAGAATCTCGCAGGAGCACAGGCTACCATCCATAACAATATTAGAGCATAGGTTGGGCGGAGAATCACACGGCTTCAGGTATGTGGGGTGCGTGGTCGAGGGGGTTGAGGCCAGCTGGGAGCAGGATGGGCCACTAGAGTGTAGTTTTGATTTTAGAGCCCGGAGCGTAGAGCAAGTCAGCTCGCTGCCGACGCCCAGCGAGCAGCCCGGCGAGCCATTCAAAGCGGAGACCGTCAACGTTATCATCAACGGCCAAGGATACAGCTATGCCACAGGAGGCAGCCTGAGCCTCACCAACAACCACATACCCCTACCCCGCGATTCAGAAGGATTCATACCCGGACAGATAGCGGGCACAACAGACATAGAAGCCACAATCTCCCTCCACTACATGGACCCATCAATAATCGCCTTAATGCTCGGCAGGGACACCTTCGACGCGACGATAAAGTTCACGCGCGGAGCCAACGACAGCCTCGAGTTCAAGCTATTGAGGTGCGTCGCGGAGGTCGAGTTTCCGCTAAGCTCTGATGAGCTCTCGCAGGAGCTGAGGCTGAGAGCCGAGGAGCTGCAGATAGTGGCTGTGGACAGCAGGCAGAACTACTAATGAGGTAGAGGGGGCTTGGCGGAGTATGCTGAGCGGACGCGGCTCAGCAGGCTCTTCGTCCGAGAGGCCTCGGTCGAGGTGGGCGGCGCCCTGTTCAAGCTTAGGCGGATGACGTTGAAGGAGGAGCTGGAGTGGATGGCGACTCGTGACAGAATCCTCGGAGACGGGGCCTGCAGCAGGGAGGAGAAGATTGTCCAGATCTGGAGCGAGCTGTTGAGGCGCGTGGTCGTGGAGCCGAGGCTTGAGAACCCCGTCGAGGAGCTGCCCGCCACGGTCATCGCCCTCCTCGTCTCAGAGATAGAGAAGCTCCACCTCTGGGACCTCCCTTTTCCGCGGTCACCGCAGGTGTCAAGATGAACAGGGAGCTCCTACCCCTGATGCTGGCTGAACGCTTCGGCTGGAGCCACAGGGAGATCGCCGAGATGACGCTGGCTGAGGCGCTATACTACGTCGCCGCGGCGAGGCTGGCTGACCAAGAGGCTGAGCGCGCAGCCAAGAGGGCGGCTAGGAGGAGTGGGGCCGGTGTCCGTTAAGCTCCAGGGCCTTGAGGAGCTGAGAGCCCTGCTGGGCAGGCTCTCGGACGGGTTGGGCCAGGGAGTCGGGTCGGCTGCTCAGGAGATCGCTCGGCTCTTCATGGACGAGGCTCGGGCCAAGGCACCTGTTAGGACTGGCGCGCTGAGGGAGAGCATCAGGATGAGGCGTGAGGAGGGTGGGAAGGCCGTCGTCGAGGCGCTCGCGCCTTACGCGGGATATGTCGAGTATGGCTCAGGCCCACACGTCATAGAGCCGGGGAGGGCGGCCGTGCTACGGTTCGAGGCGGGCGGCGAAACAGTTTATGCGAGAAGAGTCAGACATCCGGGGAGCAGGCCGAGTCCCTATTGGAGGCCCGCCTTCGAGGAGGCTGGGCGCGAAGCATACCGCGTTTTCTCTGAGGTGGTTAGGAGGTGCCTGTAGAGGAGTTCACGCTCAAGGCGATCTTCGACGCGGAAGACAGGATAAGCGGAAAGATTGGCAAGGTTCAGAGGAGCCTCGGAGACTTAGCCGATGCGGGTGAGAGGAGCGGAGACCGGCTCAAGGCCGTCTTCAGCTCACTCGGGCGAGTAGCGGAAATAGCGCTGGGCTTCTCCCTCTCAGGCGCGATAAGCAAGGCCATCGACTTCGCCAAGGAGGGCGTAGACGTTTACGCCAGCTTTGAGAGCTCCACCCTGAAGCTCGCGGTCGCAGCACGCTCCGCGGGTCAAGACATCGGTCAGCTCGCAGAAGCCTTCAGGGTCGTAGCCTCGGCCGCCGCCAGAGAGTTCAACGTAACAGCCGGAGAGGCCGCGGCTACGATGGAGGCTCTTGTCAAGGCCGGCCTCAGCGCGGAGGACACGATGGAGGCTCTCGGCTCAGCCATCCTGCTCGCGAAGAACGAGGGAGTCTCCTTCTCCGAGGCGGGCAACAACCTTGTTCAGGTTCTAGCCCAGTTCGGCCTCAGCGGAGGCGAGGCTGCCAGAGTAGTAGATGTATTAACCAACGCCTCGAGACTCGGCGTAGGCACGGCCAACGACTTTGCGCGGGGGCTCGCGAACGCTGCAGCAACGGCTAAGGGCCTCGGCCTCGACCTAGAGGACACGGTCTCATGGCTCGTGGTTCTTGAGAGGCGTCTCGGCTCAGCCGACGAGGCCGGCACTGTCTTCAACAGGTTCCTGCTCGACCTGCGAGAGATTGCGGAGAAGCTCGGAGTCCCACTCCAAGACACTAGCGGCCGCATCAGAGACATGAACGACGTTATCCTCGAGGTGGTGAGCGCGGTTAGAGCCGCAGGCGGAGACCTCGCCACCCTCCAGGAAAGGCTGACGGGGGTGGACATGAGGGCCCTGAAGGCGCTTCTGACATTCTCTCAGATGACTGAGGGCTTCGAGGAGCTTAGAGGCGAAGTGGGGAGAGGCGGCGCCGCTATGGAGGCCTTCGCCGCGACGCTCGAGACGACTACGGGCAAGCTCGAGAGGCAGAGGGCCGAGATTGACAGGCTCCAGAGAAGCTTAGGAGAAGGCCTTGCGGGAATCTACACAATGGTCGGCCCCCTGGCCCTAAAGGCGGCCAACGCCGTAGTCACGCCTTGGAGAGGCATAGTCGCATACTTCGCGGGAGACGAGTTCCAACAGCTCTCAGCAGCGGTTGAGACCCAGCTACACATGCTCGGCAGAATCACCGAGGAGGAGGCGGCTGCTTGGATAGCAAGCTGGGTCGAGGCTGGCAAGATCACTAGGGCCGAGGCTCTCGAGATAGCGGGCTCCCTCCTCTCACTCTCCACGATAGCTAGGTCAGAGCTAGGAGCCATGCTTCAAGAGGCGTTAGCGGCGGGCGAGCAGTTGCCCCCAGCCCTCCATCCACTAACCGAGGCGCTTCAATCCATGGCCGACGGCGCATCGAAGTCGCGAACCGAGGTTGAGACACTAGCCGCCAGGATAAAGGCGTTCTCAGAGGACGCCGGAATAGTCGCCGACGCGGCCAAAATGTTTGCACAATACTACGACGTGGTACTGAGCATAGAGAAGGCGCTGGGCAGGGAAGTGCAGCTGACAGAGGAGGCGGCTCGGAGCAAGGAGAGGCTCACGGCCACAACGCAGCTGTTGAGTCTGATGACCCAGAGCTTCGGCCTCGTCCAGCAGGCCGTCCAGCTCTACATGCTTGGTGGAAAGGAGGCGGGCGATATGCTTGTGAACACGATGACTGGCCTCGTCTCAGCGACAGAGGACGGGGTGGTCACGCATCAAGAGTTCATCGATATTCTTGGCCAGCTAGGCGTCAAAAGCAACGACGTGGCGTCAAGCCTGCACAGCATGTTGAAGACCGGCCTCGAGGCCGTGAAGGCCGCCGTCGAGGGCAACATAGAGAAGGCCAGAGAGTTCAACAGCCTGCTCGACATGCTCAACGGGAAGACTATTCACACATACCACTACCACCACCAGATCACGGTAACCGGTTCTGCCAGGCCACCGCCCCCTACGATTCCTCAAACCATCGCCGCGCAGTACGGCATTCCCACAACAATACCTGAGGCCCAGAGAGGCATGTGGAGGGTCCCCGCAGACATGCCCGTATATCTCCACAGGGGCGAGATGGTCCTGCCACCCAAGCTCGCAGAGTGGCTCAGAGCCAAGAGACGGGGCGTAGAGGCCATAAACGTTGTCGTGAATGTGAGCCAGCCAAAGGCGACGGCCAACGAGATAGCTAAGGCGGTCTCACGCGCGATTGTCACACACCTGAGGGGCATGGGTGCATGAGTCTGCGGCTCAGAGCCTCACTCCTCCTAGCACTCCTCGCACTCTTCGTGTTAGTTGACGAGGCTATAAGGGAGGGCTACCTTTTCGACCCTCGCGACATAGCCACACCCACCATCCCGCCTTCGCACGAGCAGCTCTTCATCATACTCCTCTCAGCCGCCCTGATTCTCGGATACAGGTGGCGGAGATGAGACTGGTATTCAGGGTTTTTGATGGCTCAAACTGGCTTGACAGGACAGAGGAGCTGAGCAGCCTCCAGTGGTCCATCTCGGGGCAGGAGCTGGAGAGCCTGAAATTCACCCTGATCGGCGAAGACATAAAGACAGGCCATAGAGTCCGCCTGGTCCGCGGCCATGAAGTGGTCTTCGAGGGAGTGACCCATCAGGTGGACAGGAGGCATGAAAGCGGGCGAGCCAGGGTTGTCGAGGCTACAGCCTGCTCAGACCTAATCCTCTGGGACAGGCATATAGTCTACAGGGAATATCCGGCGGGAACCAAGGCTGGCACGATAATCAAGGACCTAGCCTCGCTGGAGCCGGGGACAGACACCGCGGGCGTCGACGAGCACAACACCCCCTCCCTTACGGCACCCTGGTTCATAGAGAACGCCAAGGCTCTCAAAGTCATGCTCGACGTAGCGCGAGGCACAAACTATTACATACGCATTAAGCCCGGCAAGAAACTCCTCTTCAAGCCCAAGCGGACAGGAACGCCTAAACTAACACTCAGCTCCTCAAACACCGTCTCAGCGGAATACAGCGAGGACCGATGGATGCTCAGGGACAGGGTTATCTATGTCGGGGCCGGGGGACGAGTCTTAGCCGATGTAAGTGAGGGAGAGGGAGAGTCGCCCCTAATAGTCCACGACCCCTTCCTCACGGACGAGTCAGAGGCCCAGAGGCGCGCAGGCATCAGGCTAGACCTCTGCAAAGAGTATGGGAGGAGGCTGAGAGTCAGGGTCCATGGAAGCCTCTTCGAGGATAGCGGCCTAGAGCTTTTCGATACCGTCAGGGTCAACCTCCCAAGCCTCAACCTCACAAACACCGACATGTTCATCGTCGGAGTGAGCTATGAGCCCGCTGACGGTGAGTGTGATCTCGAGATAGGCGGACGGCTAGAGTATCTGGAGGACTTTCTCCAAGAGGCGCTTGGCGGCGACGTGGCCGCACGGTTCGGGCAGGCCGTCAAGGTCCCTGAACTTGTGTCAACACTCTACACCGTGACCGAGGCCGTCGGCGAAGGACTGAAGACGATGAGCACGCTCAGATACCCGGTCTACTCGAACAGGCCCCCGCTGACGCTCTACAACAGCAATAACGTTACGCTCGACCCAGATGGGTGTGCCCGGCTGGTCTCGGGGGCCACGGAGGGGAGCTTCGAGGCTAGCGTCCTTCCCGCTTCGCCCCTCTTCACAGCCTTCATAAAGGCTGAGTGGGTGGCTGAGGGCGGCCAGGGCAGAGTTTCCGCCGAGATACTGGACTCGAGTGGCAATGTGATTACGCGAGTGGTGGATGCCGTTGACACTCAGCAGATCTATGCGCCGCGATGGCCCCGTGCCCTCGGATGGATAACGAGGAAGGCCGCGTCATCGTGGGGAGGAAGCGGGGCCGCGGCCTCCGATGTATGGGCTGGAATAATCAACTCCAGCTGCCTGAAGCTCGCGCCAGCGACTCAAGGGGTTGAGGGCGAGATATTCTACCCAGCTGCCAAGAATCTAAACCTCGACATAGACTTTGCGAGATATATGAGGCTCTACTTTTACGGTGACTATGCCGCTGACTTTTCAGTTAAGATTAGGCTTCACACTGATGCGTCGAACTACAGGGAGGGAGTTGTGACGGTTAAGCATGACACATGGGCCAAATATGAGCTTGCTCTCTCAACATTCACAAGAGTCGGCAACCCGTCCGCGGTTAACTGGATAAGTATATTGTCGCCGCGGAATTTACTAATTGATAGCGACTACGTGTTTCTCTCGTTTATAAGAGAGCAGATACGGGTGAGATATAAGTTGAGTCGGAACTCGGCGGCCCAGACCTCGCCTAAGATAAGATGGGTTAAGATAATTTGGAGGGAGGGAGACTACGGATGACGGAGCTGATTATCGTCTCTAAGCCGCGTTTACGCTTCGTCAAATGGGTTGGGGGCGGAGTCTATAAGCAATATCTGGCACAGTTATCCACACCCACTATTTATCCAGCTACGGGATATCTAAGTGGAACTAGAACTGCTTGGAGAAACCTTTACACCGGCTCCGGCGGGACTACGAGGGCCGCCACTCAGTTTACCGCCGTGCAGAGCGCGTCGGTGCAGAATCTTAGACTTGTCCGTGCATGGTGCACTCTCGCCAAGTCGGGCTCTCCCTCGGGGACATTATACGTGAGGCTATATAGCGATAATAATAATGTTCCCGGCTCATCGTTGGCCACTATAGGCAGTTTAAGCGTAACCAGTTTAACCACGTCTCCGACAGAATACACATTTACACCAGCATCACCAATATCTCTTACACAGGGGACAAAATACTGGATAGTCGTCGAATACTCTGGTGGAAGCTCGTCGAACTACGTAATAATTTATACTGGAACTAGTGGCAATCTAACAATCCGCGCATATTCTAGTGATACTACATGGACAGTTGAGTCCAACACCATATGTGCCTCTGTCGGGCATTACTCGTTAACAATGGTGCAAACGGTTGATTTCGTTTACAGCGGCGTTGCCGAAAAAAGATTAAAAGTTATTCCTGATAGTGGTTCTACGATAATAAATGAAAGAAGGTTAAACGGACAATCGTTGTCAGGCGACCCGGTAGAGACACAGTCTATACCGCAAACAAGCCAATACATTATCGAGTATGATGTGACGGGAAACAATATGTGGGGCACTGTTGCCGCCTGGTTCAGGTGGACAACTACTCGATACCTATACTATGCGGGCTCAAGCATTACCTTAGACCAGCTTGGAGGCTCAGAGGCCTACGTAGCGAGAGTATCTTCAGGCAATGCTTTTCACTTGCGGATTGATGATAACCCTGACGCCGACCTCATAACATCTGGCGGGGCAACGATAACCTTTGAGCCCGGCACCCTGCCCTTCAGAAAGCTCGAGTGGGTCTCGGGGGGCGGCGAGGTAGACATACTGGTGGTCGAGTAATGCGATACATAGACCCTGAGACTGGCCTGCCCCTTGAGGCGGCCGAGAAACTGAGGCCCCGCCTCGGAAAGCTGGAGATAATCACTCAGACAGACACGGGGTTGGCGGTCGGGACGCGAGAGGCACCTGCCACAGACATCGTGTGCCTCAACGTTACAATAGTCTCTTCGCGGGAGAGTAAGGCGGATATACGCCCACTAAGCCCTGAGGAGAAGGACATACAGCTCCCAGAGCCCAAGGCCTACAAGCTCGAGGACGGCCGCATACTCATAGGCTTCATAGAGGACGAGCTGCCGAGACAGTTGAGGAAAGGCGGCGGATACAGCCTCAACGAAATCGTGGCCATTCTCGCCCTCAAGGTCAAGGAGCTGGAAAAGAAGCTGCAGAGATAGTTTTCAGGCTCATTACTGCTTCTGCCCCGAAGTCTCTTAGGGGTGTCCGCGTTAATGGTTGCCATATTCGGCGGCAGGGTCTCAGGCGATGAGGGAGAGGTTGAGAGGGGTGTCAAGCTCGTCGTGAAGAGGGCCAGGGACGGGACAATAATTGTGGAAGCTCAGGCGAGGACGGAGAGCGATCTCCGTCTGCTGCTAAGGGACTTGACCGAGGTTGTTGGCGGGATGGTGGGCGTCCTTGAGGCGGAGCACGCTAGCTCAGCTCCTGCTAGGCGCCGCTGAGACCGGCATCAGGCTCTACGAGTGGCAGAGGCGGTGGCTGGACGACGACTCCACGTTCCGCATCCTCCTCAAATCCCGCGGCGTCGGAGGCTCATTCATCATCGCCCTCGAGGCCCTCATAGAGTCCCTCCTCAACCCCGGAAGCCTCACACTCCTCATCAGCTACAGCCAGAGACAGTCCCTCGAGCTCTTCAGAAAAGTCAAAACGGTACTTGGAGCCTTGGAGAGAGCCTCACTGAGCTGGGGCGGGGAAGTATACAGAAGTGTCAAGGTCTCCTCGGAGTCTAAGACGCAGCTAGAGCTGGGAAACGCGAGCAGGATAGTCTCTCTGCCAAACAATCCCGACGCGATAAGGGGCTACAGGGCCGACAGCGTCTACATCGATGAGGCGGGCATGTTTAGGGACGACTTCGAGGTGAAATCCGCCGTGATCCCCAGCACGGTCGGGAGGGGTGGGAGGCTGAGTCTAGTCTCGACGCCCAAGGGCCGTAGAGGCTGGTTCTATGAGGCCTGGACCGGCGGCGCCTTCTCGCGACACACAGCACACTACTCAGAGGCCAGACACATAACCAGCGAGGAGCTGGAGAGGCTGAGAAAAACCCTCACTGAGCTGGAGTGGCTTCAGGAGATGGAGCACGAGTTCCTCGACGAGGCCAACGCCGTCTTCCCCTACGAGCTCATACTTCAATGCATCTCCGAAGACGCCTACGAGCCCGCATCACACCCCGTATTCATCGGCGTGGATGTTGGGAGGCTGAGGGACTCCACGGTCATCACTGCGCTGGAGAGGCTTGACGACGGCCTCCTGAGAGTCTTCCACATACAGGAGCTCAGGGGTGTAGACTTCCAGACTCAGGAGAATGTCATAGCTGAGCTGGCGAGAGCTCTCCGCCCAGTCTCAATCGCCGTGGACAAGACGGGGATAGGCCTTCCACTCTACGAGTCCCTCTCCAGGACTCTTCCCGGGGTTGAGGGCGTAGCCTTCACGCACAACCTCAAGGAGGCGATGATAGCGGCTATTCAGAGCCTGATGAGGGGTAGGAGGATAAGAATCCCCGCGGACGCACCGGAGCTGATTAATCAGCTCAGGGCCTATCAGAGAGTCGAGACGCAGACGGGCGGCGTCAGGTACGAGGCCCCGCGGGGCCAGCACGACGACTATGTCATGAGCCTGGCCCTGGCTGTTGGCGCCGCCTTGAAGAGGCTCACTACGGGCACTGCGGTGAAGAGGGTATGGAATTGGCCCTGAATCTGCTGAGCTGTATGAAACGTCCTTG